>Ga0076153_130_pt1 | contig 27447 bp, 24 predicted proteins | sample RifGroC2_FD_68174 | JGI IMG/M metagenome (GOLD analysis project Ga0076153, IMG submission 68174) | Parcubacteria (Kaiserbacteria) bacterium GW2011_GWC2_52_8b
CCGCGCAGGAAATGCAAGAGGCGAAACACACATTATTCAAAAAAATTAAACGCCGCATGGTACAGTGATTTCAGCACCATCTACGGATTAGAAAATACTCTATCGATAGTCGCACGGTGGTACAATTATTAAAATATATGCTTGAAACTCCGGTTGAAAATCAAAGCGATAGATCAGAACAAAGGGGGGGCTTGCTCCACGCGTATCCGTACGCCTTTGCGATTCTCGGCGTCGTCATAATCTTGGGGGCCGGCGCGTTCGTCGTGCAACAACGCCTCTCGACCGCGCCGCCGCCTCCCCGCACGGGTGCATGGAGCGGCAACATATCGACACTTCTTGGTCCCTTTGACTATGGGGCGGCGCAAGAGTCCGTGCAAAGAGGGAGAGATATTATGAACCACGTGCAACAGAGCGCTCCGTATACATACAAAATTCCCATTCTCACGCCGCAACCACCTCCTCCTTCGCAAGAAAATCCCGCATCCATCGTGCTCCAAAACGACGCGTTTGATTACGATGCCTTCATCGCTTTCCTCTCGCACGCCGGAATGAGCACAAGCTCCACGGATCAGAATTCCGTGCCCAGCGCATATGCATACATTCCGAGCGGCCTCATAAGTACTCAGGTGCGTGCAAAGGAGCGCTCCGCCGCACAAGAAAACCTCTACAATTATGGCAATGATGTCGGTTCTGCACTTCAAACCTTTGAGAACAACCACAAAAATGAAGCGCAAGTGTTGAAAGACCAGATGCAAGACCCGCAAGATGCCGCAAAACTCGCCGCGGTTATGCGGCTCGCCGCCGACCTCGAGAATGTCGGGGTCAGTCTCAAAACTCTAGATCAAATACCGCAACAAATGCGGACACTGCACATGGCGCTCGCAAAAAGTTACGAAACAATGGGACAAAATCTCCGGCTTGTCCCGACGACAAAAACTCCGCGAGACTTTTTGGCGGCCATCGATGCATACAACAAATCCGCTGACGAATTTGTACGGAGTTTTGTCGCCGTGGCGACTCTTTTTTCGGCGAACGGCGTGACATTTGCCGCCGAAGATCCGGGAAGTGTATTTACGTTCACAAACACGGGCGGCCTGTAAACCTGCACAACAATTATCCTCTGTTTTGGAAACAAACGTCTCAAATAGGCGCTATAATTTATGGGTGAAAACAAGACGCGCGAATATAAGCGGGCGTGTTAGTGCTATTTGGAAAAGCGAACCCCGCCTTCGTTCTTACAAACTACAGCGTGGCAAGTCGGGTATTGCAGTTTTGGCTGTGCTCTCTGTTGTTGCTCTGTTCGCCTCCTTCATGTGGCGTTCGAACGAAACAATACAGGCGACCAACGCCTTTTCTGACATCGCCATGCAGCAACAACGAGAGGCGAAAACGAGTGCGGACGCCCTTGCGGCATTGAGGGCGCAGACTATACCGCTCGCTCCCCAAGGCGGACAAAACGGCACGTTCACGGATATCGGGGCCGGCATGGTATCCGATCTTCTCGGCAAGTTTTCAACGCTCAACGAAACCGGAACGTATACGCCGCAAATAGGGCAAGACCTTGCAAAAAAGATGGGGCAGAGCGTTGCTCCGACCGTGACTTACGATCCCTATGATGCGACGACTGTGAGGGCGGACACTGACACGTCGGCCGCGCGCACTCTCACCTACAGAAAGGACCTGCAGACGTCGTTGAGGCCGCTCCTTTTGAACGATGAGGTGGAATATACGGTGTTCGCCCGCTACATAGAGAGCGGCGATAGGGACCAGCTCATAAAATTGCAGCAATATGCCGATAATTATCGCGTGGCCGCCTCGCAAACGGCGGCACTCGTCGTACCGGCCGATGCCCGCAGCTACCATCTCACACTGCTTAATGCGTTGCAGAAATTTGCCGCGACGCTTGATTCGCTTTCCACGCATGCGGCCGATCCGTTCGCCTCCGCCGCTCTCCTCGTCACCTACAACAGCGCGGAAAACGACGTCCAGACGTCCTTCGGCGGCCTCGTCGCCTACTTCAAACAAAAACTGCTATGAAACTATTGAAAAAGTCCACATGCATCGTTGTCATCGTCGCTCGAACACTCACCGTACGTTCAGTACGGCTCGCGTTCTCGCTCCTCGACGCCTCGCCTCTGGAGCTTTTTCGACAGTTTCTAATGAGTATTCGAACCGCAACATTCCTCATTGTCCTCGGTGCGCTCCCGCTCGTCGCGTTTGCCGAGAGTGCCCCGTATCAGTACAGCCAGCAGGGAATAATGAGCTGCCAAGGCGGCGGATCGGCGCAAAGCATCGGCTCGCAATCCGCGACCGCCGGTATCTACGTGCCGGTTGCTGATGCCACCGTCGAGCTCAATACCGGCATCCTCGTATACAAAGAGTGTATTCTGCGGCAGATCGTCAAAAAAATGGGCGAGTCCGCCACGGCGTCATTCACCGGCCAAATGGTACAGGCGGTCAACACCGGCAGGGGCGGGCAACCGCAATTTATTGTAAACCGGCCAATGGAGAGACTTCTCGTGCGAGACAAGGGGAAGATCGGGGGCATTCAAGCTGCTCAAAGCGCAGTGAATCCCGCACTTAGAAACAACGTCGTAAACGTGGATGCGCGAAGCTATCTCGCGTCCACACAAAAACCCAATAGCATCCTCACGTGTCCATTCCAGGGAGACCTGGACGCGTTTACGCGCATGCAACCGAATTCATTCAGCTTCGAGAGACTTGCAGACGCCGGCCATCCCACATGCTATGCACTCGGTTTGTCCTATCGTTTTAGTGAAAGAACAGGTGCCGTCGCAGCACAGGAGGTTCAAGATCAGGCAGATGAGTGGGCGGCCGGTAACGACTATTACGCACGGAAAGACGCGCAAGGAAACGTAGTCACGCCCGCTATTGTGGTGCAACAATCATTCCAAGAAGTCATCGGTACCGGCTTCCGCCAACTGGAAAATGCCAACGACGTGGGACAGATCGTGGGCGCGCTTTTTGCCGGCATTATGAATCAGGTCACTTCAAATTCACAAGGACTCTCCGGTCTCAACCAAAGCTTCAACGGTCAGCCCTCCTATCTCGACCAGGTCATCTCACAGTCAAGGAACGGCCTTATCGGCGCGGTCGTAAACGCGGCGCTCCAGATACTGAACGCGGCGCGTAATGTAGAGATGGCGTATTTGCAAGCTATCAATACAATACTCCAAACACTCGCGGGGACGAGCGCGCAGCTGAAAGATACTGAAAATCAGTGCTGGAATCTCATCATTCCCCGCGTAATGACCTACGCGAGCTCTACCGGAGCAACCATTGTGGTGGCCACATCAACCCAGTTCTCGCAGCCGATCATCACCGCACAGATCACGCCGCTCCAAGCGCCAACACTGGCAAATGCCAGCACATCGAGGGCCGCGCTCGCAAGGATCGATGGTCTTATCGCGGCGGTTACCAACTCAACGGACCCTGCCGCGCAGCAGGCCGCTCTTGCGGCTCTCGATGTGCTCGTCGCAACGGGGGGGATACACACTGCGCAAGACCTGACTGTGGTGCGCACACAACAACAGAGCGTGACGGATGCGATGACGGCCCTCGTGCAAAACACCATCACCACGTGGAGCGAGAACACCGACCCGAATATCGGCTGGTGCAACATCGGCAACGATGCCGCCATCCAAATGTGGGCGCAGCGGTGGACGCATTAACAATATGAACAACCATCACAAACACGGCACAATTAATCACCGATGGTTATTCGGAATTGTGATCATGTTGATTGTTATTGTTCTTTTACCATCTTTCTCGTTTGCCATAGATATAACAGGCTTCACTCAAATATCACTCATAACCGGTGACGTTGTGTATCAGGACCCCGCTCACCCGGAAAATTTTTATCTTCCGAACGGCGAACCCGCACAAATAGATCCAGAAACCGGTTCCGTAACAAACATTGAGAGGCCAAAAGTGACGGCTCCCACCATATGCGGAGGGTTCAGCGATTTTTTCTTTAGCCCCATCATCTGTATCGGCAGGTCAATCGGCGCGTGGCTCGCGGGGCTGCTCGTGTTCGTCACGGCGTGGATCCTTACGGTCGCTGGCGTTCTCTTTAATTTGGTATTGGATTATACCGTCGTCAACTTCGCCAAGCTCGTCACCGTGGGGGTTCAAAACGGCATCAACACAGTGTGGACGGCGTTCAGAGATATATCGAATATCGTCATCATCGGCATGTTCGTTTTCACCGCCATCTCGATAATTCTTGGCCTTCAGCAATTCGGACAAAAAAAGACGGTGGCAAAGGTGCTCATCATTGCCGTCCTCATCAATTTCAGCTTGCTGTTTACCAAAATGATCATCGATACGTCAAATTTCACCGCGAAACAGTTCTACGAAGCGGCATCCGCATCACAGGTCGTGCCTACGATTTCCTCCACGGGCCAGGCTGCGGCGACCGGCGGATTAGTGCAGGGCCAAGCAAAGACCTCCGGCGTAGCCGGGGAGTTCATGAGGTATGCCGGCGTTTCCGGCTTTGCCGACACGGTCGCGGAAACACGAAAGCTCGCGGACAAACTCGACGAAGGTCTCGGCGCGATGCTGCACGGCATCTTCGTGGCGATACTGTTCCTCGGCGCCGCGGCCGTCCTTTTTTACGGCGCCTTCCTGCTCATCGTGCGGGGAATCCTCATGATATTCCTGATGATGACGGCATCGCTGGCGTTCGCAAGCTATTTGCTGCCGTCAAAACTTAAAACGTACGGATGGACCACCTGGTGGAGTTCACTCCTCAAGAATGCCGTCTTCGCGCCCATTCTGATGTTTTTCTTGTGGGCCGTGCTCCTTGTCGCCAAAAATATGAGATGGCCCGGTGGCGGTTTCGGTGGCGGTTCAATCGGCGACCTTGTCGCAAATCCGACGAAACCCGAAGACGTGACCGCGCTGTTCGGATACATCGTCATCATCGGTCTTCTCTTCATCGCGGGATTCAACTGGGCATCGATCGCGCCTTTGATAGCCACTTCCGCTCTCGGTCGCTTGGGCGGTGCTTTGGGGAGGGGAACCATTGGGGTCGGAGCAAGCATTCTCTCGAATCGCATGATGCAGGGGGCGCGGATATTGAACGCGCGAGAGGACAAAACACTCGGCTCTCGGGCCATGCAGGGTGCTCTCTACTACGGCTCCAAACCCATCAAGGGCGTCGCCCAGCGTGATTTCAACGCGATGAAGACGAGCATCGGCGGTCTTATAGCGAGCACCGCGAACAGGGCCCTCTCTGCAAAAAATATTAAGGAAATGCTAGGACCAACGGTCGGCGGAGGGGAGGGCACGCTCAAGAACCACCAACAACGCTTCATTAAAAAGGGTGATGCCCTCAATCTCACTGATGCCGACAGGGGGGTCCTCAAAGCACGGGAGGACAGGGACAAGGAGGAGCTTGATAAAGCCCGCGATGAAGCCCTGAAAGCGGATACTGCTGAAAGCGTGCCAGTGGTCAAGCCGGTAGTCAAGCCGCAGGAAGAGCCGAGTGAAGATGTCAAACATGCCCGTGAACAGGTTATTAAAGAAAATCCGGATATAAAGAACATGGGGAACGAGCTGGTAGAAGCCACGAAAGAGAACGCAAAAATAAACGCCGAAGCATTAGCGAAGATCGGCAATGAAATAGCTCAAAAAAAAGAAGCATTGTCCAACGTCGAAGGGGTACTCAAGATTAAACCACAAGACGAGATGGCTCTGAAACAGAAGCGTGAGGTCGAGGCGAGTATCGAGCGCGATAAGTCCCGTGAGAAACAAGCCCTCAACCAGGAAACCGAGAAGCTCAAACAGGTCAAATGCAGGCGACACTGGAATGCAAACTTGCGGAGGCGGAGAAGAAGTTCAATAAGCGTCCGAAGTACGATACATCGAGGAAAACAGCTCCACAGATTGGTGCCGAACTTCACAATAAAAGTCTGACGGGTATGCTACTGAATGCGATCGGCGATACATCATTCACCAAAGAAGCGCTCTTAGCGAGGCAGAGACAATTGAAACAACAACAACGGATGACCCGAATCGTCGAGGGGCTGGGAAAGGAGATCGGTAAAACGATCACACCTCCATCAACTCCGCCATCACGGCCATCAACGCCACCGCCACCGCAAAATCCAAGTCCATAAAAAAACGATATGGATAACCAACAAGAACAATTCGATGCAATGCTCAAGGAGCGCTTCGCGCTCTTGCCAAAGGTGGTACAAGACGCGATTGTATCCGCCGATGTCGAAAAGCATCTTCGCGAACTCGCGGGTACGCACAAATTGCACCTCGATCAATGGGAAAAACTTGAAAATGAAGTGCAGTTGACGCTGCTCGGCGTCAATGAAGCCGAGGAACTCGAACAAAATATCAGGCGCGAGGTGGGTGTGCCGGAAGACATTGCTCGCATTCTCGCGAGCGACATCGCACATACGGTATTTGAACCCATCAGAGAAGAACTTGAGCGCCAGCTTGAGCATCCTGAAGCGCAAGCGGTTGTCGTTGACCCCGTCCGTTCACAATTGATCAAGGATGCGGCGGAAGAAATACAGACCAAACCGTCGATTCTACCGGCAACGCCTCCGCAAGGAGCTCCTACGGAGAAAGTGGTACGCACACCGTCGCCCGAGAGCTATGCTCCGACTACCCCGAGCCATGAACGAAAGGAGATCAAGGGCGACCCGTATCGCGAACAAATTTAAGGGGAAACTCACTCGCTTCGCTAGGTTATAGTCGCTACGCTCCTTTACCCTTCGCTCGCTCGGATATGAGAATAAATTCTCATATCACTCGCTTCGCTAGGTTATAATTACGTTATGCAATTCCAAGTACCTCAATTCATCGAAGTCGAGGACAAGATCTTCGGGCCGCTTACATTCAAACAATTCATCTATGTGGGTGGCGGGCTGGGAGCAGTGTATATACTCTGGCGCATTCTGCCGATCTACCTCGCGGGCCCTATTATCCTTGGTGTCGGCGGACTCGCGGCGGCTCTCGCTTTTTTTCAGTTCAATGGCCGCCCGTTCATCATCGCGCTCGAGAACAGTTTTTTCTACATGATACGGAGTAAATTGTATCTTTGGAACAATGTGAGAAAAGTAAAGAATAAAAAGGAAGTGGAGAAAGCGGCCGCACGCTCTTCGACGCTCTATATTCCAAAGCTCTCCGAAAGCAAGTTGCATGAGCTCGCGTGGAGTCTCGACATCAAGGAGCGTGTCGCCGCTGGCGTCGCTGCCGAAGACGAGCGCGTCGGCACGAGGCAAGTGGCAATAGACCCTTCTGCACCGCTGCACACCGCGAGGGAGGCGCTCCGCGCCGTATCCGAATAATTGTATGGCAACAGCTGATACACTGCGTGCAAGCACAAAAACGACACAGGAATTCGTTCCCGTCGCCGAGGTACGCGACGGCATCGCGGTCCTCAAAGACGGCTCGCTCCGTGCCATCTTACTTGCTTCGTCCCTCAACTTTGCGCTCAAATCCGAGGATGAGCAGACGGCGTTCATCGTGCAGTTCCAAAACTTTCTCAATTCACTCGATTTTTCGGTACAGATCTTCGTGCAGTCGCGCATGCTTGATATCCGCCCGTACGTCGCGACGCTCGAAGTGCAGTACAAACAGCAACTCGACGATCTGATGCGCATCCAGATACGCGAGTACATTGATTTCGTAAAAAGTTTTACCGAAGCGGCGAATATTATGACAAAAAACTTCTTCGTTGTCGTGCCATATTCTCCCGTTCTCGCCGTCACAAAAAAGGGTGTGTCTTCTTTCCTGCCGTTCGGAAAAAAGGAGACGTCCGAGGAAGTAAATAAAACGTTCGGGGAACAGGTCTCGCAGCTGGAGCAGCGCGTCGCCATCGTGCAGCAGGGACTGGTGCGCATGGGCGTGCGGACTGTGCAGCTCGGTACCGAAGAAACGATCGAACTTCTCTACAAAATGTTCAACCCGGGCGAAGAGGGTAAACCAATGCCGCTCGCACCCGCGACACCATAAATATGGCGCTTTTCGACATCTTTAAGAAAAAAGAAAACGCGGCGGCAGTGGCCGACGTGCTTCCGATATTGCCGGAAGAGATATACAAGACAGGGGTACTGGACCTGCAGGATGTAATTGCGCCGCACGCGCTTCGAGTCACGTCGCGCGAGCTCGATCTCGGAGAAAAGATCGCGCGCACCTTCTTCGTTATCTCGTATCCGCGCTTTCTTACGACGGGCTGGTTCGCTCCCATCATCAACATGGACAAAGTCATCGACATTTCCATCTTCATCCATCCCATGGACACCAATGAAATGCTCCGGAAATTCCAAAAGAAAGTGGCCGAGGTACAGAGCCAGATATCGAGCCGCGAGGAGAAGGGAATGGTGCGCGACCCGATGCTCGATACCGCGTACACCGACCTCGAGCAATTGCGCAATTCGCTGCAGCAGGCGCAGGAGAGGATATTTGAAGTCGGTCTCTATCTCACTATTTACGGCGCGACGAGGGAGGCTATCGACAAAGTCGAGACCGAGGTTCGTTCTGTTCTCGAATCACGTCTTGTGTACATACGCCCCGCCCTTTTCCAGCAAGAACAAGGGTTCCGTTCGGTACTTCCGCTTGCGATCGATGAAATAGCGGTGCACACAAAACTCAATTCCGCTCCACTTTCTTCTATCTTTCCATTCATCTCGTTCGACCTCACCTCGGATCGCGGCATTTTGTACGGCATCAATAGGCACAACTCATCGCTCATACTGTTCGACCGCTTTTCGCTTGAGAATTATAACTCCGTCACCTTTGCAAAATCCGGCGCCGGAAAATCCTACACGACCAAGCTCGAGATTTTGCGCTCCCTCATGTTCGACACCGAGGTCATCGTCATCGACCCTGAGCGCGAGTATGAATATCTCTCCCAAGCGGTCGGTGGTCGCTATTTTAATATTTCTCTTTCGTCCGAGCACCACATCAATCCGTTCGATCTCCCGATACCGCGCGAGGATGAAAATCCCGCCGACGTGCTTCGCAACAACACCATCACACTGGTCGGGCTTTTCCGCATCATGCTCGGCGGGCTCACCCCGGAAGAAGACGCGGTCATTGAAGGACATCACGGCGGACGCGAATTTCGCCTTGATAGAGCCGCCGCTCCTGTCCGATTTCGAGCTCGTGCTCTCCGGCATGGAGGGGAGCGAGTCGCTCGTGCAGCGCCTCTCGAAATACACGAGCGGTACGTGGGCCGGGTTCATGAATCGTCCGACAAACGTCGACATGAACAAAAAAATGGTGGTCTTTTCCGTGCGCGACATGGAAGACGACTTGAAGCCGGTCGCTATGTACATCATCACGCACCACATTTGGAATACTGTCCGCAAGGAGCTCCGCAAACGCCTGCTCGTCATCGATGAGGCGTGGTGGATGATGAAATCGCAGGACACGGCATCGTTCCTTTTCTCGATCGCCAAACGAGGTCGCAAATACTATCTCGGACTCTCCACAATCACTCAAGACGTCAACGACTTCCTCCAATCTCCCTACGGCCTTGCCATGATAACCAACTCGTCGATCCAGCTTCTGCTCCGCCAATCGCCGACCTCGGTCGACCTAGTACAGAGCACGTTCAAGCTCTCCGACGAGGAAAAATACCTCCTACTCGAGTCCGATGTGGGGGAGGGGATCTTTTTTGCTGGCTTGAAACACGTGGCCATCAAGATCATTGCCTCGTATACCGAAGACCAGATCATCACCTCCGATCCGTCGCAGATCCTCGCTATCAAAAAGGCGAAGCAGGAACTCGCTGCTGCGAGCGAACCTCCTCTCCAAGCACCACTACTGCAACCAATTGCCGCCGCTGCGGCCCCTGGCGCCGACACGGCTCCGGTCGGTGCCTCAAAGACATCAACTGGTATTTCAAGCTTAACGTCTTAGTAATAGAGTGATATGAATACTTCAAAGATCGGCATGATCACCGGCGGTATCTTGATCGGGTGTGCGGTACTCACCGATTCCATTGATGGGCTACTCGGTCTCGGTATGTTCGGTTTTATCGTCGATATTCCGGCGGCACTGTTCTTTGGTATTTGTTTTTCTCATAACAATTTGAGTATGTTGCACCCCGACCGCGCGCTCAAATTCCTCGGAACGATCGTTGTTGAAGCCACGCCTGCAAGCATTGTTCCGATGTGGACATACGCTGTCACTTCCACCGTGTTGCATGAGTGGCGAACCCCCATAGACGAGGGGGTATAATGAGAATAAGTCCCCACGTAACTCATTTCGTCTGGGCTATACTCGCTCCGCTCGTTTATCCGTCACTCGCTCGGAAGTGTGAGCAAGCTCACGCTTCTCTCGCTACGCTAGGCTATAATGATAACAATGGCGGATTCATTGAAAGGTTTGTCCTTCGTATTTTTTTTGTCGCTTTTCTTGTACCCCGCACTTCTTCATGCGCAGTTCGGTCTTCCGGGTGCCGAAAACACCATCTCCATCACGGTGACACCGCAGTATCCGGCACCATCGAGTAGTGTCCACCTCAAAGCCGAGAGCAACCTTCTCGACCTCTCGCGCGCCTTAATCACGTGGTCTTCGAACGGGAAGACAATCGCTTCCGGGGACGGAACAACGGAAACAGACGTTACCGTCGGCGCGCTCGGACAACAAACCTCCATTACCATCACTGCCGCTATTGATTCCACGCGCGCGAGCGGTGCGGCGGTCGTCATTCCCACGCAAATCGACCTTCTTTATGAATCCAACTCGTATACGCCGCCTTTCTACCGGGGGCGTGCGCTCCCGTCGGCCGGCACAATGCTCCGTTTGCAAGCAATTCCGCGCTTCACGAAAGGGGATGGCTCTCTTGTGCCCGCCGCTTCTATCATCTATATATGGAAACGAAATGGCGAACTGATTCAGGCCGCATCAGGGTTAGGAAGGTCTGCGGCCCTGCTTCCGGGACCTACGCTGTTTGCTACCGACACGATCGTTGTTGAGGCACATACGTCCGACAATACATATTCCGGTTCCGCCTCCCTCCGCATCCCATCGGTCGAACCAGTGATTGCCCTCTACCTTGATAGTGCGCTGTTCGGTATCCTCTACCACCAAGCGCTTTCTGTACGCACATTCGTTCCGAATACTGAAATGACGTTCGTTGCGGTGCCGTATTTTGCGCAAGCGTATAGTCCGGATGACCAGAATTTACAGTATGAGTGGCACGTTAATTCACAAAAGATCTCTGCGGATGCGACGAGACCAAGTGCCATCACCTTAAGCGCCGGTTCTTCGGACGGAACCGCCATTGTCGAACTTTCTTTGACCCACGCCGCCAACTATCTGATGAGTTCCAATAGTACATGGAATATCTCTCTTAAATCCGGCTTCGACCAAGCATCAGGTTCGAATGGTTCCGCAACAAATAACCCGTTCGAGCAGGGTTTTTAAACACTATGACAAAAACGACGACACAGCGCATAATTACCATCGTTTCGTACCTCATTATCATGGTGCTTATTGTGTCGCTTACCGGATTAGTCGGGTGGTATTTCTTCTTACGATCAAAGACCGCAACGATAGTATCAATAAATACTGCGCGCGGCTTTGGCACAGCCGCTCCTCTATTTGAAGGAGCGGGAGGAAGCACCTACCAAAACGTCCTTTCCAATATCGCCCCGAATTCGAGTTCGACCGCGCCATCTGTTTCAATAAAGAGAAAGCCGCCACAGCTGTGGAAAATTTCACAAAATCCGGTCGCGGGAGCGGGTTTCGTGAAGAGTGGGGCGTCTACGATGATATATTTCGTTGAGCGCGCCACGGGATACATTTTTTCCGCCGATCCCGAGACTGGGGAGCTCGTACGGATCACCAACACATTGCGGCCGAAAATATATGAGGCGTTTTTTACGAACAACGGCTTTGTCATTGAGCGATCGCTTGATGACGCCGGAAATATAGTAACATTTGCGGGCACACTACTGGCCGCCCCGGCAAAAGAGTCCGCGACCACAACGGAGGCTCTGCGGGGTACATTGCTCGAACGAAACATTATCTCCCTCGCTGTACATCCCGCTTCTCCCGAAATCTTCTACACCACTCTCGATGCAAAAGCGGGGCTCGTGGGGACGCGCACTTTATGGAATGGTTCGAAGATGAAACAAGTTTTCTCTTCAAACATACTCGACTGGCGCATGGTGTGGCTTGCAGATGGCCGGCTCATTATCACACAAAAGGCAGCGGATAATACGGCGGGATATAGCTATGAGGTTTCGCAAACCAGCGTGCAGAAATCGCTTATCGGAAATGTTTCCGGTCTCACCCTCCTGCCGCGCGCTTCCTCCCCCGCCATTTTGTATGGCGCATCCGGCGGGGGCACGCTGTCTTTGTGGGCAAAGATCGATCAAAAGACGCCCGCGGTACAACTGCCACTGAAGACGGTGGCCGATAAGTGTGTGTGGGCACCCTCTAAAACAGTGGGGAAGGTCGTCGATATGACCCTGTTTGCATACTGCGCCGTGCCGCAAACTCTACCGGACGGTGACTTCCTCGATCAATGGTACCGTGGGGCCGTGCATACGGAAGATTCGTGGTGGAAGGTCGATGTCAAGAGTGGGACGGCCAAAGCATTGTTCTCGTCCGCACAGTTGGCTTCTCTTGATGTTGATCGTCCGACCATTGACGAGAGCGGGAACTACATTGCATTTATCAATGCCGCAGACACATCACTCTGGCTTCTTCGGTTAGACTTAGAAGGTGCGGCAACATCCACAGACTAAAGTATGATGAAAAAAATTTTCCGGTATTTCAGGTTCAACGCTCAAAACATACTTTTTGAAACCGGTGCGTTCGTTCCGTTGACCAATAGTGGTCTTGCTAACACGCGGGTTGGGGATCTGTTCCAGAGCGGACAAACTTTGAGCCAATTCATAAATAATGTATTTATCTTTTCGCTCAGTATTGGTGCAATCATGGCTGTCGTTCGGATCGTGTGGGGTGGGTACCTCTATATGGGAAATGAGATGTGGAGTACAAAATCCCGTGCCAAAGAAGTAATGCGGGACGCGGTATTAGGACTCCTCCTCCTTCTGGCTATTTATCTAATTCTTTTCCAAATAAATCCTGATCTTGTGAATTTGGATGTTCTGAAAACGATAAGGGATTAGGGGATGAGATTATTCGGTTGAATACTTTATTACCACCCTTCGGTTCCTCCCTTCTCCCTGTGATTCAGTTTTTATATTCGGTGCGTCTTGGAGGGTGGTGTGAACGATGAGCCGTTCATACGCACTCATGGGGGTGAGTTCCACATCATACTGGAACGACCGTGCGCGCTCCGCCATCATGAGGGCCTTTGCCTGCAGGTCTTTTATCTGTTTTGCGCGGTAATCATTGATGTCAACCAAAAACATTGGGTTTCCTGCCTGCGCAGACAGGACTTCACCTTCTTTCGGGGTAAAGCGTTTCTCGACGATCTTTTTCACGAGCATGTCGAGTGCATGCACAGTGTCCCCGTGCATGCCGATGAGTGTGCGGGCCGATCCATCATCCGCTTCAATCGAGAAGATGGTCTGTTTTGCAATCTCGTACTTGACTATCTTTGAATAGGGGACGCCGATTTTATCAAGCAGTTCTTTGAGAATATTTTCAATGATTTCCATCTCGGGCACTATACCACCACACCAACTTTGTACCAAAGTCGACGTTATTCACGTGTTATACCGCCTAAAATCTGCGTCCTGATATATACTCTTGTCCCATCATGAACAGGTTGCCGGTGAGCCAGTAGAGCGGCGCGGCGGCGGGAACTGTCCACGAAATAACACCGAATAGAAGCGGAAATACGTACCGCGCCTGAACATCAAAGCTTTTTGCCATGTCGGTAGAAAGGGTCGCTTCGCCAGCGGTCTGGGCACCGCGCGGCCCCATAGAGAGCCGTGAGTAGATCAATTGAGAGAGAGCGACCAGTATTGCAAGAATGACATTGTGTTTTGCTCCCATATCAAAAATGCCCATGAATTCCATATTGATAGCGGCTGGTGCGTGCACAAACGAATAGAGGAGATCTGTGTTGATGTGCGGTAATCCGCCGAGGGCAAATACCCAATATAAACCAATGAGGACGGGAAGCTGCAAAAGGAGGAGCCCAATGCTCGCAAAGGGGTGTATGTTGCGTTCTTTGTAGAGCGCAAATATTGCTTTGCTTTGTTCTCCTGAATCTTTGTGCTTCTTTTTCAATTCCTCGATCTCCGGTGCGATTTTCTTCATTGCGATCTGGGACTCAACGGCGCGACGGGAAAGAGGAAAAAGAATGACACGAACTACTATGGTCAACACAATAACTGCAACTCCCACGTCGTGAGTGGGTATCATTCCTACAAAATAAATAAGCCCGTTGTATAGCGGATCATACACAAGGGCATGGAAAATAAAACTGATCATGTTGGTGTATTGTACCCCGTTAAAGACTTCGCGAACAATGATGATACAAAAATAATGGGCCTCTAGCGTGGCATGTTCCGGCATTCAGAAAGGACACCATATTCTTTGTGCCGGCTCAATGGTTACTTTTTTCAATAAGTTCGTCAATATCCACCCGTATATCAACAAAGGCCGTGTCGGCCGAAGATTTTTTCGCATAAAAGACATATGTCCGATGTGTGTCCAATACGGAACTATGTGCTCTAATACATTCGCGGCACCGTCGTTTGATTTGATTTCGGGTTACTGCCTTTAATGAAACTTTTTTTGAGACTACACAGGCCGCTTTGGGTCCTTGTGTTCCTACGGGTAAGGGGAAGGTCGCCAGTGCAAAATGGGTGCCGTGAATACGGCACCCTCTTTCTTTTGAAAGCCGCACAAACTCGGTGTGTGATATCCTAAAAATTTTGAGCATTACACTGAAATTCGTGCCCGCCCCTTTCTTCGACGACGACGAAGAGTTAAACGGCCATTTTTTGTTGCTATTCGAGAGCGGAAACCGTGTGTTTTTGCCCGTTTACGCTTTTTTGGCTGATATGTTCGTTTCATGCTCATAGGCAGGAACTATACAGTCATTTCTCACCTAAAACAAGGTGCTGGGAGTGCTGTTTTTTGAACCTCGCGCGCGACACGTTGGAAAAAATTATAAACAAAGCAGTGGTGATATATTTCAGAACTGTTAAAAAGTACAAAGTTCAAAAAAACAACACTCCCAGAACCACAAACTCCACTATCCCCACCCCATCCACATGATATGAACAGTGTGGGTGAGTGACCTCTTCGCTTCACGAACACAATAAGGTGCGTATAATGGTGCGACTTAATGAGTGTTGTTATTGTATGATTACCAACCGTGAATTATGGCAAAATACTCTCGTCCAAATTGAACTTGGAACATCTGAAGCAAGTTTTCGCACGTGGTTTCGCAACACAGATATCGCAAATCGCGATGGTGGAACAATTCATATCGCCGTTCCCTCAAAAATTGTGAAGGAATGGCTTATGGAAAAACACCACAAACTTATTTTGAAAGCCCTCCGGGGACTCGATTCGACCGTTCGAACGGTCGAATATGTAGTACACCGCTCCACCACAACGACAGATCGTAAAACACCTAAAACACAGGTAATGGGAAATGCATCTCTTGATCTACAGGCACTCTATATCGATAAACGCGACAATTTAAACCCTCGCTACACATTTGACACATTCGTTGTTGGCCCATTCAATCAGTTAGCCCATGCGGCAGCGAAGGCCGTGCTCGAGCGACCAGGTCTTGCATACAATCCATTATTTGTATATGGCTCAACAGGTCGTGGAAAAACACATCTTATACAGGCGATAGGGAACCATTTCAAGAAAACACATGCCAATAAAAAGGTCTTATATGTAACATCCGAGCGTTTTGCGGTTGATTATATAAATTCAGTCCGTGCGGGTCACGCCAACAACTTCAAAGATCAGTACCGGAGTTATGATGTGCTCATTATGGATGATGTACAGTTCATAGCTAATACGGAAAAAACCCAAGAAGAACTCTTCCACCTTTTCAATGCCCTCTATGATAATAATAAACAAATAGTTTTCTCGAGTGATAAACACCCTACATTATTACCTGGTTTTGAGGACCGGTTACGTGGGCGTTTCTCCGCAGGAATGATAGCGGAGATACCAGAACCTGATGTTGAATCGAGAATAGCAATAATTAAAGCCAAATTGGAACAACACAGCTTCTCTGTCCCGGATGATATTGTCCAATACATTGCCGAAAATGTTCGCGGTAATATCCGGGAGATTGAGGGTGTTCTCAATATGATCGTGTGTAAGTCCCAACTAAAAGGGAAAACTATCTCTCATGCCGATGTACGGGCACTTATTAAACATAACGTGAAGCCAAATCGCGGTGTTTCCGTTGATGAGGTAGTGCGACGCGTCGCACAGTACTATGAGATCGCAGAGAAAAGCATCTATGAAAAGACGCGGAAAAAAGAGGTTGTGAAACCACGACAAATCATTATGTATATTTTGCGCGAAGAATTTAATGTTTCATACCCATCAATAGGAGAAAAACTTGGTGGTAGAGATCACACGACTGTTATTCACTCGTGTGAGAAAATAAAAGAGGAAATTAAAACAAATACATCACTTGAACAAGAACTCGATCATATCCGCGCACTCATACATGCGTAAGGTTGTTGATTGTGTGTGGAAAACAATTTATAACAACTGTATAAAATACTATGAATTGAAAAAATTAAAATTATCCACACTAAAATCAATGGTTATTCTATTTTTTTCAACACCTTCATATAATCAATACATCAAGTAAATACATCCTGAAACAGATTTACCCACACAATCCACAACATTAGTAGTAGTAATAGTATTTAATATCTAAAGGTATGAAGATCAGCACAACAAAAGAAAAATTATTGAATGCAGTTGTTCTCGCGGAACGTATCGCCGGAAAAAAAGAATCACTCCAAATACTTTCATGTATTCTTCTTGATGTAGGTAAAGATATTTCAGTACGGGCAACAAACCTTGAAGCGGGGATTCATGTTCATGTCGGTGGAGATGTGGGAGAGAGGGGGATTGTAGCGGTCCCGGCCAATGTTCTTTCTCAAACACTTCATTCAATAAATAGTGATAAAATTAATCTTAAAACAGACTCCAACAACCTTCTAGTTGAGGCACGAGGTACAAAGACTCTTATCAAATCTGTTCCACATGAGGAATTTCCCACACTTACGAGTGTGGAGGGGGGTAAAAAGGGTATTATAATATCTCGGGAACGACTGATACGCGGCATTCAATCGGTTTCCTATGCAGCGTCGGCATCAATGATCCGTCCTGAATTAGGGAGTGTATTCGTGTCACTACAATCCGGTGCAATCATTTGTGTTGCTACCGATTCGTTCCGCCTTGCTGAAAAAACTATCCCCGGAGGGGCGGGAAAACAAGATGTTGAGGTATTGATTCCCCTCAAACATGCCACAGAGCTCGTATATACTCTTGAACACATCACTGGGGATGCGGTGAATCTATATAATGATGTTGAGTATGTATCGAGAGTTATTGAGGGAAACTTCCCAAATTACAAAGAAATAATTCCAAAAATAGTTACATCAGAGATCACCGTCCTTAAGAGTGATTTTACAGAGACTCTTCGTAAGGCACGGGTGTTTTCTGGTAATGATCAACATATTGGGCTCCATGTATATCCAAAACGAAAGATATTTACGGCAACCGCGCAGAGTGCGGATGTGGGTGAAATGTCCGATTTAATAGATGCAGCGTTCTCTGGAGAGGATGTTGATATTAATTTTCACATCGGTTATTTGGCCGATTGTTTATCATCCATAAGTTCCGATTCAATCACCTTTAGTTTTTCCGGTGTGGGCAGACCACTCGTGATCCGTGGTGTATCAGACTCAAGTTTTATGTATTTAGTGATGCCACTCAATCGCTAACTACTGCACTACAAATACAACTATTTTCTCTTCATAGGAACCCACTTCGTTTTTTGCAACGGCACGCAATGTCATTGCACCGTGGCCGTTCGGAACGATTGGTATGGCATATGGTGCCTGTGATGAATTCCCAACAACGGCACCATTGACATAATAGGTAATATTCGTTATTTGAGAACCCGGAAGTGTTTCTATGTGGGTTGTAATATTCGTTCCCCACGGTATTACAGTGTTCTGTTCTGGTGAGGTGATGGTAAAAGTTCCCGCGGCTGGTTGTTGAGCAACTGAATCAATCGGAATGAGAGATGTAGGATTTTGTGCTGCCCAGAGTTGGACAGGATATTCCCAGTACGCAAATTGTGAATCATTTGCGGGATTCGCCGGTGGTCCGCCGCGCGGATCATCTTTATTGATCCAATACAAAATGTCATGGACCCCCATATTTGGGTTTGAGTTCCAATTGCCCTGGAGTACGGGTGAAAATGAGCTCAGGTGTGCGTCGGGTGCCGGCGAGATGAATCCATCGGTCGGGTATTTTTTTATCGCATAGTCCATAAATTCATGCCACATCGGCGCAATAATGAACGCCGCAATTTTTTTCTCCATCGGCGTGTTGTTGTTGTTGCCGGCCCATGCTCCGACGGAGATACCGGGTGTGTAGCCCAATATCCACACGTCACGGTAGTCGTTGGTTGTCCCTGTCTTGTCAGCCACATCAACACCAGAGAAATATAATGGCGAATTAGAGCCAAATTCCGGTGTGCGTGCAACGTTATCAGAAAGAACATTATTTATGAGCCGCGCGATCTGAGGGTCCAGGACTCGTGTACTTTGGTACTCATACTGTTCAAGAATATTTCCCTTAATGTCTTCAACACGAAGTATTCTTACAGGAGGATTTTTTACGCCATCGTTGCCAAAAACACCGTACGCGCTCGTCATTTCGAGAAGATTCACCTCACCACCACCGAGCACCAAGGTGAGACCATACCGATTTGCATCGCCAAGTGTCGTGATACCCATGTTTTTGGCTGTTGTTATTGAATCTTTCACTCCTGCAAGATAAAGAACCTTGATGGCAGGGATGTTTTCAGACTGAGCTATCGCATTACGAAGATTCATCGGACCTTTGAACGTGCCGTCGAAGTTGTCGGGGGAGTAGCAGGGAGGTGTATCATTTTCTATTTCTTCCGGCTTACAATAAGTGGAAAACTGTGTTTTAAGGTCAAAAACAATAGTGTCGGGTGTATATCCTTTCTCAAATGCGGTGGCATATACGAACGGCTTGAACGAGGAGCCCGGCTGTCTACTCGAGAGCGTCACATTGACCTTCCCGTCGATCGTGGGATCGAAATATCCGCGCGAACCGACCATGGCGAGGATTTGCCCTGTCTTTGGATCGACAGCGACCATCCCCTCATTGGAAGCACTGAAGTTTTTCTGCACTGTAAAAGTTGCAAGGATTTTGCTTCCTGATCTGCCAGGAAGAAAATTACAGGATTTAATTAAACACTTTAGTATTTCAGTTGAAAACAGACACCGTGCACTTGATGATGCTATTGCAACAGGCTTCCCGCACGTCGTTGAATATCACTTTTTCTGCGAGTGCCGGCGTGTATTCATCCTCATTAATAAAGCCATTTTTCTTCATTTGTTCCAGAACGAAATTCTTTCGTTTATCGAGTGCATCGCGGTGATTGCCGTACGGAGAGAAATATGTAGGCGCTTGCGGAAGCGCGGCAAGATATGCCGCTTCGGCGAGCGTCACATCTTTTGCATCCACCCCGAAATAGTACTGGCTTGCCTCCTGTACGCCGTAGATAGTACCGCCGTACGCTGTTTCGTTGAGGTAGGTGTTGAGTATTTGATCTTTTGAATAGACGCGTGTGAGGCGCAACGCCAATATTATCTCTTTGATCTTTCGGGTAATAGTTTTTTCCTGCGTGAGAAGGGCGTTCTTTACGACTTGTTGTGTGATAGTGGAACCACCCTGGACGTACCCACCGGAAATGAGGTTGATGAACATGGCCCGTGCGAAAGAAAGCGGACGGAATCCGGCATTGGTATAGAACGTCGCGTCTTCAACGGCGATAGCGGCATGTTGAATATACGGCGATATGTGGTCGAGCGGTACCGCAACGCGCCTCATTGAGCCGTGAACGTCGTACAACACAATGTTTCCGGTCCGGTCGTATATTTTCGTCGACTGTGCCACCTCGCGATTTTGAAAGTTGTCTATAGATGGGATGGGGGCGATAGTCGCCCACAGAATAGAAAAACCAAAGGCGAGTAAAGTGATCGCAGCAACAGCGATAAGCCCGAACTCGAGCCATTGGGGAACAAAGCGCCGTACAGCGCCGGACCTGAATATGCGTCTAAACATATCAAACGAGTATATTGTAATGTTTTTTTAGCTTCGGCGCTAACACCCATTATCTACGCGCATACACAAGATGAGTAAGGCCAATCGCTATTGCATCGTACTCATCGTCGTGTTTTATATTTTTATCAATCTTCATGAGTATATGAAGCATGGCAGCGACCTGTTTTTTGTCGGCGCCACCCCAGCCGGCAGCCGCGTTTTTTATCTGTCCGGGCGAATATTCAAATACCTCTATCCCGTTTTGGCCTGCGCAACTAATAAGGGCGCCGCGGACCTCGGCGACACGCATTGCGGTCTTCTGATTTTTACTGAAAAAAAGTTTTTCCATCGCAAACGCATCCGGCGCATGAACCTTGATGAGCTTTGCACACTCATCGACGACCGTGGCGAGCCGCGCTCCAAAGTCACTTTGTGCGGACGTCTCGATGCACGCCGAGTATATGAGCGTTTCCGGACCGCCAGATTTTTCCACAACGGCCATCCCGCACCGCCCATATCCCGGATCAATTGCAAGAACACGCATAAGGGAAGTGTACCTGAAAGTTGAGACTCTGTGCCGCGCGCGACTATTCCGCGTTCGTATACACTTCCTGCACATCGTCATATTCGTCGATTTTTTGCATGATTTCCATAAGTTTTGCGTCGTCCTCTTCGGAAAGTGGGACGGTGGTTTTCGGCATGTAGCCGAAACTTGTTTTCTCGAACGCCCAGAGCGCGCTGCCGGGTGCGGCGAGTGCGAGCCCCAACTCACTCAAGTGGTGTTTTATTTCCTGCGCGGTGCGATTTCTACTATCAGTGAGACATTCGATGATGATGGCCGCTCCTCCCGGTCCGTACGTCTCGTAGGTGATGGAATCGAGCGCGACATCACTCGAAATACCTTTTGCAACAGCGCGGTCGATAGTGTCTTTTGGCATGTTCGCTTTCTTTGCCGTTTCGATGAGTGTGCGTAAGGTTGGAGAATTTACATCCCCATTCGCTTTTTTACTCTCCACGGCGATTCGCTTGCCGAGCTTGCCCCAGACCACACCTTTTGCCGCGTCGTTCGCCCCTTTTTGTCTTTTTATCTGCGCCCATTTGTTATGTCCGGACATGGTGTGTAGTTTAGATCAATTTTTGTTGCGAAGGAACTTTTTTCGCACCGACATGCTCGTAGCCCCGCGCGGTCACGGTGCGGCCGCGCGGCGTGCGGTCGAGAAAACCTATTTGCATGAGGTACGGCTCGTGCACTTCTTCTACCGTTGCCTCTTCTTCGGAAATGGCAGCGGCGATCGTTTTCAATCCGACGGGGCCGCCACCATATTTATCGATCAGAATCGTCAGGATGTCGCGGTCGATCTGGTTGAGACCGCGCTCGTCGACCTCGAGGAGTGCGAGTGCTTTTTTTACGGTTTTTATTGTGAACGGCTCGCCCATCACTTCCGCAAAATCGCGCGCGCGTTTCAAAAGATAATTTGCGGTGCGTGGCGTCGCCCTACTTCTGCGGGCTATTTCATGCAGCGATTCATCGTCCACTTCAATCCCGAGTACGCGCGCCGAGCGTTTGAGGATAGTCGCTATCTCGGGGGTCGTATAGTATGCAAGACGGAACGTGCCGCCGGAAAAACGAGACCGGAGCGGTGCGGAGAGCATTGAAATGCGCGTCGTTGCGGCGATGAGCGTGAACGGAGGGAGATCAAGCTGCACCGTACGCGCAGCCGGTCCTTTGCCTATTACGATATCAAGCACCCCGGACTCCATCGCGGGGTAGAGTATCTCTTCGATGGTACGGTTGAGGCGGTGGGTTTCATCGATAAAAAGCACATCGCCGGGGGAGAGATTGGTGAGGATGGACGCGAGATCACCCACACGCTCGATAGCGGGACCGGATGTGGAGCGCAGATTCGAGCCGATCTCTTTGGTTATCAAATGCGCGAGCGTCGTTTTACCGAGGCCTGGCGGACCATACAAAAGGACGTGCTCCGGCTGGTGCTCGCGTTTTTTGGCAGCCGAAAGGAGAATACGGAGGTTCTCTTTTATCGTAGGCTGGCCCACGTATTCCGCCCAATCAGCCGGTCGAAGCGCATGATCGAGTGTGCGCGGACTTTTTTCACCTTCATTTTTCATAGGAGTGAGGCTTGTCGAAGTCCAAAAAAGAGCTCAACAAGGCCCAAATATACTATTGACAAATTTATTCTATATGATATTATTCTAAATAGGTGCGCCTGCGAGCGCATTTCTATTATACATCCAGAGGCGCACAGCTTCGGGCGATGGTGACTTATCCAAGGACGGCGGCGGTATGCCGCTTCGGCGGCCTTACGGCCCCTATCCTTAGGTCAAAGTTGCAACTTTTTCTACAAAAAGCATCGCCCGAAATTGTGCGCCTCTGATTCTGGAAGAATCACCCTGAGCGAAGTCGAAGGGACAATTCAAACCTAAAAGCAACGTATCATCCGGTTGCATACGCGCAATCGGGTTTTGTGGTATAAAATTTTTCACTACTACGAAATCGTTTCCAGCATAACTTCGTCGTGCAGATCGACGACGCGACCGAGCTCTTCGAGAGAGGTGACACCCTGTAGTACTTTGGCTGCGCCGTCTTGCGCCATGCGGCGGATCTGTTGGTGCTTTGCGGCGTGCCAGATGTCGCGCTCGCTCGACGTTTTGCGCACCGTCGCTTCAATTTCTCTGTCCATCAACACCACTTCGACGACAGCAATACGGCCTTTGTAGCCGATGCCGCCGCATTTGTCGCAGCCTTTTGGGATGTACATAATTTCGCGATTTTGCGGTAATTCATCGGCGTGCGGAATATGCGCAAGGAGCGGCGCCATTATTTTTGCATCATCCCCCTCGATCTTTTTTTCTTGTCGGCAGTACGGACACAGGCGCCGCACTAATCGTTGGGCCATCGCGGTCGTAATGGCCGCGCCCAAAATATCGGCATTGACTCCCATGTCGATGAGGCGAGGAAAGGTGCCGGCGGCGTCGTTGGTGTGCAGTGTGGAGAAAACAAGGTGGCCCGTGAGCGACGCATTGATGGCGGTCGAGGCCACTTCGCCGTCGCGGATCTCGCCGACCATGATGACGTCGGGGTCTTGGCGCAACGTGGAGCGCAATCCTTCAGCAAAAGTGTAATTTTTCGACACCTGTGTCTGTACGATGCCGTCGAGGTGGTACTCGATAGGGTCTTCGATGGTGACGACTTTGATCTCGGGCGTTGTGACACGCGCCAAGAACGCATATAGGGTGGTTGTTTTGCCGGAACCGGTCGGGCCTGTGTTCAGTATCATGCCGTTGGGCTTCGCAATCTCACGGAGAAAAATTTCCTCCAGATATTTGTCAAAGCCGAGCGCTTCGAGCGGAAGCGCTATGGTCGTCGGATCCAAAATACGCATGACCATCGTCTCCGCGTAATTGCCCGGAAGTACCGAGGTGCGTATCTCGATCTCTTTTTCGTTGACGACGATTGAGAAACGCCCGTCTTGCGCGGCGTTTTTGATGTTGAGTTTGAGGCCGGAGAGCAATTTAAGACGCGATGATATGAGTGCGTAGGTGGGGAAATCGAATGTTGTGACCTCAACGAGGACACCATCGAGTCGGTAGCGCATGCGCACGGCGTTTTCTTCCGGTTCGAGGTGAACGTCGGATGCTCCGAGCGCGAGACCGCCGCCCATGATGATCTCGAGTACGCGCGAGACACGGTGAGTGTCTTTGCTTCCTGCGTGAGTGGCGATCTCTGTCTTTACGTCCGCGAGCAATTTCAATTTTTGGACCATTTCCTGGATCGTTTCATTGGAAAGTGTGAGAATACCGGCTTCCGTCTCCGTTGCGTATGAAATGTCGTGGTAGCGATCCCATGCGTGCGCGAGCGACGCCTGCGAGACGATGAAGCGACGCGCCTGGTAGCCGAGACGCTCAATGCCTTCGAGTATTGCGAGCGCATCGGGACGCTCTGGCGAGCGCATCGCAACGGAGATGACCTTGTTGGCTTTGTGGAACGCGGCCGTCTCCGACGAGCGTGCATCGTCTTCGGATATGAGACGCAGCGCGTCGGTATCTATCGATTGACTGGTCAAGTCGGTGTATTCAACGCCGTATTTGCCGGCAAGCATCTCGGCGAGCTGCTCTTCTTCTTTCTTGTGTAGCTCCTCCAATCGTTCCATTGATTTTTTCTCGTCAAAGGTTGCCATGTCCAGCTATTGTACCTCATATGCTACCAGCTGTTACAATCGCACCATGGTCCAAATTCATAGTGCGAATGAACTGATGGCATACGCCGCAGAATTGGTGTGCGCCATCACCCCACTCGCCAAAAAAGCAACGATCATGACCCTCTCCGGCGAGCTCGGGGCAGGCAAGACGACCTTCGTGCAGGGGATAGCGCGGGCGCTGGGGGTGGAGGAACGCGTCACAAGCCCGACGTTTGTACTTGAAAAAATCTATCAGCTTCCAATGATTGATTTACGAAATCAATCATTTTTGAGGTTGGTGCACATCGACGCGTATCGATTGAAGGGGGTAGAGGAGCTTGCCGCGCTCGGCTGGGATGAGCTGATACAAGATCCAGGAAATTTGGTGCTCGTTGAATGGCCGGAAAATATCGAAAGTGCGATACCCAAAGACGCGACCCGTCTTCATTTCGAAATTGTGGGTGATGGGCGTATCATCACAATGAATGACAGCACAAAAGACAAAAACTGAAGAGAAAAAAACAGCGCGGCTTGTAATTTTGGATTCGCACGCGATCTTGCATCGCGCGTATCACGCCATACCCGATTTTTCGTCGTCAAAGGGCGAACCGACGGGTGCACTCTACGGACTCATCTCGATGCTTCTCAAGATCGTTCATGACCTGAAACCGGATTACATCGTCGCCGCGCGCGACTTGCCGGGAAAAACCCATCGCCACGACGCATTCGAAGCATACAAAGCGACGCGTGTGAAGGCCGAAGACGAACTCGTGGCGCAGCTCATTCGCGCTCCGATTGTGTTCAAGGCATTCGGCATTCCACTCTATGAACACGCAGGATTCGAGGCCGACGACGTGATCGGGACGATTGTGCAAAAGTTGTCGAAGCAAAAAAATATCGAAACAGTCATTGCGTCCGGCGATATGGACGCCCTCCAACTCGTATCTCCGAGCGTCCGTGTTTTTACGCTTCGCAAAGGTTTGAACGACACGGTCATGTACGACGAAGAAAGGGTCATGGAGCGATACGGGTTTGGACCCGAACACGTCGTGGACTACAAGGCGCTGCGCGGCGACCCGTCGGACAACATTCCGGGTATCCGTGGTATTGGCGAGAAGACCGCGACCGATCTCATCAAGGAATTCGGTTCGATAGAAGAAATGTATGCAGCGCTCAAGAAAAAACCGGAGGGGTTTGCCAAAAAAGTAAAACCGCGGGTATTTCAACTGGTCAAAGACGGTGAGGAGAGCGCGATATTTTCCAAAAAACTGGGAACTATTCACTGTGATGTTCCCATCAAATTCGAATTACCGGAAACGGAATGGAATTTGACCGAACACACCGAAAGTATTTTTGCACTCTGCGATGAACTTGGGTTTCGCGCGCTCAAAGAACGGGTGAAGGGCGTTGTCGGAAAGAGCGCGACACCGGAGGCTTCGACCACCGAGGTTAAACCTCGGGAGATCGGTGAAAACGTTGATCCGAAGAAGCTCAAAGAGACCTCGGTTGCGCTCTGGTTATTGCATTCCGATACGACCAACCCGACACAGGATGACATCTTGAGCTATGCGCATACGGAAGATTTCAGGGCAGCGCGCGAAATGATCTTCAAACAACTGAAGGAAACGGAGAAGCTTCAGGGTGTGTTTGATCAGATTGAGAAACCACTGATCCCGGTGACAGAAAAAATGACCGAGATCGGGATACTACTCGATACTGCGTATATCAAGAAGCTGTCGCGCGAATACACGAAAGGCCTCGGCGAAATAGCGGGGAGAATCTATCAACATGCCGGCCACGAATTCAATGTCAATTCACCGAAACAACTTGGTGCGGTGCTCTTCGATGAGTTGAAGATCGTGAATGTGAATGGACGTCAGAAAAAAACAGCAGGTGGCGCGCGAACGACGTGTGAAGACGAGCTTGCAAAACTAAGCTCGCTGCATCCCATCATCGCCGATGTGCTCGCGTACCGTGAATTGCAAAAACTTCTTTCGACATATATAGAAAAAATGCCCGCGTTGGTTGATAGCGAAAACCGGCTGCACGCGGAATTTGTGCAGACAGGGACGACGACAGGTCGCATGTCGAGTCAAAATCCGAATCTGCAGAACATTCCGATTAAAAGCGAATATGGCCGACGGATCCGGAGCGGATTTGTCGCTTCACCCGGCTTCGTATTAGTTGCGATAGATTATTCGCAAATCGAATTGCGCATCGCCGCCGGACTCTCTGGTGACGAAAAATTGTCGCGCGTGTTCCAAGCAGGGGGTGACGTACATACAGCCGTCGCGTCCGACGTTTTTGAAGTGCCGCCGGAGAATGTGGACAGGGAAATGCGGCGGCGCGCGAAAGTGATTAATTTCGGCATTTTGTACGGTATGGGAGTGAATGCGCTGCGCGCGAACATGGGAGAGAATGTCTCGCGGGAAGAGGCGGCGCGGTATCTCTCGGCGTATTTCGAAACGTATGCGGGGCTTGCTCGCTATATCGAACACACAAAAGCCGATGCTACAAGAAATGGCTATACAGAGACATTGTTTGGCCGTCGCCGGTATTTTCCCGAACCTCTACTCGTATTCGCCCAACGGCACGTCTTTCTCCGACTGGCAACAAAAACCGCTGTTCTCCAGCGCCGACCTCCCCGCGGGACAGAGCCGCGATGCCAATCCGCTTCCCTGGACCCCCGGCCCCGTCACGAATTACTACTTCAACTTCTGTGCAGACCAGCGGGATGACGGAGCGCTCGGCTACAGCTCCGCTTCGGGTGAAGTTCCTGAAAGCAACGAAAAGTGTTATTAATCTTTTTTCAGAAATATTTTGGTATGAGAGGAAAGAAAAAGGAAGGAAGGCCACTGCCAGACACCCAGGACATGAAACTCTGGCGCAGGGAATTCGAGGAAATGAGCCTTGATGAGCATCATAATAAGCTGAAATCCCTTGGCTTGAGTGACGAGGATTTAAG
>Ga0076153_105_pt1 | contig 24389 bp, 26 predicted proteins | sample RifGroC2_FD_68174 | JGI IMG/M metagenome (GOLD analysis project Ga0076153, IMG submission 68174) | Parcubacteria (Kaiserbacteria) bacterium GW2011_GWC2_52_8b
CGAAAACTGATCGATGAAATCCTGCATCGTCTCAGGATACTCTATTGCCACGCCTTAGTGTGGGGCGAGGCCGTGCTGGCGTCAAGCCGATATGCCAGTACGCTTTTACTAGTACGCTTCCAGGACTTTCAATAACGAATTCGTGAGCCCTGTGAATTCCTCTTTCGATTTCTCAATATTTTCCTTCGTTCCTTGCTGATTATCTGCGACAAGTGCGGGGTCGAGCTCAAAAATAGCGACACCGAGCTCTTGGCACTTCGCGGGAATTCTGCCGTAATCCTGTATGATCTGGAGCGGATCCTTCCAACTCGCCTCCACGAGTCCGTTGCGACAGTGTTTCTCCGAAAGATATTTCTTTACCCGTTCGGGTATCCTCTCCATCCACGCCCGATGATCGGCGATTGGCTGCTTGCCGTACACGTTGTACGAATTGATTATGTAACCAATGAAAAGAGGGTCGCCGCCAAGCACCAGTTTCGTCTCCGTATTGCCTGCCAATGCTTTCGCCGTGTTTTTCCACTGTATCTTCCACCGCTCAAAAATTATCCCGAGGTTTTCGATACCCTGCACACTGAACGCATCCGGCATCATGGGGACGACGAAATAGTCCGCACCGAGCAGTATCGTTTGATTGAGAATCCCGAGACTCGGAGAGGTGTCGATGATGAATATATCTACTTGATCTGACAGACCTCTCTCTCGCAAGAAACGATCTATCGCACTGGTCTGAAAATATCCGATCGGCTGCCCCGCCGCAGCCTGACCGTACGCGGTGGACAGCAATCCTTCATACATCGAGAGATTAATATCGCCTTTAAGTAGGGAGAGGTTGGTATCGGCCTTAACCGGCAAGAACTTGACTGACAGATCGATATCGCTGCCTCCCTCGATCACGCCGCGCAACACGTTATAAATAGTTTTTTCAGTTTCGGAGAAAAGATTTTTGGTATAGTAATCCTCGCCAAGCGCCAATCGACTCAAATTACATTGCGGATCGAGATCCACGAGCACGATTTTGTAGCCGAGCTTTGCCAACGCGACAGCACTGTTGAAAGCGAGCGTCGTCTTGCCCACCCCGCCTTTGTTGTTGACAAAAACCAACTTTTTCGTACGGGGAAACTTCATGCCCCAATACTAGCACAAGACACTCGTCGTCAATCAAACGCCATTATAAACGCCCGGTGAAGGATGGTTTACAGGGAGACGAGGCTCCCGAGTAACAATGAACCGAGTCTGATTGAGGAATTAATCGGGCTCATGGATACAGTCAATGGATGAGCTTGGGATACGAGCGCGGATAGAAGATGAGATAAAGCGGTTCAACAAATTCAGATCGGGCGTACTCGGACACAAACAGGACAAAGTCGCCATCGACGTGGACGTGAGAAATTACACCAAGTACTTACTGCGCGAAGGAACGCTGATAGAGAAGCGCGAACTACTGTCGTGCTTGCAGAGCAAGTTGTTCCTTAAGGACAAGAAAATAACGTTAGAATAAAATGGCTACTCATATCTCAAAGCCTCGATCGGATTAAGCTCTGCCGCCCGTCGCGCCGGGTAATACCCGAACACAATTCCCGTTATCGCTGAAACACCGAACGCGAGAAGTACGGACGAGAGCGAGACGCTTGTCGTCACAAGACCCGTCAGATTCACCGCGAAAGAAATCAACCACCCGAGTGCGATACCTACGACGCCTCCGATGACCGTCAGGGCGACTGCTTCTGCCAGGAACTGCGCTCTGATATCGCTCTTTTTTGCGCCGATTGCTTTGCGTAAGCCGATTTCTCTTGTTCGTTCTGTAACCGTCGTGAGCATCATATTCATGATGCCGATGCCGCCAACCAATAGAGAGATACCACCAATGGCCGCCAAGAGGTATGTAAGCGTTGAAGTGACACTGGAAGCGGTCGAAAGAATATCGTTCTGATTAAGGACGCTAAAATCAGCCAATGCCGCGTCGCTGATTTTATGGCGGTCTAAAAGAAGCAGGATGATGTCTGCCTGCACCTGCGTCATAACTTCCGGCGTCGTTGCCTGCACGGCGATTGTCGTTAAATACTGATCGCCTGAAAGATATCGCTGTGCGCTTCTGACAGGAATATAAATAATGTCATCCTGATTTTGGAAACCAGTTCCGCCTTTTGCAACCGTAACGCCAATTATTTTGAACTCCAAGCCGTTAATGCGGATTGCTTGGCCGATAGCATTTGTGCCCTCTCCAAAGAGATCGTCGCGCGTTGTAGGCCCAAGCACGGCGACTTTTGAGGCCGAATTATTCTGCGTGTCTGAAATAAATGACCCTTCGGCCACTTCTACATTGCGGATTTGAGAATAGTTCGCGGTAACACCCGTCACGCTCGTATTCGTGTTCGTGCCTTTTGCGGTAATCTGATACCTACTGGACACCTGCGAGTCCACCGCCTCAACATCAGCAACTTGCTCCGCGATTGCCTGCGCGTCTTCGTTCGTGAGCGTCTTTGCACCACCACGGCCGCTTGAAGCACCAAATCCCCGCATCTGCTGTGCGCCGGGCGTAATCTGAATAAGATTAGACCCCAACGATTCGATACTCGATGAGATGGTATTCGATGCTCCCGTACCAATCGAGACCATCGCGATAACCGATGAGATGCCGATGACGATACCAAGAATGGTTAGTCCCGACCGAACTTTATTTGCCGATAGTGCGGCGTATGTTTCGTGCGTAATATCACTAAACTTCATGATGTTTTGCGTGCTTGCGCGCGTGCGACTTAGAATCTGTTACAACGACACCGAGCGGGGATAATGGATTGACACAAAATGACCAGAATTCGACTGGGCCGGTTGAGCGCCAAATCACCCCTCAGAAATTTGGCAGTACTGTTATTGACATTATCGAAAATGAAGGGTTTGACGAAGTGGGATGGATCGTTCACTAACGCTCGTGCAATCGCAACACGTTGAATCTGCCCTCCCGAAAGTTGATTACTCAAATGAGAAAAATGTGACTCCGTCATACCCGCCGCACTAAGAACTTTTCTTGATCGCTCATCTCTTTCTTCATCACTCACGCCCGCATAGATGAGCGGCAACATCACATTTCGCATAACGGTTGTGCGCGGGAGAAGATTGAAGCTTTGAAATACAAAGCCAACATGGAGCCGGCGAATCTCGGCCAACTCCTCGTCGGTGAGTGTAGACACGTCCTTACCATCAAGAAAATATGTCCCCGTTGTCAGTGTATCGAGGCATCCCAAAATATGCATCAGAGTTGATTTACCTGAACCTGACGGCCCCATAATCGCGATAAATTCGCCATCCTTGATAGTAAAAGAAATGCCCTTCAGCGCTTGAAACGCGGTATCGCCAGACCCGTAGGTCTTGGTGATATCTTTAATTTCGATCATAAACGAATACCACCTCCCCCAAAGCCTCCCCTGGTGGCATTAGTCGTTGCCGGCTTATTGGTGGTTGCAGAGCCAGAAGAAGTACGCGTAACGATTTGCTGTCCAACTGACAGACCAGAGAGTATTTCCATGCTCGTATCATCGGAAATACCTACCTCGACGGTAACCTGTTGCGGTGGAACCTTTGAGACTACTCCTTGGGTACTTCCAGTGTCCGTGAGTGCAGGGTTAAAAACTTGCACATAACTCGCGCCGTTTTGAGTTTTTACCGCGCTTGAAGGCACCACCAGTACATCCTGCTTTACCGCTGTTTGTATGCTTGCGTTGACGGTCATACCCGGCTTCACGCGATCGTCTCCGCTGTCGAACCCTATTTTTAGGCTGTAACTGACCACCCCCTGCGAAACGGTCCCCACCGCATCCATCTCTATGACCGAGCCAGTCAGCGTGAGTCCGTCTATAGCATCGAAGGTAAGTGTCGCTTTATCGCCAAGCTTGATCTTTGTCGCATCCACCTCATTGAGAGAAAGCTGGGCTATTTTTTGGTTTGTGATGAGCGTCGCGACGGAACTTCCGGTCGAAACCGTATCAAACCGTTTTACACTGAGTGTCGCTAAAGTGCCTGCAAACGGAGCTGTTATGGTGTAGTCGGCGAGGTTATCTTTGAGTTGTCGCAATTTTCGCTCTTGGTCGGCAATACTGTACTGTGAAGATTGAAGACTTATTGGGTTGTCGCCCGTCGCGTTGCCTATTTTGTAAATCTCGATAGTGCGCTCGTCGTCGCGGATGGTTTTCTTTGCGGCGTCGAGCGACTTCTGCTGGTTGAGCAGGGCGCTGAGGTTGCTGTTTGCGGTGGAAAGATACCCTCGCGCATTGGTGCGCATGGTCGTTATGGTAGAACTCACCGTAAAACCGTGCGTTGTGGTGTCATCGACAACCGCGTCAAGCAGATTGAGTTCGCTCTGGAGCGCCTGGGCTATGGCGGTCGTAGTATCCACCGACGAGGTTAGAAGGCCCTCTTGTGCGTCGGTGCTCGAGGAGCGGCTTAATGCTTTGAAGTCCAGTACCGCTTGGTCGTACTTTGCGCGCGCGATTCTGTAGTCTCTTTCCGCGATATCCGCAAAAGTGCGAATGGTGGTGTTATCCTTGCTCGCGCTGTTCTTGAAAGCATCTATGTTCCATTGACTGTTGCTCTTGCCGCTTATGTCGTATCCGTAGAGAATATTCTGCATACCCGTCACCGCTGTCGGAAGATCCAGGTACGCATTCGAGAGGGTATTGTACGTATCGTTATAAGTGGTACTTAAATTCGTCTTTGCATCATCGAGCGCTTCAAGCGACTTTTGATAATCGATAGGCGCCTGCGCCGAGTCTTTTTGGAACTGCAGTTTTGCTTGCGTGAGTGACTGCTCGGCATCGGCTATCGCTTGTTTCGCGTCGGTGCTGTCTATTTGGGCAAGTGCTTGCCCGGCACGAACAACGTCTCCAGCTTTAACCCCGACCCAGGTGACATCACCAGAGGCTTTCGGCTTAATGTCCACCTGATTGGTGGTTGAAACTTGGCCGGATGCGGATACAGATGCTATGACTGTTCCTTTTTCAACTGTACCGAGGACGTAACGCGTCCCGGCACTTGCGGCCGTAACATGGCCATACGTCCACCAGCCACCCCCGATGATCACAAGAGCAATAACCGCGCTCACGAATTTATGAGCAACTGCGTATTTCTTTATCGCTCGATACCAGTGCGCGATGTTATGAGATATGAGGGTATACAAATTATTGATGCCGCTAAACATATTTATTGTCTTATGGAGTTGCGGATAGGACTTGGTGTGGTGCGTATTAGGTCGGCAGAAATCGTGCCATCGTCATTCGGAGTGCCGAGGATAATAACCTGCTGGCCGACCAACAACGCGGTCGAGCTGGTAGCGCCAGACTCCGTACGGATTGATGTCTTATCGCTCAACAGAACAGTCTGCGTGGCACCGTCGCGGGTTTCTAAGCTAAGAGAGGAGGTTGAGATGCTTTGTATCGTCCCCACCGAACCGTGCCCGTTAGAAATGAAGCCGCGAGGCAGCTGCACGTTAAATCCGGGTCCCCGGAACCCAAAGCCCGGGCCAGCCCTGCCGGGGAAATGGCGGTGCGAGCCAGTTACTACGCCAGCGTGAAATATGAGCAGCGCGACAAATAAAATGCCGAGACCGTACAATACCCAGCGCACTTTTTCTGATGGGACCCATTTCTTGAATTCCTCCATAATTATGCAAGACGTATAGGATTAAATGCTGCGCCAGCGTTCCGCACAGCACGGCGGAGTGACCATAGAAACGCGGCGGCAAAACCGACCAGCAGAAGTACGGCGAGCGAGGGCAACGATTCTGCAAGGGAAAGTGATATCTCCTGCCAGTGCGAAAACGCAACCGAACTGTCGGAGAAGAAAAGTGAAAGGTAATCGTAAAAGCCGGAAGTGTAAAACTCCTGCACTGCGTAGCTCACTGCGGGGACGAGTGCTGCGCCGGATACTAGTATGACCGTGCCGAGCGCCGCCAGCTTAATTCGGGCGGCGCGACGGCGTGCAAGCGCGATACGAGCAAGAACCGCCTTAAAAAGACCCTCGGGCGGCTCCACTTCCGTAAAAAATGCCATATTGCGCTTGCTGGTCATGGTTGTATATACGTTCCTGCTGTCATTTTCGGTGCAGCAGCAACTTTCGTAACGCTATAACCGCGCGGCGGTGGCGGCTTTTAACAGTGTTAACCGACGCTTCTAAAACTCCGGCTACCTCTTCAAATGTCAGATCGCTTTCGTAATACAGTAGGAGTACCTCACGGTATGAAGGAGAAAGTTGGGATATTGCCCATTCAACATCCTTAACATCCTGCACATTGGATAGCAGTTCTTCCGCGAGAGGTGTCTCATCCGGCAGATTATCAAACACGCTGTTTCCTTCTTCGTTATCGAATTCGGAGAATGGAATGTGCTTACGCTTGCGTAAAAAATCAATGGCGGTGTTGCGGGCAATGTGCATGAGCCACGTTTTGAAGCTGGCACTCTGACTCGAATATCGCTTGAGATTTTTCCATGTTTTAAAAAAGGACTCTTGCACGATATCCTGAGCATCGCTTTGACTGCCTACAAATCTGAGGGTAAAAGAATATACAGATTTAAGATGTCGTTCCACCAATCGGGTAAAAGCGTCTTCGTCTCCGTTCAAATATGCAGCTATGAGGTCTTCGTCACTCTCCATGTAGGTATTGTATTGGTTCTAAAGAGTAAAAGAAACTGAAACAAAAAATCATCGATTTGTGTCGGTGATTTTTTGTTTTGAATACTGCTCTCAGCAGGTATGTCGTGTCGGAATAGAGGGATGGTTTCTCGGGGGGATTAGGTCGCCTCGATACTTCCAACCTTGGCTGCGGGACTTGGACTCGAACCAAGATGACGACTTTCAGAGAGTCGCATCCTACCATTAGATGATCCCGCAATGTACTGCGGAGTTGCCGCAATATTTCACCATAGTGCCCTATTTCTAGCCGTTGCTCAACTGGTGAGATTAGCGTATAAACACGGGAGAACTTCCAAAGGAGACGGCAATGTTGGACAGCAGGCTTCGCGACGAGATGGTTTTTTACGCGACGACCGGCGATTACTCGGATGCGCCGCGGTATGAGAAGTTTGCGCTCGACTGCAAACTCGACGAGAAGGGTGCGGAAATCGGACGAATGGTGCATTTTCTTCTGCGCCTGATGTCGCACCTGCCAGAGCCGATCCAGATACTTGAGAGGCAGCGGGAGTAAAGGCACAGCTTACCTATGCTCGCATCGACAACGTCTATACCTCGCTCGACATTGAGCCCAATCTTCTCGAATATGCGCGTGCGCGCGATCGAGGGGACAGGTTCGTGCAAAGCGACTTTGAGCGATTGCCCTTCGCGAACGATATGTTCGATGTTTACATCATGATGGCCGCGGAAGGATACCGGCCGCGTGGGACGTTTTATTCGGAAGTGCACCGCGTGCTCCGGCCGCGCGGCTTCTACGTGATGCCGCAGATAGGACCGCATCCGTATGTAGGCATCGAAGAAAAGTACGCTGTGTTGCGAGCGGGGCTCTGCATCGCGCAGGCGGAAGATTATTTGATAGCTCAAAAAAGCGAAAACTTTACCCTCGGCTAAGCCGGGGGTTCCTTTTGGTGGCATGAGCCGGAATTTCGAGTATGCTGCGGCGATGTTTTCGTTCAAGATATTGAAGAAATCCAAGAGGAGCCGCGCACGGCTGGGCGTGATACACACACCGCACGGCGATATAGAGACACCAGCATTCGTTCCGGTCGCGACGCGCGCGACGATACGCACACTCGATACGAGCGAGGTAGAAGATGTGGGCGCGCAAGTACTGATATGCAACACGTTCCACCTGCACGTTGCGCCGGGTGAAAAGCTCATCAAAAAGGCCGGCGGCCTCCACAAGTACATGCGCTGGAATAAGCCGCTCATGACCGACTCCGGCGGCTTTCAGGTATTCAGCTTGGGATTCGGCACCGACCACGGGGTCGGCAAAATGCTGCGGTCGGAACAGGACAAAAAAATACTGGAGGGTTCGCAGCCACGCTCGCTCACGATCACTGCACATGGGGTCCGTTTCCGCTCCCCTATCGACGGCAAGGAATTATTTCTCGGACCGAAAGAATCAATCAAGGTACAAGAGGCGCTCGGCGCTGATATTATTTTTGCATTTGACGAGTGCCCGTCGCCGCTTTCGAGCGCCGAATACATGCGCAGATCCATCGACACCACACATCGCTGGGCCGCGGAGTGTCTCGATGCGAAGAAAAATCATAAACAGGCACTCTACGGCATCGTGCAGGGTGGCGGCTCCATGGAAATGCGTATTGAAAGCGCACAGATCATCGGTGCCATGAATTTCGATGGCTTTGGTTTCGGCGGTGAATTCGGGTACGACAAGCAGTCGATGAAAAAGGTCATCGGCGCGGTTTCCGACAATCTTCCGGAAAATAAGCCGCGACATATCCTCGGCATCGGGCATCCGGAAGATTTTTCCATAATTGTCGCGGCTGGCGGCGACACATTTGACTGCATCGCGCCGACACACTATGCGCGCCGCGGAACGGTATTCACCTCGAGGGGCCCTTCGACTTCGCTCAGGACAAGCAGACTACAGATCAACGACCGGCGCTTTCTTAAGGATATCAACAAGCCGCTCGACCCATCGTGCACATGCGATGTATGTAAAACATATTCGCGCAGCTATATTTGCTCGCTCATGCGGGCGCATGAGCTGACCGGCATGAAGCTCACCACCTTTCACAACCTGCACTATTTCAACACGCTCGCCACGCAGGTGCGCAAACAGATAAAGAACGGTGAACTATAGCTTTGCCAGTATGGCGCTCGCACACGCGGCCACGTTTGTTAACGTCATAGTGCACACGTCCGTCGGTCGCGGCCAAGAACTACCGTGATTTCTTTCACCGACCGCACACCGTGAGTGGTAAGGATGACCTCGATCATCAGCCCGTGGCTCACGTCGTTGTTCCAATACTGATCGAAAATAAAATTTCCCAACGAATAATAAATAAGCTTGCTATGGTATATCTCGCGCTCCTGCACGACATGTGGGTGCGATCCGATGACGATCTCGGCTCCGGCATCTATAAATTCGTGCGCGAGCAACTTCTCCCTATCGGTCGCGGGCATGTATTCTTCGCCCCAATGTGTGTACACGATCGGCATATCCCCTCTCGCCCGTGCTTCTTTGATATACGCAAGGGTCGAGCTTGCGGATCCGCCGAAATCGTTGAACCCTACGAACGCGAGGGGTACGCCATTCGGGGCAGTATGATATATCATACTGTCGCCGGGAACGTCACCGAAAAAGGAAACGCCCGCCTGCGATAAATATTCTTTTGTCGAGACGTATCCGACGCGACCAAAATTCAACATATGATTGTTGCCGAGATTCATGACACGGATATTGTGCGCATGGAGGAGAGGTGCGGTTGCAGGAGGAAACGTAAATGTGTAATTATTGCCATCGCCCGGAGTCGAGGTGGCGCTCACGGACTTGTATGCCGTGATCGGGCCTTCGAGGTTCGCAACGACCAGATCGTGCTTTGCAAGCAGCGGATCAATGCATGAAAAAATAAAATCTCCCGCCTTCGCCAAGGCTTCGGTGGGCAAGCCGCCCTCGTTTCTCGCACGACTTTCAATAGTGGTACGAATTGATCTATCAAACATCATGTCTCCGGCGAAAAGGACACTCGCATGCGGCGAAGGCGGACGCAATGCTCGCGCCGTATATTCAACGGCACGGATCGGAAACGGCATAAGTGCAGCGAATGATACAAGGAACGTCATGAGAAGAGGCGCAACGTCGTACATTCTGACAGCTTACGACGGGCGAGACGAAAAATCTACGTGACGATAGCGGAGAGCGAATGAGGCTTGCCCTCCGTGATCGTCGCGTGCGTGATGTGAATGAATTGCGCCTTGCGCTGAAATTCAGAAATAGTACGAGCGCCTACATATCCCATGCCCACTTGTACGCCCGATGCAAGGGTCGCGACCACATCGACGAGCGATCCCTTGTACGGCACCAATGCTTCGACGCCTTCCGGTACCGCTTTCCGGCCATGCGTAAAATAGCGCTCCTTTCCCGACGCACTTTTGATGACCGCTGCAGAGCCCATGCCGCGATACTCTTTAAATTTTTTTCCATCTTTCGTGATGACCTTCCCCGGCGCCTCGGTTGTACCCGCAAACAAATTGCCGAGCATCACGGCCGAGGCGCCAGCCGCAAGCGCCTTTGCAATATCGCCCGATGTACGAATGCCACCATCGGCGATCACTGATACTTTTTTCTTTGAGGCTATTCCAGCGACTTCCATGATGGCCGAGAGTTGAGGTGCGCCGACTCCTGAAATAATGCGGGTCGTACAGATAGAACCGGGTCCAATACCCACTCTGATGGCATCCGCAAATGTGCAAACAACTTCCGCCGATTCCGCGGTCGCAATATTGCCGAAAATGAGTTTTGCATATTTGAGCGATCCCTTGATGCGCTTCGCGCTGTCAACGACATTCAAATTATGTCCATGCGCACAGTCGATAACGACCGCATCGCAGTCGACTTCATCGAGCGCTTTCGCGCGCTCCATATGAAAAGGGCCACATGCAGCGGCAACTTTCACACCAGCCTTCTTCGCGGTGCGGACCATTGCAACCTGATCTTCCACTGAACAGTTGCGGTGAATGACGCCGAGACCGCCGAGCTTGGCGAGCGTAATCGCCATGCGCGCCTCGGTCACGCGGTCCATGCCAGCGGAAAGGAACGGGATCTTGAGTTCGATTCCGGCAATAGACGTCTTGATCGACGCTTCAGACGGTTCCATCCTACTCGCGGCAGGACGGATGAGAATATCATCAAACGTAAACCCTTCACGGATGATCTTGACACCCATGCATTATGCTATCACGTGACCGTCATTCTTCAAGCTCAAGAAACGGCTCTTTTCGAAATATTTCCTACGACTGCCGCGTGATCGCTGACACCGAATACAAGCTGTACATCGGACGCGCGGTAGTCTGCCGTGGTAAAGAGGCCATCGACCATTTTGTCGAACAGTTCGTGCCGTCGCTCCACCCCTGATCGATGAATATTGATGTCGAGACTGGTCTTGTAGTACGGGGGAATATTATCGAAATAGTGGTCGGTGATCTTGGTAAATATTTCCCCGCCGCGCGGCGCGTTGAAATCTCCCGCGAGCACGAATTGCTGATACCCTTCGAGTATCAGGAACATCGCTTCAAGATCAGTGCGCTGCCGTTCACTCGGCTCGCCTTTTGGGGTCCACGTAAAATGCGTCGTCGCGATCCGGAATATCTCTCCGTCTTTTTCAACATCACACGTTGCAACGAAACGATTTGACTTGTTGAATGTATTCGGATCACGAGAAACGGACTCAGGCACGGTGGTACCGTCACCACAATAGTATTCGACGTGCGTCCGTATAAATGGAAACCGGGAAAAAATACCTATTCCCTCGACTTTCGCTTCACTTTCGGCGAATTGTTTCGTCCCGCGATTAAAGAACGGCGGCATACCAAATAATTCTGTATACACAGGAATGTCTGCTTCGCACAATTCCTGCAAACATACAACATCTGGTTGTCGCTCTTTCAGAAACGGAATAACAACATCGAGATGCTTCGAGCGCTCAACGTTGAGGGAGACGAGGGAGATCATTGTCTTTTTTTTCGCGCTATCGCCGCCTTGATGAACGTGTTGAACAGCGGATGCGGAGAAAGTGGTCGGCTTTTTAGTTCCGGGTGGAATTGCGTGCCAAGAAAAAACGGGTGCACGCTCTCTGGGAGTTCGGCGATTTCCATGAGTATGCCGTCGGGGGACTTCCCCGAAAACACGAGACCGGCCTTTTCGAGCTGCGGAATATAGTCGGGATTTACTTCGTAGCGATGACGGTGACGTTCGGAGATTTCCTCTGTACCGTAGGCTTCCGCCGCAATCGTCCCTTTTGAGAGGAGGCATGGGTAGGCACCGAGACGCATGGTCGCGCCATATTTACTCTCCGCCATATGTTTTTTTTGCTCCGGCATAATGTCAATGACCGGATGCGTGGTTTTTGAATTGATTTCTGTCGTGTTGGCGTCTTTCAGCCCGGCGACGTGGCGTGCGTATTCGACCGTCATAAGCTGCATGCCATAGCAAAGGCCGAGATACGGGACCTTGTTCACCCGCGCATACTCAATGGCTTGTATCTTCCCCTCAATGCCGCTTTTACCGAAGCCGCCCGGTACGATGACGCCATCAAAGTCTTTCAACATGGAAACCTGTTTTTCTCCCGTTTCAAAATCTTTGGAGTTGATCCACGTGAGCACCGGCTTTCGTTTCTGCGCATACGCCGAATGTTTAATAGCTTCAATGACGGAAATATAGGCGTCGGAGAGGACAAAATTGCCGGTATCGAAGTATTTGCCGACGATGCCTATCTTCACGGTTTCGCTCGCGTGCTTCACGTTGTCGGAAAGTTTCTTCCACTCGGTAAGGCCATTCTCTTTTTTCGAGCCGACACCGAGCTTCTTGAAGATGAAATCGCTGAGGTGATCTTTCTCATAATTGAGTGGAATGTCATAGATGGACTGGACGTCGGGAGCCGCGATGATGCTTCCCTTCTCAAGCCCGCACATGTACTCGATCTTTTCTTTGCGCTTCGCATCGATACTACCGGAGGAGCGCGCCAGCACCATGTCGGGCTGCAATCCTGAACTATTGAGGAAGCGAACGGCGTGCTGGGTCGGTTTGGTTTTGAGCTCGTTGCCTCCGACACCGAGTGCAGGAATATAACTTACGAGCACCAGCAGCACGTCACCCGCGTTCTCAAATTTCATGAGTCGGACCGCCTCAAGGAACAAGACATTCTGGTAATCGCCTACGGTACCGCCCACTTCGATAATGACGACATCGACATCATTCTTATCGCCACACCGCTTGATCTGCTCGATGACCGCAAGCGGTATGTCGGGAACGACGTGAACGCAGCGTCCTTCGTATTCAAGATTGCGCTCCTTTTGGATGACCTTGAGGTAAATACTCCCGGTCGTCATGTAGTTGAGGCGGGAGAGATCCACACCCAAGAATCGCTCATAGTTTCCCATGTCCTGATCGCACTCCATGCCGTCATTCAAAACAAAAACCTCGCCGTGTTCGGTGGGATTCATGGTGCCTGCGTCGACGTTGACGTACGGGTCAATCTTCATCGCCGTCACCTTGAGACCCTTGTCCTGCAAAATGGCACCGATGGAGGCGGCAGCGACTCCCTTGCCGACACTCGACATGACCCCGCCTACCACAAAGATATATTTGTGACCTTTTCGCGCAGATTTCATACCACCTACTGTATCACGCGCATCAGGCGTTTAGATAGCGGCGAACGGCCAGGTACGAAGAAACAGCTCCGAGAGCGATCCCGGAACCCATGATAGCGAGAAACAGGAACGCGAATGAATCAACATAGTACGTAAATACATTGAAAACGCCGGCGCCAAGAAATATCTCAGAATCGGGCCCCAGCCACGCCGTGAGCGGATAGAGAATAATGAGCACGATGAGCGCCGCCGTAAAGCCGTAGAGTACCCCCGCGATCATAAACGGTCCGCGTACATACCAGTGCGACGCGCCCACTATGTTCATGACGCCGATCTCGTCGCGTGCCGTGTAAATGGCCAGACGTATCGTGTTGAAAACGATCAAGAGCGATGCAACACCGAGAATAATAGCGATCGCGGCACCTACGCGGTTCGACGTATCTATGATGTTGGTAAGACGATCTATCGCCGTTTTATTTTGGAAGAAGTTGACTTTATCGATGACGGCGCCGGGCCCTGTTTGCGACACTTGCTGCACCTCGAGATATTTTGCAATACCTTCATACTGTGATGTTTCCCTAGCACGTATTTCGAGTGAGGCACCGAGCGGATTGCTCCCCAGCGCATCGAGTGCTTGGATGGTAAGTTGGTCATTCTTGTGGCGTTCGCGAAACTGCGCTATCGCGAGGTCGCGACTAACGGGGGTGACGGAAGCAACCTCCGGTAATGCAGTCAGATTTTTTTGCAATTCTTGTATTTGCGCGTCGGTCGCAGACGTAGTGAAATAGACCATCACGTCGACTTTATCGGTCAGCGACTGGAGCGTGGAGGTGAGCGCCGCGCCGCCGATCAGAAGAAGCGCGGCCACGAACAGCGTGATGGTCATGACGAGGACAGCCGCGAGCGAAATGAAGCCGTTCCTGATGAAGCCGATGAGACCATGGCGCGCGATCCGTTTTGTATTGATCCAGAACATACCTCTATTATATGACGTATTTACCCTCCATCTCGTCGCGCACGATCCTGCCCTGATCCATCGTGACCACGCGTCTGCCGATAGAATCGACGACACCCTTGTTGTGCGTCGTGAGAATGACGGTAGTGCCGAGGTCGTTGATCTTTTTCAATATTTCGACGACATCGTGCGTGTTGATCGGGTCGAGGTTGCCGGTCGGCTCATCCGCGATCAGAACATCGGGCTGATTGACGATGGCGCGCGCGATTGCGACCCGCTGCTGCTCCCCGCCGGAGAGCTCCCGCGGAAAACTCCATATCTTCTCGCTAAGTCCGACCAGATCGAGGACGTGCGGCACATCGCCCTCTATGTCTTCGTCGCTCTTGCCGGCCACTTCGAGCGCAAATGCAATATTTTCATAGATATTTTTGGTGGGAATAAGCCGATAGTCTTGAAAAATGGTCCCGATGTTGCGCCGCAACTGCAAGAGGTCGCCATTGCGCAATTTACCGATGTCGTGCGAACCGAAATATACGGCACCCTCCGTCGGCATCACTTCCGCGAACAGCATTTTGAGGAGCGTCGTTTTCCCCGCGCCCGAATGCCCGACGACCGAGACGAATTCATTGGGCTCGATCTTGAGGGTAATATCCTGCACCGCAGGCGACATACCCTCCGAATATACTTTCGATACTTTGTCGTAGTAAATCATTGGATGATTTTTGTCCTGCGCCACTCGAAAACAAAAAAATATTTTTGTTTTACTCGCTATCCTCGGCCATAGCCATGGCACAAGCAAGGGTTTATTATAACGCCTAGCGAGCGAATTGTGAAAATGAATTTTCACAAGATGCGAGCAACGGCATTAAAAGCCAGTGGGCTTATACCTTCTACGCCCCACTCCCCAAAGTTTTCTCCGCATCAATGAACGACTGGATGTCGCCTTCGAGCACACGCCCCACGTCACGGCGTTCGTGGTCGGTGCGATGATCTTTGACCATTTGATACGGGTGAAGCACGTAGGAGCGGATCTGACTTCCCCACTCGATCTTCGTCGAGGCACCGGTAGAGAGGCCGCGGGATTCTTTTTCTTGTGCATCTTCCCGCATGCGATAGAGCTTGCCGCGGATCATCTCGAGCGCTTTTTCTTTATTTTGTACCTGACTTCGCTCCGATGTAACATGTACCGAGATGCCGCTCGGCGTGTGCGTCATGCGCACCGCCGTGTCGCGTTTGTTTACATTTTGCCCGCCGGGACCGCCGGAGCGCGCGACGGTAATTTCGAGATCGCTTTCTGGAATATGCAGGTCGCCTTGGTCGGGCAATTCGGGCAACACCTCGATGAGCGAGAACGATGTCTGTCGTTTGCCGGCGGAATTAAAAGGCGACATGCGCACGAGGCGATGCACACCGGATTCATTTTTGAGCGCGCCATATGAGCCTGACCCCACAACTTCAAACGAAATGCTTCGGTATCCACCCATCGAGTTTTCATTGGAGGAAAGAAGCGCGGTCTTCCAGCCGCGAGCGGCGGCGTATTTTTTGTACATGTCGAACAGAATGCGTGAAAAATCCTCGGCATCGTCACCGCCAGCGCCGGAAATAATAGAAAGAATTGCGTTGCTTTTATCGTATCCGCCCTGGCCGGGCAGGCCGCCCCCTGCAAGCTTTGCTTTCAATTCCTGATACTCCTTCAGTGTCGCCTGCGCCTTCTTCTTATCGCTCCAAAAATCCGCGGCACCCATCGCCGCTTCGATTTCCGAAATCTTTTTTTCAAGGTCGCTTTTATGCATAGCTACCCAATGAGTTTTCGCGCCTGCGAGCGTATTTTGGCGAGCATCTTTTTATCGAGCGCTCCGATTTTCTTCGCGAGATATGAGACATCGATAACTCGCATATGAAATACGAGCGCTACCGATTCGAGGTCAAGCCCGTTCTGCCGCGTGGGCGTGATGCGACACGTGAATGGAAAACGGAGTGCCAAACGATTCGACGTACACGGAATAATGGTCGCTACAGTTTTCGCTACCTGGGCAACAACAACGACAGGGCGCGTCCCGCTCTGCTCGTGCGTGCCGAGCTCTGGGATATGAGCTATCCATACGTCTCCCGGCTTCATACCATTGAGTCAAAAATCGTATTTCTGCATCGTCCGGGCGGAGAGAATATCCCACATGCGTAATTCCTTTTGTAATGCCGCAACATCTTCAAGACTCCCCAGATAGCTCGAAACTGCACGCTCCACAACCTCGCGCTCAGGAAGCCCCATTTTCTTGGAGGCACGCTTAACTTTTTGCCGTAGCTGTCTATCAATAACTCGCATATGACCCTACTATATCATATCGAGGACATTTTGAGCCACCTCCGAGATTTGAACTCGGGACCCCAGCTTTACGAAAGCTGTGCTCTACCAACTGAGCTAAGGTGGCGTATCCTCATCTTACTCGGATTCCCAATATTTTTCCAACGCCTTTGGAGTCTCTATTGTACTCCGCCAGAACCTATTTTTGCAAAAACCTCGATTGACTTCGCCCGCTCCGCGCGCGTGGTGGCTTGAGATTATTTCGTACGCTCCGATCGCGTGGTGGCTCTCTGAACCCCGACACGCGCGGAGTACCGCGCGTCCCGCCCCTCGCCTTGCCGCTCCTCTCCATTCTGGTTTTTTGCGGGGGGGATTTCTGAAAAGGAATGGGCGGCGGGGCGGCAAACGGCTCACTTCTTCCCATATGAGCCGTTCATGGAAAGAAGTGGGCCGTTGAAATCCAGGAATCCAGAATGCAAATCCACTGCGGATGCCACGGGTTGCGAACAGTTCCTTCGTATTGATGTTGAATTACTACCCGCCATCCGGCGGGCAGGGTATCTCGCTAGGGCTCGTCCGGCAGTATCGGTGCGCCTACGGCGCTCCATCGAGTGGGGTGGGCACACCCACCCCCCGCTCCATCGCGCTAGGGTCCAAAAACCCTCGATTAGATTTATTGCCTCGCGGTGCGTCCGTTCGCTTCGTCTTTTATCGCTCATCAATTCTCTATCTTGCTACGGGTCTCATATTGCTGCCGCTCCGTTCGGGTTTGTGCCTCGGCTTTTGGAGCCTCCTAGCGCGCTGCAGCTCCCCCCACCCGCGGTCAGCATTTCACTTCCGATTTCTCGTACATAGCTGGTCATCCGCTTGCGCGGGCCGGCCTCGGTCCAGCGTTCCCTAGCGAGATACCCCGCCCGTCCGGAAGGCACCTATTTTATGCATGCGCCTGTCTCTGGTCAGGCGCATGGGTCAGCCGCGCTTCGTGCGGCTGCGCGTCGTTTGTATATCTCATTGCACGTCCGATTTTCTGCCTCCTTGCACTCAAATTCAAATGCGCGTGTACTCGACTGCTTTCCCCGTTTTTCCGACTTGCTGGATTTTTCCTTCCTTTTCCAATGCAGAGAGATACCGAGTTGCCGTTGCGTCCGAGACGTGCAGAAGTTTCTCTACTTCGTCGTTGGTGATTTTTTCTTTCTTGCCCAAAAGCTCAAGAATCTTTTCAAGCTTCTTTCGCTTCCGGTCTTGAATCGTGGCGCGGGCTTTCACGAGCAAATCGCGGGCGGGATGCGTGGGTGTTGCCGCTACTGGCGCACTGGCCGCCTGTGGCGGCTCCGGCGCGGGAGTCGGCGCAATCGGCTCAACTTCTGGAGGCAACGGCTCATTTACTGGTACTTGAGCCGTTTGCGTTTCGGGCGGGGTTTGCGTCGCTTCCGGCTCCGTGGGAGCCGTAGCCGCCTCCGGCGGTGTCGCAGCTGGTTCTGCAACAGGCGCAGGAGTTTGCGTTGTATCTTCGTCTGCCATGCTCGTATTTTACCCCAGCCAAACGGCTCATATAGTTGGCAGCAAAAGCTTGCTTTTTCGGTAGGAAGTGGTATAATTATCGGTACTAAAGTTTCCCCGGGACTTCAATCGCGTCTCACTAAATCCCTCAAATCAACCTGCTCTACAATATCAAAGTCGGCTTTTATTGCTGCAAAATGCCTACGTCCGCAGAATATCTTCTGCAATTCCGCTTGCGGCAATTCCTTTTTCCAATCCTTATACCCAAACTTCGTCTCGCGCACCAAGTAAAGTTTCTCACCACCGACTTGCGCTGGATTAGGACTCCACACGATTGCCCAGTCCGGGATATATACGCCAAGCGGTGTATCAACTCTGAATCCACGCGGCAGCTTTGTGAACAACTTTACATTCGGGCTCGCTATCAAACTCTCAGCAAACTTACGCTCACCCTCGCTATCATACGGCACTCGGTCAAAAGCTGACTTCTCTCCGCCGACGATGCTCTTTCTCTCTAAAACTTCAAAATCAGTAAACAGTAGGTCAACCTCCCACGCGTCACCAGTAGGTACGTACTTCAGGCCATCGTTGATGAGCAGGTCGTTTAGTACGCCACGCACGACAACAATCGCACTGCGAATGTACTCTTCCGGGTTCCCGAAGAGCAAATCCAAATTCTCTACTCGCGAAAGTATTTCCAGAACGGTCTTTCTGGTAATACCCGTCTCTCGCGCCACACGATCAACTACATTCCCGATGCGAATGTCTCTTTTGATGCGAGCGCCTGCTACAGGACTTCCCGCATAAATGGTTTTTACCTCTCCATCTTCGCCAAAATCAATCGTGACTTTGTCTACTGTGACTACAAGGTTGGAAATGTCGCGCTTGTTTATCTCCTCGACCGCTTGTGTGACCAGCAGATCGGTTTTCAGCTCGATGCTGTAACGTGTACGCGCGCTGATACGTTCCCAAAGCGCTTTAAAAACTTCCGATTCTAGGTTTTTTGGAGCCGCTTTCACCAACATCCGCTTTTCTTTTGCATTTATAGTCTCAGGTGTATCGACATATCCCGCTTCATTAAACTCCTTTTGCAACGCCGAAGCGTATTCTTGGTAACTCTCATTTGCAATCACAGTGAGAATGTTTATATCCGGTTCTCGAACACGCACTCCGGACACATCAAGCGGCAACCTCAAGCCGCGTCCTATCTCTTGCCGCTTTTTCATCGTCGAACGGGTTTCTCTAAGCGTACAAATCTGAAATATATTTGGATTGTCCCACCCCTCCTTGAGCGCCGAGTGCGAGAAAATAAACGATACCGGCTCATCAAATGAAAGCAACCGTTCCTTCTCTCTCATAATGAGATCGTACGCTTCCTTATCTGGTTTTGAATCTCCACGTGTATCCTGATACTCAAGCACCCCTTTAACTTTTTTGCTGGCGAAATACCCCTTGTGCACGCTTGCAGCGGACGTCCTTTTGAATCGTGGGTAATTGTGCTTGAGCCGCTCGAATTCTTCCGTGAATATCGTGCGGATGAGACTGTCGTCGTGAACGTAATTATCCACCTTGTCGATAAAGAAAAGCGAGAGTACTTTAATATGGCCATCCAAGCTTTCCTGTTTGTCTAAGTGGGCTTTGATAGTCTCCCGTACCTGAGTCCGGAATATCTCCTCCTTATTTTCCGTAGTAGCATCGAGCTGGCAGAAATTGCCATCTGAGAGTTCGACCCGATTGTGCTGCGCATTCACATCGGCTACTGTCAGCCCTGCATATTTCTCATTTTTCGTCTTGCTGAAAAGATCATCGCCATATTTCAATTTCATTTCCTTCTCCGCATACACACCCGCAGCGTTCTTGTTCTCAAGTACCACTGTCGCCTTTGGGGTCGCCCCCCGTGCTGCTTCGATGTCTTTTACTCGAAACACAAAAGCTCCGCTGTCGTTATCGCGCACACCGAATACTTGAATCTTTTTCACCAATCCGCGACGATACGCCTCAACGGGCGTAAGACGGTACATAAGGTTGTGCAATTCTTTATGAGTCGCACTGTATCGGAGCCGGAAAAGCGGCTTGAGTTCGCCGATTGCCGCCTGCGAAAGTTCGGACTCCATATTTTGCGGCTCGTCCATAATCACGATGGGCCGCGTCTTGGCGACTAAATCTATGTACGACTTCTCGCTATAGGTGTCGTCGCGATCCGTTTGCCGCAGGACTTTTGTCTCGTCCTTGAATGATTGGATCGTCATAATCATAATCTGCACACCGAGCGACTGCGCAAAGTCACGTACCTCCGAAAGTCTGCTAGAGTCGTATACAAAATGATTGTACCCGGTATTGTACATATCCTTAAAATGCTCTTCCGTCTGCTCAAGCGTCTTCAGGACACCCTCGCGGATTGCGACCGATGGAACAAGAATGATGAATTTAGTAAGCCCGTACCGCTTATGTAAATCGAGAATTGTACGCAGATACACATAGGTCTTGCCCGTTCCCGTTTCCATCTCGATAGAGAAATCCATCGACCCGAGGGTCGCACTCTTTGGCTCGATGTGGTTCGCCTCTTGTATCGATTGCACATTCTTAAGTATCCGCGCCTCGTCTATCTCTAGCTCGTTGCCGACAACAGAATCAGAGGCGCGCAATACTGCATTGTTTTCAACTCGCACCACATTTGAGCCTGTATCAAAAATCCCCGCGATAGCTTCAATCGCCTCCTGTTGATAGTCCAACGCGCTGTCGAATTTGAATTTCATTTAGATTTTCCCCTCTTGGGAAATTTTGCCGACGAAGAACTTTCCCTTCTCAGTAAAACTTATTGTTTGGTAGTTATTCTTATCTTTACCGAGCTCGATCAGTTCGTGTGAGTGAGCGTATGCCAAAAGCGATTGAGAAATACCGAATTTGCTAGAGCTATGCGGCGGGTACCATTCCGTCAACCCCCCATGTTGATATACGGCTTCTGTCAGCCACCGGAAGGTCGAATAATGTTGCGTGGCCTGAAACTCTTTATACTCTTTTTCCCATAAGACCTGCGGGCTAACCTGTTCAACTTTTTTCTGCCTCGTTGCCTTTTTTTCCTCTGCTTCCAGTTTCTTTGTGGTTTGTTCGACCAGTTTTGTCTCTTCTGTTACTACCTGCTTCTCGAGTCGAAGTCTCGTGTTAATCTTTTTGACCCTATACTCCTCTTCTTTTTCGAAGGCTGGCAGCAAAACTAGATCTGGCAATTTCCAAATCACAAGCCATGTGATGAGAAAAGGCATTACCCACGACACGTAAAAGTACAAATGCCCCACGTCGAAGAAGGTCTTTATTAGATAATCATTCTTCAACAGACCAGTCTGGTTATATATATACTCCTGACTAACGAACGCGGCTGTGTACAAAAATTCCCAGTGAAACACTGCCCACGAAATTAGTAACGTCCCGTAAACGGGGGTCGAGGCACGTTTATGCAAGACATCCTCGGTCGAGTCTACTATTTCGTTCTTTAGAGAAAAATTTAACATATAGCTTCAGATCACCTTCACGCTCAAATTTCTCGAAATGTTTACTTTCGTCGAGTCGTCGAGGGCGGAGTCGAGGCATATGAACAAATCGTTCTCGCCAAGGCCAAGGGCATCTACCTGCTCCTTTGCAACCTTATCTGCGAACGTGACGACTAGCTTATGTTCGTTATCGGTCACAACCCACGGCTTGAGTGCACTTTTTTTGTCTTGCAACACTACTGAATTGAGCGAGAAGCCCTCCTTCAGTAACACCTCATATACCACCGCTTTTTCGTCGTACTTATTCATGAGCGGCTTCTCGATGAACAGTCTTTCCTGCTCCAGCAACTTCTTTTCGTCATCAGCGTCCGTGATCACGTTCCAGCGCCGATAGTTTGATTGCTCAAGTGCTAGCGCCTTGAACCCAATATCTCCCTTTCCAATCATGTCTCCGGCACGTCGTATACGCTCTTTAGCAATTTCTGCAATGTTCTTAGGCTTATCGATCGATTTCAGAAAGTCGAAAGCAGCTCTGTCTTCTTTATTGTCGGGATCAAGTTGTTCTGGAAGCTGCACAGAAATGCACTTCCTCTTACCGTCGTCGTCTGCAGCATTCTGAGCCATAACCGCGTGTGCAGTAGTTCCTGAACCGGCAAAAAAGTCCAGTATGATGGCAGATTTGTCTGTGCGCGCCACCATGTTAATTAGGTATTTCACAAGACTTACCGGCTTGGGGTTACTGAAAGGCACGCCAAGTTTTTCCAACTCCGTAGAGGCGTCTGTGTTATTGTCGACACCACACTCTTCTTTAGAAATCAGATCTGACGGCGCAATAAAGTTATCTTCACCTTGTGGAAGAGAGGCGTACAGTGTCCCGATGTTCTTTTTAATTTGAAATAGATTGCCACTATTTACATATTGGTTAATTTTTTCTTGTCCCCAAGCAGCGCATGCCTTAATTCTTACCGGAAATTCATTCAGTCCATCTGTTTCAATGATGTCATCTAGTAATTCGACTTGATATTTCGCAGATTTTAAACCTTTTTTAAATGATTTTGGGACTCTTATTGATTTCGCGGGAAATAATAGCTCCTTTTGTTTATTTGGATTATGCCACACTGGTCCCTGTGTATTGTACGATTGTTTGCCAAAAAACTTACTTAAATCAACTTTTTTAAAGCAGACAACATACTCGTACTTTATACGTATAGTTTCAGACAGGCTCGGGGCCTTTGCGACTCTGTTCCATTTGAACTGACCGACAAAATTTTCCTCCCCGAAAATCTCATCCATTATCAATCTGAGATTAGCAACTTCGTTGTCGTCGATTGAAATGAAGATTACGCCATCGTCTTTGAGTAGATTCTTGGCCAGAAATAGGCGCGGGTACATCATCGTGAGCCAGTCGCTGTGATAGCGGCCATTGGATTCAAGGTTGGCAGTGAGTTTTATGCCATCCTTGCTCTGGCCAGTACGTTCGTAATAGTCAGACACGCCCTCGGTGAAATTGTCCTTGTACACGAAATCTTTCCCCGTGTTGTAGGGTGGATCAATATAAATCATTTTTATCTTGCCCGGATTCGCATACTGCTTTTGCAAAAGTTTCAGTACCTCAAGATTGTCCCCCTCGATGAATATATTCTGTGTTGTGTCCCAATTTTTACTTTCCTTCTCCTGTGGCGTAAGCGTCCCCGTCGCTGGCATCTGCAAAGCTCGCACCGCATTGCTCTTTCCCGCCCACGAAAGCCCATACTTTTCCGGCCCGGCGAGCATTCTTTCCTTATCAAAAAACGCGTGGAGCGCATCAAAATCCACCTGCCCATCCTTCACAAATTGAGGAAATGCGGCGCGCAATTTTTGGAGATTCTCATTTGGAATATCTGCTGATGTTGTTGCAACCTTATCAATCATATTTTTGCAATTGCTCGAGAATAAGGCTCCCAATTGGGATTATATTTCTCGTCAATTGTGAAGGTGGGCTGATCCTCTAAGACTCTGATGTTTGAAATGCGATCGACAAAAAACATTCTCCACTGTGGGAATAATTTTATCGTATCAGATACACCTGCTGTCTGGACAATGTGCGCATACACTTTCTCCGTGCCATCTTGCCGCGTTCCTTCAAAAACTGCATACGGGTTTCCAATGCGTTTTCCCAACGGCTTGTCCTCTTGAATATATTCAAATTCAACCGGTTTCTGGTTCTTTATTGCCGCAGCAAGAATGGTGACGATTTCATGCATAGATTCGTCATAATCATCCCATAAATCTTCATGTTTGGGAAACGGCCCGGCCCCCGCCCCGCCGCCCATTCAATTTTCAAAAACCCCCGCGAAATGGATGAGAATGGAGGAGCGTGCGGCGGGGCGGGGTCGCGGAATTCGCCAGCAGGCGAATATCCGTGACGAGGGCGCGGCGTACTCGCGCGCCCGAGAGAGTAAGCACGAAGTCGAATCGGACCACTCCCGTACAAAGCCACCACGCGCGCGGAGCGCGCGCAATCAGTCGAGATTTTTGCTAAAGTAGGTTCGAGCGGAGTACAATAGGGACTCAAGAATCAAACTCAACGGCTTTTCAGAGGCCGAAATGCGCGCGGCGCGAAGCGCCGCGTAGGGAGGGATGGGGTTTCCGCGCGCTTCGCGCGCAGTGGAGGAGGTTCAGAAAATACAATATCCGAAAACTTTTTGGAGGGGGGATTTTTTGGAGGGGAAATGCAAATGCAGGAATCCATAAATACATAGTGGAGTGCTTTGCCTGTATCCTTGAATTAGAGAGGCGATAATGGAAGCGGAGACGATCATGCTTGCCTTCGGCTCGACCGACCGGCGGGGAATATCGCTCCGTTTAT
>Ga0076153_104_pt1 | contig 22374 bp, 19 predicted proteins | sample RifGroC2_FD_68174 | JGI IMG/M metagenome (GOLD analysis project Ga0076153, IMG submission 68174) | Parcubacteria (Kaiserbacteria) bacterium GW2011_GWC2_52_8b
TCTCGGAGCACTGACGTAGAGGAGCTCCAGAAAATTCTTATCGCCGAGGGCTTCCTCAATGTGGATTCACAGACCGGATACTTTGGCGTTCTCACTCGCGCGGCTGTTCAGGCGTATCAAAAAGCGCACGGCATCACGCCGCAGAGCGGGTACGTTGGGCCTCTCACACGCGCCGCGCTCAATAAAGGTACGACGCCGACGATGTCGGATGAACAGCGTGCGGCCCTCATTCTAAGTCTCCAAGCGCAGCTCAACGGTATACTGGAACGCATTGCGGCTTTGAGGGCGAGCGGAGCCTACTAACAAAGATACATCTTGGCGATCGGTTGAGCCCGATCATCGGCTCGACGCGCAAGACGCAAAATCCACCGTACGGTGGATTTTGTGCATGTATTTTCGTACGACAATCTAAATGGAGAGGCGAGGCCTCCCCATTACTGCGCGATTAATTTTTTTGCTTATATTTTTCCAGACCGGCGACGAGTTTTGATACGTCATCTATTATGACGCGGTCATTTTCGATGCGATATTTCACACCCAAGAAACGCATCGCGCGGTCAAAACTTTTATTGAAATCTTTATCGGGCAGCCATTGGCCTCGTGACTGAAGTTTTGCCACTTCTGTATCGTAGATAGCCTGTACCTCGTGCACGAACTCATCAAGTGAGAAATCTTCACCGTTGCGCAATCGTTCTTGGACAGAGAGATCCCTCACCTTCTCATTGCTATGAAAGTCGCGATATTGATTCGAGAGACGCGCACCGTCCTGAAGGGTATCTAGTGCGCGACGCGGGTTAGTCTTTATCCAAGCATCGTTCAAATATGCAACTCTGCGATTGTCATTCCATCCGCGGGCATGACGTATCAGCCACCCCATCTCCAGATCTTCCGCGACCCGCGCATTCGGATTGTATCCACCGATTGCTGCGTATACACTCGAGCGCATGGCGGCATTCCGACCGATGAGCTCGGGCACCCTACGATAATTGCGACGGATGCCTATTTCAAAATACTTCTGTAGACGGGCTAGGGCATGCAGAAGAGGAAATGCTTTATATGCCTCGGCCGGAAAATCATCCTTGCCATTTATTGCATCAAGGGTTTGGTTGCTCTCGAATGCACTGGTAAGTCGTGATGCATAGTTTGGATTGATATCCTCGAGATCCGCGTCATTACTGACGAGTATCACTGAATCATTCCTGCCAGCCTGTTGTTTGCGCTCAAGAACTGCATCATTGAGATACTTGCGAATGAGACCGATCGGCTCTTTTTTATCAAACGCTTTATACAGATGTACGACATGCACGTCAGGATAATCGTTCATAAACCGTTCTATTTCAGCACCAGTGCGATCACGAATCGCGTCTTTGGGATGATTTTCAAACACAACGATCTCAAATTCGTCCTTGTTCGGCATTTTTGCATACGTTCGGAGTGTTTTGTATATGTTGTCTTGTTCTTTGTACGCTGGCACGGCAAAAACAACCTTTGTCGATTGTGGCATTGCGGGCGCACTTTTCACGAGTTCCCGTAATTCATTTCGATACGCCGGCTCCTGTCTGTTCAGATACGTCTCTACAAGAACACTGTCGTCTTTTGAAAAATCGAGTCCAGGATTGCCGCGAAATTGTTCGAGCAAATGAGCATTATAAACTTCGTCTGTGCGCTCAAGAAGACCCAAGTCGCCTGCACCACCGTAGGTTTCATAGCCATACCCGTATCCAGGTGTCACCTGTTTATTAAGTGGTTCTCGTTCTGCGATTGGAATGAACGGTGGAGCATCGATAGCGGGATCGGCGATGGTGTCGATGCGTGTGTCAATCCAGCGGCGGCGATTTTCTTCAAGCGGGCGGCGGCCCATGATCGGGATGATCGGGGGCAGGTCTCCGATAGGTTCGCCGGTTTGCAAGCGTGTTTCGGTCCACTGGATTGGGGGAGTTTCCTCAATGATCGGGGCAGGAGGCTGCGGCACGTACGGCAACATCGGTTCGTTTCTCCCAACTTCGGTAGCTAGAATCCGTACCTGCTCGATGCCATCTTTGGTCCCGACGGTGTGCGCCACTTCGGCAAAGCCGCCCATGTATTGCATTTTGCCGTTCACAGTGCTAAAAAGCGTTCTCCCCGCCTCACTCCTCGGATCAATAATTGCGTTCCCTTTTGCATCGATAGGGACCTCGAACACCTGATTTTGCGTGCCTTTGGTGAGGCTCAAGAGAAGTTTGAGCTTGCCGCCTCGCATGAGTTCCCGCGCGTTGATGTGGTGCTTTCCGTGATACGAGCCTTTCTCCATGAGCGCTCGCACGCTATATGCATAATTACCATTCTTGTCTACGCCGGTGTCATTGACGCCACCTTGCCAGAGACGCAATTCGTTCTTATCGAACTTTGGCGCAGGCGTGTTGTTGTCGTACCACAGCACGCGTTTTATCGTCTGCATCTCGCTGCTGCGGGACGAGAGATAATCCGATGCCGACATGGGGTGAGCGGGTCCCGCAGGGGTCACTGCGGCGACAAGCGCCGGTAGTCCGGGCGCCATTTTGTCCTCCGGCACGGAGAGCGCCAGATTGTTGGCTTTTAGTATCGCGTGCGACTCGGGCGTAAAGAGTCCGGCGCTGTCCACGGTGAGTCCGCTCGCAACGGAGATACCGTTGCGCTGCAACGTATACGTCTCGATGATGCCGCCGCCCGGCCCTGGCTGTAAAGTGCTTTCGAGCGCGAAACCATCCGGCATCGCGATCCGATTTGAGCCTATCCATTGCTTTACCGGGCCGCCATCCTGTACATAGCTGTCTTCCGCGAACGCTTTCATCCGGATCCACTCAAGCCCGGTCACGTGCTCCGGCGGCGTTACTGAATGACCCGTCCGTACGCGCTCGATCAGGCCTTCTACGATGCCGCGCTGGTCGTCTCGCAGCAACGACACGCCTTCTTGCGCTGTCGCGCCGATAACGAGCCCGATGCTCGCCGCTTTGATGGCGGCCCGGAACGCTTTTTTCTCTTTGAGTTTTGAGAACAGCCGATCTTTCCTCTCCACGTGTTCCTCAAGCGCAGTCTTTTTTCCAAGAACTTCTCCCAGCAACGTCTTTTCTTCGGCCTCAAAGAGCTTGGCGACCTCCGGTTCGGCCTTCATTATTTTTTGTATTTCTGTCTTCAGTGTTGTACGCAGCACATCGAGCTCACAGCGCTCCTCGACTACTTTTGTCGCGTCGCTAAAGTGTATGAGATCAATGCGGTCGCGGTCGGATTGTTCTATGCGGAATTCGATATCATTCAAGGGTATGTATGCATCACGAATTTGCTTGAATCGCGCCTCCGGTGTCATCCCTTCCGGCTTTTCGTGCTTGAGCAACTGGATGTGCTCATTGAGCGTAAAGGAAAGCTCCCCTGCGGATATCGTCTCGTACCTACTCTCTTCAATCTCCTCGCGGCGTTTCTGGCCCGCTTCCGGTTTTTCTTTTCCCTCGGCGCGCTGGCGTGCATGGAGCGCTCGGTCTTTCTCCATTCGCCGGCGTTCTTTGCCCCACGCGAAACCGCCGGCCAAGAGTGCCGTCGCGCCAAACGTACCGATTGCCGCTGCACGGCTGGATGCGATGCGCTTGGAGAGTCCGGCACCGATGAGGTATGCGACCGCAATGCTTCCGGCAATTGTCGTTTCGTTCACCCACGGACCGATGACGCTTTTTTTGAGCCCCTCGACCATCCGACTTGACTGCATTTTTTCGACGAGACGATCAACCTTGTCGAGCTGTGCTTCCGTGCGCACTCCCGCCCGCGCGCGGCCCACCACTACCTCAAAGTCGAGGTAGAGCTCGCTCAATGCCTCGCCGTGCCGTATGCTCTCTTGCACGGAGCGCGCGACGTCGAGCAGATTGTCCGCGAACATCCGTTGCCGGTTGCCGACTTTTTCATCGAGCGCGTCAGTTTTTTTGACCGCGACCTGATCTTCGATTATTTTTTTACGTTCCATCTTGAACGCCTCGAGGACCTGCTGATTGCCCAAATCTTTAGCGGCATACTTCATCACCAGCGATTTTATTTTGTCGCGCAACCCTTTTTCTTCAACACTCTCTCCGAGCACCGATCGCTTCTCGCCGGCGATTTCATGCACGGTATGCTCGGCATGTTCGTCGGTGAATTGCGCCACCACGGCGCGCATAGCCTCCTCATGCGCTGTACGATCGTCGCCTCTATCGGCGTAGAGATTGCCGCCGTACACGGCGAGGGGGTGGTAGTAATCGTACGCAAGATTGTTTTTCCAAATCTTTGCAAGAAACCCTCTGACGCCCTTCGTTTCTGCAACCTCTTTGTTGAGCGTATCCTCCGCGATATCCCGTGCGCGGGCTTCTGCCGTAGCACTCGTCTCGACGATAGCGATGGACAACTTCTTTTTCTTAAAGTCTGGCGCCCGTTCAGACATACAAAACTATGCTGACAAATACAACGCCTTAAAATCTGCCAACTCTTTGCCGATGACTTCGTCAAGATTGGGGATGTGCGTGCGGGTAAATGCTTCGATCTCCTCACGGCTGCCGTTCGTTACTATTTTTTCAAATGACTCGAGCTGTTCGGGTGGAAGCGCCGCGAGAATACCGGCGTTGATACGATCCTCGGCGCGTTTCATAAGATCCTGTTTCATCTGTGCCTGCACGTCCTCGGGAAGCGCGCCTGCTCCACGCTCGAATAATATTTGCTCAATAAAACCGTTAAGTGCGTCATCTGTCATATGCCTGAAGTATAACCATCCTTATACGTGTGCACAAGTTTATAACCGGCGCATATTTTTTTGTGCGACAATAGGAAGGTGAAGAATAGGGGACAGAGAATGAATAGGCGTTTCTGGTTGCCAAAAAAACTCTTGCCGAAAGACAAGGGCTCACGGCGGAAATTTGAATTTGCCGGTAGCGTTGCTACGGCGGCCTTTTCAATGCTCATCATCACCATCTTTTGCGTCACCGGACTGCAGGAAGTGCTCCTCCGCTCATCCAATGTCGCCGCAGTGGTATCGGCAGTCCTTGTGGATCTCGCCAACATAGATCGTGTGCAGGGAAATCTCGGCACACTCAAAATGAATCCCGTTCTCGTAGCGGCCGCACAAGCAAAGGCCAACGATATGGCCGCCAAAGGCTACTTTGCGCACACATCACCAGAAGGAATTAATTCGTGGTACTGGTTCAAACAGGCGGGCTACGCATTTGAGTATGCGGGAGAGAATTTGGCTGTCGACTTCTCTGATTCGGGAGACGTGAATGCCGCATGGATGGGGTCCGTATCACACCGCGAAAATATCATGAACGGCCACTACACCGAGATCGGTATCGCGACCGCCGCCGGCTACTACCTCGGGCATCCGACGATATTCGTCGTACAAGAATTCGGCTCACCGGAGAAGGCGGCGGCTCTGCGGCAGATAACGAAGGCGACATTGCCGCAAAAGCCGACCGAAATAGCGACAGCGACGACCAAACCGCAAGCTGCCGTGCTCGGAGAGAGCGCGACACCGGCGATCGCCGCGCCGATCACAAATACGCCGCCTGAAATATCCGCCGTACTCGCGGAGAAAGTTTCGGCACACCAGCCGTGGTGGGCATTTATCGTAGGATTTCCGAGAGACACCATGCTCTACACTTACTACATAATCGGCTTATTTATTCTGCTCGGGTTCGCCATTGATACTGGACTCGAATTCAAATGGCATCACATTCGTCGGGCATGGCGCGCATCGCTACTGCTCGTCCTGATGACATTTTTCTTCATTGCCGCCAATTATTTCTTCTTTGCATACCCCGTTTTGGCCGCCGTTGCGGGGTAGGTTTGGTATACTGATTGCTTGCTGTCCATTTCTCGCACGTGAACAGCAGTAAGATTGTATATATTCTTACGTCTAAGTTCTATGCGCCCGGTAGTTATTGGAAGTTTTAACAGGTAATTTTTAATACATATGTCAGTAAACAAATTAATCGCTGTCGGCGTGGGTATCAGCATGTTCATGCCGATATTTGCTTTCGCGCAAACGACCACGGTCTCGACAAGCATTCAGGCGCTTCTTGAGCAGATCAAGTCGCTTCAGGCACAAATAGTCGCATTGCAGCAACAGCAGGTGACGGTACGACAGCAGCAACAGCAGGCATTTGTCTCGCTTGTCGCGACTCTTAAAGAAGGGTCGGTCGGCGATCAAGTCACGACACTGCAGACTCTGCTCGCGCTCGATCCAGGTATTTATCCGGAAGGGAAGATCACCGGTTTTTTCGGTAGATTGACGGCACAAGCGGTCAAGCGTTTCCAGAAGAAGCATGGAATCGAGCAGCTCGGCAATGTAGGCCCAAAGACGCTGAAAAAACTCAATGAACTTTTCGGTAACATGGGCTCTTCAACAAAAAATAAAGGGCACGATGGCGATGAGGACAATGATGGTGAGCGTGATGTTGCTTCGACAACGCCCGGCGTAGGCAAAGTGACGGTCTGTCACAAGCCGGGAAAGTCCAACCAAACGATCTATGTCGGTACACCGGCGCTCCAGGCGCACCTTGCGCATGGCGATACGCTCGGCGTGTGCGCCGGAGACAGGAACCATGGCGATGACGATAACGGAACGACCACTCCGCTCGAAGGACGCAGCCAATAATACGGCGACGACGTCAACATCCGGTCTCGTAACGCCCTAAGAGTTTCTAACGATTGATTAGGGTACAAAACCATCCCGGCACATGTCGGGATGGTTTTGTTCCTGCGTGCGATTCGACACGTACATATTTGATGTACAATGTGAACATTAATGCTTATTAATATAATATGATCTCGAAGGTATGAAATATCGTACGTGTGTTGCGACAGCGGTGAGCGGGCTTATTATTCTTTCTGCATCATTTGCATTCGCGGATACGCCGTCCATTTCCATTCAATCGCTGACGCCGGGATCTACCATTTTTGCCAAGAACACCATTGAATTCAGCATCGCCGCATCGGGTTTTTCCCCGCAGTCGTATCAGGTGTCCGACCCGTTCAGCGGTACAACGATCTCGGAAACTAACTTGAATAGTGCCGGAAAATTTAGCTGGACGCCGTTCGCGAGCGACGTAGGTACGCACACGCTTACTATCACGGCCAATGATGTTTCAGGTACGAGGGCGACCGTTGCACAAACGGTCACGGTGGCGCCTCCTCCTTCTATCTCGATCGGGTCCGTCTCGCCCGGCAACACGGTCATGCCCGGCACCAAATATTCTTTCGTTGTTACGCCGACCGGATTTACCGATCCTAAGTACAGTGTGAGCGATTCCGCCGCTTCTTCAGCCAGTCTGGTCGCCATCAATTCGTCGGGGAATTTTTCGTGGACTCCCGACATGTCCGACAAAGGTGAGCACACGATCACCGTGTATGCGTATGATTCGCTCGGCCACAGCAATTCCGCAAGCGTGAACGTTCAGGTCGGTCAAGGAGCGAGGCTTGCTATTTCCTCGGTTTTTCCCGGCACGAACGTATCTCCGGGACAAGCGGTGTCGTTCACTGTATCGCCCATCAATTATGCACCGTCTGCATTTTCCGTCATTGATAATTTCGCCGGCACCACAATCTCGAACAACAACATCAATACCGTAGGGGCTTTTTCGTGGACTCCGATGCCGGGCGATGTCGGAACGCACGTCATCACCATTACGGGCATCGTCGGCGCATGGGGGCAAAGTGCCTCGACGTCGCAGACGATAATCGTGCTTGGCCCTGGCGGCGTCCCCGTTTCGCCGACAGTCCTCGGCGCCAGTACCGCTGCTGCCTCTACCGGCTCTTCTGCTGCATCAATGAGCGCACTCCAGGCGCAGATCGCCGATCTCAACGCGAAGATCGCCGCCGCGAAAACGAACACGGCTACGACTGTCTCATCTACCCCTGTTGTCGCGGGCGCTACGTTCCACACCCATCTGTACCGTGGAATGGACGGCGAAGAGGTTACGGCGTTGCAGACAACGCTTTTGCGAGAAGGATTCTTCTCCGGTGAGGCCAACGGTCACTTCGGTCCACTGACTGAAGCAGCTGTGAAGAAATTCCAAGGTGCGCATGGACTCGATCAGCTTGGTGTCGTTGGCCCCGCGACGCGTCTTGCATTGAATTCGCTTTCTCAAGGAACAGTTGCCGGAGCGAGCACCCTCGGCCATAGCCTTACGGGCGAGGCAACGGCTTTGAGTGGCTATGTATTTGAAAATTTCATCGGGTGGGGTGATCACGGCACCGATGTCACCGAACTCCAAAAACGATTGACAGCGCTTGGCTTTTTCTCCGAAGAACCGACAGGTTACTTCGGCGCCGTAACGGAAGCGGCGGTCAAGAAATTTCAGACCGCACACAGTATCGATGCGAGAGGGTACGTAGGTCCCGGGACCCGCGCGGCTCTCAATCAGCAGTAAGCAAGGTTTTCGACACTCCGCCCCGAAAGCTTCGGGACGGAGTGTTTGATTATTTCATGCACCATTCATACCGAAGAAGTACGGTGCCGCTGCAAGGACCAAAAATATTGACGATGAGCCCTAAAAAAGGCAAGATATGTCATCAAAACTTCTATGAACCTATCATTGCGAAAAAACAAACAGAACGACCCTCCTAAAGAGGCGGAAGGTGAAATGCATTCATCGTCGGCCATGTCCATATCGCCGCATGCGCGAAAAACGGGAAGTATGCTCCGCGAAGAGCTCGGCAAAAGCACAGACATTTCGATAATTAGGTTTGTTGACGCCCTCATACAGGACGCGTATGCCGTACGCTCAAGCGACATTCACCTCGATCCGGAGAATAGCGGCGTGAAGATACGTTTCCGTATCGACGGCGTGTTGCAGGATATTCAGATAGTCCCGACGACGATCCACATCGAAGCTATCTCGCGCATAAAAATTCTTTGCGGGCTGCGTACCGACGAGCACCAGGCCGCGCAAGACGGTCGCTTTCGCCTCATTGCGGAGGGCGGCGCTTCCGTTGATGTACGTGTGTCCATCGTGCCGACGTATCACGGCGAAAATGCGGTGATGCGTCTCCTCTCCGATCAGGCTGAGGAATTCACGCTCGATACCCTTGGCTTCACGCCGGAAAATAAAGAGAAAATTTTGCGCGCCGTCCAAAAACCGCATGGCATGATACTCGCGACGGGGCCGACCGGCAGCGGCAAAACGACGACGCTCTATACGCTCGTCAAAATGCTCAACCAGCCCGATGTTTCCATTATCACGATAGAAGACCCCATCGAATATTCTCTCGATGGCGTCAATCAGATACAGGTCAACGCTCGCTCCGGTCTCACCTTTGCCAATGGCCTTCGCTCGATGCTCCGCCAAGACCCCAACGTCATCATGGTCGGCGAGATCCGCGACATGGAAACGGCAGGACTTGCCGTCAATACGGCGCTGACGGGCCACCTTGTCCTCTCTACGCTCCACACCAATGACGCGCCAACGACACTGCCGCGCTTACTCGATATGAAAGTCGAGCCGTATCTCATCGCGTCGACCGTAAACATCGCCATCGGCCAGCGTCTCGTGCGCCGCATCTGTGCGATGTGCAAAGAGGAATACACGATAACAGCTGCGGAAGAAAAAAGTCTCTCTGAAATACTGCCGCCGGAGCTGCGCGCGAAGCACTCGACATTCTTTCACGGCAAAGGCTGCACCGCATGCAATGGCACCGGCTACCGCGGTCGCGCCGGCATACACGAAGTCTTGGAGATAGACGGGCCGGTGCGCACGGCGGTCCTCGAAAAAGTGCCGGCGCACCAAATTCGCATTATCGGCATCGCGAACGGCATGGTACCGATGGTCATTGACGGACTCAATAAGGCCGCGGCCGGCCTGACTACGATTGAAGAGGTTCTCCGCATGCGATATGAGTAAAAAACGGAAATCGTTCGCCGAGGTCCGCGAAAAGGCCCTAGATTCTACCGCTGCGATACTCCGGCCCGTAGTTGCGTCGATGCTTGCGTATTGCCACCGCATGAAGCGGTCACAAAAAGCACAAGCAACACCAAAAAAGAAGACTCTCGGTGCGGGGAAGTTCGCCCAAGGCGGATCGGACTCGGGCCGACGCCCGTTCATGTTGCATTTCCCCATGCAATCGCAGATACTTTTCACTAAACGTCTCGGCATGATACTGCGCTCCGGCATGCCAATCATGGAGGGTCTCCATCTCCTCAAAGATGAAAAACAATCATCCTCCGCTACCTATATCTATGAGAGCCTCATCAACGATGTTGCCCACGGTCAGCCGCTTTCTGGTGGCATGCAGAAATTCGAGAAACATTTCGGAGAGTTTACCGTCAATATTATTCGCGTCGGCGAAGCATCGGGGACGTTGCACGAGAATCTTGAGTACGTCGCTGAAGAATTGAAACGCAAACAAACGCTGAAGAAAAAAGTAGTCGGCGCACTCGTGTACCCGGCGGTCATCGTGGTCGCGACCATTGGCATTGTGGTGATGCTCACCGTCTATATTTTCCCGAAGATCATTCCCATCTTCACGAGCGTAAAAGCGACGCTGCCGCTCTCAACGCGCATACTCATCGTTGTTTCCGATTACTTGAGCCATTGGGGCATTCATACCCTCGCGGCGTTCATTGCGCTCGTTGTGGGACTCGTTTTCGCCACGCGGTGGTCGCGATTTCACTATTGGATAGACAGGATACTTCTCAAGATACCGCTTTTCGGCAAGCTCTCGCTTTTTTACAATCTCACCAACATCTGCCGCACCATGTCGCTCCTTTTGCGAAACGATGTGCGCATCGTGCCCGCTATCGAGCTCGTGGCAGCCTCGACGCGCAATCTCGTGTACCGTGAAGAGTTGCTCGCATCAAAGGAGCGCATCGTCAAAGGCCAGAAGATCTCGATGCAATTCAAACAGAACAAGCGTCTGTTCCCGCCGATGCTCGTGCAGATGGTCGCTATCGCGGAGAGTACCGGCAATCTGGGCGGTACATTCGCGTATCTCTCGGAAATGTACGAAGAGGAGATAGGGGATCTGACGAAAAATCTGACGACGATGATAGAGCCCATCCTCATGATAATCATGGGCCTCATCGTCGGCTTCATCGCCATCTCCATCATCACGCCCATCTACTCGATCACGCAGAGTATTACGCCGCATTGATATGAAATCCAAATTGGAGTTGGGATTCACCCCTTACCGCTTTTTTTCAAAAAGCGGTAAGGGGTTTACCATGATCGAGATTCTTGTTGCGATCGGGATTCTCACGATTCTTGTTGGCATCGGACTGCTCATGAGTATGGATGTCTACCGCGGCTACTCGCGCCGCTCCGAGCAGGACACGCTCGTCAATATATTGCAACGTGCACGGAGCCGCGCCATGAGCAATGTGCGGCAAAGCGCGTGGGGCGTCTGCTATGACAATAGCGATCCGTCGGAACCGAATTACGTCATTTTCAGCGGCGGAAGCTACGGGAGCGCGCTTATCAAAGACATATTGCCCGCCAATCCCGCCGTCGTGATGGACTTCTCCGGCGCGCCGTCATTTTTGTGCAGCGCGGGTGGCATCGTGTTCCAACAATTGACCGGCAACACCTCCGCAATGACCGTGAACATGACGCAAGGTCCGATCACATCGGTCATTTCGACGAACGTCGAAGGAACTATCGTATGGTAACGAAACGTGGGCAGCAGGGAAGCAGTACCATCGAGCTTTTGATAGCATTCATGATTTTAGTGCTCGCGCTCTCGGCCGTTATCATCGTCGTTTTCGGCAGCCAATCCATCTCGGTCGACACGCAGGTAAACAGCGACGCGCTCTATCGCGCAAAAACGATGCTCGAAGGAGCGCGCGCGGCCTCGCGTGCCGATTTTGGTTCAGTGGTTTCAACTGTCGCTACCGTGGAATACAGCGGCCCGCTTGCGTACACCAAAAAATTGGACGTCATGGATCTCGATTCATTTACCAAACAGGCGACAAGCACTGTTTCGTGGCAAACGGGCGGCCGCTCGCAGAGCGTCGTGCTCTCGACTATATTCACCGATCCGACGAGCATTCTCGGCGGCGACACGTGCAGCCAAGAGCTCACCGGCGATTGGACAGCGCCGCAAGACTGGAGGGGAGGTTTTGGATATACGGATATTGTCAGTGCGAACGGCGCTTCGGGTGTAGACGCGTTCAACAAGAAGGTTTATTTAACTTCTAATATCGATAATAAAAACAACTTTTACATTATTGATGCGAGTAATCCGAAACCAGCAGGTCTCAATCTTCCAATCAGCGGGCAACTGCGGTTTGACGTAGCCGGCACCAACAGCGATGGGCTCACTGATGTACGCGTGGCAGGAAGATATGCGTATGTCTCTGTCGGCGGCACGGCGACAGTGCAATTGATCGTCATTGATATCTCGAACCCAACCGCACCGGTGGTCGTGAAGCAGCTCGACGTGACCGCGCCCGGCATCACGGGATTCGGTAATACACTCGCATATGCAAAAGGCAAAGTCTACCTCGGTCTCACTGTATCGACAGGCAAAGAATTACATATTATCGATGTGTCAGACCCCCTTGCGCCGATCGATCAGGGTTCGTTCGAAACAGGGACTTCGATCAATCAAATTGTGGTAAAAGACGACATTGCGTATCTCGCGACACCATCAGCCTCCCAGCTATGGAAGATCAACATGAGCGACCCGAGCAACCCGACGCTCGTGGAGACATACAACCCGTCATCAACCAATTGGAGCGGGCAGAGTGTGGCGCTTTCGAAAACAACATCGAATGTTTTCCTGGGTCGCATACGCAACCTCAACCCGAATAGGGACGACTTGATCGCGCTCAATTCTACCAACATCGCCGCAGGTCCGATCGGATCAATGTCGCAAGATACGCAGTCCGGCTTCACTCGAATGGTCGTGCGCGGCACGCTCCTTTTTGCGAGCAATGCAAAGTCCAACGATGGTTTCCAGATATGGGATGTCGCAGATCCCACTGCTCCCCTGCGCTACGATACGACACCGGTAAATATCCAACAAACGTCGATCGCAGCTATGGATTGCGAAGGCGATTACATCTACATCGGCCAGCGCTCAAATCGTGCGTTGCAAATAGTAGGTCCGTCATGAAAAATAGGGGCTTCACATTGATCGAGACCATCGTGTACGTTGCTCTTTTTGGAGTGCTCATGGCTGGCATTCTGCCCGCGGTGTATTCGGTATTGCAAGGCGGAGCGCAGATAAACAGGCGCGCCACGGTGCAGGATGAGGAAAACTTCGTGTTTCGCAAGATAGGCTGGGCGCTTAGCAGCATTGATCCTGCGCAAACGTATTCGCCCGCATCGGGTTCGAGCGCCGCACTCTCGCTCACGCGCTACGACGGCATCCACGTGGCCATGCGATTGAGCGGCACGACCGTTCAGTTGAGCGAGGATGGCGGCGTTACGTACTATCCGATAACCACACCCAACGTACAGGTGAGCGACCTCACCTTCACCTACCTGTCGCCGTCGGGAAACGGGCCTGCAGGCATGCGGGCGTCTATGACCATCAATGGAGAGAGCGCGTCGACGACGAGGTACATCAGAAAATAGTATGATTCATCATCCCGAACAAGGTTTTGTTGCATTAATTTCTGCCATCATCATTTCGGCAATTTTACTACTCTTTGCTGCCACAATGGGCATTACATCGTTTTTCTCGCGGTTCAACGCGCTCGATGCGGAATTGAAAGAACGTAGCTCAGCAACGGCGGATGCCTGCGTGGATGAGGCGCTCGCGCAGCTGGCGTTCGATCCGCTCTATACCGGTGGCGTGTATTCACTCAATTCGCTCGATCAATGCCGCATTGGTAAGGTGAAAACGGTGGGCTCTACCGTCAGTTTCGCCGTGCAGGCGACTTCGAGCGGCAGTGCGGTGACGAATCTCAAAATATCAGCGAATGTCAATGATCTGTCGGTTCTTTCATGGCAAGAAACCACTGTTTTTTGATGATTGATTTACGAAATCAATCATCGTGAAAATTTCGTGTGGAATATGTTTACTGCGGGCGCGCTTTTAATGAAGTATTCAAAAATCCTTGCAATTCATGGGTAGTTGCAGTAAAAAGCGCCTACATCATTAATGGGTAATTATTAAAAAATAGCTTTAGATATGGATAAAAAGAGAAAAGAAGGCCTGCCTGCCGGTAGGCAGGGGTTTACACTCATCGAGATATTGGTCGTTATCGGTCTGATCGCAATCTTGGCGGCTATCGTCCTCATCGCCATCAACCCTGCTCGCCAGTTTGCGCAGGCTCGTAACACGCAGCGCACATCGAATGTTGAGACGATCATGAACGCGCTCGGTCAGTACCTCGCGGATAACAAGGGCGTTGCTCTTACAACCACAAGCTGCACTGGTCTTACCACAGCAATTGGCTCACGAACAGCGTCGACATCTGTCGGGACAGGCGGTTCAAATCTCGGGGCTTGTCTCGGAACATACATCGCAACAGGTATCCCGATGGACCCTGTCGGTGGAACGGCAGATAACACGGGATACGATATCTCAGTTGATTCAATCGGGCGCTATATGGTTTGCGCTGACGGCTACAATGAAGCTGCGCTGAACAACCCTGGAGCATACTGTCTCATTCGCTAATTCCTAGTGAAGCGATGCGGAACTTTTTTATTGGCTTACTTCACGGTGAACGTGGAGACGATGCCGTCGACGAGAGAATCGGTATGGAAGTCGAAGACATTGTCGCCATTGTCTACGTACATGACGGCTTCGTAGGCAGTACCTGCTGTGGTAGCGCGGAGTAACTCTACGGTGCCAGTCGTAATGCCCGACTCGAAGCGCCTCGCGCCGAGTATCCATTTTGTTTTCGCATCACGGATTGCGACCCATGTCGTTTTGCCGATGGTCATGTTCGCTACTGCCACCTCGCTTCCTGCAGCTTGATCGCTCACCGTGAGCGCTTCGCCGTCTGCCGCGACCACTGCGGCCGATGCTTGTACGATGGGCACGATATCGGCGGTTTTTTCTGTACTGTCTGTCTTGGCAACTTCTTCGTTCGCCGTATTGTTGCGCGCGATGAGCCAGCCGCCCGCGAGTACCACTAATGCCGCGAGTATTCCGCCCGCCAACCACTTTGTCGTCAATTCAAATTCCGGCAGAGGGCCGTGCTTTGCCGGATCGAGCAACTTCTGATCATGTTTCGGTTGATTCAGCTGATTCATATTTTTTTTAATCTCCATTTTTAATACCTAATATCGTTCCAGTGTACCCAGTATTTCGCAGTTCACAATACACAATTACATCCCTCTTTTTTGGTGAAAGTACCTACGGGGTTCATTGACCGTTCACAAAATACATGCATTAATAGTAATACTATGAATACACACACTATGGAGTGGGCATCTTTTATTGGTGTCGTGGTGTTGGTAGCAGTGTTTGCAGTTTCAGTCGGAAACGCGAACGCGGATCATTCGTGGGGAGGGTATCACTGGGCACGCACGATGAGTTCGTTTACTCTGAAGCTTGGCGACAACGTGAACAACTCATGGAACGTGTATCTTGCGGAAGCATCTGCCGACTGGAATCCCTCGGAAGTTTTGGACACGATAATCGTTGCCGGAAAGACGAATGCGACGAGGGGAAGGAATACGCCGAAGAATTGTTTGCCGACAAGCGGCCAAGTGGAAGTGTGTAATTACAAATACGGTTCTACCGGATGGCTCGGCGTCGCGTCGATCTGGATAAGCGGAACGCATATTACGCAAGGTACCGTGAAGCTCAACGACACGTACTTCAACACGGCAAAATACAACACAGCTGACTGGAAGGGTCTCGTTGCGTGCCAGGAAGTTGCGCACACGTTTGGGCTCGACCACCAAGACGAGATCTTCAACAACTACAATCTCGGCACCTGCATGGATTACACGAATGCTCCTGCGGGTGGCTGGGTCGGCACATTCGATTATGGGCCATCCAACCGATACCCGAATGCACATGATTTTGATGAGCTCGTTCTGATCTACGCACATCCTGACACAACGACGACAGTGAACCCGTTCGTCGTATCAGCGGGCGCTGACGTTGATTCCAACGACCCCAGGACATGGGGCAGGGAGACCCACCGCTCCGCCGACGGTCGCGCATCGGTCTATGAGCAAGATCTCGGCAATGGCAAGAAAGTCGTACGGCACGTATTCTGGGCAGAACCACGCGGGCATCAGAGAGATTAATTGCCGCAGACCGATAGGAGCTCGTCAATGACAGTGAGTGTTTCTTCGGGACCGGTGACGGGGCGTGTTTGAATGCCGGTCGGAATGACGACGGAGTCGTTGCCGCCGGGATAGAGCGCGTCGCCGATGTACAACATTTCGGCAGCGGGGATGTTGAGGTGCTTCGAAAGCCATTCTACTCCGCGTGCCTTATTGACACCCTTTTTTGTGACATCGGTCGAGGTTGCGCCGCCCATGAGCACATCAAACTCCGGAAGTTTCGCCGCGATTGCATCGCGCAATGTCGCGCGACGTTTATTGTCGGGATCCCATGAATATTTAAGATCGGGAGATACATTGATGCCGAGCGCCGCGAACGCCATCATGGCTCGTTTCTGTACGAATTGTTCCCCGAAACACGGCAATCCTTTGAGCACCCCCGTTTCTTCAACACTCTCGAGTACCGCTTTTCGGATGCGCGTGTGATCTTCTTCGGAGATTGACCACCCGTAGATTTCTTTCCACTCCCGACCATCCCACTGGAAGCACTGTGCGGCACCTTCGGGGAAGACATAGAAGCGCTCCATGTGTCCCTCGGCCGCGATCTGCGGCAGAAAATCCCGTGCCATCCAGGGAAAGTCGCGTCCCGTAATAATCGCAATTGGCAATCGCTCGAGGAGACGGACGATTCGCGCGTTCATCTCCTTTGTAGGTGATTCGAAACTATCCGCAAGCGTGTCATCGAGGTCAAAGAGGACCACTTTTGGGCATTGCATCACGAAAGAGTATCACAACCAAATTAAAAAGGGGATAAGCCACAAAAGTGCCTTCCGTGAGTGATAAAATTAATACGGGTTTTATGCCCGGAATTTTGTACTACACATGAAAACTCGAATACTGATGTTTGGCTGGGAATTTCCGCCGTTCCATAGCGGTGGTCTTGGTGTCGCGTGTCTCGGCCTTACGCGGGCGCTCTCCAAACTCGGCACGGAGGTCATTTTCGTGATGCCGAAGAAGCTCGACATCACATCACCCCACACGAAGATCGTTTTTGCCGACGGCGGCATCAATATGCGCGCGGTCAATGTCGCGCTCTCGCCGTATGTGACGAGTACGTCGTACCTTCGCGGCCGGCCAAAAAACGGCATCTATGGCGCGGATCTGATGAGCGAGGTCATGCGCTATACATCGATGGGTAGCGTTATCGCGCGAGAAGAAAATTTCGATGTTATTTACGCGCACGACTGGCTTTCATTTGGCGCGGGTATCGAAGCAAAGCACGCGAGCGGGAAGCCGCTCATCGCGCATGTGCATGCGACCGAATTCGACCGCTGCGGCGGCGCGAATAGCATCAATGAAGACGTGTACGCCATCGAACGCGCGGGCATGGAGGAGGCCGATGTTGTCATCACGGTTTCCGAGCTGACAAAAAATATCATCGTGACTAAATATGGGATACCGGAGGGCAAAATCTGCGTCGTATACAACGGCATCGACGAATCGACCATGCCTTCGGCAGGAAAAGGCTTGCCGCGTTTGCGGAAACTGAAAGCGGCCGGTTTCAAACTCGTGCTCTTTCTTGGACGCGTAACACTCCAGAAGGGGCCGGATTATTTTATTCGCGCCGCGAAAAAGGTATTGGAGTACGATCCGAAAATTTTCTTCATCCTCTCCGGTTCGGGCGACATGGAACAGGGCGTGATGGAACTCGCCGCGCGGCTCGGGATTGCTGACAGGGTCTTTTTTACGGGACATCTTGAGGGTGCCGACAAACACGAAGTGTATTCGGTCGCGGACCTATTCGTGATGCCGTCGGTGTCGGAGCCGTTTGGTATTGCGCCGCTCGAAGCGATGAAATTGGGGACGCCGGTCCTCATCTCAAAACAATCCGGCGTGTCGGAAGTCGTGAATCATGCGCTCAAAGTCGACTTCTGGGACGTTGATGAGATGGCCAACAAAATTCTTTCGGTCACGGGATACCCCGGATTGGCAGAAACGCTTTCTAAAAATGCGAAGAACGAAGCGCACCGCCTTACCTGGAATGTCGCTGCACAGAAAGTGGACGGGATCGTAAATACCCTTATGCGAGCAGTGTAGAATTATAGATACGATATGAAATCTCTCTGTTTTTATTTTCAAGTACACCAACCATATAGAGTGAAGAAGTATCGCGTATTTGATATCGGCAATGATCCCGAATATTTCAATGATCGCGGTGAAAGCAATCTCAACAATCGCACAATCGCCGAAAAAGTCGCGCGAAAGTCATACATTCCCGCGACACGTCTCATTCTCGAGCTCTTGAAACGCCACCCCGAGATGCGCGTCTCATATTCTTTTTCGGGCATCGCACTCGAACAGCTTGAACGCTACGCGCCGGAAGCACTCGACCTCTTTAAGAGGGTCGTGGAGACGGGTCAGGCGGAAGTATTGGCCGAGACGTACTACCATTCGCTCGCTTTTTTCTATTCCGTGCCCGAATTCGAGCGGCAGGTGACGAAGCACCGCGAGTTGATACGCAAATTGTTCGGCGTGTGGCCGCGCGTTTTTCGCAATACCGAGCTTTCATACCGCAATGACCTCGCGGCGTGGGCCGATAGCGCCGGCTACGCGGGCATTATTTCCGAAGGGTGGGACCCGATACTCGGCTGGCGCTCTCCCAATTACGTTTACCGGCCGGTTGGTACGCGCACAATCCGGCTGCTCATGAAAAATTACAAATTGTCGGATGATGTTGCGTTCCGCTTCTCATCCCGCGAGTGGGCGGAGTGGCCGCTCACAGCAGGAAAGTATGGCCAGTGGCTCGCCGAGGCGGATGGCGACACAGTGAATCTTTTTATGGACTATGAAACCTTTGGCGAACATCAGTGGGAAGACACCGGGATCTTCGATTTCCTCGAACAACTGCCACAGGAGATCGCGAAGAATCCGGGAATTATATTCCGAACTCCATCCGAGGTGATAGCCTCGTATGAACCAAAGGATGAAGTTGATATTCCGAGCGTGCTTACCTGGGCGGATACCGATCGCGACTTGACCGCATGGACGGGAAATGCGATGCAAAAAGCGGCGATAGAAAATATCTACGCACTCGAGGACGGCGTGCATCTCGCCAATGATGCAAAGCTCATGGAAGACTGGCGCAAATTGCAGACATCCGATCACTTCTACTACATGTGCACGAAATGGTCGAACGACGGCGACGTGCACGCCTATTTCTCGCCGTACGAATCTCCCTACGAAGCGTACATCGCGTACATGAACGCGCTCTCTGATTTGCGCCTGCGTCTCGACAAGCGGCAGCCTCAAAAAGGCGTGCTGCAAACGTGAGTATTTCATTATCACATGTCACGATCAATCGTTCTTTCTAACGGCGAACTCGCGATCGCACTGGACCGCTTCGCGGAAGTGCGAGATTTCTATTATCCGCACGTCGGACTCGAAGATCACGCACGCGGTCATTATATTCACCACATCGGCGTGTGGGTTGACGGTCAGATTGCGTGGTTTTCGGAAGATCCCGCGTGGGAAATAAGTATTTCATGCGAAGAGCACTCACTCGCAAGTTCGATCGTGGCAAAACATAAGCGACTTCAGCTCGAGGTCACGTTCAAAGACATTGTATACAACGAGCGTCCTGTATTTGTGCGCCGCGTAACGATTGCCAATCTCTCTGATCGGACGCGCGAGATCAAGATATTTTTCGGGCATCAATTTGAGATATACAAAGCGCACGGCGGCGATACCGCGTATTTTGATCCGCTCTCGCACACACTCATCCACTACAAAGGGAGGCGCGTTTTTTTGATCGGGGCGACGCTGGACGGGGAGCCTTTCACCGATTTTGCAACGGGCAAAGCGCATTTTCAGGGCAGTGAGGGGACGCATCGCGACGCGGATGACGGCGTCTTGTCAAAAAATCCCATCGAGCACGGACCGGCCGACTCGGTACTCGGTGTGTATGGCACGTATACGGGAATGCAGTCGCGCACCTGCTACTACTGGGTAGCGGCCGCAAAATCCATCCCCGAAGTACTCGAGCTCAATCAGTACGTAGTACAAAAGACACCCGAGCACATTCTGCGTTCGACGAGCGATTTCTGGCGCGCGTGGGTCAACGCGTATCAATGGAATTTTCACCAGCTTTCTTCTGAGCATATCGCGCTCTTTAAGCGATCGCTCATGTATATGCGTGCGCACGTCGATACGGGGGGTGGTGTCATCGCCTCACTCGATTCCGACATGCTTCAGCACGGGCTCGACACCTACACCTATGTGTGGCCGCGTGACGCCGCGTACGTGGCGCTGTCTCTGGATCTTGCCGGCGACACCAATGTTTCCAAACGGTTCTTTGAATTCTGCAACTCCATCCTTTCAAGTGAAGGATATTTCATGCACAAATATCTGCCCGATCGGTCGCTCGGCAGTTCATGGCACCCGTGGATATTGAACGGCCAATTCCAACTTCCCATACAGGAAGACGAAACGGCGCTTGTAATCTATGCGTTGCATAATCATTACACACACAGTCATGACCTCGAATTTCTCGAAGAGCTTTACAATCCGCTCGTCGAGAGGGCGTCCAATTTCATGGTGCAGTACCGTGATTCGCAGACAAAGCTGCCGGCACCGAGCTATGACGTGTGGGAAGAGAAGCGCGGAAGCCACACATACACCGCCTCCGCGGTATTCGGCGCACTGAACGCGGCAGCAGAGCTTTCAAAAATTTTAGGCAAGGAGGCCAATGAACGGCGTTACCGTGAGGCTGCACGTGAAATACAAGACGGCATTATAAAACATCTGTGGGATGAGAAAGAAGGCATATTCATCAAGTCACTGAATCGCCGCGAACGCGATTTTACGTATGACCGAACCGTCGACATATCAAGCGTGTACGGCGTATTTGCTTTTGGCGTACTGCCGCAAGGTGACGCGCGGCTTGCGCGTGCTTTTGACACGACCGTCCGCAAATTAAGTTACGGAAATGAGACCGGCGGCCTTGCCAGGTATGAGGGGGATGATTATTATCGCGTGTCGGCGCAGTCTGCGGGGAATCCGTGGGTCGTGACGACGCTCTGGTACGCGGAGTATCTCATCGCAAAAGCGAAGAATGAACAGGATTTCGATCGAGTGCGCGAGGTCTTCACGTGGGCCGCGAAGCACGCGCTCCCATCGGGCGTACTCGCCGAACAAATGAATCCCCAAACGGGTGAGCAGGTCTCTGCTTCGCCGCTTACGTGGAGCCATGCCGCGTATGTGAGCGCGGTCCTCAAATATCTCGAACGGCTCGAAGAACTCGGCATTTGCGTCGCCTGCAACCCCGCCCCCTAGGGAAATACAATGGTGCCCATTGTATTTTCAATAACTTGACTCAGAAGCGATCTTGCAGCAATGTCGCGTGATGGTACGCAGCGTAATATTCGATATCGGGAATGTTCTTATCACATTCGACAAGTTGCTTGCATGTGAAGAGCTCACTACGTACACCAAGGAAAAAACAGCCGATGAGATTCATAAACTGCTTGTAGGAGAAGATCTTGAACACTTGCTTGAAACGGGGACGATTAGTGAGACGCAGTTTGCAAAAAAGGCCCTGACGAAAATAAATGCACAGGGACTCGACGAGAAAAAGTTTCTTGAGATCTGGTCTGATGTGTATGAGGGCAACAACGAGATCATTGATCTCCTAAATGAACTTCATGAGCGCAGTGTACCCATGGCAATCGTATCGACCAATAGCACCGTTGCATATGCAGCGTGCAGAAAATTCGAAACGGTACGACTATTTGAAGATTGGAAAGCGCCAATCATTCTTTCGCATGAGGTCGGCGTCACGAAACCGAACGAGAAAATATTTCGCTTGGCGCTCGAGGCTCTCGGGTGTGAAGCGAAAGATGCAGCCTTTATAGACGACATAACTGAAAACATTGAGGCAGCAAAGAATCTCGGCATGGCTGGCATTGAATACAATGCCAAAGTTCACTCGATCCAGTATCTGCGCGACGAGCTAAGCAGGCTTATAGCCCTGTAAACAATGCTTTTCGTTAACATTATTTGTGGCCTATAACGAGGTATTGACGAAAGATAATTTATGATATAAAATAGCGACAGTCAAATGGGCCCACAAAAACCCCTCAAGTAGAACACCCATTTTTGTTAAAAATGACTGTTGCTAATGTAGAAACTGTAGCACGTTGATTCTTTTCAGCAATAACTT
>Ga0076153_131_pt1 | contig 20846 bp, 21 predicted proteins | sample RifGroC2_FD_68174 | JGI IMG/M metagenome (GOLD analysis project Ga0076153, IMG submission 68174) | Parcubacteria (Kaiserbacteria) bacterium GW2011_GWC2_52_8b
GGTTCCTCGGTATACGTGATCCCCTTCGGCGTATCGAGACCCCATCCGACGATCTGAAATACTTCCACCCCAGATGGCGGCGTCCAATTGTCGAGCTGACGGTGGACAAGCGCGGCGTGCGCGAGGAGTGCGGGCGACAAAACATTGGGTGTTTCTGTGTCGCTCGATGCCGGCTTGCTCCTGCCGCCGTTATTGCCGGTAATGAATGTGGAAAAATCCGTCGCATCGTCGATCAGAGGGTCCGAGATGCCCGCTTGCGATTGAAGCGTCGGTGAATCGGTAAGCGTAATGACTGGATCGGCAACTTTTTCAAAGTATGCGCCGGATGGCAGGAGCGCATACGCATCGGGCATGTTTTCGGCGAGTGCACGCGCGTTCGATTTCGAAAGCATCAAACCTCCAAGTCCCGGTGGAATATCCTGGAAATCTCCGTGGAGCATCGAAGCGACCGCCTTCGGCGTACCGAGCTGTGGCGAAGCTGCGAAGATAATTTTGTCCACAAGGCTCGTTTTACCTTCGTTCTGGAGCTTCAACATGAGAGCCTTCGTCACAAGGCCACCGTTGGAGTGTGCGACGATCATCACCTTTCCCGTCTTTGAAGACGCGGCGAGATCTTCGAGATCTTGGTCGAGGTAGTGCGTGCCGTCATCGTACATCGTGCCGTTATTGACCACTTCTTCGGGACTAACGCGCCAGTCGTATGGAAAAACTTTGTAATCGGTGATTTTCCCGTCGTTTTTCATCGCATCGAGCTGCTCGATAAAAGTCCTGTACACGTCGAACCCTACGACCGGAAGATCAACCCTTTCCATAACAGCATCGGCTTTCGTATAGATGGAATTAATACTTGTTCCGTCCGGATTCATGTGAAGTGCCGTTGCGGTCGTTTGAAAAAAACGAGGTTCCCATACCCTACTTTCAACTGAATGTATCCTCTGATACAGTCGGCTCGCCTGTGCTCCCGGCAAGAAGAGGACGTTGTCATAGCAATTCTCCGTGCACGCGGGGGGAAGCGGCGGACTGTTGCACTCCCCCTCGCATATCTGAAATTGCGGCGTGTGGCCGGTGGCACCGACTGAGAAGTTGGCGTACCCGACATGGGGTAGCCCCATGCGGGATAGAGAAACGTCCACAACGTCTCGCCGTATGGGCATCTCGCGCAAGATTGACGACTAGATTATTCGTGGTGTTGCATAAACAGTTTCCGTACCGAAAAATCCCGATACTTTAAAAAAATGTGAAGTATCGGGATAGCGGGATAGAGAGGTAATAGAGAGATTATATTTACTGTACTGTTGCGGTGCCGCTTCGGACTTGTTGGATCAAAGAATCCGCCTGCGCGGCAATTGATGGATCGGCTTCTTTTGCTCGCTCGAGGGCTTCGATCGCCTTACTCGTGTTGCCAACAGAGTAATACGCAGCCGCTAGCGTATAAAACACTTGTACATTTTTTGTATCAACAGCGGCGCGCGCCTCCCAAATAGGGATCATCTTGTCGAAACGGCGACGTGCGACGTATGCGGCAGCAATTCGGGAATCGGCGGCCCCACCGCTCGCGATGATCGGCGCAAGGACCTGATCCGCGAGAGCGTCATTGCCTGCACCAATAAGTACCGCGGCATACATGAGACGAGCTTCACCGACGCTTTCTTCGATCTCAAACGCTGTTTTTAAGTCCGCGATCACTTCCGTCCGGTCGCCGCGCACCTGTGCATTTTGAGCCATCTGGAAAAGGATCGTTTGTTTCCTCGGAGAAAGTTCGTGCGCCCGGGCGAGCGCAATCTTAGCATTCGCATGATCCCCGTATGAATCAAGGAGCATTCCCAAAAAGAGCGGGAAACGCGCATCGAGCGGCGAGGCCTGCGCCTGCATCTGCAGTTGTACTCCTGCAAAATCGAAGAACTGTTGTTTGATATCGGTGCTCACATTGTTCGCACCGGCGATCTGTGATGCGACTTGTGCGAGCTGCTCTCGCGCCTCCTGCGTCCCATAGCTGCCATAGGCAATCGCCTGTTTGAAGTATTCGAGGTTCTTTTCAACACCACCTTGCTGCGGAGCGACCGCTTGCAGAAGAGTTTTGTTGGCAGAAAGCGCATTCGCATTCGTATACCACGCAACACCCCACACCAAAACTACCGCGGCGACCGTGACAAATGGCAGTGATGCTTCGGGGACAATTTTTGCGTTGAAGATCGGCCCGCCAGATTTATCGCCATGCGCCCGCCACACGATGTACGCCAATATAGTCCCGAAGAGTATCCAGCTCGAGACATTGTCAAAAACGAACAGATTGTGAAAGAAATATCCCGCGATCAATCCCGTGAAAAGACTTTTTTCCGCAACGGAAAAATGGAGTGACCGCCAGAGGGTATACAGAGCAGCCGCAAAAATCGAAAGATACGTCAAGAGTCCCAGCGTACCGCCCGTCACCCACCAGTCGAAGATGACGTCGTGCACGCGATCAAACCACTGCTCATTTCCATACATGCGCGGATCGTAATATTTGTCGAACACAATCGCATAGTTCTCCTGCCCCCATCCGAAGATCGGTTTTTCCTTTACTCCCTGCCACGCGATGCCCATGTTGAGAAGACGAGATTGGGTCGTACCATCGCTCAGTGATATCGTCGCGAGGCGCTGCAAGAAACCGACACTTTTCACAACGGGAGTGTCTTTTGCAAGCTTTAAAACTCCCCCAAAGACGGCTAATCCGATCAAAGCGGCAACAGCGACCGTCCGTATTTTGCGCGTACCCTGGAAATACGCCAACAAAAGAAGCGAGCATCGTGCCGCGCGTCCCGGTGAAAAAAAGCATGAGGGTATCGATCACGATGATGGCTCCATACGCGAGCGACGGCCAGAGCCGCTTCCCTGCAGAACGAGCGTGCCACATCTGCAGCCATAAGAGCGTCGCGATGAATACATGAAAGAGCATGTAGACGGCGAGATAGATAGGATTGCCGAATGTCGCATCGATACGGGAGGAAAGTCCCGCCGATCCTCCCTGACCGAGCGCCTCATGACCAGTCAGCTGTAAAAATCCGTACAAGCCCATGAAGACGGAAACGCCGAGCGTCACCTGGAACAGCAGGCGCCATATCTTCTCGCTGTTGATGACCGAGGACGCGACTGTAAGATATGCAAAGACATGGATGAGCGTGACCCACCCGTCCATACGCTCGTAATTGCTCCAAAAGCTCTTGAAAGGATATACTCCCTGCGCGTCGGCAATCGCCATCACCAGCACGAAGATCGCGACGACACCCAAAATCCACGAGCGGCGCGGCCGGTATTTAGGATACACGAGCGCGAGTGCGAGCCATGCGCCGGTGATTATCTCGACAATGATGCGAAAGGTGAAATTTTTTCCGGTGATAAACGGGAAAAACATGGATTGCGCGACGATCAGGATTATGAACGGGAGCGTGAATATGCCCGCTAAAACGATCCCGCGCAGTGTCTTTTCCATGACCATGCACGCCATTCTAGCACGGCACGACATCGATGCCAGTTCACATCTTTAGCGGGCCTCGGGGAACGTATACAGATAATAGCCCTGTGTCGTGGTCGCGAGCGTGAGATTGGGAAGTGCTCTCCGGAGATGCTCCTGCAGAGGTCCGTCCGAGAGAAGGTAGTCGGCACGATACTTCTTAATATTAGTCTCCAGCGGGACTTGTACGAATGCTTTGTAATCGGCGGTCAGCGCGTCAATGGTAAAAATGTCCTCGGACGTCGACCTGATCTGCGACGAGGTAGTCACGCACATGTGCAATGTCAATGTCGCGCATCTGCAGTTGTAGAAGAAAATTATGTTCGTTGCGTTCTTCTGTCATTGCCAATACCGGATCATTGACCGTATAGGTATTGCAGTGTGAAAAAGTCGGGATAAGACGTTCTTCGTATTCAAGATATTCGTCGTTGACGTTGACGAGAACGACGCAATCTTTCTTTGCGTTCATGTTGAGCCACGGTGAATATCCTGCCGGCGACTGATTTTGCGCAAAGTACTGCATGTCGCCCAGCGACGCGTATGAGGAGACTGACAAAATACCGTAGCCAAGCGTGATGACGCACAGTGCATACATCGAGACTTGCCAGAGCAGCTTGTGGCGATGAAGCGCAAGATGTCCGGCACTTATCAAAGCGAGGACGCACAGAGGGACCGTGTATTGTACAAAATGAGGGTACCAGACCTCGCGGCCGGTGATGATCTGCTGATTGAAAGCTATCCAGCTACCCACAAGGAGCGAGGCGGCAAAAAACCATTCGCGTATGCGACCGCGGTCCTTGAGATAAAAATATGTATAACAGAAGAACAGCGCGAAAAGCACGCTCGCCGCAAGCACTGCCTTATTCAAGACTGGCGCGTGCGTAAAAGCCATACCACTTTGCGTTGCAATGAGCCTGCCGGCTTCCCCGCCAAGAGTGGTCAACATGACATACCACCAGAGACTATCGAGAATGGTGGAGATACAACCGACGAAAAAGAACTTTTTCGCTATATCGTATTCGCGCCTCGCCAGAGCAAAAACGAAAAGCGCGCCAAGAATGGCGAGTGAAAGAGCGAATGTGAAAATATAACCGACCATGCTCGCCAAGAGCACGCCAGCTGCGATATATGCATAGCGCCATTTTCTGTCCCCCACCTGCCATAATAAGATGAGGAATCCCGTCAATTGCACCGCGCCGACGATGGGATTGACCAGGCGTGTCCACTGACTTTCCTGGAACAACCACAATGTAGGAATTCTCATGAGATACGAATAATTAACGAATTCCGCTCCGAGCACGACAAAAAGCGCGGCGGCGATGGCCGTGAGCTCGCCTCCATCATCCTTTCGGAACATGCGGAAAAGGAGCAGGTATGAAAGAAAAAATAACACTGCGGGGAGAACGAATTTGCTCGCAATGACGATAGGGATGATGCCTAGGATGAGCGCGGGAATGGCGTAGAGCGTTTCGTTGACCGCGTACATCGTCGTCGGCATGTTTTTGTATTCATAGAGGAACGTGGAGGCGTTGCTCCAGTGCCCGTCGAGTATCTCCTGAATGCGCGCGAAATAGTGATATTCATCACTCAAGGGCAGGAACGGAATCCCGTGATACCCGCTCCCGAGTGCAAGCGGCGCGAGTATCGTGGGCAAACCGGTGATAATGCCCACCACTATCGTAAGGAAAATAGCGATCCGGTGGGTCTTTAGAAAGGCTCTCATACTGCTGCCCACGGATACCATGGTGATCATTTCTTCGCCCGAAGCGTAAACTCGATTTCCTCGAATCCGCCGACCCAAAAGCACCACAGTCTCGAACAAGCCATGGGGCTCACGTTGGCCAAAGCTGTAAAAAGAGTATTGAAGACCTTCAGAAAAAAGGCCGAGATATTCCCGACACCAAGTTTAGGAAAATATCGGATGGTAATACGAGACAGCCAGTTAAGCTTCAACGAAACGAGCTCATATTCGGATCCGTAGAATTGTTCGGGAAAACGTTCCTTGGAAAAATAAAACGGGAACGAAACATCGAACCCATGTTCGTGCTCCGCGTGCGTGAACCCTCTACTAAAATGCGGCACGGCAATATACAAGAGCCCCGTCGGTTTCAGGATCCGGTGAAGTTCCGCCATAACACGGAAAGGTTTTTCGAGATGCTCAAGAAGGTGCGTCAATTCAATCACATCGGCCGAATTATCCGGAAATGGGTATGGGAACGTGTTGAGGTTGTGAACAATATCCGGAGTCACCGATGTTCGGACATCGACATTTACATAACCATCTTTATTAAATCCGCTGCTTCCCAGATTTATCTTTAGTCCTTCGGCCGTCTTCATATGGTTAGTAATCATACCTATAGCCCTCGGCTTAGAATATCTCTATCTCCCCGATAGGCATAATGAATTTGCCGCCGCGGGCGACGAAATCTTTTTCTTTGGCGACGATATGTCCGCGAAAGGTCCATGCGAGGAGTAGGTAATAATCGACGGTGCGTTTTTTTGCCTCTTCGGGAGAAATGATGGGTATGTGCGACATGGGCATACACAGTCCTTGCTTTGATTGGAGTCCGTCAACGCAAAAATCAACCATTTTTTCTGTAATGCCTGCGTAATTGAGAATCGGTACAGCCTTGGCCGCCGCGCCGTAGGCAGCGACATGCTTGCCTTTCTTTTTAAGAGCGCTCAGCGTCTTCACGAGTTTATCGCGAGACCTTTTGACATCCTTCGCAAATTTTTTGTATATGGCGAGCTTGTTCCATCCTTTCTTTTTCTCTTGCGCCGCAAGCTTCGCGACCCTCGGACTCACCTTGTGTGCGCCCTTGTGCCCGAAATAAATGCGGATCGATCCACCCTGGAAATCAAACATTTGATAATCGAATATTTCCAGTCCAAGTTTTTTGTAGAAAGAGATGAGCGGCAAAATTGCGTAGTAAGCCATGTGCTCGTGATAGATATCACCGTAGCCGAGCGTTTCTATCATGTCGCCCAAATAATGGGCCTGTATGATGCCAACGCCGCCTTCGGCAAGAAGTTCTTTGAATCCCATCATGACGCTCTCCTGATCGGCAATATGCGGAATTGAATTGTTACCGAGAGCCACTTTGGCCTTGCCATATTTTTTGGTCACCTTCTTGGCGACATCACTCGTAAAAAAATCGTTGAGCGTGTCTACTCCGCGCGAACGGGCAATGGGAGCGATATTTTTTGCGGGCTCTATATTCAAGACCCTCATGTCGTCCTTGAGCTCTACCAAAAGCACGCCGTCGTTGCCGCCCACTTCCACCACAAAATCTCCCTTTTTCAGGAATTTCTTTTTGAGCTCCTGTGCATACTCCTGAAAGTGTTTTGGAGTGTTACCCACTCCCGTCGAAAGGAACTGATATTCACTGAACATTTCCTCTTTTGATGGAACGTCGCACAGCTGCACGAGGGCACAGTCGTGACAAAACCACACTTGCAGGGGGTAGATCGGCTCGGGGTTCTTGAGCCACGATCGGGGCGGAATGTTTCGATTTGGCGGCGGCTGTTTGCCGAGATCGAGGAACATCGTCAGTTTTTTGGAGCCACACATTCGACAATGATCGTAGTGGGTCAGTGACATAGGCTAGATCGTCTTCACGTATTTTTTCATCCAATCCTTGATATCCGTATGCGCTTTAAAGTGGAGCAGCTTCTTCGCCTTCGACGCGTCGCCGAGATGCTCGTCGAGCTCGAAACCGCGCTTCGGAATAAATTCGATCTTGTCGCTTATCAGCTCCGCCACCTCGCGAATGGTGTAGTTGTATTCCGAACATAGATTGATAACCTCTCCCTTGCCTACCTTGCCCGACTCCATCGCCACTGCGAACGCTTCGGCGATGTCGCCGGTATAAATGAAGTCACGCTTGGCACCACGAAAGCCGGCCTGCGCCGTCGTCTGCGTAATAGGGATCGGCTTGCCCTCTTTCCGGCACTGATAAAATTTATACAGCGCCGTGTCGTGGCGCTGGTTCTCGCCGAATACCTGGAACAGCCGGAAGACCACCGTGGGCAGACCATTTTTTGCATAGTATTCGCAAAATCTCTCCATCGCGTATTTCTGGAGCGAATACGGCTCGCCAGGGATAACTTTCATATCCTCTTTCCACGGCAGGGGCTGATTGCCGTAGAGCGATGCGGTGGAGGGGTACAGGAATTTTTTCACTCCGGCCTGCTTGGCAAGCTCCAACATTTTCACGCCAAGATCAAGATTATTGTAGGTCGTACCGACCGGGTCCAGGATGGATTTCGGGATATTGGTAGCGAAGGCAAGATGTACCACATAATCAAAGCCGGCCAGTGAATCCACTTTGGCAATATCCTTTTTGATGAACGCAAACCCTTTCTGCGGCGGGATATGCGTACAAGCCAGACGGTCAATGCCCGTTACCGAATAACCGGCTTTTAGAAAAGCCGGAATGAGCGTGGACGCGATGAAGCCAGAAGCTCCGGTTACGAGGACTTTTTTGTTTTTTTGTGAGGATGATTTTTGTGCCATGTTGATTTAAGGAATTCGAAGTAGTGCGTCCGATCCCAGCCAGGGATCCCTCTCCACTTATTGTACAGAACAGACATGCCGCGCTTTTCCATTTTGAGCGGCTCTACTAATCCCCGCTTCTCGGCGATCCGTCGTAGGAGCACCTTCGATTCAAGGGTATCAATTTTGTATTCGGGCGGCAAGCTGAAGCCGAATTCTATCAGGCGGCGATCCAGGAACGGACAGCGGTTCTCAATGCCGAACGCGCCGGCCATCCGGTCGCCCATCTGCATCAAACTGGGAAAGATAAGCTTGAAATCGGCAAAACCCATGGCATTGACCGGATCGGGAAACATTTCAAAGTACGGCCGGAGTTTTTCTCTCACAAAATCTACGTTGCCGTTGCGCGCCGTCATCTTGGCGTACGCGGTCAGATAATCGTCCTGAAAATATTTTCCGAAAAGATACTTATATGACGGGAACTTTTTACGGAGCTCGTGCTCGCGCGCGATCGGTACATAGCGGACATAGCCGCCGAGGAGTTCGTCCGCGCCTTCGCCGGAAATGATCACCCGGACTTTTTTGCTCGCCTCTTCCGCGAGCTTCCACATGCCGAAAAATCCGAACGAGCCGACGGGAAAATCCAAGTGATGGAGCACGGTGGGGATCTTGGAGAAAAATTCCTTTTCCATCTTTGATTTGGTGTTGTCAAAATAAAATTTGTAGTCAAATGCGTGAAATGTGTCTATGAGCGAAGAGTCTATGCCGCCGGAATAATATATGCCGACCGGCACGTCGCTCCTAAACCGGAGCTTTATCGAATCTTCCAGCAAACTCTCCAATTCCTCCTGTGCTGTTTTTAGATTTATTTTTCTCGGTGTGAATTTCCAGTATTCGACGATCTTCTTCATGTTCTTGGCCACATCGTATTCGAGATAGTGGGCAGGCGGGACTTCCATCACATCCTTCCACAGCGTGGTGATAAAGCAGTGCTGGAACGCTTCAAAAAATTCGTCTTGCCGCTTCTCCAGCTTTACAACCTCCGGAAAAGCTTTTGCTTCCGAAGAAAATACGAATTTATTTCCACGGTGATAGTAGTAGAGCGGTTTTTCTCCGGCAATGTCCCGGCCCAGGATCAATTTCCTCGTCTTTGGATCGTAGATGGCGAAGGCGAACATGCCGTTGAGCTTATCGAACATTTTCACTCCCCACTCGCGCCATGATTTCATCAGTACTTCGGTGTCAGAAGTGGTGTGAAATTTCCATCCTTTTGCCTTCAGTTCTTTTTTGAGTTCTATATAGTTGTAAATCTCACCGTTAAAACAGAGCACCAGCCCGTCTTCTAGGTACGGCGCGAGCCCTGGGGATGTGAGGTCAATAATCTTCAGCCGGCCCATTCCCAACTCCAGATGATTTTTTTCGTCTTTGTACACGCCGCTTTCGTCCGGCGCGCGGTGCGCTTGCACCGCTAGCATCTTCTCCACGCCCGTGCCTCCTACTATTCCAGCGATGCTACACATACTTTGGTTTTAGAGTGTGTTTAAAAACCTCAGATACGAGGCGTGGGAAAAGCGACGATGGAGCCGTACTAAATGTACGGTGACGGCGACGCAGGGGCCCCACAACGACGTAGATGAGATTTTTAAACATACTCTAGATTCTTACCGTGGATAAGCCACCGTATCCAGCCCGCGATGATCTGCCACAGTCCCTCGAACGCGAGTTTAACGAGCTTTAACCTACTGCCTATGACCACGGAACCCCCTACACGCTCCTCGAACGTCACGGGGATCTCGATAAATGGGTACCCTCGCGTAATCACGAGAAGCAAGAGTTCTGTGGCAAAAAGAGAACTCCCGTGCCGCCAGTGGGGCGCAAGCTCATGGATCACCTCCCGCTTCAACAACTTGTACGTGCAGCCGATATCGGTGATCGTATTTGTATTGAACAAAAGGTGGATGAGCGTGCCATACAGAAAATTCACTTCGCGTCGCCAATATCCCCAATCTTTGTTGTGGGTTTTCTTAATGACCCGTGAACCGAACACGACCGGAAAATCTTCGGAGAAAATAAGGAACCGCTTCAGGTCCTTTCCTATATACGTGGCATCCGGTTCTATACTAACCACCAGATCGCCACTTGCGGCCAAGAGCGCGGCTTGCAAGGCGTAGCCGTAGCCCTGCCTCTTTTCATAAATAATTTTTATCTTGTCGGATTTGATCTTCCGTATCTCCTCGTCGGTGCCCGTTTCCGCGTTATTGTTGGCAACGATCACCTCGTCCACCAGTCCGGTCGCCAAAAAATCCTCTATCTTCGCTCTGATAGAGTCTTTCTCGCGGTATGTGGGCATCACCAGGGACACCGACTTGTTATTCCACATGCAGCGGATTCTAGCCGAATCCTCAAACAATATCAATCACAATGTTTGACACGTTGATTAAATAACTATATAGTTATTTCAGGAAACCGGTCTTTACAACAAGCGGAGATAGGGCGTTTCCACCGTAGGTAGTTGTTTGTGTTGCACGCACCCACTTATCTTCGTATTCCTTATCTGCTTCTTGATTCAAAATAGAATTAATTTGATGAGTCCTGAATCCTTTAATTTTCTTCGCTGACTCAAGATATCCTATCACTGCCTCCTGTAGTTCGAATTCAACAACTTTCGGATCGTCTCCCGCAACAACGATATTAAACTCCAGAGCAACGCCGACCCAAGAGTCACCGTCTTTAAAAATCATCCAACGATACGCACCGTCTTGTGGCGTGTTCATATGAGTGACTATACACCAAAGACGTGCCTTTTTGCAAATTATTACTTCTCGTTTCTTCTAGCCGATTCCTTACATAATATAAAATCAAATATTTGACAATCCTAAAAATATATAATACGATTCATAAAGATAATCTGCCCCCTTGTGGGAGAAGGACATGATCACGGCTAACCGGGCTACCGAACTTTCGTTGAACATCGTGACTGCAGTGATGTTGTTGCTGGCGACCCCCGCACTCGTTCACGGATTCAACATTCCAATGGGATGGTTTCCCATCAGCTACGCGACATACCTCAAAGCTGTGGGGTATGTATTGGTGCTAGCGGCGATTACGGAGGTCTTTCTCAAACGAGGTCAATGGGGAAGATGGGGTTTTGCATTTTTCTTCGCCGTGGTTGCATTCAAAATGTTATCAGAGAAGTTGCCAACGGAATTTCCGATCAGTCCTGAAGGAAAATTCGGATTGGCAATCTATGGAGTCCTACTGAGCTTTGGGGCTGCGCATCTTCAGCACAAATCCAAGGAAAAAACAACATAGAGAGGCACTACACGAGTTCTCCCGAGGCGCGCCGCAATTGCGGTGCGCTTTTTTATGCAAACGCATATACCTCTTGCTTCGACGGCCGTCCACGCTAGAGGTATATGCTTAAATCGTATTGGTTTTATGCGTTCTTCAGCTTGTGAGCAGGGAGGCGAGACTTCCCATAAATGCAGAAGTTTGCTTCTGCATTCCACTTTTATTTGGAATTGGTTCAGTGGTAATATGAGCCGAACATAATTATGAATCAGGAACTGACGGCTCTTCTCATATGTCCGAAGTGCGGAGGCAGTCTGCGGAGAGAAAGTGAAAATTTTTCATGCAGCGTGTGCTGGGCATCCTATCCGATAGTGGGTGGGGTACCGATGATGGTGCCGGATGGGGCTGGAGATAAAAGCAGCTTGACTGCCGAACGTTTTGGGTATGAGTGGACGAAGTTCGCGGAAAACTATGATATATACAAAGATCAGTTCCTCGACTGGATATTTCCCGTCACGCCGGATTTTTTCAAAGAAAAAATAATTCTCGACGCCGGATGCGGTAAAGGAAAACACTCGGTGATCGCCGAAAGTTTCGGCGCGCGGGCGGTCGCGGCGGTGGATTACGGCATGGGCTCGATCGCATCCGCCCGCCACTACATCAAGGAACATGCTGGGCATCCGGAAAAAATACAACTGATACGGGGTGATATCCGGCGACTCCCGTTCAAGCCGAAAAGTTTTGACTACATATATAGTGTCGGGGTTTTGCATCATTTACACCGGGCGGTTCGATGTCAGTGTGGGTGTACGGATATGAAGGAACGGGCCTTGTACGGCACACCGTAGAGCCGGTGCGCAAATATGTGACGTCCAAGATGCCGGAGGGATTACTACTCATTATCTCTTGGTTCATTACGTTACCGGTATATATCGTCACAAAATTCGTCTACCGACCGATAAGCACGGTCGCACCAACATTGTACAAAAAATTGCCGATGGCCGCTTACGTAAAAATGTGGTTCAACTTTCCGTTCAAAGAGATATGGAATACTCCCTATGACCAACTGATAACTCCGATCACCCACTACATTTCGCGAAGCGATATTGATGATTGGTTGAAAACGGCCGGTATTACGAAATACAAGGTCACGCAAAGAATGGGTTTTAGCTGGCGGATATTCCTGACAAAATAATTACAGGCTGTAATTACAGGCAGGCTACTGCACAACACCCTTTTATTGTATGCTGTTCGTACGGCATGAAATGTACCGCCACTAAGATACCGGGAGTTTTTATAATAGACATCGAGTACACGGAGGACGCGCGCGGCTTTTTTGCACGCACATGGGATGAGAATGTGTGCGCGGAAAAAGGATTGCGTCCAAGTCACATAGTCCAATGCAGCACCTCTTTCAATCACAAAAAAGGAACCTTGCGCGGCATGCACTTTCAAAAAAGTCCCCATGCCGAGGCAAAAGTCGTGCGCTGCACCAGGGGAGCGCTCTTTGACGTAGCGGTGGATCTGCGACCGGACTCTCCGACATATACGAAATGGGTCGCGGTCGAATTGACCGCCGACAATCGCCGCGCACTCTACATTCCGGAAGGTTGCGCGCACGGATTCCAAACGCTGACTGATGCGACGGAGGTGCTCTACATGATGAGTGCGTATTTCAATCCGGAAGCGTCGAGAGGCGTGCGGTACGACGATCCGGTATTCGCAATCGAATGGCCGCAAGTGCCGCCAATCCTTATAGCAGACAAGGATCGCGCTTGGCCTAATTGGCAAAAATCATGAAGCGCGTTCTCGTGACCGGCGCTACCGGATTCATCGGACGTCAGAGTCTTCTGCCGCTGCTGGAGCACGGCTTCGAAGTGCACGCCCTCTATGCCAGAAAACCGATCGAGGCGGATCCGCGCATCATATGGCATGCTGCCGACCTGCTCAAAAAAGACTGTGCGTCCAATTTGTGTGCCGCCATCCGTTCCTCTCACCTGCTTCATTTTGCATGGTATGTAGATCCCAAAGATTACAAAACGTCGCCGGAGAACAGCCTGTGGGTGAAAGCGACCCTCTCGCTCGTGCAAGCATTTAAAGAAAACGGCGGCACGCGGGCAGTCCTTGCGGGCTCGTGCATGGAATATGACTGGGCCATTCCCCAAAATGCTTTTGCAGAAAATTCTTCGCCTGTAGCACCAACGACGGTGTATGGCAAAGCCAAAAACGAAACGCGCCTATTGGCCGAGAAATATGCGTACGAGAACGATTTTTCACTCGCATGGGGTCGCATATTCTTTTTGTACGGGCCGCACGAAGCTCCGGGGCGCCTCGTCCCCTACGTCATTAATGCGCTCCTATCAGACATGCCGGCCCTCTGTACGTCAGGCGAACAGATACGGGACTATTCGCATGTAGGCGATGTCGGAGCCGCGTTTGCAGCACTGCTCGATAGTAATGTCGCAGGCGCGGTAAACATTGGCTCCGGCCACGACATGGTGCTTAAAGATATTTTATTTACTATCGGCGATATGCTCGGTAAGCGCGACCTCATCAAGCTCGGTGCACGACCAACCGTTAAAGGTGAACCGCCCTGCATTGTTGCGGATATCAGACGATTAACAGACGAGGTCGGCTGGCGACCGCTCATCACTGTGGAAGAGGGGCTCCGGACCACTATTGATTGGTGGAGAAAGAATAAGGCGTGATGTCTGCGCTCGCCCTGCTCATGTGTTGGCATAAAGAATGTTTTGATGCATAATCCATTCACCTGTATGTCGGCAAGAAGCAAAAAAACAATGCGGGTGCCGTACGCACTATCTGTCCATGGAAAGGAGGAGATAGACGCTGTGGTGCGGAAAGAATTTGAAAATAAAATCGCGGCCCTGTTTGGGAAAAAGTACGGCTGCATGGTCAATTCGGGCTCATCCGCCAATTTGCTCGCATTTGAACTCCTAAACCTGCCAAAGGGCAGCGAAGTGATCACTCCTCTCCTCACGTTCTCGACCGTCGTAGCGCCAATCGTCCAAAAAGGTCTCGTCCCCGTATTTTGTGATGTCGATCCGCGAACATTCCAGATCGACATAGACCAGCTCGAGAAAGCTATCACCAAAAAGACGCGCGCCTTGATGATCCCGTCGCTGATTTGCCGCGACTTTCAAAGATCGCCCAGAAACACAAGTTGTATCTCATCGAAGATTCGTGTGACACCCTCGGCGGCACGATCGATGGTAAACCGACGGGCGCGTATAGTGACATCTCCGTCACAAGTTTTTACGGTTCGCACATCATCAACGGCGCTGGCGGTGGTGGCATGATATGCGTCAATAAGCCGGAATGGGCCGATCGCCTCGTCGTCCTGCGCGGCTGGGGACGCCGCTCGTCGCTCTTCGGCGAAAAAGCGGACAGTGAACAATTAAAAAATCGCTTCCGCAGCACCATCGGCGGTATTCCCTATGACGAGAAATTTGTGTTCTCCGAGATCGGCTACAATTTCCTACCGCTCGAGCTTTCCGCGGCATTCGCGCTCGAACAGCTCAAGAAGTTGCCACACTTCCTTGAGGCGCGAAAGAAGAATTGGATACAATTTCAGCAATTTTTCAATACACACGATGGATTTTTCAACACGGCGATCCAAACCCCAAAGACCGCGACCGCGTGGCTTGCGTTCCCTGTGATCATCAAACAAGGCACGCTGTTTGATCGCTCCACTATCGTAAAGTATTTGGAGGAGCACGGCATCCAAACGCGGCCTGTCTTTACTGGAAATATTTTGAAACAACCCGGATTTGAGCGCGTCCCTCATCGAGCACCCTTTGGAAATTACGAAAATACTGAAAACATTATGAGAAATGCATTCGTGCTGGGTTGTCATCAGGGGCTTTCTTCACAACAAATAGAGTACGTTCAAAGAACCGTTTCGGAATTCCTCTCGCAGTACGAAAAGGCGCTAAAAGCATTGAATGCTCTACGAGCGGCGGGAAAAATACTCGGCATACCACTCGCAAGTCTTATTGAGTCCTTCACGAATTCCGACGCGAGCACGCCACGAAAGCACGCGATGCGCTTTTGAAGAATCGAGGTACTGATGTTTTATTTCACTGTGCGCGGTATTGAGAATCTTAAATTTCAGCTGTGGCGCGACGCGGGATATATCCCTTAGAACATCGATCACGCGGAGCGGTTTGTTGTTGCCGAAATTGAACGCTTCGCCGGACAGCCTGTTCTTCACGACATGCTCCGCGAGCGTCATGTACGCGCTGACGGCGTCGTCTATATATACGTAATCGCGCTTGAACGTGCCGTCACTCCTGATCTTAAGTGTGCTCCCGGTGGCGATGCAACGAAACGCATCTGGAATGAGCCGGCTCCAATTGGTGTCCCCCGGCCCGTACACATTGCCGCAGCGTACGACCGCGACGGGAAGGGCATGCGTCTTGCCATACATTTGCGCGACAAGGTCAGCACAGCTCTTTGAGCAATCGTACGGGTGCAAACCCTTGAGAGAAGCGTGCTCCTGATACGGAAGTTTGTCATGTGAACCATATGCTTTGTCGGATGACGCCACAATTACCTCGCCGAGATGTCGCGTATACCGAGCGCTTTCGAGGACGGTCCATGTACCGAGGACGTTGGTTTCGAGCGCACACACCGTATTTTTGTGCGCGCGTTCGACTATCGCCTCTGCAGCGAGATGAAAAACGGTCTTGATACGCTTTTGTTCCAAAACTTTTCCAACGGTCACATTCGATGTCACGTCGCCGCGAATGTACGTAATTTTTTTACGCACGTCCGTATCTCCCAAGGGGAACGGGGGCAAAGACTTTTTTATATCGAGAACGAATACACGAGCGCCCGCCGCGGCGAGTTTCGTCGCGAGCGCATATCCAATGAAGCCCGCGCCTCCCGTGACGAGGACCTTCCGCCCCTTCCAGAACAGACCTTTCGTCATTACCATATCTTCCACGGCGAATTTCCCACGTTCCACTCTGCATTCAAGAGTTCCATGTCACGCACCGTATCCATACATTGCCAATAACCGCCATGCGCATACACGGCGAGCTGTTTCTTTTTGGCAAGCTCCGGCAACACGTGCTTCTCAAACTCAAGCGTCGGATCATCGGATAATTCTTTGAAAATATTCCTGTCGAGCGCAAAAAAACCGCCGTTAATGAGTGTATCGGATTGCTTCGGCTTTTCATTGAAAGCTATCACCTCACCCTTATCACGAAGCACCTCGCCAAAACGTCCCGGCGGTATGACGCCACTCATGGTCGCCAGTCGCTTCTTGCCTCGATGCACGGTAAGAAGTGCTGACAGATCGACATCGGCGACACCATCCCCGTACGTCAGCATAAAAACTGGTGATGTTATATACTTTTCCGCCTTTTTAAGTCTGCCGCCCGTTTGCGTATCGAGTCCCGTCTCAACGAACGTGATATGCCAATTTTCTTTTGGCTTGGAGTGGTATCGCGCGGTCGCGCCGCTCCTTCCCGTCGCAAGCGTAAAGTCGCTCATGTAGAGCATGTAATTACAGAAATATTCTTTGATCTTCTCTCCCTTGTATCCAAGCAATAAAACAAAATTTCTGAACCCTTGCGTATGATAGATCTTCATTATGTGCCAGAGTATCGGTCGTTCGCCGATGCGCACCAGGGGCTTCGGAATGACCTCCGTTTCTTCCTTCAAACGCGTCCCCCGCCCACCGCAAAAAATGACGACAGGGATGTCTTTGATAGCAGGTACTTTGGAGCATTTTTTCATGGAAATATGGCGGATTCAATGCATCTTCGTCCAAAAAGGAGGCGGGGTCAATAGGGCCTTGCAAAGGGCCTGTAAACTGTAATTGCTAATTCATCCAGCGATCGTACCACAATTGGAATACCATGAGATTCCAAAGCTCTTTGCGGTTGTCTTTTGTGCCCTCAAAGTGCTCGTTTTTCAATTGATCGACATATGACTGGTCGAAAAGTTGGTGCTTTTGCAGCGAATCGTAAGAGAGCAGCTCTTCGCAGAACGGCCGCAATTCTTGTGTAAGCCAGCGCGAAAGCGGAACGCCGAAACCTTTCTTTTTTCGATGCACGATTGATGAGGGAATTTTTCCGTCCATTAATTTTTTGAGGATATATTTGGTCGTTCCGCTTCTGTATTTCATAGAATACGGGAGCGAGAAAACATACTCGACGATGGTGTGGTCGAGAAAAGGCGCCCTCGTTTCTAGCGCGTAGCGCATACTTGCGCGATCCACTTTGACCAACACCTGATCCATGAGGTACGTGCGCGCATACATCCACAGCAGTGAATTGCCGCCGGATAGTTCGCGCGCGTACCGCTCGGCGTGTTCTAGAAGTCCGTTTCCGCCATGAGTACGGAGCGCTGGCCCTGCAAGTCGTTCCGTGTGCACGGGCGCGAACGTTCCGAGCCACTCGGCATGTCGTCGCGCGATATTTGTCTCGTCATTTGAAACAAGTTTTTTTAGATTGTAAGAAAAAGAAAAGTTTTCATGCGATGCGGGCAATGCCGAAATGATGCTCCGGACGATTCGGCGAACGGGCCGGGGAAATCGCCGGAGTAGGGCGAACGCGGTATCGGCCTGAAACGTAGGATACCCGGCGAATAACTCATCGCCCCCGTCCCCGCCGAGCGCGACGGTGACGGATCTTCGCGCGAAACGGGAAAGCAGCATCGTTGGAAGTACCGACGCGTCGGCGACCGGTTCGTTGAACACCTCGGAAATTTCGGGGATGAGTTCGAGCGCCGCGCTTGCTGACAACATTTCTTCGTGATGGTTCGAGCCGATGTGAGCCGCTACTTCTCGCGCAAACGCTGATTCATCGAATGACGATTCCTCAAATCCGATAGAAAATGTATCTATCGGCCGCGCCGATGCTCGTTGCGCGTAATAGGCGACGGTGGAACTATCCAGTCCGCCGCTTAGGAATACGCCGAGCGGCACATCGGCGGCGAGCACCTCGCGCTTCACGCTTGTTTGCAATAATCTGTCGAGCTCTGCGCACGCCTCCTCTAATGAAGGCGAAATGCTCGCGTGCGAGACTTTCCAATATTCCTTTTTCTCGACCGAGTTTGGCGTACATACGAGCATGCTCGCCGGTTCGAGCTTGAAGACGTTTTCAAAGATGGACAAAGGGGTTGGTACATAATCGTGTGCGAGATAGTGTCTGACGGCATCAATATTGAGCCGACGCAGGACGCGACCCGATTCGATAAGAGCGCGCAATTCTGATGCAAAAAAAATGGTGTTGCTGTGTTTCGTCCAGTAGAGCGGCTTCTCCCCCATCCGGTCGCGCGCGAGTATGAGTGTATCTTTTTCTTTGTCGTATATCGCGAGGGCGAACATGCCGATAAGTTTTTTGAAGCATTCAATGCCTTTCTTTTTGTAGAGCCAGAGAATTACCTCGGTGTCAGACGTGCCGCGAAAAGTGCACCCCTCCTTAATACATTCGTCGCGCAGGTCACGGTAGTTGTAGATCTCACCATTCAGTACGATAGAGACGCTCCCGCCTAGAAGCGTCATCGGCTGATGACCGGCCGGAGAAATGTCGATGATGGAGAGGCGTGCGTGTGCGAGACCTATATTGTTTTCGTGAAAAATGCCGATATCATCAGGTCCGCGATGCTTGATGGCGCCGATCATTTTTTCAAGCTCGTTTCGAGCGCCTTCACCAAAAAATCCAGCGATCCCGCAGGCCATGCTAGTGTTCGATCGTCGACTCCTTGATGGTATACGGGCGGCGGTTTTGGGATTCGTAATAGGTGCGCATGATCATCTCCCCGATGACGCCGAATAAAACGAGTTGAATGCCGACAATGATGAGGAGCGCCGTGAGCACGGGAAGTGGCGTATCAATAAGATGAAGGCCGACGAATATACGCAAAGTGATAGCGATACAGCCGACCAAGAATCCGAATGAGAGACTCGCGAGTCCCCACATCCCGAAAAAATGCATCGGCCTGTTCATGTAGCGGTGCATAAAAACGACGACGACCAGGTCGAGGAGCACGCGAAAAACGCGCCCGAAGCCATAGTTACTCTTGCCGTGTTTGCGCGGTGAATGTGTGACCGGTATTTCCGCTACACGGCCGCCTTGCCAGGCGGCGTATGCTGGTATGAATCGATGCATTTCACCGTATAATTTCACGCCCTTGATGACATCGGAGCGGTACGCTTTGAGCGTGCATCCGTAGTCATGGAGAGACACGCCGGTAACGGCGGAAATGATCATATTCGCGACTATCGATGGGAGTCGGCGAGTAAACAGAGCGCCAGCCCAACGCCCCTGCCGCCATCCCGAAACGACTTCGTATCCCTCATCGATCTTTTCAAGAAGACGGGGAATATCGGCGGGGTCATTCTCGAGATCGCTGTCGATCGTGACGATAGTGTCGCCGCGGGCATGGTCAATCCCTGCGGCGAGCGCCGCGGTCTGTCCGAAATTGCGCTTAAAACGAATGACGTTCACATGAGAATCCTTAGAAGCCACCCGCATCAAAGCGTCGAATGAAGCATCGCCAGAGCCGTCATCGACGGCGATAATTTCATACGAAACCGGCAATGCGTTCATAACGCTGGCGAGCCGCGAAAAGAGTAGCGGTATGTTCTTCTCTTCGTTATAGACGGGCACAATGACCGAAATATGCGGTTCTTTCTCCATAGGGCCATAGTACGATACCGCCGCCCTCATATCCAGCACCAACTCTTTACTCACTAGATTATCTTGTAGATCTTGAAGCGACCGTCGGAATAAACTTCTTTGACATATGGCAAGCGTTCGGGGTGGAAGTCGGCATCGGTGCGCAGGTCTTTCATAATGTACGAGACGTGAAATTTCTTGAGTTCATCCCGTAAGTGCGGCCGGATGTCGGTCGTAAATTTCTTGTACATATCCGCAAAATGCGACGCGAAGAGCGTGCGGGCATCGGTAAGAGAGCCGCACTGATATCCCAGCAACGAGAGATGAAGCGCGCGGCATATCTTTACGCCACGATTGGCGATACTTGGAGTATCGAGCAAGGCACCTCCTCCGTCATAGGCCGGCAGGTCAGCCGCAATACTTTCAAGCGTCACCTTCGAGAGAGCGTTGGCGACAAGATACCGCTCTTCCTGTTCACTCGTCAAAAGCAGCTCCACGGTCGCGCTATACGTATACAGGAGGTAGTGCTTTGTGTAATTGGGAATAAAGATATAGAGATGGTTGCCCGTGTCCGGATTCGTCCAGATCACCTTCTGTTCTTGTTCATTCGCATCAAGCCATTGCATCGCCGGCATCACCGCAAGAGCTTCTAGGGCCGCCATGCGACTGCTGTTGATATCCGCTAGTCCAAAATATGGATCAACATGCAGATAAGAAGCGCCCGAGAGAAGGGTCAGGAGTAGAACACATCCGAACGCCATCTTTCTTTTCATGGAAAGCTGCGCGATGGCGGTTCGCGCCACGAAAAGGAAATACGCCGCAGCAATGCTCCCTACGATAAGCCATATCGTTGTGAATCGCGCGGCGTGGGAAGCGGTCTCCATGTCGAGGCCCGTGACTATATTGCCAGCAGAAACAA
>Ga0076153_112_pt2 | contig 20443 bp, 25 predicted proteins | sample RifGroC2_FD_68174 | JGI IMG/M metagenome (GOLD analysis project Ga0076153, IMG submission 68174) | Parcubacteria (Kaiserbacteria) bacterium GW2011_GWC2_52_8b
ATTGCGTGGCGACCCTCTGAATCCCGCCACGCGCGGAGTACCGCGCGTCCCGCCCTCTCGCCTTGCCGCTCCTCATTCTTATTTTTTTTGCGGGGGGGGATTTCTAAAAAGGAATGGGCGGCAAAGGCGAGGGGCGGCTTCCGCCTGTATCATTATAGTGCAACATTGCCGCATAATGCAACAACTTGCTACAATGTGGATAACTCTATGACCGAAATATCCTCAAAACTAGGACTAAACCTCAAGCGCATCAGAATAAAGAAAAAAATGTCGCAAGGAGATATTGCGCGCGCCCTAGAGGTACATAGGGCGTATGTAAGCGGCATAGAGAATGGCAAACGCAATCCTACTCTTGCGACAATCAAAAAATTATCTGATGCGCTTGGTGTATCAGCCGACGAATTGTTAAAATAAGTTTTCAAATAGATATGAAAAATGCAAATCTTAGGTGGACAGTATTCCCCGGTTGCTATGAATATCATTTGCGGTGCAGATATGAAAACCCACTATTCCCAACTCACCGCAGACAAGTGAATGAAACTGAACTTGAAGAAGCCCAACAAAAAGACGTTGCGGAAAATCAGCAATTCAAAAAACAGGTTTATGACTTGTTACCAGAAATGCAGACAGCTCTTGCGGGGAAACAAACGGTAAACGATCTGTTGGGATTTCATCGGAGAATATATGACCTGATAGAAAGGTCTGGGGAGATAGGCGGCAATCTTGCAGAGGAGCGAAAGATACTAACTCGTCTTTTTGTTGCGCTAGATGAGGACGCAAAAAATAGTGTTGCGGAAAATAATGAAGCCGCAGAATCACTCAAAAAACTTCGCGAACATTTGCACGGCGGAGTGCAAATGCAGGTTAATAATTTTCTAGCACAAATGGGCAGGGAAAATAGCCCCATGCTCTCCGAAGACGTAGTTCCTAGATTTCTCACGGAGGACATTGAAACAATCAAAAATGCACTTCCTTCTCTCAAGCAAAGCGGAGTGCTAGAAACGTTACGAAAGGGAGTAACAGAGATTATCGCATCGGCTATTGTAAATGACACAACAAGGGACGTCCTCAAGCTAGAGGATAAATTAAAATTAATATTTGCCGAGTAAAAAAGAGAGTAAGAAACCATGAAGGTACCTAAAAAACATAATGACTGGGTGAAAGCGCAGTTTGATTCCCAACGCAGAAAGGCGGATTATAGGAATGTTATGATACACACGAGGTTGATAGAAAATGTCATTGAGGACAAGGCGGATTACAAAGAGAATTTTTCCGTCGCCATAAAAATACTTCGTTTCTCAAAAAGATATGATGGGTTGGACAAAATAGAGAAATTGCGAAAATTACGAAACAAGATTGTACACAGGATTGAACTTGATAAGCTTGATGAAAAAGAAATAAACAAAACGAGGGACGAAATGCATACCTTACTAAAAGAAATATACAAAGATAATCTCCTGATTAAGGATTATTTTCAGTCGAAATATAAAATCGATACAACCAAGTTTTAATATGAGTACTCGCAAAACTTACAAGGAGGGACGTTTTTCCCAGATAAACCTGGGCGACGGAAACAAAATTCTTATTAGCCGAGGATCAGATGATACTCGGGTTTTTCAAGTAGGATTTTTAGGGATACCAAAAATAAAGGTGCACATTTTTAGCGACTTATATATTTCTTATCTGATTGGAGATATAGGGATAACAAATGATACCGTGGAATATTTAGCGGGAGAGCTAATAAAGATTGATACTTTGGCCGGTGCTAAAGCGAAATGCTTACAGCTCGAAGCGGATATGGCGGAAAAGAAGGGGTATAAATTCGACGTTCCAGATGATTCTTTTGACGGTCTAATCAAAAAATAATGAGGGTGACTATAAAATTGAGTCCGCATTCGTGGGAGCAATCCGGCATTTCAAGGGAGCCATCCCCGCCGTTTTATAATGTTCTCCCAAAACGGCGGGGATGATTGCGCGCGCATGGGAGGGTTTGGGGCAAGCGCATACAGATTTGCGCCTCGCCATTCCTTAAAGAAAAAAGAATGGTGAGGCTCCATTTTGTATTTGAATCACGCCACTTCCTTTTTCCTAAAAGGAAGCCGCCCTTCGCCTTTGCCGCCCATTCCTTTTTAGAAATCCCCCCCCCGCAAAAAAAATAAGAATGAGGAGCGGCAAGGCGAGAGGGCGGGACGCGCGGTACTCCGCGCGTGGCGGGATTCAGAGGGTCGCCACGCAATGGAAGTGGGTTCTGACTTTTTGATACAATGACCACCAAAATGTTGCGCGAATTTGATACATGACTACAATCTATGGCAGCTTGAGCCATGGGGGTGATTATTGAAACAGAGTGAGGGTTTTAAAGTATTGCGCGAGGATCTTTCCTCGGTCGGTTTGCTGGGAGCGACACGCAAACAGTATCATTTCGGCGTATGGAACAAACCCGATGAAATTCTTTCGAATCACCCGCGCAAAGGCGGCGGGTTGTGGGTCGCCCCCACCAAGAGCGGTGCGCGATCGTTGCAGCGATACATTATGCGAAAGTACGGTATCTCGACGAGATTGTTCCGGTGTAAGATCGGCGCGATCCTTCATCAAACATCATGCCGCATAAAAACAGACTGCATTTTTCTCATGGCGAAAGATGAGATTACGTAGACCCCCGACAATCGTTCGGGGTTTTTTGATTTTGCAAACGTCGAAATCGGTGATACAACTCTGGAAGTAAATCAGGCCCGAACACCGGAGGTACCAATGACCCGCGAGAAAAAAGTAACAGTGTACTGCATTATCGAAGCGCCGAATGATCTGGTGCGAGATCAGGCGAACGCCGAGCGCGTCGCGAAGGTCATGGTCTTTGAAAAGAAGCCCCGGAGAGACGGGGGTGGCGAATATCATTCATTCGCTTTCTCCTTAAATGAGGACGAAGCCACCACGATCAGCTGCGAGATACTAAGATTTGAGAGGATACACACGCCGACATTTTCTTTGTGTACGCATGTGACGTGGCTGCGATTGGTCAATCCGCAAGATTTCGTCAAAGTCTGCGCCATGGATAACTGGAAAAAAATTCCTGTCATTACTCCGGAAAAGCCCGTTTCTGAACCCACCGAAGAGTCACCTGGGTCTCCTGATGAGCTCTTTGACGCAATGGTTATGGACCGAGGGTAATTGCTGGTACTTTTTACCCGCGCGGAACTTTCCGCGCGGGCATTTTGTTTGAAATTACCTACTATTTCACATTCACTATCTTGTATTTTTGCGGACCTTTCGGGGTTTCGAACGCAAAGACGTCTCCCCTCTTTTTATCCATAAGCGATGCGCCGAGCGGCGAGCGGTGCGATATCTTGTGCTCCTGCATATTGGCCTCGGCGGAACCGACTATCTCATAGGTGTGCTCTTCTTTTTCGCCCTGCTTTTGGATCGTCACGAAAGAACCGAGCGAGACGGAGTTGCTTTTGGAATGTTCGATGATGCGTGCGTGCGAAAGCTGCTCCTCGATGACGCGGATCCTATCCTCGGTCGCCGCCTGTAGATTGCGGGCCTCTTCGTACTCGGCGTTCTCGGAAAGGTCGCCTAATCCGCGGGCATATTCGAGCTGTTCGGCAATCTCGCGCCGACGAGTGGTCTTCATATGCTCAAGCTCGCTCGTCAGCTCGTCGAATTTCTCCTTACTCAAGTAGTTAGTGCCGTCAGTCATAATGGTACTGGGTGTGGGCACGTATTGTATCCTATCTTTCAAAAAAGAAAATAGCGCCATGGTGTTGAAAAATTTTCAAGAAATAATGGCTGAAACTATACTCCAAAACACATGAACTCCACATGATATTCCTCACTCACCGGGATTTGCGTATTCCGGATGATTCGCGGCGAGCCAATAGAAAAAAGGCTGCATGCCGGGGGCGGCGCCAGAAGCTGTCCCCGCGGGCGCTCGCTCCAAGACAACCGCATAGGCATACCGCGGGTGTTCCGCCGGCCAAAAACCGACCGACCACGAATTCATCCATTGGTTGTGCGCGCCGACCTGCGCCGTTCCCGTTTTTGCCGCGATATGCATGACGGGAATATTGAGCGCTTTCACGGTGGCATCCTGCCGCGTCGAGGTGACGGCAAGCCGCATGCCTTCACGCACTACCGCAAGATTCTCGTCGCTGATGCCGATGTCGCGATACTGTGGGGTCGAACTAGCGAGAAGCTGCGGCACGAGGAGCTTGCCGCCATTCGCTATCGCGGCGATAAACGTAACCGCCTGGATAGGTGTGATCTGAAAACCGTATTGACCGATCGCCGTGTGGTAGGTATTGCCGATGCGCCACGGATCGCCGTTGAACGTCGCTTCTTTCCACTGTGGTGTCGGTATCAATCCGTCCTCTTCGCCAACGAACGCAATGCCAGTCGCTTTGCCGAGTCCGAAGGCGCGCGCGTATTGATCGAGCCGGTTGATGCCGAGTCCCACTTGCCCGCCGTACCCTCCGCCGATCGTATAAAAATATTCGTCCGACGATACGGCGATCGCGGTACGCATATCCACCAATCCGTGCACAGCCCAGTCGCGGAACAGCGATGGATGCTCCGGATCATACGGATTCGGCACCGAAATGGCGCCTGTTGACAAGATCTGCTTCAAGGGGCTGATGATACCCTCTTGCAACGCTGCTGCTGCAAAGATGGGCTTCACGATAGAACCGGGAGCATACAGTCCCGAAATCGCGCGATTAAGAAGCGGTGTGCGTTTGTCGACGGAAGCGGCGCGCACAGCAGCGACGGTGCCGTTGGTAAACGCGGCGTGATCGTATTCGGGAAAACTCGTAAGCGCAAGTACCTCGCCAGTCTCGACATCCATAATAACAGCCGCGCCACCCTGAAATCCCTGCTCTTGCGCATGTACAGACAGTAGTCGGTAAAGCTTGCTCTGCACGTCGGCATCGATAGAGAGCTTGAGATCGGATCCGGGCTCTGCCAGAGCGACGATGTTTTCCCTCTCGATATTTCCGCGCGCATCAGATTCGATCATGCTGCTTCCGTTTTTTCCGTGCAATTGCGGATCAAATGCGAGTTCGACACCGGACATGCCGGTAGAATCCTCACGCCACCAATAGCCGGACCGATCCGCCTTCGGATACTGCACGAAACCGATGAGATGCGAAAGACCGGGTAGAGGTATGTAGCGGCGGAGCGCGAACGATGACGTGGTGGCAGCAGCAGACGTGGACGCATCAGTTTGAATATCGTTCCATGCGAGCTCTTTCCCCGTCCGGTCGAAGATCACTCCGCGCGTCGCAAAAATAATCGATGTGTCGAGCGTGTTGTTGCGGGAAATGTCCGCATACGATGCGCCTTTCACTATCTGCAGTTGTACCGCGCGAAAACAGAATACAAGAAGGAAGAGTATGAATATCGTTCCGACGGAAAAGAGTGCCCGCCTCGAAACAGGCAGAGTCACGCGTCCTTCAAATTGCATCTCATTGAGCTCCGGAAGATTCGAGGAATCGAGAAATATCTCATCGGGGTTGATCTCTTTTTTACCGAACCTGCTTTTTTTCGACATAGGCGCACTATATCAGAGCACGTTCTATCGAATCAGAAACTCGCTGCGAAGCGGTTCGAACGCCCAGACGACCATGATCGCGGCGAGCGTGGCAAGCGGCAGATGCGAGAGCGGCAAGCCCGATGGTAGCCACAAAAAATCGACGAGCAATCCCAGAATGAGCACTTCCCACGCGGGATACCGCACGACAAGAATGATCGCTGCAACGAGAGTGAGCCAGATCGAAATGAACAGTCCAATTATTCCAATCAAAAAAAGCACCGGTCTCATAGTCGATCAGTATACTACTGCACATTCAATAATCCGCACCAATTTCTTGTCCGCATCCACTTCGACTACACTATCGTTGCGCGAGCAGACGCGTGGTGAAAGGAAAAAAATACGCCTCCATTTGTTCTTCCGAGATATCGAAGACTGGCTCCGCTCGTGCACTGTCGTTTACCACTTCTTCAAGTGTAGACAGTTCCGCTTTTCTCGATTCCATTTCGGGGTAGGATTTCAACTGTGCAAGTATGCGGCCTGCGCGTTCCACTGCTTGCCGAGCATTGCTGTACTCTCCGCGCTTCTTGAAGGAAAAAACCTGAAACACCTCTGAAGCTAGATTTGCCATTAAAAACAAGGTTGTCCGCTGCGGGTTCATATTATTTTGGAGTTAATAATGTCATATCTTTATTTTTCGACATATACAAATTGAAGCCCTGTGAGATTTATGGGAAGACCGATGTACACATTGCTGTATGCTCCACCCGCCGTCTCGTCGACTTTCGCCACAATGCCTATCTCTCTGCCGCGCAAGGCCGGTGCCGTCACGGGGTCGCCTTCCTTGACCGTGATGCCGTGCGCAATTCGCGTCTTCGCGTTCTGTCCTCCCGAGCCTTCGACGACGACCGGCGCGCTGCCGATCAACGCATCGATAGAGGTGCCCGGTGCGAATAATTGTGTGATGAGCGAGCTATGCTCTCCCTGCTCTGAAACACGGCCGATCGCGAATCCGCCCGGAGAAATGACGAGATTTCCCGTCCCAATGCCGTCAGCCGTTCCGGCGCCGATCATGAACGTGCCGTATGGCGACGATGTAAACGATGAAATAATGGGTGCCGTTATTCCGGGCGATCGCTCGGCAATCGCTACGAGCGTGCGCAATTGATCATTTTCCTGTTTCATCAGGTTGTACGTCGCCGCCGCCTCCTGTAAACGGGCGATCTCTTCTCTTTGGCTTTGGATGGTCTTTTGGAGCGTCGCGCGTGAAGAAAAAAATCCGTTCGCAAAGACCGTAGTCCACATTCCCGTAGAAATGCGTATGACAGGGATCGCAAGGCTGCGTACGTTGCGACGAATGATCCCTCCCGTCACCAGATCGAGTATAAAAATAACCACCACAAGAGCGGTCACTGCCATGAGACGCCTGCGCGGCCCCGCTCGATTATTCGGTCGGTACAAGTTCATCATCACTTCGAAGGAGCGCTTCCTGATAAGCGGCCATATCATTGAGTACAACGCCCGTGCCGCGAACAACGGCGGTCAAGGGGTCGATTGCAACGATGACGGGGATACCCAGCGCATTTTCCAAAAATTCCGGTAATCCGCGAATGAGCGCGCCGCCTCCGGCGAGATGCACGCCGCGCTGCATGATGTCAGCAAGAATTTCCGGCGGCGTAAATTCAAGTACTTCTTTCACCTTCTCTATCAACTCCTCCATCGAGTGCCCAATGGCATTGCGTACGTCCTGATCGGAAATGGACATCTCGCGCGGCAATCCGGTGACGAGATCGCGTCCGCGGATGATGACTTCGAAGGGCACCTTGCCGGGCGCAACGGACGCAACGGCGATCTTGGTATCTTCGGCGGTCTTTTCGCCGATCAGGAGTTTGAATTCATTGCGGACGTGGCCCACGATGTCACTATTAAAACGATCACCGGCGATACGCACATTACGGGACTTTACCAGACCTCCCATCGATATGACCCCCACGTCGGTCGTGCCGCCGCCAATATCAATGACCATACTGCCCCGCGGTTCATGGATGGGAAGCTCGATGCCTATCGCCGCCGCGAGTGGCTCTTCGATGACGTGCACGTCGCGCGCGCCTGCGGCGCGCGCCGCATCGCGTACGGCTCGCACTTCGACGGAGGTGATGCCCGAGGGGACGCCGATAACGACGCGCGGCCCGAGCAATTTCGTATGACCGGATTGCGCTTTGTTGATGAGATACGAGAGCATTTCCGACGTGATCTCGAAATCGGAAATGACCCCATCCACTATCGGCCGGACCGCCGTAATGTGCGCCGGCGTGCGACCGAGCATTTCCTTTGCCTGTGCGCCGACCGCGACCACCTGACCCGTCTTTTGATTTACCGCGACGATCGAGGGCTCGTTGATGACGATCCCGCGACCCTTCACATAGACCAATGTATTCGCGGTCCCAAGATCGATCCCGATGTCATTGGAAAAAAGTTGGAGAATCTTTTCTTTATAGTTTCGGAAAATTTCTAGCATACCTATTCGCTCAAATGTTCAATAATATTGCTCTCACGTACCATGACCTTACTTCCATCCGCTCTATTCCCTACTTCGACCGCTCCTTCTGACATTGTTTTCTCGGACACAATGATGCGCGTTGGAATGCCGATCAAATCCGCATCGTTCAGTTTTTCTCCGGCACGTAGGTCGCGATCATCGTATAGTGTTTCGATACCATTCTCGGCCAAGAGATCATACAACGTATCCGCCGCCATAGCCACGTCTTTGTTTCCCGACGTAATTGAAACGAGATGCACCGGATACGGCGCGACCTCTTTCGGCCACACGATGCCCTTTGTATCCGCCAAAACTTCCACGATAGTTCCCATCACGCGGCCGGGCCCAATGCCGTAGGAACCCATGTACACCGGTTGTGATACCCCTTTTTCGTCCTTATACACAAGGCCGAGCGGCTCCGAAAAGCGCGTCCCGAGCGGAAAGATATTACCAACCTCGATCGCTGTCATTTCCTTCATGTCTTCACGGGCAACGCCAAGCTCCGCGAGTACCTCATCGGTATAGACTTCTTTGTTGATGGCGATGCCTTTTCCTTCATGCACATAAATCGTGTCTTCACCGGACTCGCAGACCGTTTGGAATTCGTCGCTGAATTTACTAAAGGAACCCCCGGAGGAAAACGTGCGAAATGTTTTTTCACCTACCCCAGAGCGATCGAATATTTTTTTGTATGCCGCGGCGCATTTTTCATAAAATATCCTGAACTCGGCCTCCGTGCGGCTGAATGAATAGAGGTCTTTCATGACGAATTCGCGCATACGCAGTATGCCGCTTTTCGCGCGCAATTCATTGCGAAATTTCGTCTGGAATTGGTACACGTATTTCGGCAGATCTTTATACGAAGAAATGTGCTCGGTCATGAGCGCCGTCAAAGGTTCTACGTGCGTGAATGCAAGCCCAAGGTCTACACCGCTCGATAGTTTCGTCGTGAACCAAATATCGGCGGCACTCCGCCACCGATCCGTCTTGGACCAGAGGTTCGGGTCTTGGAGTGCGGTGAGTACGACTTCCTGTCCGCCGATCGCGTTCATTTCCTCGCGAATGATGTGCTCAATGTTGTTGAACACGCGCAACCCGAGCGGCAAGAACGAGTACACGCCGGCCATTTCTTTGTGGATGTATCCGGCACGGATGAGGAGCTGTGCGTTTTTCGCCACTTCGTCTTTCGGTGCCTCACGGCGCGTCTTGGTAAAAAGCTCGGATTGCCGCATGTGAAAGCATTGTAACGCATCTTCGCGCGGGGCATACTTGACGGAAAGATGAAAACGCTATGTTTTAGAAACTGTCGAAAAAGCTCCCGAGGCGAGGCGTCGAGGAGCGAGAACGCGAGCCGTACTGAACGTACGGTGAGTGTGGAGGGCGATGACAACGATGCATATGGACTTTTTCGACAGTTTCTTAGGCAAACAGCCGGGCAATGTCGTGGTACGTCACCGTCAGCATGAGAAAGATGACGAGCGCGATGCCGACCGTATTGATGATTTGCATGATGAGGCGCGGCGGCGGCCGCCGGAGTATCGCTTCAATACCAACGATAACGAGCCGCCCGCCGTCGAGCGCCGGTATTGGCACGAGATTAATGATCGCGAGATTGACTGCAATGAACGCCGCGAGCTCAAGCACGTAACCCGCGCCGCTGCGCGATGCTTCCCCGATGACGCCCACGAGCCCGACCGGACCGACCACTTGCGAAAGGTCAGCGGTTCCCGAAACTGCACCCGACACTATCGTCCACAAACTATTCCCGATATATTGAAATGCATTGAGCATCGTCAAGAATCCCTGGTACATCGCATTGAATATTCCCAGCGACTCGTCGCTGACGAACACAAGACCGATACCGAGCGCCGGCCGGCCCTCCGCACCTGGCACGACAGAATTTGCCGGCCGCATCACGACGGCATTCTCTTTGTGCGCACGAACATAGGTTACCGAAAGAGATTGTCCTCCGCGAATACTCACAAAATCGACTATTCCATCGGGGCTTAGCGTCTTGGTTTTTTCGCCGCTGGCGCTCGTAACAGCAGTGATCTCATCTCCCGCGATGAGCCCACCGGCAGCGGCCGGCGAACCGGGCACCACGTCGGAAACGAAGAGTTTCACCGTCTGTCCTTGCTGTGGAGTATCGATGATGCGCGGTACGCCGACATTGAGCGCAAGAGTGAAGAGCATCCACGCGACGAGCGCATTGGCGAAGACTCCGGCGACGAGAATGAGTGCCTGCTTCCATTTATCCGCATGTGCAAAACTTCCGCGCTCCTTTGCCGCTTCGCCATCTTCACCGAAAAGTCGGACGAATCCGCCGAACGGTATCCAATTGAACGTATATTCCGTATCGCCGATCTTTCCGAAAAGGAATGCGCGCGGCGGATAGCCGATGCCAAATTCATCGACGCGCACATCGAAAATTTTTGCAGCAATAAAATGTCCCAGCTCGTGCGAGACGATGAGCAGTACCAAAATCGCGATGACAAGCAGTGCTGTTAGCATATTCCGTGCTTAAAAGGGACGTGCGACGTCTTCATGACGCCATTTCCTTTTCTTTGGATTCAAAAGCTTTCTCCAGTTCTTCATTTATCTTATCGATACGCTTCTGCAACTCTTCCTTCAGTCGGAATTTGTCGTCTTCGGTCAGGGTGCCTTCCTTTTCGCGGCCTTGTATCTCTTTCCACGCCTCGTCGCGCGCGACGCGCACGGTGGTCCGCGCCTCCTCAAGCTTCCCTTTTGCGACTTTCACAAGCTGTGCCCGCCGCTCGCTTGAAAGCTCTGGAAATGACACGCGCACCGATGCGCCATCCGAGGATGTACCCACGCCGAGATTCGCCGCGGCTATCGCGCGCTCGATGTCTTTGATGAGCGATGCGTCGTAGGCGCTGATGCGGAGCGTGCGCGCGTCCTCGATGCCGACATTCGCACACTGCTTGAGCGGCATCATCGAACCGTATGCGGAGACCGATATGCTATCGAGAATAGCCGGCGACGCGCGTCCGGTGCGCAAGCCGCGATATTCGCGCGCGAGCCATTCCCGTGCGCCTGTAGTGTTCCCGTCAAAATTTTTAAAATCGTAATTGGCCATATTCGATTAGTTTACTACATCTTGGGTAACAACAGGGCCACCTGTTCCAAAAGCGGTTTCATGAGCGCGCCTTTATCGCCGATATATTTTCGTGCACGATAAATGGCTTCAAGCCCTTCACCACGAGTTGATCCAAGACCGATCTCTCTCGCCTGCACATGTTCCATGGTGCTCTCAAGCGATGAAAGGAATGTGATTACCGCACCAATGTCGCGTCTACCTCCTTCGGTATCTCCTTTCTCAAGCAGCGGCTTCAGTAGGAGGAGCCGTTGTGCAGGATCAGCGTTCAGAAATTTCTTTGGATCCACCAGACCGACATGGACAGAGCGTCCGAGATCGAGTATTTGTGCACGCGAGCGAATGGTCGGCAGAAGCATGTGCGGTGCCGGTACGATGAAAAAAAAGAGGGTGTTCCCGACCGCCTCCTCGATCGTTTTGAGAAGTGCGTTTTGCGCCTCGGTGGTCATCGCTGCCGCAACCACAATAAAAACACGACGTCCGTTAAGTGCGCGCAGTGAGGCGCGCGAGCGTAGCTCGCGCGCCTCGTCGATGCCAAAACTGGAGTATTCGCGAATATAGATATCGGAATTCCTGCTCGTCTGTATCCCCTCCAGCTGCAGGAGCAGGAGCAGTGGCGCTACTGCTCCGGCATTCCCTGCTATCAGATGAATGTTCCCTATCAACGTCATCCGTGCAGTATACCAAGTTGCGTATGCGGTATACTTACGACATGGAACTCATCGATTTGAAAAAAGAGGAGCAGCAGATACGACGCACGGCGTATCGAATGACACGCTGGATAGGCTCGCCCACGTCGCTTGTCGCACACACACTTGTGTTTCTCGGCTGCTTCGCCGCGGTGTGGTTTGGCTACATCGCATACGAACACATGCTCCTTGTCTTGACGACGATTGTCTCGCTCGAAGCTATCTATCTTTCTATCTTTATCCAAATGACGGTCAACATGACGACGGAGGCGGTCGAGGACATCAGTGAAGACGTCGAAGAGATCCAGGAAGACATTGATGAAATTCAAGAAAACGTAGAGGACATCAGCGAAGATGTCGAGGAAATGACCGAAGAAGAAGCGACAGAGGAGGCCGCGGAGGAAACGAGAAAAGAAGAGCAAAAAAATACGCTCACCCAGATCCAGACCGACCTGCGCAAACTCCTCGACGACATCAATCGACTAAAAAACTCGTAAAACAAATACTGTTTTAAGCATATACCTCTAGCGTGGACGGCCGTCGAAGCAAGAGGTATATGCGTTTGCATAAAAAACCCTGCAGGACAAACCCGCAGGGCACCGGAAATTAATTCCGGAATTTGGTTAAGATCAGTGTTGCTTCTGTATGCCGTTTGTGCCGTCTTTCTTGAACTCGACGGCAAGCGGCTTGATCGTGATCTCGATGGGGGCATCGGAGGCGTAGTATTTTCCGCTCCACTGCTTGTACTTCCCGTCGACGGTCCGACAGAAGATGTAGTGATCCGAACTTCCGTGGACACCGTCGAGATCCGGCCTCGGCAAGACGAAGTCGCCGTAACGTGCCTCGCCCTTATCGTTGACGCCGACCTGACCTTGTTTGAACCGCCATGACTTCGTGAGCCGCTTGGTCGATGAAGTGCATTTTCCAGCGGTGACGAAGTAGTCGACCGGTTGACCGACATCGTTGAAGAAAACGACATAGAGGATGAGACCCGGTCTGCCCATGAGGGTTCGCCGATACTCGATCATCTCGATCTCGCCCTTTGCGACATCGTTTGCGGCACTTCGCTCATCAGCTTCGACGCGGAGTTTCTCCAGCCGATCTTGGGCGGGTCCTGCCGTTGCAATCTCCGAAAGGAGCGCGAGGCAGACGGCTGCGAACGCTGCGAGGATTGTCATGCGCTGCATGGCGACCCTCACTGCTGTTGCTGGTTGCGACCCGAACGGTCGATGACGAGCGGTTTGATGGTCAGTTCGATGGGCTGATCGGAGATCAATCGGTCCCCATTCCACTGCTTGTACTTTCCGTCCACTGTCCTGCAGAAGACGTACTCGTCCGACTCGCCGTAGGTGCCATCTTCCGAGGCAGCTGGTACATCGAAGTACCCATAATAGCTGCCTCTGTCGCCCTGGACGAACGCGGTGCTGTCCGTCAGACGCTTGTTAGAGGACGAACACTTTCCTTCCGTGACGAAGTAGTCGATCGGCTGACCCATGTCGTTGAGGAAGACCACGTAGAGCTGCAGGCCTGGCTTGCCCATGACACCCCGACGATACTCGATCATCTTGATCTCATGGGGTTCGATGGTCGCCGCGGCAGCTTCCTCGGCCGCTTGCGCGGCCTTTTGCGCGAGGTGATCGACGTCTGTCGTCGGCGAACTGTCGCAGCTTGCGAGCGTGAGCCCGATCACTGTCAGTAGCGCGAAGAATGCGAAGCGTAAGGCGTTCGCATCCCTGTTCTCGGGATTGTTCTGCATGATCCGCATCCTCACTGCTGTTGCTGGTTGCGACCGGACAGGTCGATGACAAGCGGTTTGATGGTGAGCTCGATCGGAACGTCGGAAACGTAGTAGTTCCCGTTCCAATCCTTGTACTTGCCGTCGGCAGTCTTACAGTAGATGTACGAAGCCGACGAGCCGAAGGTGCCGTCCTCGGAGGGGGCTTTCACCACCAACGCATTCGGGCCCTTGTCCACCAATCGATGAGTTGGTGTAAGCCGCTTGTGCGACGAGGTGCACTTGCCGTCGGCAACGAAGTAGTCGATCGGCTGACCTCCCTTCGAAAGGAGGACCACATACTGCTTCGCCCCCGGCTTTCCGTTGAGAATGCGCCGGTACTTGATCATCTCGATCTCGTTGGGCTCGACAGTGTTACGTGCGGCGCGCTGTCCGGCCTCATTGGCCAGACGTTCGTTCCGCTCGATGGCGGACTCTTTTTTTTGCGCGTTTGCCGCCACTGTGCATGTCAGTGCGATGGCGGCGATGATGATGGCCGTAATCCACCTCATAGTGTTGCTCTCCTCTTGGTTGAGTTTCGGTCGATTGTTGATCAGCTACAAACGCCGAGGTCGATGGACTGCGGCAGTGGATTGCGGTCGCCCGGCCAGTTGCCCGGCAGGAACCGCTCCGGATGCAGGAAGATCACCGTGTCGGCGCGCATGGCGCGCGCATTGTAGTCAGCGACGAGCGTCTGACAGTTCTGCTGGAGTCCCAACAGCTCGACGCGGCGTGCTTCTTTTCGATCCGCTGCGGCCGCTTCCAACGCGGCCTTCGACAGCACGATCTGGCCCTGCTTTGCCTTGACCTGCTGGTTGGCCGAGTGGAACCAGCGATATGATTCGAGAGCATGATCGGCGTTGATCACCCGCTCGACGATGCCTGTCGCCATGTTCACGGGAGCCATCACCCACTTCAAGCCGGTCACGACGAGACCGACCACGAAGAAAGCGAGGATGATTGTGACACTCCAGCCCACTATTCCCATTCCGACCTTGCGCTTGGAGGGGAGGTCATTGTACATTTTTCAGTCTCCATTGCGGCGGTTGATGTCAAAGGAATCGGGGTAGCCGCAAAAACCCGTATCCGTACGAACTGGGAAGCATGTTAGAATATATAGAGTCTGTTGTCAAGGTCGATTGGATGCTTGATTGGATGCTAAAAAACTCATAAAAAATCAGGCCCGATTGTTCGGGCCTGTCACCACTTTCTACCTCTTTTTTGGGCAAAAGAACTCGTGGCTGCCAATCACTATGACCGGCCGCATGCGCGCACGGAACCATATTGCGGGCTTTTTGCCGACGCCCTTATTGTCCGCACGCTTGTACGAGATGATGCACTCATGGCTCCTCGGCCACGAGTACACGAACGTGCCAGCCAGTCCGTCGCGTGCGACGGACCGCATGTACGCCCATCGTTGCTTGTTGTCGGGATCCTTGTAGCGAAGTTTGTGCTTGAGCGTCCAGGAGAACGCCGCGCGCTGATAGACTACGCCGCACACAGTGTTTGAGAAGCCGGCCTTGCGACCGAGTTGCTTCCGCTGAAACACGACATGCATGATCGCCTCAAGCTCACGCCGGCTCTCCGGCCGCAGATGAGAATCGAGCAGGGTCTCATACGCAAGATTGCGCGCGAGACAGGCGACGTCAGTCATCTTCACAGGTTTATTTTTTCCAACATACAAAAAGATCCCAACAACGGCAAAGATGAGTAGTAGATTGATAGACCTGACGACTTTCGTCTTCGTCATCGCACTCACCTCTCGCTATTTAAACTAAGAAAACTGTATCACAATATTCAGAATTGTCAACGCTTCGCGATGATGGCTTTTTTGTAGGTGTCGAGATGCTTGAGCGCTTCACCAGTGCCTTTGGCGACACAGTACGGCGCATCTTTGCCAAGCCGCGCTTTTACGCCGGTGCGGCGGAAGACGAGTTCGGGAAAATTGCGCAGGAGCGACGAGCCGCCCGTCATGATGATGCCGTTGTCGATGATGTCCGAGGCCAGCTCCGGCGGCGTCTCCTGCAATACGTCTTTCATCGCGTTGACCATTGTGCGCAGCTCTTTGCCGATCGCGCGCACGACCTCGTTGGTGCCGAGCTCGATCGAACGCGGCAGACCCGTGAGATGGTCGCGACCTTTGACCGTCATCAAAAGTTCCTCTTCTATCGGGACCGCGGAACCTATCTGTATCTTTATCTCTTCCGACATTTTTTCGCCTATCGAAAGATTGAAGGTCTTTTTTATGTAATCCGTGATCGCATAATCCACCGCATTGCCCGCGCATTTGACGGATGTCGACGCGACGATACCGCCAAGCGATATGACGGCCACGTCGGTCGTGCCGCCGCCAATGTCCACTATCATGTGCCCGCGCGCTTCATGAATCGGAATCCCCGCGCCGATCGCGGCGAGTATCGGTTCTTTGACCACATATGCTTCGCGTGCACCGGCTTTCGTGGCCGCCTCAACGACCGCGCGCCGCTCCGTCGACGTCACCCCCGCCGGTACCGAGATCATCACTTCGGGGCGAAAAAGATTCCAGCGGCCGAGCGACTTTTTTATGTAGTAGCGGAGCATCGCCTCGGTGACACGGTAATCGGCAATGACGCCGTCTTTCATGGGCCGGTACGCAATGATCTCATCGGGCGTGCGTCCGACCATTTCTTTGGCCTCGTTGCCGACGGCGAGAATTTTATTGTCCAACGTCGAGACCGCAACGACAGACGGCTCATTCAGCACAATGCCTCTGCCCGGCACGAACACCAAGACCGTCGTCGTGCCAAGATCGATACCGAGTTTTGGTCTAAAGAAATCTGGCATGGTCCGTGCATTGTAGCTGCTTCACCGTATTTGGGGTATTGACAACAACAAAGCATCTGCTATACTGTCGCCAGCTTCGGTTCGACCCACCCTCAAAAAATCAGGGTCGAGCCTCGGGCCGTCTGCTCCACAGCCCCCCAGCCGAGTGGACGGCCCATCGATTTTTCGTCTCGACGTATCTCGTCCTCCCTACACTGGCGGTCGTCGAGACACTGGGCCGCCGTTTTCAACGTGCGGCCCTACTTCTTTTTTGGCTTATTGCGGCTAGCGAGGATGGAACATGAGAGCTTGCTCTCATGTTTTCCGAGCGAAGACGCAAAAAAGGTCGAATACCGCGCGGCTTGCCGCGCGATACGAGCGAAGCGAGCACATCCTAATACCGCGGGGCTTGCCCCGCGGAACCTTTATTATACTTGTCGGGATTCAACAACCACCCGCCTCCGCCACAGGCTACGGGCGGGCGCGACTCATTGCATTCTTTTGTGTGTGCCAAATTTGAACTTATTTTTCTTTTCGTACTTTTTCGGGTTTAACAACCACCAAAATTTCTTCGAAAAATTCTCGGCATCATCACATACACTTTTTATATAATAGAGATCCTTGGTGGGGATTTTTTCGAGCATCTTTCCCATCCGGCCCATCGTGATTTGCGGCAATCCGTCGCGCTCCCGCGCGCGATTCAGCCTCTCGCAAAAATATTGCATGAGCTCGCCGCGCTCCGTCTGCCGCGCGTTCTGCACCGATTTTCGCAGATGTGCTCCGATGTGCCGCATGACATTATTGTACACCCGCCCCATTTTTAATTTGGTCGGGCAAACTTTTGAGTTATAGTGCGATTCATGCATCGAATAGTGCCCGAGAACGAAAATCCGCTTTTGCGCAAAGTCGCGCACGCTATTCCAATTGGCGATATTGGCAGTCCGAAGATCAAAAAACTCATCAGCGAGATGAAAGCCTTGCTCGCGAAAGAGAAGTACGGCGTCGCGCTCGCCGCGCCGCAGGTCGGCGAATCGCTCCAACTCTTTATCGTCTCGGGCAAAGCAATTTCTCACAACAAGCATGCGGACAAAAAGACCGCGATAAAGGATGGAAAAGATCGCGAGGCAACGCCTCGCGGCTTAAATGTTCCGATTCCATCTCAACAAGACGAGGTTGAGGCGGACCTCGTCTACATCAATCCGGAGCTCATCAAGGTGTCGCGCGGAAAAAAAGACAAGCATGAGGGTTGCCTCTCTGTCCGCGGCATGTGGGGCCTCGTGCCGCGCGCGGAAAAGGCCACCATCAAAGCGCACGACGAGCACGGCAAACGTATTACGCGCGGCGCCTCCGGATTTCTCGCACATGTGTTCCAGCACGAGACAGACCACCTGCACGGCATCCTCTACACCGACAAAGCGACCGAGGTATATGAGGAAGAACCCGATGAAAAACAAAATTAATTTCGCATTCTTTGGCACGTCGCACATCGCAGTATATGTGCTTGACGCACTCGAAGCGGCGGGGCACCTGCCGGCGCTTGTCATCACCGCTCCCGATGCGCCGCGGGGCAGAAAACTCGAACTGGCGCCGCCCGCGACAAAGACGTGGGCGCTCGCCCGCAGCATCGAGGTACTCCAGCCGGAAACAGTACATTCTCACATTCTGCAGAATATGAGAATGTTAGGACTGGACGTGGGAATTGTGTGCGATTACGGGAAAATTCTGCCAAAAGAATTGCTCGATATCCCGAAGCACGGATTTCTCAACGTGCATCCGTCGCTCCTGCCGCGCCTGCGCGGCGCATCCCCCATTCGCACGGCGATTCTACACAATGAAAATCCGACCGGCGTTACCGTGATGCAGGTCGACGAAAAAATGGACCACGGGCCCATCGTCGCGCAGAAGAAGATCGATGTGCCACACTGGCCGGTCAAAAATTCGCAGCTCGAAAAGATGCTTCTCACCGAGGGCGGCAAACTATTGGCGCAGGTGCTTCCCCACTACATCGCGGGTGATATTGAAGCTCGAGAACAAAATCATGATGTTGCCACGTATTGCGAAAAAATAGAAAAAGAAGACGGTTTTTTGGACCTTGCGGCAGACCCCTACAAAAATCTACTGAAGATCAAAGCATTCGAAGGGTGGCCGAGCACGTATACGTTCTTCGAGAGGAGCGGAAAAAAATTGCGGGTAAAGATTATCGACGCACACATTGAAGATGGTGCTCTTGTAATAAACAAGGTCCTACCCGAAGGCAAGCGCGAGATGAACTACGAAGAATTCCTGCGTTCCAGCACATGTCCAATCAAAAGTTGACAATCAGCACCAAAAAGCTATAGTGTATTTAGATACTTTGAACACCAGAGGGTCCTTCAGCAGTCCTGGAGGTCCTCGGTCGGGTCGGTTCGTTGAGTAAGGCTGCTGTAAAGCGCCAACTCCGAATCGGCCCGATTTTTTATATACAATCAAGCAGGGCCCTCACTCCCATCGCATCAACCGTTTTGCCAGGGCCCCGCTTTTTCTTAAAAAGCGGATATGGACTTGTTTTTCGCGGCGCACTTGCCGCTCCATCTCTTCTTTCACATCATCGATAGCCGCATTAATACTGGCGGCGCGATTGGTCGCTCGCACCTGCATTCCACCGGGAGCCGTGACCATCATTTCCGCATACCACATATTTTCATCATGCCGCGGCCGTCCCGCATCGCGCCCAAGCTCCACCTCTAGTCGAGCGCCTTCAGCCTCTTCGCCAAGAAGCTTCTCGACGTGCGCAATCCGCTGATCGAGGTACGACGAAACCTCTGCGGTGATTTCATAATCGGTCGTTTTGATACGTACATCCATACCAAAAATTATTTATTGCCGTTTATACTTCCCCACCAATTGGGCTTCTGCGATTATACGTCCTTGCATCGCTTTCTCCACATCGGACTTTGATGCGCCCGTGGAAAGTGACAACTCAGTGTCGAGCGCATAGAGTTTGAAGAAGTAACGATGCTCGCTCGGCTCGTATTGCTTCGGCGGACATGGCGCCGCGTACTGATTTTTCCCCGCTCCATTACCCCCCAGCGTCCCGACCATCTCTCCGGAGGCGATCTCCTTCGTCGTCGGAGGGATATTAAAAAGAACCCAGTGATCGAATATGCCATCTTGCTTCAGTGCCTTCGGCACATCCGGGTCGTCCATGATGAGCACAAGGGATTTCGTGCTCTCCGGTACGCCACCGAATGTGAGCGGCGGATTTATTCCTTTTCCGTCACAGGTAAACTGTGATGGAATTGAGGCTTGGGCATCAAACGCGGAGCTTGTGAGTGTAAGAGTGGATGACATGGTGTTCAAAGAATTATTACTAGTATCTAATGGCACATCGGAAGGTTTGGTGAAGCGAACATTTGCCAGATAGAGTCCTCCAAAAATAATAAGAAAACCAAGACCTATCATCGCATACGCGGTGCGCATACGAGAACATTGTATCATTGACAATTCTCTTTTTTGCGAGACACAAGAGCGTTTGAATTTCGTCGATAGTTGGCTATACTCTCCTTGTGCGAAGAAATGCACACACCATTCCCCGGTGGCGCAGCGGTAGCGCAGCTCGCTGTTAACGAGTTGGTCGTAGGTTCGAATCCTACCCGGGGAGCCAGATAGGATTAACATCAGCGAAAGCTGGTGTTTTTCCTTTATTCACGGGCTCTTTTGGCGGTTCGAAAGTGTTTTTTTCGTCTATCTTTTCTCCCAACATCTGCATTACTCGTTCAGAGACCATTTTGAAGGCTTTGTGGTATGAAATCTCAACTTTCTTGCCATTTATCGTCGAGTTCGAAAATAAAAGGGACATCAGCAGTTTTTTGTCGTCGACCATTTCAATACTGCTTCGGTTTACGTAAATCTTTCTCGCTTCCTTGGCCATTTGCAGGAAGGTCGACCCCATATCGTAGTACTTGAGGTTGGCGTTCTTATGCTTGTTGAGGCTATCCATCACTTCCTCCTGTTCAATTTT
>Ga0076153_116_pt1 | contig 18923 bp, 24 predicted proteins | sample RifGroC2_FD_68174 | JGI IMG/M metagenome (GOLD analysis project Ga0076153, IMG submission 68174) | Parcubacteria (Kaiserbacteria) bacterium GW2011_GWC2_52_8b
GACGGCTTGGCAAGTAGTGTGCACGGGATGTGGGGGGATAAAAAGTCATCCTGCCCATCTGGGTTATGAAGCCCTGATTTATCCAAACAGCCGCTTGAGTCGCCGATAGACTTTGTCATCGCCGCGTTTATCAACGAGGGGCACTTTCAGAACGTTGCCGTCAACGAAATAGATAATGCGGTAATCGCCAGAAGACAAACGGCGTAGAGGTGCATACCCTTCAAGTTGCTTCGAACGAGGCGGGTGCGGCCGCTTCGCGAGGAGAACTATTTTCCGAACAAGCTGATGCCGGTACTTCTCTGGAAGCGTATCGAGAAACGCTTGCGCCTCATCGAGTATTCTAATGTCGAGCATGACGCTTAAGAATACCGTCAAAATACTTCTGTGTTTCTTCAACTCCTAAAAAACGTCCCCGTTTCATTGCTTGGGTCGCTTGCATGCCGAGATACAGGTCCTCGATTGTCTCCATATCCACGGGAGAAAGGACAAAAGCGACCGCACGGCCGCGGCGCTTGATCGTAACGGGGCGGCGCTGGGCGGCGTCGATCATCTTTCCGAAACTATTCTTCGCTTCGCTCGCATCAAATACTTGTGTTTCCAATTTGCTCATCTGCCCATAATAGCCCAATTGGCCAATTGATCAAGCTGACGGAGGGTGCCCCCTATTTCCTCGACGCGACGATTTCTTCTTGGACGCTGCGCGGGACGACGGCGTAATGCGAAAATTCGAGATTCGGGACGCCGCGACCTTCGGTCGCGGAGCGGAGCTGCGTGGTGAAGCCGAACATTTCCGAGAGCGGTACTTTTGCGGTGACGACGCAGGCTACCCTGCGCTCGCCCATCGCCTCGATCGAGTCACACTATCAATGCGAAGCAATATCCCGCATCGTGGTTTTATATGCGCCTATGCAGAAGCGAAACCACGAACGCGGGCGGCCGCTGTCAGCTTTGTCGAGCGCCGAGAAGTAGCTCCCGCGATTTCGGTTTTTTATCAGCATAACCCCGTATCCTTGCGAGAGAAGCATCCAAGCAAGGAGCAAGCGGCCGACGCGTCCGTTACCATCTTCAAATGGGTGGATACGCTCGAAGCGCTGGTGAAAAGCCGCAGCAAGGAAAAACGGATGCGCTCGTTTGTGCTGCCTGCGCCACCAGGCGATGAGCATGCTCATCTCGGGGCGCACGCGACCTGGCGGCGTGGTTTCCTTGTTGTTCACGACGATCTGCCGCCGCTTGTATCCGTGGACAACACCCAGATCACGCGTCAGTACTTCGTGAAGTTTGATCAGACTGCGTTCGGTGAGACGAAACGGGCCGCGCACGGATGTAAACGCGCGAATGGCATTCTCCACTTCCAAGACTTCGTTTCTTGTAAGTGAGCGCTTTACATATCGATTCAGGACGATCGCTTCGACTTCCTTGTGCGATAAGCGACTGCCTTCGATCGCGTTGGATTCGAATATGAAATTGATAGCGAATCTTCGCCAAAAAAACTCACGCTTGCTCTCGGAGAGCGCGATCTGGTAGTAGTTCCACGCGATACGCGCTCGTTCGACGTCCACGTATTCCCTCTCCGAGATGCGCGCATCGGGAAGCGGGAGCGCCGCGACGATTTCGCCTGCAAGCGCCGACTCCCTTTTCTGCAGCTGCGCATACTGCGCTCGTAGATCGTTGGGGACACGCTTGCCTAGATATACCTGTATTTTTTTAAACTTTTTCCCGATCTTAACCCGCTTGATAAGGTAATAATACGGCTTATCTTTTATCTTTTTTCGTACAACCGTCGGCATATAGTTAGGTGCACTTTTAGTAGCATCTGTATGCTAGCACCGACAATCGGCAGACGCAAGGCCCCAACGATTTCTTCCGACTCTCCGCGATAGAGCGGAACCGAGTCAGGCAAGTGGCGCTATTTGCGGCTGGCAACGATGTCTTCCTGCACCCCAGTACCACACGCTTCGCGTGGCTACGGGGCAACTACCGCGGCAGCGCAAGCCGACGTGATGTGGTTATTCCACCTAACTTTATAACATTCCATTAATCTTGCAGAACTTTATAAAGTTTGTTATCATGCCAACCATTATGAGTACCCGCCAAAAACTCGAGATCATAAGGAAAGTGCTTGGTCTTACGCAGACCAAGCTGGCCGAGAGATTCGGGGTGTCTTTTGCGGCTTTTAACAGCTGGTGGAGTGGCAAATCGAAACCGAGATCGAAAATGCAGGCCGCCATAGACGAGCTGTTTTTGGAAGTTACCGGTCAAAAGGTGATTCCAGCAGATCTGCTGACAGCCAAGAAGCAAGGTCTGCAACAAAAGTCATCCGAACACAGGAGCGTCGTGGCTGAGATCTTGGATAATCCCGATGTCCGCGACCAATTTATTTTGAAACTCACCTATCATAGCAACAGCATCGAGGGCAGCACCCTTACCGAGCCGGATACGGCGGCGATTCTTTTTGACAACGCGGCGCTTCCACATAAAAGTCTCACCGAGCAATTGGAAGCGAAGAATCACCAAACAGCTTTGAATTATGTATTTGATCATGTCGCCAAAAAGGAGAAGATCGACGAGGCGCTGGTGCTTAAGCTCCATAGCATTCTCATGAACGGAGTCCGCCCCGATGCGGGAGTGTATCGCAACCATGCGGTTAGAATCACCGGCGTCAATTTGCCGACTGCAAACTATATGAGCGTTCCGAAGCTCATACATAAAATAGTGGCGATAGTTCCTAAAAAAACTTCGGATGTAGTCGCTAAATCAGCGGATGTTCATAGTAAGTTCGAGCAGATTCATCCTTTTTCCGACGGCAACGGACGAATCGGCCGACTGCTCATGAATGCAATGTTGCTCGGCGCAAACTTTCCGCCTGCGATCATCCGTCAGGAACAAAAACGGCTCTACTACACCTACCTCTATAAAGCGCAAACCAAGGGAGACAAGAGCCAATTGGAAGATTTTCTTTGCGAGGCGATCTTGGACGGATTCAGGATTCTGGAGCGCACCGACATTCGATGATATTCTCGACTTTTCTAGCCCATATCATCTATTTCCGGCTCGCGATTATGTCCTCCTGCACGTTGCGCGGCACTACTGCGTAGTGGGAGAATTCGAGGTTCGGGACGCCGCGGCCTTCGGTCGCACTTCGGAGCTGGGTCGTGAAGCCGAACATTTCCGAGAGCGGTACTTTTGCGGTGATGACGCGGGCTACCCTGCGCTCGCCCATCGCCTCGATGGTGCCGCGCTTCGAATTGATCATGCCCGTTACGTCGCGGACCTCACAATGCTTCTTTTACTTCCTGATTTTGGAAACCAGCGTCGAGAGCAGTTTCTTCACGCTATCCTGCGCCCCCAGCTCGCTGTCGCTCTTGACGAACGCGTTCCACTCGGCGAGTATTTCCGGATCCTTCAAATTGCGCACGGCATTTTCAAGCGAGAGGCGCGTATCAAAGTCTACCGCCGCATTCGCCCGCAGTACCTTGTCGACGAAAAGTGCGGTGAAATCGAGGACCCTTTCATTGATCTCCGCCTTTTGTGCCTGCGCTTGCAAGCCGCGGGCTTCAGCCGAGACGAGATAATATTGAAGGCCGAAAAAGACGTTGCCGACCAGGAGCGCTCCGAATACGATGAGCAAGATCACGCGCCTATTCATACAGTCCGTTTATTATAACCCGCTAATCGGCTTCGCCGGCGGTCTCGATAAAAATTATACAACAATAACAGCGCTACGATCGCGATCACCAGCGTCTTCCAGTCAAACAGCTTGAGCCATCCGCCCACCGCATGCATCTCTATATTTTGATGAACGCCGCTCCCTTCCGCCACGTCGAACGGCTCGCCTTTATACGTTTCGTACCCCGGCGCTCCAACCGCGATGTAATACGACCCGACGGGTACGAGGAACGAATACGCGCCGGAGACGCCGGTCGTCTGCGGATTCTGCTGTTGATACTCCTTCGCCGGCCACAATTCATATGCTCCCGACGCGGAGTTGAGCCGATAGATCGAGACCTGCGCGCGCGGGATTCGCGTTTCCTTGCCGTTGTTCAGCTCGTACACATATCCTTCCGGGTCTATGACGGCCGTCATTCGCACCTGCCGCGTCCCCATTTCGGGATCGACATATTCGATCACAGTGAACACTTCGTATTCTCCGGCGACGACCGGCACCCTTATGTTCGCGGCATAAATGCCGTCTCCGTCCTGATCGGTATACTCGAATTCCTGCAGCACGAGCTTCCGCTCGACCGGCACCGCTTTGTCGGTTTTCTCCGCGAAGACCGGCAAGGCGAACACCGCCGCCGCAAGAAGCGATTTTTGTGGGATGTCAACCGCCGTTTTCGCCGCCGCAGATTGGAACACGAGATATCCTTTCACGCTCCGCGCCGGCCCGTCCGGCTTGATCACGAGGTTCAACTGCTGGCCGGAGACAACCGATATTTTTTCGCTCACGCTGCCCGTGTCGCCCACTGATGCCGCGACGCTGTAATCCACCAGCCCGCCCGCCGCCCGCGCAAACACGAATTCCGAGGGAATGGCCTTCTTGGCTTCAGCGGACATATCGGCGAGCGGCACGCCCTGCGGAGTCCCGCGCGCGCGGTAAGCCCGGGCACATGCAGGGTAACGCCGCGTAATTTTTCCATATCGCTCACTTTTTTGATCCCCAGATCCTTAAGCGTCCGGCTGAGTTCGGGGAATTTCGCGGCGAGCGCCTGGATCCCGCGCGGAAGAGGCGCGAGCGCGAATTCTCCGATCGCGCTTTCCGGCAATAGGCTCCAATTCCCTTCCATCACGGCCGGGGCTGTTTTCAGAACTTGAGGCGGAGGCGGCGCCTCCGGCGCCGCGAGCTTCGGCTTCGGTTTCAGAAAGTCCGGCAGGATCGCCCCGATCGCGCCGGTTACGGATTTCGCGGCTTCCGATACGCCCTCCGCTACGCCCTCCGCGAGCGTAACGATGGGATTCACGATCGCGGGGATTACGGCGTTAGATGTCACTACACCGAATAAACCGACAGGCGGTCCGCCACCTCCGCTCGATGCCGCGGCGGGATCCGATTCGCTGGTGTCATCCGCGGACGCGCATCCCGGATCGGCCGGGTAGTCGGTTTTGCCGTCGCCGTCGTCGTCACTCGCGTTATTGCACTGCGGCCGTGCTCCGCGCGGCCGCCAATCGGTCGACACTTTATAGCTGACGGTTCCGCATGTACTCGTCGTCGAGCAGTTGAATACCACCCAACCGATGTCTTCACCCCACGCATAACCGGCTAAATCACCCGACGAGTCGATTGTGATGCCGCCCCCGGCAGGATCGAAATCTATCCACCCGGCGTTTTCCGTCCACGCATAGCCGGAAAGATTCCCTTCGCCATCATTGGAAACTTTATAATCCGCGGTCGCGCAAGAACTATCGTTCGAGCAGTTTAGCGATATCCAGCCAGCGCTTTCGCTCCACGCATAGCCGGTTAGCTCCGCATCCGTCACATGCACATTTCCGCCGCTCGCGCCGAAATCGATCCAGCCGCCGTTCTCGCTCCATGTGTATCGCGCCGAAGAATCGATGGTGCCATCCGTCGAAGACGCGAACGAAAGCCCTGGCGTGAGCGCGAACGCCGCAGTCAAAACGAGAGCGGCGAAAAGAAAACCAGTGCTGTTGAGGGCTCGCGTTTCCATATATCACGATGTCCTTCAATGATACTATAAAATCTGAATGTCATCCTTCACTTTTGAACACATCGAGCATGACCCCCCCCCGCAGAAATTCGCTGTTCAGCTTTCAACGCCTCTACAAAGCATATCTCGACTGCCGCGAGCATAAGCGCTCGACGTACCACGCTGCGAAGTTCGAGGAGCACTTCGAGGCCGAACTGCTCGCGCTCGAAGCGGAACTCGGTAACCGCTCGTATAAGCCGGGCCGCTCGATCTGTTTCGTCGTGACAGAGCCTGTCGTACATCATCTCCTCTATAATTTTCTCGAGCCGATCTTCGAGCCGAAATTCATCCACGCCTCCTACGCCTGCCGTACCGGCAAAGGCACGCACCGCTCGCTCGTCGACCTGAAAACGCACGTGCGCGCGCTCACGGAAAACGGCCGCTGCGAGGCATATTTCCTCCACCTCGACATCCGCAGTTTTTTCATGAGCTTGAAAAAAGACATTCTCTTCGGGCTCATCGAAAGGCGCGTGAAAAATCCCGAGATCCTTTGGCTTGCAAATATCATTATTTTCCACAATCCCGTCGAAAATTATTTCGCGAAGAGCGGCCGCGAACTCTTCGCGAAGCTCCCGCCGCACAAATCGCTCTTCCACGTCCCGAAAGGCCAGGGGCTCCCCATCGGCAATCTCACTTCCCAATTTTTCGCGAATGTGTATCTGAACGAGTTCGATCAGTTCGCGAAACACGAGCTGAAGGTCAAGCATTATTTCCGCTATGTGGACGACTTTCTGCTCCTCTCGCGGGACAAAAATCAGCTTCTGGAATGGAAGAGATCCATCGGCCTATTCCTCGATGAGCGGCTCGCGCTCGAACTCAACGAGAAAAAGCAGATCATGCAGGAAGTCTCGAAAGGCATCGACTGGCTCGGCTACATCGTGAAGCCCGACCACGTCGCGATCCGCCGCCGGATCATCCGCAACTTCAAGCGCAAACTCTATATGTTCGACAGGGCGTTCGGAAGCGAGCAAAAGCCTTCCCAAGAGACGCTCGCCGGTATGTGCGCGTCGGTCAACTCGTATTTCGGCCACTTCTCGCACGCCGACACCTTCAAACTGCGGACGCACCTATGGGAGGCGCATTTCGGCGCGCTCAAGAAATACATAGAGCCGGCGGACGAGCGGCTCGTCGTCGTACACCCGAAATCCGAGACCGTGCAAAAATCGGGGAGAGCCGGAAGCTGAAGATACCATTCCCGGGCGGACGCACCGCACGTAGTTCGCATTCGTCTTCGCATTGTTGTTCGTGTTGCCGTTGGACAAGTTGGTGTTCCACGCGTTCGCGGTATTGTTCGACACCGTCGTCGCGGACCAGTAGTTGCGATTGACGCCCGTACCCACATGCTCCGCCACTCGTCGAATCTCCGGAAGCCGGTCCGCTGCCTTGGCGCGGTGCGGCTTCCTGGCGGCAAGAGGGCGCTTCCGCGACCCCGGAAATCTGGCCCTCCCCGATATTTGCACGTGTGAAAGAACTCCGCTGATTATACATCGGCGGGAGCGTGCTCCGCCTTCTTCGACCATTCAAGCCAGCCCGCAAGCTGTTTGGATATCTCCTCGACCGATCTGTTGAACGCCTCGAAGCGTTTGAGCCCGAGGATCTTCAGGTCGGAGGCGAGGCGCAGATGGATGCGGAACCGCTCGAGAACAACTCGTGTCTCTTCGAGGACCTCGGACTTGCGCGTGCGCGAATTGGCCTCGACGATGAGATCGAGAAGCTGTGCGACGATTTCCTTGAGTTTCGCGCCGAGCGCGTACTTGTGCTCGCGCGGAAATTGGTGTACCGCGCGGTGCGTCTCGAGCGCGAGCTGGTACGCGCGCTGGAATATCGGCAGGTGGTTGTATTGAGCCATGGTTTAGAGGCAGCTCCATAACTTTATAAAGTTCCCGACCTTTTGGCAAACTTTATAAAGTTTGATAAGATTGACCCGAAACAAAGATATTATGACTATACGGCAAAAATTAGAAGTAATACAAGAAAGACTGGGCTTGACCCAAACCAAACTGGCACAGAGGTTTGGCGTGTCTTTTGCCGCTTTCAATAGCTGGTGGACGGGCAAAGCTGTTCCCCGCCCAAAGATGCGAATCGCCATCGAGGAACTCTATCTGGAGGTGACCGGGCAAAAAGTCATACCGCGCGAAAAGCTTGACGCCAAAAAGAAAGCATTGCTTCAGAAATCCTCCGCGCACACAAGTGTCATTGAGGAGATCTTAAACAACCCCGATATTAGGGACCAAATCATCCTAAAATTGACGTACAACAGCAACAGCATCGAGGGCAATACCTTGACCGAACCCGATACGGCAGCCGTGCTCTTTGAAAATGTCGCTTTGCCCAATAAAAGTCTGACCGAGCAACTGGAAGCCAAGAATCACCAAACGGCACTGAATTATCTCTTTGACCACATCCTTAAAGGCGGAGCGACCAGTGAAGCTTTGGTCTTGAAACTGCATAGCATATTGATGAATGGGGTACGCGCTGACGCCGGATCTTATCGCAATCATGCCGTAAGGATTACCGGCGTCAATTTGCCGACCGCCAATCACATGAAAGTTCCTGTGCTTATTCCGGAAGTCATGGCCCGGGCCGCGGGGCAAAATAGCGACGTTATTGCCGCGTCCGCCGGCGTACATAGCCGCTTCGAGCAAATCCATCCTTTTTCCGATGGCAATGGCCGTATCGGACGCCTTTTGATGAATGCGATGCTCCTAAAAGTCAACCTCGCTCCGGCTATCATCAAACAACAGAAAAAGCAACTTTACTATGGCTACCTTTACAAAGCTCAAACAGCGGGCGATCAAAGCCAGCTGGAAGATTTCTTGTGCGATGCCGTGATGGACGGGTTCAAAATCCTGGAAAGAAAGGATATTGAATGAAAATGATCAAATCATCCAAATGCCCGAATCATCAAATCGCTCAACTTGCCGGGCGGACGCACCGCACGTAGTTCGCACCCGTCTTCGCATTGCTGGACGTGCTGCCGAATTATTTATACACTCGCGTAGTGTCCGGCTGCAAATTCATACTGTCCGATAAAAATATGCTTGAGCGGGTGAATGGATCGTACCTCGTAAAACACGATCATCGCTTCCCGATATTCTACCTCCCCAACGCTTCTATAGGACAGCGGCGCGCAATCATGCGCCACGAGTAGCGCATTCGCGACAAGCCGCGCCGTACGTTTATTGCCGTCTTCAAAGGGTTGTATGTAGCTGATGGCCGCGAGCGAGAGAAGCGCCGAAGTATATGGGTCTTCGGCGCGGTGTATCGCCGCATACGAGCCATCAAGCGCTTCACGGATCCGATGCGGATTATCAAGAGGCTGATATGCGGTTCCGATGATACCGACAGGCCGGCTGCGAATACCGCGCTCGACGCCAAGCCCGTGCACGAGCAATCTATGCACTTCTTCGACTGTAGCGCGGCCAATACCCTTCTTGAACACATCCTTGTTCGAGAGCACGAAATCAAAAGCTGTTTTGTGGTTGAGGATCATGAGCGCTTCCGCAGGACTGTGGTCGGGGGCACGGACACCGTCGCGTATAAGCCGCTCTGTGTCGAGAAGCGTGTATGTGTTCCCCTCAATCTTCGACGACTTCCACGAAAGCTCGATCACGAACCGCTCCAACTCTTTTTCATGGAGCGCTTTCGACATATCCCGTGACCGCTCATGATATGATCCGGTCGCCCGATCGAGCGCGGCGCGTTCTTCAGAGAAGAAGAGTGTCGGGGGAATGGCAGGGAATAGTTCAAAGTCGAATCGTTTTGAAGCGGGCCGCGCGTCCGGCTCTACTGCGCAATACTGATGAGCGTCGATCGGTAAAAACAATCTACCAATGGACGTGATCGCATACGCGACGGATCGCCCCTTGCCGCTCGCAGTCACATAGCCCGCCATACGAAGCGCCGTTACATCCCGTTTTACGGTCACGAGTGACACCTTTTCTTTCAGGTGCTCCGATATTTCAGACGAAGAAACGGGCTGATTTCTGAGAATAATGAAGGCGATGTCTTCCTGTCGTTTTGTTAAAGGTTGCATAATCGTATCAGATAATATCTATAATCATATCACAGTGATACGATTATACAGGCCTGCAATCCGAAATGTGCGGACAATCTGGCGTCTTACATGATATGCTTCAAAATCCGAACAATACTCAAATGACTCAAATTACCCAATCATCAAATCGCTCAACTTGCCGGGCGGACGCACCGCACGTAGCTCGCATTCGTCTTCGCAGTGTAGTACGTGTAGCCGAAGGACAAGTAGGTGTTCCACGCGTTCGCGGTATTGTACGACACCGTCGTCGCGGACCAGTAGTAGCGATTGACGCCCGTGGCTTCTACATTGCCATACGAGCCGTCAATATACGCCTGCATCAATTGCTTTTGGTGCGGCAGATACCAGCCCGCATCATGCGTCGTTCCCAGGTCTTGGGAACATAATTCCGAAGCGGTCAGAGAATTGTTATTAACCGCTGAATTGTCCCAGGAATACGTAGTGCCCGCCGGTTCGGCCGAGGTCGAACACCCCGAACCGCTGCAAGGTTTCGACCAAATGAGCCCCGTGGAATTGTCTTTCATATCCGCGAATGCGTCGCCGGTGCCGCAATAATTATCGGCGCCGCTCGTGCACGCCGTCCACCCCATCGCGTACCTGCCCGAAGAGGGCGATCCGCCGTTGTTGTAATCGTCCGCCCCGCCGTTTGCCTGCGAGCCGCCGGTGAAAGCGCCGCTTGTGCCGTTCCAAAGATTGGCGAGGAGCGTGCCCGCGGTGCCGCACCACGTGTTGCCGGTGCTCAAGTAAGCGGCGGTTACCGACAAAGTGCCCGCGGCGCTCGCGTTGTCGCAGACCTTGGACGCATCGGTGTCGCCAAAAAGAGTGCCGCTAAAGCCGAAAATGGCGGTGTCTTTTTTAATGTTGCCGGCTGCCAGATCCGCATCCACAGCCGAGAGCGTGGTGGCGGCGTATTGGCCGGCAGACACGGTTTCGTTTGCCGCTGACAATGTCTGGGCGCTCATGTCGCCAGTTACCGCCACTCCGTCCACCCAGGCGATTTTGCCGGACAGCATATCGCCCGCTACTGCGTCTCCGGAATTCGTCATGCACCATCTGTCGGTTCCGTCCCCGTCCCCGTCGTACGCAGTAGCGACAAGATTTCCCGAAGCGTCGAACGTAGCGGTATTGCAGGCGAGGTTCAGCGTGCCAGCGACGCTGGCCGCCGTGGAGGACGAGAATGTTTTGCCGGAAAATACGTCCGCCGCGCCCGCGTCTCCCGCGGCTTCAAGCATCGTGCCCGTAATGCCGAAAATATACGAACCGCTCCGGATGTTCGAGGCGAGAAAGCCGGCGCTCGATGTGGAAACAGTCGCGGCGCCGTCGTAGTAGCCCGCGGCGGGCGTGAGGAGGAGCGAGGTGGAGGAGGTGGCCGAGCTCGCCGCGGCGGCATCTCCCGATTTGATCGCGATCGTGCCCGTGACGCCGAGGTACGTGGTGTCGGAGAGGACTTTCGCAGGATTTATCGTGGGGATGCCGTTGTAGATTTCGGTGAGCGTATGCAGGGTGGAGCCGGGCGCGGCGGAGGGCGCGAATGAGTGCGAGCCGAGCGTCGCTTCGGCATTGGTCGTGAGGCGCGTGTAGATATCGGAGAGCGTGTAGCCTGTCGCCGCGGGCGACGCAGACGGGGAGAGCGAGCCCGCGTGCGCGATGAGCGCGACGCCCAAGACCGGCGCAACAACCGGCAATGCAAGCCTCGCGAATTTGAACGAGGCGGCTTTGATCGTCCGGAACATTCTCGCGCGCCTTCGGCGGCGCAGACGCGGCTTCATATCACTCCCGAAATAATACGGTTCCATGTGATGTATTGTAGCACCATTTTTTGTCTCAACGTGCATGATGCCACCCCTACGCCCCGCCCACGCAAGAGGGCTCAGTGGATTGCAAAACTATTTCCTGCTCGCGACGATGTCTTCCTGCACATTTCGCGGCACGACGGCATAATGAGAAAACTCAAGATTCGGGACGCCGCGACCTTCGGTCGCGCTTCGGAGCTGGGTCGTGAAACCGAACATTTCGGAGAGCGGGACTTTGGCAGTGACGACGCGGGCTACCCCGCGCTCGCCCATCGCTTCGATCGAGCCGCGCTTCGAATTGATCATGCCCGTCACATCGCCCATGAATTTCTCAGGCACGACGACTTCCAGTTTCATTATCGGTTCGAGTATCACGGGTTTCGCCTTCGAGACCGCCTCCTGCATCGCGTTGATAGCCGCGAGCTTGAAGGCGATCTCGGACGAGTCGACTTCGTGGTAGCTGCCGTCGTAGAGATCCACGGACACATCGACGATCGGGAATCCAGCAAGTACGCCGCGATCCATCGCTTCCTTAATTCCCTTTTTGATGGGCGTGATGTATTCCTGCGGAATGACACCGCCCTTTATGTTGTTGATAAATTCAAAATGGTCCTCGCGCTCGACGTTGTTCTTCACTTTCTTTCCTTCCACTACCGCTTCGAGAGGCTTCACGCGTATCTTCACGTGCCCATACTGCCCGCGGCCTCCCGTCTGCTTGATGTGTTTGTATTCCACGTCGCTCGTGCCCTGCACCGTCTCGCGATACGCGACTTGCGGCTTGCCCGTGGAAGCCTCGACGCCGAACTCGCGCTTCATGCGATCAACGATGATTTCCAAATGCAGCTCGCCCATTCCCGAGATGATCGTCTCACCCGTTTCCACGTCTGACTTGATGCGGAAGGTCGGGTCTTCGTCGGAGAGGCGCGACAGCGCGATGCCCATCTTCTCCTGATCGGCTTTCGTCTTGGGCTCGATGCGCATCGAAACGACCGGCTCCGGGAAAACTATCGCTTCGAGCGCGATCGGGTGATCCGGATCGCAGAGCGTGTGACCAATCTTCACCTCTTTCATGCCGACAGCTGCTGCGATCTCGCCAGCGTATACCATCTTCACGTCTTCCCGCTTATCCGCCTGCAATCGTACGATGCGGCCTACACGCTCTTTCTTGTTGTTGGCGGAATCGTACACGGTTTCACCGACTGAAAACGTACCGGAATACACGCGGAAGAATGAGAGTTGCCCGACGAACGGATCAACTTGGAGCTTGAATACGAGTGCAGCGAACGGCTCCGTATCGGATGCGTGACGTACTTCTTCGGCACCTGTGTCGGTGTTGTGGCCTTTTGCGGGCGGGACTTCGAGCGGCGACGGAAGATAATCGACGACCGCGTCGAGGACGAGCTGCACGCCTTTGTTCTTCAGCGACGAACCGGTCAAAACGGGAAAAATTTTGTTGGCTATCACGCCGGTGCGAAGCGTCTTTTTCAAGACATCGAATGGAATTTCCTTTCCGTCGAGAAAATCAGCCATTACCGTATCGTCGTTCTCGACGATGCGCTCCACCAACTCGTGGCGATATTTTTCCGCTTCGGCTTTCATGGCGGCGGGAATTTCTCCGGCGACGACGTTCTTTCCCATGTCGCCTTCGAAGTGGTACGCCTTCATGGTGAGTAGGTCGATGACGCCCTCGAATTTATCTTCGAGACCGATGGGAAGCTGCATACGCACCGCTTTATTCGAAAGTCGGTCGAGAATAGAGGCATACGATTTTTCAAATGATGCACCCGTGCGATCCAATTTGTTGATATAGCAAATGCGCGGCACTTCCGCTTCTTCGGCGTAGCGCCAGTTGGTCTCTGATTGGGGCTCCACGCCTGCGACGCCGTCGAAAACGACGACCGCGCCGTCGAGTACGCGCATCGAGCGCTTCACTTCCGATGTGAAGTCGATGTGCCCCGGCGTGTCGATGATGTTGAAACGGACTTTTGCCGATGTGTCGGTACCCATGTATGACGGGTTCCAAAAGCATGTGATGGCTGCGGCGGTGATGGTGATGCCGCGTTCGCGCTCCTGTTCCATCCAGTCGGTGACGGTATTACCCTCGTGCACTTCGCCGATCTTGTGGCTCTCTCCCGTGTAATACAAAATACGCTCCGACGTAGTCGTTTTACCCGCATCGACGTGCGCGACTATTCCGAAATTGCGAACTTTTTCGAGTGGGTAATCCCGTATCATATAATTCAAAAAAATAATCGCCCTGCGGCGCCTGCCTGCCGGCAGGCAGGTGTATGTAATGTAGCGGAGAATCTCGGAAATTGCAAACAAAAAGAGCCCGCGATGGGCCCTGATTAGAGATTAAAGGCGAGGTCACTTTTTTTCTACTCCTCGTCCTGGCATTGTTTTCTTACTGCGGATCCATATCCCCTGCGACGCAAGGAGCGCGACAAGTAATGTGACCGTTTCCGGGTGCAGCCGCATCTTTGGATATTCCTCTGCAATCCATTCCTGCAAACTGCCGCCGTATGTCTTTTGCGCCGACAACCAATCGGCGACCATTTCACGTACGTACACTTCGGACATCGGCAAAGGCACGCCTCCGCGCGCCCAATAGTTCCAGTGGTGCGTATTGCGCGACCAGTGATGGTCGAGAGTGGCCTGCCACTCTTCCCGCTCTTCAGGAAATTTCAAGACCTGCGTGCGAAATCGTGGCATGAATTCCGCGCGGGAAAATTTTGTCATGTCGTGCATAATGAGCTGTAGGAGTGGGATCCCGCCGATCTGTAGTCCGAACCAGAGCACGTACCATTTATGCCGCAGAATGCGCGCAATAAAACGAACATACGCCATCTTGCTTCCCTTTTTGTCTTTCTACACGGTATCATGCGGCGCAAAATAGAAAAATCCCGCACTTCCTTTCGAAAGCGCGGGATCATCGTTTTTCTTCAGGCTTCTTCTCGCGAACCTGCGTCGAATCGATACTGGTATTCTTCGGCAACAGGGAGAATGTACGTCTCGTAGTAATATTCGGGAGTCTTTTGATACGAGGCGAGAAGTGCCTTCAGGTCGTAGGTGGAATACCCGCCGACCATTGTGCGCTGGCGCATCAAGGCACTGTGCAATTCTTCGACTTTTCTGTTCGACGACTCACGCTTTTGTCGCTCGAGAAACGCTTTCAAGAGCGAGCCGTGCGCCGAATACTTTTGCACAACATCCTGCGCGATCTCATACCCCTCCTCCGGCGAGATGGAGTCGGCCAAGACCGGATTTTTTTCTGCATCGCGCTTTTGCCGAAACTCACTTAAATAAACAACCTCTGCGCTCATGGCTATTCCTCCGCTGATCTATGTGACTTCCGTTACCGTATCCGAAGCGACGTTATTTTGCAAATCGTTGTTTGGTAGTATATTCAAGGATAGAGAAACAGGAGGAGGCTCACAATGACAATACACACCGTGAACCGTGGTTTCGCGCTTGCCGCGCGAGAAACACAGGCACAGATTGTGCCATACCTCACACGCGTACTTACTCCCGTGTTCGGTGATGATGCCGAGCAGACGGTAGATGAGATAGCAGGTTTCATGTGCAAAAACATCAAAAGTGGGCCGCGTGTCGAGACGACATTCCGACAAACTGCACGAGCACACAAAAGAACACAGAGACGCCTCCCGAAGTAGGCGTCTTTTCTTCATTATTGTAGATCGAATAGAGCAGCGACTACCACGCAAAGTGAGCAAACGCCTTATTGACCTCCGCCATAAACATATGACGTTTGCTCATGCGGCCATGCATGATATCGTCATATACATGTCAGGCAAGACTTCGCATCTCCCCAAAGCTCGTCTCGGTGCGATAGAGCGTGAAGTGCTCCAGGAATTAACTTTCGGCGATCTGCTATTTGGCTTTCTCCTTTCCGCTCGATCAACAAGGCGATTTTATAAGCTCGCACGAGAGCGGGCCACATATCGATACCGACGCAAACTTGCCGTTGAACGGTTGGAAGAATCTGGTTTCATTCGCTCTCGAGGTGGTCGGTTATCAATCACAAAAGCGGGTCGAGGTGCCTTAGGCGAGATTATTGGCATAACACGCAGTTTTCTCGATACGAAAAAATGGGACGGCAAATGGAGAATTATTGCATTCGATATTCCGGAAAAGTTTGCAAAACTGCGGAATAATATCAGAGACGTTCTTAAAAAGGCCGGCTTTGCTAAATTACAGCAAAGTATCTGGATTTTTCCTCACGAGTGCGAGGACTTCGCACAGCTACTGAAAGAAGAGTCACAACTTTCACGGTACATCCTATACGGTGTGCTGGACCGTATCGAGGACGAAGGGCGGTTAAAGAGACTATTTAAACTCTCTAGGTGATATGACTCTCTAGTATACGGCCGTGTTTGACAACGTCATACGTCACGAAATGGGTTGGGGCCTGTAACTACCACGCGAAGTGGGCGAAGGTTTTGTTGGCTCCCTCCTCCGCCAAGGCTGCGGACGGGCACAGTCGGCCATGCGGTGCGTCGTTTCTTTTTTGGTGACGGCGACGCCTTCGCCTTTGTGCGCGGAGGATTTTAGATTATCTTCGGAGAAGGTTCAAAAAATCTTCCACTGATAATTTTGCTTGACGAAGAATGCTCGCAAGATCCTTTCGTGAAACATCGCGAGTATGTCTTGGCACGGTCGCAAACCTTCTCTGGTCAAGCGCGTGCCTAAGAAATACGTGGCTTCCTCTTTGTCGAACGATAAAACCAGCTTTGAGTAACACGCGAATAATCGCCGTGGCGCCAAGCATCGGCAAAATACTTATGCGTATACGGTAACGGGGCCGGAGATTCGAGTGCTCTTTCCTCTCCCAACAACGCGCCCCTCATCATCCACCACCATTTTCCCATCATCAAACGCGACCTCGCACAGAAGTTCAATAAGGTCTTTCGCCATGTACTTCGCGTCTGCGAGCGTCGAGCCCTGAGTCATCGTCTTGTCGAAACTCGGGACTTCAACAAGGTGGAGTTTATCTTGTTTATCGTACCAAATTGCCGCCTGAAAAACTCCATACTTTGTCTTGATGGAATACTTTTTCTTCATACGTCCATTCTATGTCTGCCGCCATGGACACGCAATGAATTGAATTACCACGCGAAATGGGCGAAAGCTTTGTTAGCTTCTGCCATTCTGTGGGTGGTTTCTTTCTTGGTGACGGCGATGCCTTCGCCTTTGTGTGCGGCCTTTATTTCATTGAGGAGAGTCTCCGCCATTGGTTTACCCTTGGTGCCTTCGGCGGCGTCTACGATCCAGCGCATGCCGAGCGCGAGGCGACGCTGCGGATTTACTTCGCGCGGCACCTGGTAGTTGGCACCGCCGACGCGGCGACTGCGGACTTCCACCGTGGGCGATGCTTTTTCGAGCGCATCTTCGAGGATAGCGACCGGATCGCCGTCTTTCTTGAGTTCGTCCATCACTTTGTAGACAATCTTGCGCGCCGTGTCCTTCTTGCCGCGCTCCATCACATAATTTATGAGTTTCGACACCTTGAACGAGCCGTACACTTCATCTGGCAACGGCTGTTTTCTGTTTTTTACTGCTCGACGCATAAGAAATAGTAAGTAGTTAGTAGAAAATAGTTAGTAATGAAGATTTTACTTAGCTGCCTTAGGCTTCTTGGCTCCGTAATTCGAACGGCCGCGGCGGCGCTTGTCGATGCCCGCCGTATCAAGCTTGCCGCGCACGATGGTGTAGCGCAGACCAATGTCTTTTACGCGACCACCGCGCAGAAGCACGACCGAGTGCTCCTGCAGATTGTGCCCCTCCCCCGGAATGTACGCGGTAACTTCCATGCCGTTGGTGAGGCGCACGCGGGCAATCTTGCGGATGGCGGAGTTCGGTTTGCGCGGCGTCTTGGTCGTTACGCGCGTACAGACTCCCCTCTTGAATGGCGCCGGATAGAATGAAGGGCGATTTTTGAGCGTATTAAAACCGCGTGCAAGAGCGCCGGTCTTAGACTTATAGGTGCGCGGTGTGCGTCCCTTTCGTGCGAGTTGATTTATGGTAGACATTTCAATTAAAAATCCCCCAAGGGATGTGCGCAGGAGTGTACTATGCAAATTACATTCCTGCAATAGCACTTGCGATACTATAGATGAGATTACTGAATGAACCGCCGAAGAAAAGGATAATGATGAGCACGATGCCGAAACCGAGCATTGGTTGGTGTTCGAGTCGTCGGCGCCAATTGTCATATCCCCTCGACAATGCTCGGGGCAAAATTGCAGAAGCAATTTTGGAGCCATCAAGCGGCGGAATGGGAATGAGGTTGAAGATGCAGAGCATGACGTTGATGACGACAACGAGAAAAAGAATGTCGCCGGCGAGCGCTCCGAGGAACCCGAGGCGTATCACAAGCGATGCCAGCAGCGCGATGGCAAGATTGGACGCCGGTCCCGCACCAGCGACGATGGCCTCGCTGAAACGGCCGGGTCGCAAATTGTACGGATTGTAGGGCACCGGCTTTGCCCATCCGAAAAATATCGGCGAGCCGGTGAGCGCGAACGTAACGGGGAGCAGTATCGAGCCGAAAAGGTCTATATGCGGAATGGGATTGAGCGTAAGGCGACCCGCATAGCGCGCGGTCGGATCTCCCAGAGAATCGGCAGCGACCCCGTGCATCACTTCGTGAATGATGGCGGAGAAAATGATGATAACGACGATAAACAGCTGATCGTAGAGCATACGGACTTACGATACCATATCGTCTTTTTTATTCGCGCGAATTGTTGCGGCGTACTCGATAATCTCAGGTGTCTGTGTAAATCCGAAATGAATTTCGGGATAGTTTTTTTCCAGTGCCTCGGCCGCTTTCACGACATCCATCGCCGTTCTGTCTCCCGCAGTTGTACCGGACGGCACCATATCAAATAAGTCGGGCAAACCGTCTTTATTCTCTTCGTGTGGAGCTAGACGACCAACACTATCGAGTGTGTAGTGATCCCGCAGAGTCGCATCGGCACGCTTGAGTAGTATATGGCAAAATATGACTTGATTCGCTTCTATGTCCACGCTGTGACGAATTTGATCCATTCCGAGGAAATCACGGGCCCGCGCGGTTATTTCAAACTCATCTACTCGCGACTCTAATTTTTTTGCCTGCGATGCAATCCGTTTCTCCAAATTCATGCGGGCACGCTCCACAGGATCCATGTTCCGTTCAAGCTCGTCGCCTGCCGCCCACGGACTCTGTTTCATTTCCTTCATAGACACGAGTATACCGTGTATCTGCGTCGCTATAGATCATAAGTAAGTGTTACCAGCGGCGCGGAAATCATTTTGTCGGTTTCGTCGCTCGATTAACGTTTGCTAATGCAGTCTTGAGAATAGCAA
>Ga0076153_106_pt1 | contig 18352 bp, 20 predicted proteins | sample RifGroC2_FD_68174 | JGI IMG/M metagenome (GOLD analysis project Ga0076153, IMG submission 68174) | Parcubacteria (Kaiserbacteria) bacterium GW2011_GWC2_52_8b
CGACGCCGCTCGGCGAGCCGCGGCAAGTTGTTCTTTCGACTCGTGCAGCAGATGACCGGTGCTGCTCAGGCGTGAGCTGGCGTCAAGCCGATATGCCAGAAAGCGTAAATATGACTAAAATAAATGTCCGTCCCGCGAGCGGGACGGACATGAGCGCTATTTTGCGAGCAGTGCTGCGCAGGCCCGTGCCACTTGGTAATTGTACGACGTGTGGCCGGGGATCTTCACGACCTTGGTGACGAAGTCGCCGCGCTGCCATTCCGACGACATGTCCTTGAATTCTTTCCACTGTTCGGGAGTGGCCACGGTGCGCCACGTCGTGGCGCACACCGGCGCAAGAGCGCCGATGGTAGCGTCGGTCTCCGCCTTGTTGACGGCTTGTTTGACCCCGCTTGCGGTCGACCAGCCGCCCCAGGCGAACCCGACGACTGCGAGAACGATGGCACCGCCGATGGCACCCTGAATAAGTCGCGTCAGCGACTCACCGCTTAGAATTGCCGGCATTTCCATGACGTATTCCTTTCGTGACTATTTGGGGGAGGAATTCCCCCTCGCTGCAAAAAACGTATCATAAGAACAACATGATTGCACGGCTCGCGTGGTGGTGACATTAGACGCGCCCATGGTACTATTTTTGTATGAAAAAATTTCTTGCATCGCTCATCGTTATTTTTATTGCGGGCGTAGTCGGGTATGTGTACATCTACGGATTACCAAAGTCTGCGGTTGATGCGATAAAGAACGGCAACGAGGCCATCATCGGTACATCGGTTGAAGGTCGCGACATTATCGCGTATCGCTACGGTAGTGGTGCGAAGAAAATTCTTTTTGTCGGCGGCATACACGGCGGGTATGAATGGAATACGGTACTCGTTGCCTACGAGCTGATGGATTACTTGAAAGCAAATCCGAGTGCCATTCCGGCCAACGTGGAAGTTGCTGTTGTTCCGGTATTGAATCCCGATGGTTTGAATAAAGTGGTTGGCACTGCCGGTCGCTTCACGGCGGCAGATGTGCCAACGTCGCAAACGTTGCTCGTCTCCGGCCGCTTCAACGCAAACAATGTAGACTTGAATCGCAACTTCGACTGCGACTGGCAATCCTCCGGCATGTGGCAAAATACCGCCGTCGATGGCGGAAGCAAGGTATTTTCCGAACCGGAAAGCCAGGCGATGAAAGAATTTATCTCGGCCTACGCGCCGAGCGGCGTTGTTGGTTGGTACAGCGCGGCCGGCGGAGTGTATTCTTCGGATTGTCACGGCGGCGTTCTGCCGGAGACGAAAACTATCACCAACGTATACGCCAAAGCTTCAGGATATCCCGCGCACGAAGTTTTCGACAATTAAACAACATTCCTGCGATTAGTGTCCTTCTCACAAATCACCAGGATGTCGAATGGGACAAAAATCTCGCGGGGATAAAAGCACTGCTCGCGTACTACGGCAAATAATGTAATGCGATCAATTTTTTCGGCAAAAATCATCGCGATAACTCTTCTCGTTGTGATCGTCGGGGGAGGTACTTTTCTGTATGTACGGGCGCATACGCAGCCCGAGCAGCAGCCGATCGCGGTACTGACCGAACCAGGTCCTACAGAAATTACATTCATCGGCAAATCAGTCGAAGGTCGCGATATCACGGCGTACACATACGGCACGGGTAGGGCGCACATCGCGTTCGTCGGCGGTATGCATGGCGGGTACGAATGGAACGCCGTATTGCTCGCGTACCAATTCATGGACTATCTGCAAGCACATCAAAGTATTATTCCAAAAAATCTGTCGGTGACCGTCATTCCGGATCTGAATCCTGACGGCGTATACAAGGCCATCGGCAAAGGAGAGCGCTTCACCATCAGCGATGTGCCGGAGGGAGATCTCTCGTCGGGTCGCTTCAATGCCGACGACGTTGACCTTAATCGCAATTTTGACTGCAACTGGCAACCGAAAGGTACATGGAAGGGGAATACGGTGTCCGCTGGCACAGCAGCATTTTCCGAGCCGGAAGCGCAAGCGCTCCGTGATTTCGTGGCGGCCCAAAAACCGAGCGCGGTCATCTTTTGGCATAGTCAGGCGAACGCGGTGTACGCGTCGCAGTGTAATGGCGGCATTTTGCCGCAGACGCTCGATATCATGAACGTGTACGCGCATGCCGCCGGATATCCGGCGGTCAAATCGTTCGACGCATATGAAGTACATGGTGACTCGGAAGGGTGGCTGGCTTCTATCGGTATCCCCGCGCTCACAGTGGAACTTTCGACGCACGACACTATAGAATGGGACAAGAACCTCGCCGGTATCGAAGCGCTTTTTACATATTTTAGTCGATAGGGGCTTGGCTTCTCAGCGGGCTTTCTGATATCATCCAGGCATATGAACATACTCATCGCTCTCGGAGTCGTCGTTCTGTATCTGCTCGCCTGTATTCGCATACTTCGGCAGTACGAGCGGGGCGTCGTTTTCACACTCGGAAAATTCACCGGTGTGCGCGATGCGGGATTCCGTTTCGTATTCGTGCCGTTCCAACAGATGGTTCGTGTATCGCTTCGCACCGTGACGATGCAGATACCATCACAAAAAATAATCACCAAAGACAACGTCTCGATTGATATCGCGGCGGTCGCGTATTACCACGTCACCGATCCAGAGAAATCAGTCATCATGATAGAGAATGTGGAGAGCGCGACCAATCAGATAAGCCAAACCACCGTGCGCAATGTCGTCGGGCAATTCAGCCTCGATCAATTGCTTTCCGATACGTTGAAGATCAACGAACAAATTAAAACCGTCATCGATACGCATACCGCACCGTGGGGCGCGGAGGTGACAGCTGTCGAGATCAAAGACATCCAACTTCCCGACAACATGCAGCGTGCGATGGCCAAGGAAGCCGAGGCCGAGCGCGAACGCCGCGCGAAGATCGTTGCGGCTCAAGGCGAATTTCAGGCGGCGGTCAAGCTCGGTGAGGCGGCCGACATCATCAGTCAGCATCCGGTCGCATTGCAATTACGCACCCTGCAGACAATGGCCGAGATCGCAACCGAGAAGAATTCGACCATTATTTTTCCCGCGCAGTTCATGACGACCGTCCAGGAAGCGATGAAAATGCTGAAAATAGATTCAGCGACGAAGTAGGGAAAGTCAACGACGCTGGCTTAACACACGCTCTTGTACAAATAGGGCGATATATCGCCCTATTGTGCACCAAAAATTTTTTAAAAATAAGATGTTGATTCCTGTAGACTTATGTTAAATTTAATGTATGGAACAAATTTCTTGGGACGATTTTAAAAAAGTAGATATTCGAGTCGGAAAAATAATTGAGGTTTCCGACTTTCCCGAGGCGAGAAAATCCGCATACAAACTTACGGTCGACTTTGGTTCCGAAATCGGCGTAAAACAGTCGAGTGTACAGGCAGTTGGAGCGCACACGAAAGAAGATTTGCTGAACTCATTCGTGTGCTGCGTAGTGAATTTCCCGCCGAAACAAGTCGGGCCGTTTACGTCGGAAGTACTGACTCTCGGCTTCAGGAATAATGCCGGTGATGGGTGGGTGCTTATCGAGCCGAAAAAGAGTTCATTTAATGTTGGATCAAAACTTGCATAATTGTTTTACCATCGACCTTCGCGGCCAGATTATGAAATTTTTACAGAGAACACTTGCTGATGTAGTCTGGATTGTTCACTTCCTTGTGATCGTCCTCGTACTGTTCGGCTGGTTGATACCGAGCATGTGGTATTACTACATGAGTGTAGTAGCCGGGGCGCTGCTCTCGGAGCTTTTTCTTGGCCATTGTTTTTTGAGCAAGTGGGAGTTTGATATGAGAAAGAAGATCAACCCGCAGCTGGATTACGACTACAGCTACGCGAGTTATTACACCTATAAATTCACGCACCAACATCTCTCGCCGCGTTTTCTCGGGGGAACAGGGATGGTATTCACGACCCTGTCTCTCGTCATCAACGTCTACTTCAAGTTCATATTCTAATTGCATGTATTTCGTATACCTCCTCCAGTGCAAAGACGGAAGTATTTACACGGGCATCACGACAAATGTTGCCCGAAGGTTTAAGAAGCACAAAGAAGGGAAGGGCGGGCGTTACACGCGCTCGCACGGAGCGAAGAAAATTTTGTATACGGAAAAAAAGAGAAACAGAAGCTTGGCACTGAAGCGTGAGGCTGAAATAAAACAATGGTCCCAAGAGAGAAAGCTAAAATTAATTCCCAGATGAAGTCGATAAACCTGGGAATTTCTTTGTTACACTAAGACTATGCTCCCATACTGGAAATTCATCGCCGCGCTTGTGCTCATCGCATCCGGCGGTGCGGGACATTATTTTTTTTGGCCTGCGCATGCGGCACCCGTCGCCGCTATTACGTACAAAACCGCAGAAGAATCTGATCCATACGTTCGTTTTGATATGGAAGCGTTCGATTCGATGCAGAAGAATTACTGGAAAAAAGCGACCGACGCCGATCTCGCCAATCTCTTCTCGCTCTCGGTTCAAAAAGCGGCCAGTGCGACGAGTACGCTCCTCGCGAGCGACCGAAGTAGTACCGCGAAGATGATCGCGAACGAATTTGCAAAAGTCACGGGTGATGCAAAGAAACAACTGGCGCTCCAGATCCTGATCGCCGCGCTCTACAATCTCCCGCCCGTCGGGCGCAATCAGTTGTTGTCGAATACGCAGGAGAAAGTCTTGCGTCAGGACGTGAGCAATATCAATCCTTCGAGAGATCTCTACACTGATGTTGGTGCATCTTCAGGCGCGACCCCCGAAGAACTTGCCGCCGCCTACAAGGAAAAAAAGGCGAAGCTCGAGAGCGCGACTTCGACCGAGGCGAAGCAGCAGCTTGCGCAGGCGAGTTATGCGTACAAAGTCTTGACCGACGCTAATACCAAGACACGGTATGACCAGGCGAAAGTCGAACCGACGATGTTCATGCGCATTCTCGGTACGACGCTCTATATCTATATCGAGAAGATGTCGCCTACTACGATGAATGAATTCACCGATGCCATCCAAAAAGCCGAAGGACAAAAAGGACTCGACAGTATGATCATCGATCTGCGCGGCAATATCGGCGGCTCCCTCGACATCGCGCCGTACTTTGTCGGCGCGTTCCTCGGTCAAAATCAATACACGTTTGATCTTTTCCGTCAGGACGAATTTATACCGGCGCGATCGCCGATAACAAAGATCGACTCCCTTGCACACTACCGCGATATCGCCATCCTGACCGACAATATGTCGCAATCGACCGCGGAAGTGATAGCTGCCGCTCTGAAGAAATTTAATATCGCGCATACTGTGGGCACCGCGACGCGCGGGTGGGGGACCGTCGAGAACACATTTCCACTCACGACTTCGATAGATGCGAGCAGCACGTACGCGCTCTTGCTTGTGCACTCCCTCACGCTTCGCGATGACAACCAGCCGATCGAAGGCAAGGGCGTCGATCCCGATGTGAATACCGCCGATACGAATTGGAAAACTAAACTTTTTTCATATTTTCGCTCCGAAAGCCTCATTTCTGCGCTCAAAAATAATGTCACCAAGCCACCTTTGCGAGATTAACGGCAGATGAATGGAACACTTGCGCTTGTCTTTGTAAGGGAGCATAGTGCAGACATTAGCCAATATAAACAGAGCCGAGTCTAGACAAACGCTTAGATTTTGGCTTAACCACAGGGCATATGAAGACATATATCGTTTCGGCGGTCATCGGCGTCTCTCTCTTGGGAGCAGGTATCGCATCAGCTCAGACGTATCAAGTGTCGTATCCCGGCTGCTCGTCTATCGTGAGCGACCTCTCATATGGTTCGCGCGGCTCGCAGGTCTCGGCGCTCCAAACATATCTCGTCGCTCAAAATTATTCGGGCGGCGGCAATTGGATGTTGACCGGGTACTACGGACAAGCAACGACAGTTGCGGTACGCATTTTCCAGGGCTTGCACGGATTGCCGCAGACGGGAATTGCTGACAGCGCGACCCGCGCAGCTATGTGCCTGCCCGGCCAGGGTGGCGGCTCGTACTACGGTAGCATGTACGGTTACAATCAGAACTACGCTCAGAATTACACAGTTCCATTCAACTACTACAATACCTATCCGCCCCCCTTCGCCCAAGGCTACAGCGGGACGCAGTACAATTACAATTATTCCTACGGATATCCGTGGTACACGACCGGATACATCACACTGACGTCGCTCTCGCCGCAGTCCGGTCCTATCGGCACGAATGTCATCGTCTATGGCTATGGATTCAGTGCAGAAAGAAATAGCGTGCGTTTCGGCAACGGCGTCATTGCCGATCTCCGCTCGGGTGACGGTCGCACGCTCACGTTCACCGTTCCCTCGGAAATCTCCGGCTATGGCTATCAGCCGATCGGCCTCGGTTCGTACAATGTATCGGTGACGAATGCTCTCGGTCAGACGAGCAATGCAGTGCCGTTCACTATCACCTCTATCGGCGGGAATACGGGTCCGATAAGTATCACAAGCGTGAACGGTCCGACAAATCTCTACACCGGACAAACCGGCACTTGGGCCATTTATGTAAACTCGCCCTCCAATACGCAGCTTACGTCGAGTGTGCGCTGGGGCGATGAGAACTATTACGGCTATGCCGCCGCAGTGCCGCAGACGACGTACAGCTCCAACAGCGTGACGTTCTCGCACACGTATCAAAACCCGGGCACGTACACCGTAACATTTACGGTGACCAACCAGAACGGCCAGCAAAATTCTTCGTCGGTGACGGTCAACGTGTCGTATCGAACGTATTATTAAGACGTGAGTGCTATAGTCTGAAGCAATGCAGAGCCATTACCCGAGATGGATATTGGCGACGTCCCTGCTTTTTGTGGCGGCGTGCATTTTTGTCGCGCTTGGTATGCGCCTCGCCATGTCGCCATATATTTTTACGTCGGTGCACGATGTGCCACGGGCCGATGTCGCGCTCATTCTCGGAGCCTCGGTCGTGAACGGACATCGACGTGGTATTGAGCGTTATACTATGCCGATGTGCATACGAGTAAGGTGGAAAAAATGCGCATGGTGTTTTCAAAATACAACACATCTGCAGGTCGGTGTGTTTTTATCACCGATACGCTCGGTGATATCCGAGAGGCAAAAGAGCATGAAACGGGGATAGTCGCGTGTCCGTGGGGTTTTCATACACGAGAAATGTTAGAGGAGGGAATACCGTTTCGAATAGTCAATAAACCCGCAGATCTCTCAGATGCAGTTGCCGACTACTTTTCGAAGGAAACACATTGATGAAAACTCCCCAACATTTTTTTGTTTGCAAGAATTGGTATTCTGAACCGTCTACGGTAGTATCACTGTATGAAATATTTCTGTCTCCTCATACTCACAGGCTTGTTCCTCGTTCCCGTTTCGGTTTCTGCCGCAACAACAAAATTTGAAGTTACGGGATGGATACCCTACTGGCGGGCGGAGAAGGGAGTCGCCGACGTGATGCCGCACCTCGATGATATTACCGAAATAAACCCTTTCGTGTACACCCTCAAAAAAGACGGAACGATAGTGGATAACGGCAAGATCGATCAGGAACCGTGGCTGACGCTCTTTGCCGCCGCGCGCGCAAAAAAAGTCCGCATCATTCCGACCATCATGTCGGGCGACGGCGCGACGCTCCACGCACTGCTTAGCAATTCGTCGTCACGTATCGCGCTCGAAGACAGCCTCGCCGCTCTCGTGAAGAATAACGGTTTTGATGGCATTGATATCGACTTCGAGGCGAAAAAAGCGGAGACGAGGCCGTACTTTTCGACATTCCTCAAAGGCCTGTACCAGCGCATGGGCAAAAAGTGGGTCATGTGCACGATAGAATCTCGCACGCCGATAGATAGTCGTTACTACGGCACCGACATTCCGGCCGATGCGACCATTTACGCCAACGATTTCAAAATGATAAATAAGTACTGCGATCGCGTCCGCATCATGGCGTACGACCAGCAGGGAATAGATCAACAGCTTGCGCATCAGGCAGAGACTTCTTCGGAGGTCTATGCACCGATCGCCGATCCGCGGTGGGTCAGAAAGACGATAGAGGTCGCGTCCAAGGACATCAACAAGAATAAACTCTTGATCGGCGTCCCTACGTACGGTTACGAGTACGATGTAATGGCGTATGCGGGTTCTCAATATGTCTACAATCTGTTGTGGTCATTCAATCCGGGATACGTGAAGGAGATAGCGACCAAATACGGTCTTACCGCGCAGCGCAACTCCGCGGGAGAAATGTTTATGACATACACGCCGATTCCCAATGCGTCAACGACTGAACAGGTAATTCCCGTGCCGAATTCGGCTATGGTCGCAGCAGCAGCAGCAGCGATGTATGCCAACACGGTCAACGGTCATCAGAGTTTCAGACTGATCGATTGGCCTGATGCGCAATCGATAGCCGGCAAAGTCGAGCTTGCACAGACGCTCGGCGTTCGCGGCGTTTCCATTTTCAAATTTGACGGAGGAGAGGATCCGGGAATATGGAGCGTCATAGAGGGTATGACACAGTCCGATATGATGCCGGAGCCTGGGTATGTTGCGCCACGCATCGCTCCCGACTCCATCTCCCTTTCTTTGAAGCCGCTCACCCGCGCTCTCGGCATCGGTGCAAGCGGCACGGATGTACGCACACTGCAAGTGGTACTCAACTCCAACAAGGACACTGCCGTCGCAACAAGCGGCACCGGCTCGAAGGGGCACGAATCAACGACATTCGGCCCCGCGACCGAAAAAGCGGTACAAAAATTCCAAATAAAGTATGGAATCGCAAAAGTCAGCGGAAGCGGGTACGGTTTCGTTGGACCGGCGACGAGAGCGAAATTGAACACTCTGCTCGCAAATCTCTGAATTTTTTTTGACTAACTCCTGAAAATAGGGCAGAATGGTTCAACGGTGCCTGCCCAAGGCAGGTATTTTGCATTAAAGGATATGGAAATCAGGAACATAGCTATTATTGCGCACGTCGATCATGGGAAGACGACCCTTACCGATGCGCTTTTGCGGCAGACGGGGGTGGCCGAAGAGGGGGTGTCGATGGACTCAAACGCGCTCGAGCTCGAGCGTGGCATAACCATTTATTCCAAGAATGCAGCGATTTTCTACCCTTCGACGGATTCAGGACGGGCAGTCACCAAGATAAATCTCGTAGATACGCCGGGTCACGCCGATTTCGGCAGCGAAGTCGAGCGCGTGCTGCGCAGCATTGATTCCGTGCTGCTTGTCGTCGACGCACAGGAGGGTCCGATGCCGCAAACACGGTTCGTTCTTAAGAAATCGCTCGAGCTCGGTCTCCGGCCAATCGTTGTCATCAACAAGATAGACAAACCCGCCGCCGATCCGGCGCGATCTGAAGAACAGGTGCTCGAATTGTTTCTCGAGCTCGGCGCTTCCAATGAACAGTCGGATTTTCCCGTCGTGTACACTATCGGCAAGCAGGGGATAGCGAAATTGAAATTAGATGACGACTCCAAAGACCTTACGCCGCTTCTTGAAACGATATTGAAACACGTGCCGCCTGCCTCCCTGCCCGCCGAAGTCTTGGCGAAGGATGGTGCCAAAACTACGGAGAGCAAGCCCGCCAGGCTGCAGCCATTCAATCTCGGGTACGACAACTTTCTCGGGCGTCTCGCGATTGTCCGCATGTACGAAGGGATTTTGAAAACAGGTGATGCTGTTTTTGTAAAGAAAATCGGCGGAGAGACGCACGCGGGAAAGATAACCAAAATGTTCACGTTCCGCGGACTCAAGAAAGTCGAGACCAATGAAATAGAGGCGGGCGATATCGCGATGATAGCGGGGATCCCCGATATTTTTATCGGCGAAACCATCACGACCGATGAGAATGCTGAGCCGCTGCCGGCGATCGCCATCGACGAGCCGACCATCACGTTGAATTTTCTCGTAAATAATTCTCCCTTTGCCGGACGCGAAGGCAAGTTCGTGACGTCGCGACAAATACGCGAGCGCTTGGAGCGCGAGCTTGAGGTCAACGTCGGGCTGCGCGTTGAATTTGATAAGAGCGACGTATTTCACGTATCTGGTCGTGGCGAATTACACATCGCGATACTGCTCGAAAATATGCGCCGCGAGGGATACGAAATGCAGGTCTCGCAGCCGCAGGTCATTTTCCGCGAGGAAAATGGCGTGCGCACCGAGCCGTTTGAAGAGGTCATCGTGGACACGCCGCAAGAATATCAGGGCGCTATCATCGAGAAGTTGGGTGTTCGAAAATTTATAATGAAAGATCTCAAGGTGCACGACAGTCATTTAGGCGCGCTTGCAGCGCGCCAGCAAGTGCGCCTCACGTTCGAAGGACCGACGCGCGGACTTCTCGGCTATCGCAACCAATTTGTTCTCGACACCAAAGGTGAGGGCATTCTTTCCGCGCGCGTTGTCGGTTTCCGCCCGTTTGTGGGCGAGATAAAGAAACGGCAAGTGGGCTCCATGATTTCAATGGCGAGCGGGAAAACACTCGGCTTCTCGCTGTGGAATTTGCAAGACCGTGGCGTCTTGTACATCACCCCCGCGACCGAAGTGTACGAGGGACAAGTCATCGGCAATACATCAAAAGGCGAAGAAATGAATGTGAATCCGACGAAAGGCAAGCAGCTTTCCAACATGCGTTCGCGCGGTGCCGACGAAGCGATTATGCTCGTTCCCGCATTCGAACTTTCCATCGAGCGCGGACTTGAGGTGATGGCCGAAGACGAATATCTGGAGATCACCCCGAAAAGCGTGCGCTTGCGCAAACAGCAACTCACCGAAATAGACCGCTCCCGCGCCCGTCGCGTAGAGTGATTTTGATATACTATACGCATATGGTACGAAAATACGGAAAACTGGCGGGGAAAAAAGTACAGCGCGCGATGCACGAGATGAAGCGCGGCATGCTTATATCCGGCAGAAGCGGCGCAAAAGTTCGCTCACGCAAACAAGCAATCGCTATCGGACTCTCCGAGGCGCGACGAATGGGCGGTAAAGCACCGCGCGCCCCGAAAATCTAAACGTCGCCACTAATTTCAGTTCTGACCGAAGAATTGCAAAATACTATACACTGCCGCCGCGAGATAATTCGTCGGGCGGTTCATTGATGTCGGCAGCGGTGGTGGCTCCATCGAAGAAGGGGGAGTCGTATACGTCGGTAGTGGAGGATGCGACGTTGTTGAAGAAGGAGACACTGGAATCGTATACGTCGGTAGTGGAGGATGCGATATTGTTGAAGAAGTGGACACTGAAAGGGAAGGAGGGGGTTGAGTCGAATGTCCTAGCGTCTGTGTTGCGGGGGGCATTGAGGGTGGCTTTTGAGGAGATTTGGATGCAGCGGGGCTCGATAATGGAGGTGCCCCTTTATTCACCAATCCCCACGCACTCAGGTTTATTTTGCATAACATTTCGCATTCTTCACGATTGGTGCAACCGATAGGTTTTTCTGTCTTTGCGGGTGTTGATGTCGCAACGTCTTTTTTCCAGTTCGATTGTTCCGCAAATACCCGACATTCCTCAAAGTGACCGATGTCATTGCAGTATGTTTTACATGCTATACCTGCACAACCGCCGGGACCTTTTAATTTCAGGAATGCGCGCGCTTGCTTCGTTTCGCCCGTGCTCATAAGTCCGTGTGTTTCAGCGAACATAAAGCATGAATCCACATGCGCGTTGTCGTCGCAATATGTCTTGCATGCAGTTTTTGATGCACAATCGCCGAGTTCGGGTATCGGGAAGGTGACCGGTGGCGAGCCAGCTTCGGCAGGGCTGGTGGTCGCCTGTGCAAGCACGAGCCCCGCGCCAAAAAGAATCGCGAGCGTAGCTGCCAGTATGGTGAGATTCCGCATGCTAAGAATGGCAATCATAGACTTATTCAAATGGATTAACCTTCACATCTTGGAGCGGGTTCGTTTGTGTATTTTGAATGGGACTCGGAGCCACGACTGTCGGCGGAGTGTATACGGGGACTGATGCTGCTCCCCGCGCCTCTCCGAGAAGATCTCCGATAAAGTAACCTACACCGCCACCGACGATGAGCCCGGCTATCATTCCAATAAAAAGCTTTTCAGTGTGAGGTGAATCGATGCGAGGCAAGGTGATCGGTTGCGGTGGCATATATATGATTGCTATTTCGATTAAAGATTACGATTTCTTCTCATTATAACCGTACCGCAGAGGAGAATACCTGGCGGTCTGTTGATAGCCCTCATTTCACTTGCTCGTTTGCTATACTATCCCGATGCTCAACATGGACCTCAACAAAGTGCCGAAACAGTTTTGCGAAAATATTACCGTCGCTTTTTCACAAGAGTTTTTTATCATGGGGATGCTCACTGGTGAAAATGGAGTTCTGTATGCGCTTACGCCACAGCATATGAAGCGGCTCCAGCAGTATCTGACGCACCAGATCGGAGAATATGAAAAACAATTTGGCGCTATACAGGCGCTGTGGACGCCGGGCGTCCACAGCCCCATCCAGACCAATGACCTGAAGGGTGATAGTTCCAAATCATAGAGGACATGTGGATAACCGTGTTGCGTGGAAAGAGAACGCACGTACACTGCTCTTAATTTGTATGCGTACGCTTACTCATATTAAAGAGCATACGCAAACAACCGTTTTCGTTCTCGAAGCCCCGCACATCGCGGGGTTTTTTATTAATAGGTTAATTAGTGGCAATGAGATGACATCTCATTGCATCAATGTATGATCAGTAATCACATTCCATCGCGCGACATACGGACTTATTCGGATGTCGCGCAAAAGCTCCGTGGTTTTTTTCTGGAAAAAGGTTTTGTCGAAGTGCACACACAGGATCGCCTATCAATTCTCGCGGCGTGCGAAGACCCGACCACGGTCGCGACTTATCAATATGAGGGCAGTGTGTGGCCATTGCCGCAAACGGGCCAGATGTGGCTCGAGTATGAGCTCCTCACCAAGCCGGAATTGCCCGGCGTTTTTTGTATGTCGACTTCGTTCCGGAATGAACCACACCCCGTGCCGGGGCGGCATGAACGTATTTTTCCGATGTTCGAATTCGAATCGCGGGGTACGTTCGAGGATCTGCGAAGACTCGAGGAGGATCTGTGCGAGGCACTTGGTCTTGGCACCAAAAGGTCGTTCAGGCACTGCAGTTATCGCGAGCTGGCGCTCAAATACAAAACCAAAGAGCTTACCGGCGCGGACGAGAAACGGATGGCGGAAGATTACGGGCGTGTCGTCTTTCTTGAGCGCTTCCCCGAGCACACGTCGCCGTTCTGGAATATGCGTCGCACCGGCACATCGGCCAACAAGATAGACGTGATAATCGACGGTATGGAAACGATCGGCTCTGCGGAGCGCTCTTCAAACGTGGGTGAAATGCGTGAGCGCTTCCACACCATCTCCCGCGGAAAATATGCGGCACTTTTGTACAAGAAATTTGGTAAGCGCCGCGTAGAGCATGAGCTCGAAGAATTTCTCTCGCTCACATTTTTTCCCCGCGTTGGGGGCGGGATAGGTATGACGCGTCTCATGCGAGCGTGTACAATTGTTGAATGAAGCGGGTGCATTCATGTGTGGATTACCACATCGTGTTTTTTGCGCTGTTGTATACAATGTTGGTATGGCAAAAAATGCTAAAAAGGGACACGGGCGCGAGGGCGTAGTAAAGGACCGTTCGCAGGTTTACATCGGTGGTTATGCCACCGTGTCATAATCGGTAGGGTGGATTTGCGGTATGAAATAATCCGATTTTCAGGAGAATCCAGAAAATCTTCATTCCGAAAGGGGGATTGACTTACCGTTTTCGGAAGTACATTGTGTCGGGAGCGTTCGTTGAAACAAGTCAACCAAGAGGTTGAATATGATTATCGGTGTACCGAAAGAGATCAAACCAAATGAAAACCGTGTCGCTTTGACGCCGGCCGGGGTGGAAGCGCTCACCTCGAAAATGCACAGCGTATTGGTGGAATGGGGCGCGGGAGAAGGAAGCGGTTTTTCCGACAAAGATTACGAAGCCGCCGGTGCTGTCCTTGGCAGCGCAGAATGGGTATGGATGGCTGCCGATATGATCGTTAAGGTGAAGGAACCCATCGCATCTGAATGGCCTCGTTTGAGAGCAGGGCAGGTCATTTTTACCTACTTCCACTTCGCGGCCAATGAAGAATTGACCCGCGCACACCTTGCCTCCGGCGCAACATGCATTGCGTACGAGACGGTCGAACTTCCGGATCGCGAGCTTCCGCTGCTCATTCCCATGAGCGAAGTTGCGGGGAGAATGGCGGTCTTGGAGGGTGCAAAATATCTGGAGAATCGGTACGGTGGTCGGGGTGTCCTTTTGCCAGGCGTACCCGGCGTAGCTCCGGCAAAAGTCGTGATACTGGGCGGGGGCGTCGTCGGTTTGAACGCCGCGAAGATGGCTGCGGGACTGAAGGCGGACGTTACCATTCTTGATACGTCCAACGAGCGTCTCCGTTATCTCGACGACATCATGCCGAACGTGAAGACCGTCGCCTCGAACCGCCAGCACATTCTTGAGCAGATCAGGAATGCCGATCTGGTGATCGGCGCGGTGCTCATTCACGGCGCCAAGGCTCCCAAACTCATTCGTCGGGAAGATCTGAAGGCAATGATGCCCGGCGCTGTTATCGTGGACGTTGCAGTGGACCAAGGCGGATGCGTGGAGACCATTCATCCGACGACGCACGAAGATCCCATATATATTGTCGATGGCATCGTGCACTACGGCGTCGCGAACATGCCCGGACAGTTTCCGCGCACTTCGACCCTCGCGCTCACGAATGCAACCTTCCCGTACGTTCTTGCGCTTGCGAACAAGGGATGGAAGCATGCGCTCGCAGATGACCCTGCTTTGCGGAAGGGTATTAACATGACCGAAGGAAGTGTGACGTATCGCGGTGTTGCCGGTGCCTTTGAAATGACCTGTTTTGATCCAGAACAATTTTTGAGGACATAAACCTCAAACGTCCCGATCCGCCGACTGGTGGACCGGGACATTTTTTGGGTTTCGAAAATGATACAGTGGCTATATGTGCGGCATCTTTGCGTATACCGGTAATAAGGGCAAAAATGCCTCGACTGTCCTTTTGGACGGTCTCTTATCGCTTGAATATCGCGGCTATGATTCCGCGGGCATGTACCTGCCCGAATCGGGGAGCGTACGATCGACGGGTGCCGTGAGTATGTTGCGCAAGAAAGTGCCGAAGAATTTTAAGGGGCACAGCGGCATCGCGCATTTGCGGTGGGCGACGCACGGCGAGCCGACGGAGAAAAACGCGCATCCGCATCAGGATTGCTCCGGCAATGTCTGGGTCGTTCACAACGGCATCATCGAAAATTTCAAAGAACTGAAAGTGGGACTCGAAGCGAATGGACATACATTCCGGTCCGATTCTGATACGGAGGTCATTGCACATCTGGTGGAGGAACATTTAAAGAAGACGAAGGATTTTGAAAAAGCAGCACTGAAAGCGCTGCGGGAAATTCGCGGTACATACGGTATCGCATTACAGTACAAAAAAGAACCCGAGATGGTAATCGGTGCCCGGATGGGTTCGCCGGTCGTTCTTGGATTAGGCGAAGGAGAACATTTCATCGCGTCCGATCCGTCGCCGATCCTTCCGCATACGCGCACGGTGGTATTTCTCGAAGACGGCGAAGTGGCGGTAATAACACCAAAGAAGCACACTATCCACAAACTCGCGGGCGATCCAGTGAAGCGCAAAGCGACAAGGATAGACTGGAGTGCCGAAGAATCGCAAAAGGGCGGCTACGAGCATTTCATGCTCAAGGAGATAATGGAAGGACCGGAGGTGCTTCAAAATACGGTACGCGGAAGGCTCTTGCCCGATAAGGGCCTTGCAAAACTGGGCGGGCTCGAGAGCGTCACGAAGCAATTGGCGCGCATCAACCGCATCATCATCGTCGGCTGCGGTACCGCATATTACGCGGGGCTGGTGGGTGAGTACATGCTCGAAGAACACGTCGGTATTCCGGTCGAAGTGGAGCTCGGAAGCGAATTCCGGTATCGGAAACCAGTCATTAACGACCGCACTATCGTGCTCGCGATATCGCAATCGGGCGAGACTGCCGATACGCTCGAAGCTATCCGCGAAGCGAAGCGTCGCGGCGCGCTCGCGCTCGGCATCGTCAATACCGTTAGTTCGACCATCGCGCGGACTACGGATGCCGGTGTATACAATCATGCGGGCCCCGAGATAGGCGTCGCGTCCACCAAAGCTTTCATCTCACAAATGACCGCGCTCGCGCTCCTCACGCTCTTTCTCGGTCGCCAACGGGCCTCCGCCACGCCGGAGCAGGCTTCGGCCTCGCGAAGGCGGGAGATGTCGGTAGTCGAAGGGCGCGACATCGCTCACGCATTGCAGGAGTTGCCGCAAAAAATGCAAACAATTCTCGATAACCGGAAGGCGATAGAAAAACTTGCAATAAAATACGCAAAAAGTCGCGATTTTCTGTACATTGGTCGCAAATACAATTATCCGATCGCGTTTGAGGGTGCGCTCAAGCTCAAAGAAATTTCATATATTCACGCCGAAGGATGCGGAGCGGGGGAGATGAAGCACGGCTCGCTCGCGATGATCGACGAGCATTTTCCCACCATGGCAATAGTGCCTGCCGATAGTGTGTACGACAAGATGCTTTCAAATATCCAACAGATCAAAGCGCGCAAAGGGCCCGTCATCGCGCTTGCGAGCGAAGGGGATACCGAAGTCGGAAAAATAGCCGACGATGTCATCTATGTGCCGCACACGATAGAAATGTTGATGCCGATTCTCAACATCATCCCGCTTCAGCTTTTTGCCTACTACTTCGCGCGGGAAAAAGGTCTCAACGTCGACCGTCCGCGCAATCTCGCGAAATCAGTGACGGTGGAATAATTACGGCCAAAGCCCGCGCAATTTGGCACAATCCGTCACTGTTGAATAGATTTTAATTTCCCCCTATCCTTCACGGCCGTGAAGGATAGGGGGAAATCGGTGATGGCAGAGTAAATAAAAGTCCTCATCTGAAATTCGACGAGGACTCGATCGTTCAAGAACTACGAGAAGTATGGAGCATATATCGAGTATGCGACACATGTCCACAGACAGAGACCCATTGGCCATAATCGCCCCTCCTGTCGTGCAGGAGCATTGGTATCTTGTATGAGAAATTTCGGTGCTTTTTCGAAGCAAGCGACAAAAACTGCGAAACCCACGAATCTCATAAATACACTACCCGTCGGTAAAGCTGAGACGAGGGCCAAAATGCCAATAATCAGCGCAATGTTTGAGAGTGACCTATTGTTGAGAACCATCACTGATCTCCCGGAGCTAATGCGCACTCTACAATGAATGCGTATTTCTACAAAGTGTGTTATCTCCCCATCCCGAAGAAATTCTCGTAGATTTGCAGCACGCGGGATTCGACATCGTTTGGAATATTGTTTCGTCAAGCGGAGAAACAAACTGGATACAGGTGATCGCAAAAAAGACTTATATCTTTTCGATCTGCTCCCACGAACGGCCGGCGACGCCGAAGTGGCCGTAGGCGGCCGTTTCGCGGAAGATGGGGCGACGGAGGCCGAGGCGTTCAATAATAGCGCGCGGACGGAAATCGAAATTCTTTGTGACTATCTTCGTGAGATTTTTTCCCTTTTCGTCAAACGCTTCCACCATCACCGGCTCAACACGGCCGATTGCGTAGGCTACCGATACAAGGACCTTTTTGCCGTAACCATTGGCAACGAGATTCTTTGCGACGAAACGGCACATATACGCGGCAGAGCGGTCCACCTTGGTCGCGTCTTTGCCGGAGAACGCGCCGCCGCCGTGTGGCAAGAGGCCGCCGTAGGTATCTACCATTATCTTTCTTCCGGTCAAACCAGCGTCCGCGGTGAATCCGCCGATCTCAAATTTCCCTGTCGGATTTACCAGTATCTCAATTCCTTTGGTCGAGCCGAGGATCGGTCTAAAAAGATTTTTTACGAGGTCCTTTCGTATCTGTTCTTGTGACACTTTTTTTGCATGTTGCGTCGAGGTAAGAGCGGTGATGACCTTGCCGTCGCTGATCGTTACCTGCGTTTTTCCGTCGGGACGGAGCCAGAGGAGAGTTTTTTCGCGACGCAGTTTTTCGAGACGGCGAGCAAGTGCGTGAGAGAGCACCACGCCGAGCGGGAGCATCTCTTTTGTTTCATCGGTAGCATATCCATACATGATGCCCTGATCGCCGGCACCTCCGGTGTCTACGCCCTGTGCGATATTGCCGGATTGATGCGCGACCCTCACGAGAATGTCGAGTTTCTCCGTGTATCCGATAGAGCTGTACAC
>Ga0076153_143_pt1 | contig 16798 bp, 18 predicted proteins | sample RifGroC2_FD_68174 | JGI IMG/M metagenome (GOLD analysis project Ga0076153, IMG submission 68174) | Parcubacteria (Kaiserbacteria) bacterium GW2011_GWC2_52_8b
AACACCTCATGTATTGCTTTCATGGTCATGAAAGCGACGGTAACCTACTTTTGATCTATCCACTGAGCTTTCGGTAACCTTATTTATGATCTATATCGTGCGTTTGCGCATTGGCCGCTTTTTGTGTAGGATGCGCCCACATATGGCACCCCTCGACGGAGCTCGGGGCAAGCGCCCATAAACAAAGTATGGCACGGATCTGCGCAATCACCGGTAAACACTCTCAGGTCGGCGGAGGGTATAGCAATCGCACGCGTGCGACCAAATTCAACCCTACCGGTGCGCGCCGCCGCCAGGTCAATTTGCAAAAGAAAACACTTTTCATCCCCGAACTCGGTAAGAAAGTCACCATCACCGTCTCGGCAAAAGGCCTGAAGACTATGAAAAAACGCGGTGCCTATCTTACGCTCAAAAAAGCTGGCTTGGTGAAATAACTTTCGAGCGTTCGAACTATTCTTTATATAGGGCGATATATCGCCCTATATTTACACACTATCTTTTGGTAACGGTTTTTCCGTCGGAGACAAAGGTGATGGTACCCTCTGTGCACGTGTCGAGTGCCTTGATGTTGAACCGCGCGAAGGTATCGATGGTTTCCTGATTGGGATGGCCATACTTGTTGTCGCACCCGCGTGAGAAAACGGCGAATTGCGGGTCGACGAAGCCCACGAAAAACGGCGAGGAGGATGTTTTTGAGCCATGATGCCCCGCCTTTAGGACATTCGAGTGCAGGCCACCTCCATCGAGTACAACCAAATAATTTTCTATCACCTGCGGCGCATCGCACGGGAGCATGAACGAGGTCTCTCCATAGACGAGACGCGTGACGACGCACCCGAGGTTGGTGTCGACATTGGGCACGTCGCGATCGGGAGAAAGGACTTCAAGATACGCGCCGTCGCCCAGATCGACGATCTGCCCACGATGCGCGATGACGACGCGTGCTCCTTCGGCATGTACCGCTTTTTCTACTGCATTCCACGTTGCCGTAGTACCCTGCACGCTCGACTCTATGATCGTGTCTACTGTATACCGTTGCAATACATCAATGAGGCCGCCGACATGGTCGCCATCCGGATGTGTGGGAATGACCACGTCGATGGAGCGGTCCCACCACGGACTGACTTCGGCGAGCTTGCGCAATACCCCAGCGTTCGGCCCTCCATCTATCAAGACCTGCCGCCCACTCGGCGCATCAATAAATATAGAATCGCCTTGGCCAATATCGAGAAAGGAAACCGTGAGAAGCCCGCGCCTATCCTCGCGCCATGCCACGTACCAGATAGTCGCGGTGAGAAAAAAGAGTACGAGTATCGTGAGGGTAAGAAGAAAACGGCTGCGGCGCATGGCGCAGTATAGTCACAAAACGTTCATGCACCAGAGTGATATACTGTCGTCATTATCCTAGCTAATTTCTCTATGGAATACGTGGCAAAAACATTTATTCTCCCCGCACTCGACGGTATTTCCGCGAAGTCCATCGAGGAACACATCGGTCTCTATCAGGGATATGTAAAGAACTTCAACGCGATGTCGGCATTGCTTCCTGAATACGCCAAGGACTCCGAGAAACATGCTCATGCGCTTGCCGAACTTATTCGCCGCCGTTCATTCGAATTCGGCGGGATGCGACTGCATGAACTCTACTTTCCGCAATTTGAAGGAGGTGCCGTAGCCGCTTCGACGAGCGGCGCGTTCTTTGATGCCGTCGCGAAGGACTATCACAAAATTGAATACCTTGTCGAAATGCTGAAAGCGATCGGTAAAATGCGCGGCCCCGGCTGGGCTATTCTCTACTGGGATCCATCTTCGCAACAATTTCAGACCGGTTTTACCGGCGAGCAACACATGGGGCATTTCGTTACACTCCCCATCATCCTCGCACTCGATGTGTGGGAACATGCCTTTTTGATTGATTATGGTGCGCAGGGCAAAGGCAAATACATCGACGCCTTCTTCAAAAACCTCAATTGGGGGGCAATTGAGAGACGATTTCAGCAGGCATCTGCCTGATAGTGAAGCAAGCTGGGGGTTCAGTGCTTGCACCGCGAAGCTACAAACTATACCGCCCTACTTCGCTCCTCCTTCGCCAAGGCTTCGGAAGGACACACTAAAGCTTCGCAGGACACATCACTCTGCTCGTCGCTTTCGTTCCGAGCGGAGTGGTGTGGAAAAGCGCTTTGCGGCCACCAGGATGTGATACCATACAGTGATTACGATAATTATAATTAATATGAAATTAGAACGTGCCATTCTTCTTGCCTTCTTCGCCAATTATTTGGTTAATAATGTCGTGGCAGCAGTCGTTGCCCTTATTCCTCCCAGCGCCACTCCCGGCATTCTTACCCCGCAATACATGAGCTTTGTGGTACTTTCCGCGTTGCTCGTTGCTGCCTTCACGTGGTGGTACATGAAAAAGGGTGGTGATCTGCAAATGGGCGTCATTTTTGGCGTCACCGGATTCCTCGTCGCTATCATTACTGCGCTCGTCTCCGGTTTGGCCGGCGTCGTCCTGCAGACGGGCTCGCTTTCACAAATGGTAAGCGTACTTCCCAATTTCTGGCCATTCCTCGCCAATTGGTCTACCATCGTCTTGCTCGGCTACTGGGTCATCCCGGCGGTCGCTATCGGATGGTATGTCGGTCGCTCCGGCATGACCAACGAACCTCCGAAGCCGATATTCTAGTTTTCCGAATGTAGAAAAACCCCGTCTCAGCGGGGTTTTTTGTTTTTTAGTTGCCCCTGTAGCACTACGGCAGCGACACCGAGCGCGGCATAGATGGGCATAAGCAGCCACGCACTGAACGCAGGGATCGAAACGGCGGCGAATGGCAAAGCCGCGAACACTTGTGCGACGGTGATGATGTACCACAGCAACGCATACGCGGGAAATCCGACGATAACGGCAAAAGGGCCGAGAAGTATCCCGGCGATCGCTGCAATAAACGAGAACAGCATGGCGAATGGGACCGGAATGAGCGCGAGCAAGTTCGCGGGAAGCGCGACGAGGGATAACTGGCCATTTTGATAGAGCAAAAGTGGCACGACCGCGAGCTGTGTGCCGAGCGAGGAGGCCATAATCTCCCGCAAAGCGAATTTCTCGGTGAGCCAGTGTAATCGTGCGGAGAAAATCGGCGTAAACAGGATGAGGCCGAGCGTCGCAAGCGCCGAAAGCTGAAAACTGGGATCAAATCCGAGCGTATATGGGTTCCACAGCACCATTGCGAATGCAACGATACCTAATATGCGCGTCGCCAAAAATGTGCGCGTTGTGGCTCGGGCAAACACCGCGATGAGCGCCATCGCACCGGCACGTACCGCGCTTGCAGCCCCGCCCGACATAAGCACAAAGAACAGAACCGCTGAAGCGAGTCCTCCATACTGCAAGTATCGAGGAAGTAGCTGCAAACACCACCGAACGAAGTTCATTACGACGGTGATGTTGTAGCCGGAAAGGACCACCATATGTACGAGCGACACGCGACGAAATACGTCGGAGAGTTCCGGCCCGATGGAGCGCTTGTCGCCGACCGTTATGCCACCGCCCAGCCCCGCTTCGGGTTCTGCGACAGCGGCACCGAGACCCGCGAGATAGCGTTGTTTGATGTAAATCGCGGCTTTTTGTACCGGATTGCCGCCACTTCCCATAACTTCGATGTGCGCATACGAAAGTTCGTAACTGATACCGTCTTTCGCCAAATAACTTGGATAATTGAATTGCCTACCGAGACCACTATCAAATGCTTGTGGCAACTGAAGTTTCCCCGACACGCGCACACGGTCGCCATACGAAACATCTTCATGCAGTGGCGCGTGCGCGAGCACGCCTGCCTCCACATGTTCCGGCGAGGTAAGGCCCGCGTATACGGAAGTGGTTGAGTTCTCCGCAATGAGCGCACTGACCTTGATGGGCACGAGCACACCCGTCTCCCGTACGTCCGGTTCGTTGGTAACAATCCCCTCGAGAGTAACACTCTTGTCGATATAACCGGCAAGTACCGGATCATCATGTACGATTGCCGCATCCATCCGCAAAATTCCCGCGCCGCCTGCTATCAGTGCGATCGCGACAAGCAGGACATATCGCGCGTGGGCAACCGCGAGGCGTCGCCTCGCGGGTCCGACGAGAAGAACAGTGGGTGCCGCCACTGCTATGAGCGCGACGCCTTCCACATACATTAAACCGATAGGAAAAAACGAGCGCGCGAACACACCGACGAGAAATCCGAGCACTATCGCCCACAAGACCTTTGACCCCATGTGAGCGGTATCCTACAAAAAAATAACTCCCGACGCGAGTCGGGGTTTTTGCGGACACTTTTATGCTTTCGGTTTATCGAGTGATTCGAGCCGGAGAATCTTGAATATCATATATACGACGAGACAGAGAATGAGGAAATTAATGAGTACAGAAATAAAGTCCCCCACTCTAAAAGCTCCGATCGAAAAGTCCGCGATCGTTTGCACGCCCCCAAAATATGCCAAGAGCGGATTGATGAGGTCTTCCATGAGCGCCTTCACGAGATTTTGCGCCGCGCCGCCAAAAATAAAACCAATCGCAAGCCCGGCAACGCCCCGCTCGCGAATGAAACCAAGAAATCCTGTGACGTGTTCGCGCATGGGTACATTATAGCGCTTCGTCGAGGGCTTCGTTGACGAGGCGGTCGGCTTCGATATTTTCTTCGCGCGGAATGTGCACAAATTTATATTTTGGAAAATCTGCGAGCAGTGCACGCGCTTTGGCGACCTGTGGTTTGAGCGTCGGTTCTTTTACTTTCCAATTGCCGGCAATCTGTTCGATGACAAGCTTGCTGTCCATCCGTATTTCAATGCTTCTTCCCTGCAGTTTGCGCCGCTTCGCTTCTTGGAGCGCGAGCGCGAGCGCTTCGTACTCGGCCCAATTGTTGGTCTGCTCTCCGAGATATTGTTTGAGTTCTGCGATGACGCGACCACCATCCATGATGACAACCCCCGCTCCGGCAGGCCCGGGATTGTTGCGCGCTCCACCATCGGTATAGATAATTATTGTGTGCATTCGCACACCATAGCATACGCGAAAACACTGCGAAAAACGGAGTGAGGGCTATTGACCGGATACTTGCGTGGTACCACCCGAGGACTCACATTGCTGTTGACCTGCGGGCACGGGATTTTTTGCGCAGAGCTGATACGCAGAATTATTTCGACCTGGCGTGTACGTAAATTGATCGAGTGGGATCGCTGCCGCAGTCGCCTGGTACTGCGGATCAATGCCTTGAATTGACTCGGGGAGAGTCGCGGGGTATATGCCGCCGTGAGCGTCGTAGTACAGTTCCAGATCGAGTTGAAGAAACTTCAGGTTCGCCTCGGTGCGCGCCGCGGCAGCCTTTTCACGCACGCCGCTCAATGTTGCGAGAACGATTGATGCGAGAATACCAATGACGATCAAAAGAAGTGGTACGATCGCACCCACTATCACGAGTACGATCTCGCCGCCGGTCAGCGGTTGATGTGTTTGGTGTACATCAGCTGCCGCAGAAAGGCGCCGATACAGCGCGACGAATCCGAGAAGTGAGATGAGACCAGTCGCCGCAACGAGCCCGAGTACGCGCAATCGGTTGCCCTTTGTAATGCGTGCCGATGCTTTGAGCGCCTCGATCGGACTCATACCTTTATCAACCACAAAATACGGAGCAAACAGAAAGGCCGTCAGTGCCATGAAACCCGGAATAATGAAGAGAATAAAACCACCCACGATTATGATCCCTGAGAGAACGGTCACTCCGAGATAACTCCAAAATTTTTGAGGATGCCAGAAGGCCGATAGGGCGGCGAAAGCAGTGTCATCGTGTGCTTTGATGAAGAGTGCGAGCCAGCCTATACCAATAAGGGTGTTGAGGGAAAAACTCGCGACAAAACTTACCAAACCGGCAACTCCCGAACCAAAGAACGCTCCGACAAAACCGCTCACAAAACTTGCGCACCACGCCAGGATACTGTAGATGATAGTTGCACCGATAAAAAACCACGGGCGTTTCTTGAACGTTTCCCATCCAAAACTGATAAAGCTACCGACTGACAAAGTGGTGTCCATATGTCGATCATGCTATCAGGGCCCGGTACTGTTGACAAATTACATGAAAGAGCATCTAATGTGAAGCGGGTAAACAAACGGAGGTTCCCATGACTGTGATCGCCTTCACGGGCCGGCTCAACCCCGATGAAGTAGAGCGTTTTACAAAATACGTCACCGACCACATCTGTGGTGAGCTTCATGTGGCGGGGTCCGGGACCGAGCGACCCACACCAAAGAGCGCCGTTCACTATTACTTTGATCTCGCGTCAGAAAAATGTATGGAGACACGCATGTATTTCAGCGTCGAAGAGGTGCGAGAAATCCTCGCCAAACATTGATACGAGCCCCGCGAATGCGGGGCTTCATTTTTTTCACGCTACCGAGAACACATCAACAAGGCGGTGTGGCAAGAAAGCGCGCGCTGCCGCCGATCTGCGGCGTGTGCGTGAAATCGTCGGGTGATCTGAAAAAATCGAACGCGCGGAATTTTGCATTTGAATTTTGACACGTAAGTGATATCTCCACGTGATTTTGTTCTTTTCCGAAACGCTTCATGGCGGCGACGGTCGAGCCTTCGATGAGAAACATCGGCTTCCTGTTATCGACGCCAAAGGGGGCAAGCTGCGAAACTTCTTGAAATGTATGCCACGAAATTTCGGGAAGAGTGATTCGAACATCCGCTTCTGGTTTTGCCGGAGTGGCATTTTCTGATGACGCGGCGGCTGCTTTCGCAAATATTTCCGGCAATTCATGCACGCGTTCATATGAAACGGAAAATCCGCCGCTTCGTTCATGGCCGCCGTATTCTGCAAGTGCATCGCCCGCATTTTTAAATAGTTCGACAAGCGAAACGCTGCCGTCCGAGCGGCATGAACCTTTGAGTGAGCCTTGGCCGTCGCGTCCCCATATACAAACGACGCCACCGCGCTCTTGCATGATGGAATTCGCCGCAAGGCCGAGGAGCGCCGGTTTCCATTCAACATTACCGAGTACGACGACACGACTCGCTTCGCTGTAGCGTATACTCACCGTTTTTCGCGCTTGTCGTACCATGCTGGCCACTGCTCCTTTGCGGCTTGCATTTAATTCTTCGAGATGCGCGGCACAGTTCTCCGCCTCCGCTCTATCTTTCGTCGTCAGAAGTCGGAGGGCTATTTCTGGTTCGCCCATCCGTGAGGCGGCATTGATACGCGGTCCGATAGAAAAACCGATGTCATCTTCCGTGAGTTCGCTTTGCTTCAATCGCAAGCGGGTACAGAGCGCGCGAATGCCGGGCCGCGGCGATTTACGCAAGACGGAAAGTCCGTAGCGTACGAGCGTACGGTTTTCTAGGGCGAGCGGGACCATGTCGGCGATGGTGGCGATGGCGACACAGTCGAGAAGCCATTTTTCCCATCCATCAGGAACCGAAATGAAACGCACGATACCGCGACGTTTTCCTTCTATCAGTGCCGCCTGAGCGAGCTTGAATGCCATTGCTGCGCCACACAGATCACGGAACGGGTAATCACCCAGCTTTGGATTCAGTACGGCGATTGCTTCGGGCATCCCGTGCCTACCGGCAGACAACTCCCCCATGATCTCGTGGTGGTCGGTCACAATCACATCAACACCTATTGCTCTAGCATGTGCGACCGCATCAACTGCAGTCATACCGACATCAACGGTAATGATGAGCTTCACCCCGTGCGAGGCAAGTAACGTGATCGCTTCCTCGTGAAATCCGTAGCCTTCGCGGTCGCGATGCGGAATATATATTTCGAAATTCTCGTATCCTATCTTCTTAAAAAAATCAGAAAGTATCGAGGCACCCGGGATCCCGTCACAATCAAAATCCGCATACACCGCGATACGCTCATTTCTTTCGAGGGCGCAAAATAATCTCTCAAGCGCACTATTCATCCCCTCAATGAGCATCGGGGAGTGCGTATGGAGTTCATAATCGGGATTGAGGAATGCGTGTACATCCGTATCGGTAGAAATTCCCCGCTTCGTCAAAAGTTCACGTACAAAATCTGAAACTTCCATCCGGTCGATTGTATCACCCGTCCCAAAAGTCTATACTAGATCTATGAAAGATTGCATTTTCTGCAAAATTATCCGTGGCGAGCTGCCGACGAACAAAGTGTACGAGGATGATTCCACGCTCGCATTCCTCGACATTCATCCGGTCACACCGGGTCATACGCTCGTCATCACAAAAAATACGGACTCATACAATCTCCTGGATATTTCCGAAGCGGAAATAAGCGATCTTACCGGCAAAAGCAACCGGCGCCGACGGCATCAATATCATGATGAATAATCGCGGACACGCCGGACAAGTGGTGGACCATCCGCACGTGCACATCATTCCGCGTTTCAAGGGCGACGGCCTTCGCCAATGGGATCACTCGTCGTACCAAGATGGCGAAGCTGCGACCATCGCCAAAAAAATCCGCGGCATGTTGTAAGAAAAGGGCTCGGATATGTCCGAACCCTATTCACGACAAAAGCAAAGAGCTGATCTGACACGATTACTCCCCATCCCTATACTTTAGAAAAATGTGAAGTATCGGGATGGGAAACTTCGAATGAACTACCGCGGGGCAGAGCCCGTCCCTCGCCTTGCTTACTGCTTCTTCTCCCCCTGTTGTTCGAGCACCTCGATGGCGGGCAAGGTCCCTTTCAAAAGATACTCGAGCATGGAGCCGCCGCCGGTCGATAGGAAGCCGAGTTTGCCTTCGGGAATAAGATCTTCGATGGCCGCAATGGTATCTCCCCCACCGATGACCGCTTGCGCGCCGCTCGCCACTGCTTTTTCTATCAATTCCGCGATCGCGTGCGTGTATGAAATGTATCCATCTTCGTAGAGTCCCGTCGGACCATTCCAGAGAATGAACTTTGCATTGGTAAGCAGGGGTGCGATTGCTGCGACGGAATCCGGTCCGATGTCCACGATTTTATCGTCGTCGGACACGTCGGTAGGCTTCTTCACGCGCGCCTGTTTATTCAGGCTTTCCACCGTCACATCGACCGGTGAGACAAGGTGCGTACTTGAGAGCACGTCGTATCCGGGGAGCTCTGCGGAGATGAGTGACCGACCGACCGGATACCCTTTCGCCTTGAATACGTCGTTGGCGAGCGCTCCAGCGATAAAAAGATGGTCGTATATTTCAAGGAGCGCATGGATCAAGGGGGATTTTGTCTCGAATTTTGCGCCGCCGAGGACAGCGAACGACGGGCTTGCCGGTTTTCGTGCTTCGTCAAGCTGATGCACTTCATCGCGCATGAGAAAGCCGGCATATGCAGGCAGTAGCTTTGCGATACCGACATTCGAAGCGTAGTTGCGGTGCGCATCGGGAAAGGCGTCTCCCACAAAAATATCCGCGAGTGAAGCAAGGAATTCGGAAAACGCCGGGTCATTCGTTTCTTCGCCGGGATCGAGCCGCGTGTTCTCGATGACCAAGCATTCACCGTCTTTGAGCGCATGCACTTCCGCCGGTACGTGCGTAAATGGCGTACCCATAAAATGTATAGGGAGTTCCGGCGCAAGCTTAATAAGCGCTTCCGCGACGGGCCGTATCGATTCACCTTTGCGGCCAAAGTAGCCTGCGATCACCGTTCGCGCACCGTTTTTGACGAGATATTCGATGGTCGGCAGGGCGCGCTTGAGACGGAACACGTCTTCAGGCGACCCTTCGGAATTGACTGGCAAATTGAGAATGGTGCGCAAAAAAACGCGCTTTCCTTTTAATTCACCTGTCGAGAGCTCATCGATGCATCGCATAATAATTTCAAAGTGATCGTAGTAATGCGCTCACCCGCACGGGATCGGCGCTTGCCCTGCCGACGAGCAATCCTCGTACATCCCCCAAGCGTAGCATCTCGCCGGCATTTTTTTCGTCGATCGAACCGCCGTAGAGAATAACGACCCGGTGTCCGAGTTCCCCATGCATCTCAACGATCGTCTTTCGAATGAAGATCGACATTTCATGCATGTCGCGCGGAGACATTGCCGCTTCGGCCCCGATAGCCCAGATTGGCTCGTACGCAACGATGACGCGAGCGACTTTTCCGGCAGGTACGTTAGTAAATCCCGCCCGTAATTGCTGCTTCACCACACCGAAATACTCGCCGCTCGCGGAACGGCTCTTCTCCCCCACGCACAAAATCGGGGTCATGCTCCGCGCAAGCGCGGCAGCGACTTTTTTTCGCGTGTCGTCTTCGGATTCGCCCATCGCCCGCCGTTCCGCATGACCAATAACGACATACGAAGCGCCGGCATCGTGCGCCTGCTGCAGCGATATCTCTCCTGTGTATGCGCCGCTCCCCTCGAAGTGCGCGTTTTGTACCGCATGTGGTGCCACGACGATGAGCGCCCCCGATCTTTCCGCGGATTTCTTCGTCACCTCGAGTAGTTTCTTTGCCGCACGAAAGGTCGGCGGATTCATTTTCCAGTTGGCGACAACAATTGATTTCATGCTGTGGATTTTAGCACGATATCGGTCTTCGTCAGTGTACAATTATAGATACATTGAAAAAATTACACTGTTCGGGATTCACTCTTCTCGAGACGATCATTTCAATCATGATCGTCGGGGTTGTTATCGTTATTTTTTCGACGAGCTCGAGCACTTTCATTCTCACGAGAGATGCAAAACAGCAAGACATCGCGATGCATATTGCCAATTCAAAGATGGCACAACTGCGCGAAAATGGGTACGCCGCGCTTCCTGTGGATGGGCCATTCGCCGATCCGCTGTTGAGTACACTGCCGCTGGGTAGTGCGAGTACGAGCATCAGCGTGTTGAATGCGAAAACGAAACGCGTCGACGTGATCGTCGGGTGGAAACGCGGGGCGATGCCGCGTTCCGTCACGCTCACGACCCTTATGACCGAAACCGGAGGATTATGATCCCGTCTTTACAGAAATCGGGTCGAGGATTCACGATGATCGAAGTTCTCACGGTAGTTTTCATCTTTTCACTCATCATGCTCGCCATTTTCACGCTCTACATAAATTATCAAAACCTCCTTGGTACGCAGGAAGCGCTTATCGATACCGCCGGCTCCGCAAGCGCATCAATAACCGACATTCAAAACTCTGTATTGCAGGCGGATCATGTAGTCGCGTCTTATTCATTCTCCGGCACGGATCACACATCGACCACCACATCACTCGTTCTTGAGCTCCCTTCACGAACGAGTGATGGGGACATCGTTTCCGGATCGTATGATTACATCGCATACTACGCAAGCAGCACCACACTCTACCGCACCGTCGAAGCGGCGGTTGGCAGCTCCCGACAATCCGGTACGCGAAGTTTTAGCCACACGCTGAATATGCTTGCGTTTACCTATGACAGCAGCTCCTTCGCATCAGTGTCAAAAATCACCGTCGACATCACAACAGAGAAAGTGGTAAAACAAAAAAGCACGACCGCACATCTTAATCAGGACATATATTTGCGCAACTTCTAAATAATCAACTTACATGAAACATAAATTTCAGCATGATCGAGGATACGTCCTCCTCGTCACTCTGGTCGCCTCCGGCCTCATACTCATCACCTTCTCCACTCTCATCAATTACGTCTCGCAGTATGCGAAATCGACGCGGCGTGCCGTCTCTACATCGCAAACACTCGCACTCGCCGAGGCCGGCATTGATAAGGCAATATACGAGATGAACGCCAGCGGAAGTTACAACGGCGAGACGAACACGGCACTCGGCGCAGGCACCTTTACGACATCAATCGCCACGATCGACAGTAGTACAAAACGCATCACATCTATCGGGTATTTTCCGGACAACGTAAACCCAATCATAACAAAAGAAGTAAAAGCGACAGTGAGCATCAACTCAAGTGTTGTCGCGTTCCGATTCGGCGTGCAGGTCGGCGAAGGCGGTGTCACGATGGACAATGGCTCGCAAGTGATTGGAAATCTGTTTTCAAATGGCAATGTTTCAGGCAGCGGTACCATTACGGGAGATGCAACGGTCGCCGGCGGCGCACAGCCATCCGTCGACCAAGAATGGCTGGTGCAAAACACAGGCTTCAATCTGGGTGACGTAACAGCACGCGCAGACCTTGCACAGGCATTTGTGGTATCTTCGACGTCCGCTCTCAACAAAGTAAGTTTGTATGTAAAAAAAGTCGGCCTTCCCGGCGACATCACGATTAAAATCGTCACTGACAACATTAATAAGCCGTCGAAAACCATCCGTGCATCCGGGGGCCTACTTGCCTCATCAGTGACCGGATCATACGGATTCGTTGACGCAAGTTTGAGCACATCTCCAAACCTCACCACCGGCACAAGATATTGGATCATTGCGATCGCATCGATCAATGCGAGCAACTATTTTTTGTGGGGTGAAGACAACACAGACGCATATCCGAATGGAAAAGGTATGTACAGTGCAAACTGGAACGCGAGCAGCCCTGTATGGACCAACGCCGGAGGTGATCTCGACTTTCGAACGTACATGGGGGGAGTTGCCACCTCTTTGAGCGGCATTACCGTACAGGGCAACGCATATGCCAACACGCTTTCAAGTTGCTCCGTCGGAGGCGATGCATACTATCAAACAATTTCCAATTGCTCCGTCGGTGGCACTTCGCACCCTGGCAGTGTGGATCAAACCGCGGCACCACTTGTACCTTCGGATGGGCAAATAGACGACTGGAAGGCAACCGCGGAAGCGGGGGGTGTTGTGGGAAGTCAAAATATTTCCGACACCACTATTACATTGGGGCCGAAAAAAATCACGGGAAATTTGACTCTTTCGAACAACGCAACACTCACTGTTTCCGGCACGCTGTGGATCACGGGGACACTGTCGGCGAGCAATAATGCGAACATCCGCTTGAGCCCGTCCTACGGTTCCAACTCAGGCGTTATCGTCGTAGACGGCACGGCCAGTCTCTCAAACAATGCGACCGTAATCGGGTCGGGTCAACCGGGAAGTTATATCATGATCGTCGTTGCAAAAAATGATCCCACTCATACGGTCCTCGAGATCGGAAACAACGTGGGGGGCGCTATCTTTTCTGCGCCCCACGGCCGCGTGGAATTCGAGAACAATGCTGGCGCCAAGGAAGTGACCGGATACGGATTCGAGATGGAAAACAATTCAACCGTCACGTACGAAAGCGGTCTGCAGAACGAAACATTTTCCAACGGCCCCGGCGGCTCGTGGGCATTCGTGCCCGGAAGTTATGTGATCGCACAGTAGTGCATTACACAATATTAGACAGCGAGTAGATCGGCGCGATCATCGAGACCGCAAAAAAACCCACTGCGGCGCCGATGATGAGCATGAGAAATGGCTCAATAATAGTAGACAAATCTTTCGTTTTTCGATCCACCTCATCTTCATAAAAAAGCGCAAGGCGCTTCATCATTTCCGCGAGCTGTCCCGTTTCTTCGCCGACCGCCATCATCTCACCGACAAAGGCCGGAAAGAGATCCTCACGACGCGCGAAGACAGCAGAAATCGGCTCTCCCTGGCCTACCGATACCGCAGACGCGTTGATCACTTCCTTAAAGTATGAATTTTGTATCACTTCTTCCACGATCTCGAGCGCGGTCAACACGCTGACACCCGACGTAAGGAGCGAAGAAAGCGTGCGCGCGGTGCGTGCCGCATTCACTTCGCGAACCATTGCTCCGATCATGGGCACACGGAGAAAAATAAAATCCGCCGCTCGTTTTCCACGAGAGGTTTTCAATCCAATGATAACTGCCGCGACAATCCCCATAAAAAGAACAGCGGCGAGGATCGTGTTCTGTGAAAGGAAATCGCTGATCCCGATGACTATTTTTGTGGACGTCGGCAAATCGGCATTCATTTCCTTAAATGTAGACGCGAGCGTCGGCACCACGTAGATCATCATCGTCGCGCCAATGCCGATGATCGCAATGATAATAATTGCGGGGTAAATAAGCGCGCCGCGAATTTTCTTCTTGAGCGTGTACATGCGCTCCATCTGGTCGGCGACGATTGCAAGCGAGCCCGACAGATCGCCCCCCTCTTCTCCGGCGCGGGTCATCGCGACGAATAAACGTGAGAACGTGTGCGGGTAGTTGCCGAGTGCTATGTTGAGCGCATCTCCGTGACGGATGTCGTTCGTAATTTGCGAAATCGTGTTCAAGAAGCGCAGATTTTTTGTCTGACGCTCCATCACCGCAAGCGCGCGCGCCAGAGATAGGCCCGCGCCGAGCATCGCTCCGAGATTTCGTGCAAACAGTATTTTGTCGTATTCTTTGATGGTCGAGATCCGCGCATTCCAATAGGCGAGATCAAACCAATCGTGCGACCCAACCTCTGAAAATGAAACGAGTCGTCCTCCTTCGCGGCGGATAATTTCGTAGAGATCAAAACGATCTGCTGCCTCGGTCCTGCCTCTATAGAGCTCGTGATCAGCTCGTTCAGCCGAATATGTAAAATGGGCCATTTCTATAAGTATAGACGAAAAAAGCCGTCCTCTTCTCGTTGTCGTGTTTCATCGTGGACAATCCGTATGCGAAACAGAATTATTCAGTCCCCCAAGCGAGGCGGGGGGCAATAACAGGTTTGCGAACCTCTCGCGCAACGTGAACTACCCACCACAACACATAGTGGCGGTGAAAAATATGAAAGCGGGCACTTTCATCGCGTTCGCAAACCTGTTATTGCCTCCAGTCGAGCGCCCTACTCGGTGATGACGCGCAACACCTCCTCAATACTTGTCTCACCCTGCGCCGCCTTGAAGATCCCGTCTTCGCTCATGGTGAGCATGCCCTCACTGCGCGCCTGTTTTTCGATCTCATCCCCTGTCGCGTTTTTCATGATGAGCTCCTTGATCGTTGAATTCACCGACATCACTTCATAAATACCGACACGTCCCGAATAACCGGAAGGACTCGCCGCACTCTCTTTTGGACGGCTGAATGAAATATCTTTCCATGTCGCATCTTTTGCTACAGCTTTCTCTTCTTTGAGCGTACGCAGCACGATCCCCGGATCGATCATGTGTTCAAGACTGTTTTGCTCGTCGCGTGTAAGCGCGTATTTTTCTTTTTCCGGGGTCAGCCGCCGCACCAATCGCTGGCCGATGATGACGCGGAGCGTGGAGACGAGAAGGAACGGCTCAATTCCCATGTCGAGGAGGCGCGGGATGGCTCCTGCAGCCGAATTGGTATGCAGCGTCGAGAGCACGAGGTGCCCTGTCAGCGATGCATTGATGGCCAATGAGGCCGTTTCTTTGTCGCGGATCTCGCCGACCATGATGATGTCCGGATCTTGACGCACGAGCGTGCGCAGGCCATTCGCAAATGTGAATCCTATCTCGGGACGTACTTGCGTCTGATTGATGCGCGCCATTTGATATTCGATAGGGTCTTCGACTGTGGAGATATTCACATTCGGCGTGTTAACGATATCGAGAATGGTATAGAGTGTCGTCGATTTTCCGGATCCAGTCGGACCGCACGAAAGTATCATGCCGGTCGTCTTGCGCGTCGCCTCATGCATGCGCTCCAATCCCTCGCCGTGAAATCCGATCGATTCGAGCGTGAAGCCAGAGATTGAATCGCGCAAAAGTCGCATGACTATTTTTTCGCCGAAATAGGTGGGGAGTACGGACACACGGAACGATACCTTCTCTCCTCCGCCCTCCGCGCTGAAACGGCCATCTTGCGGCAGGCGTTTTTCATCGAGCCGCATATTGGCGAGTACTTTGATGCGCGCGGTCACAGCGGGAGCGGCCAGCTTCGGCAATTCCATCGCGTCGTGCAAAATACCGTCGATGCGATAGCGAATGAGAAGTGAGTCTTCCAGTGGTTCAATGTGAATATCGGATGCGTTTTGCGCGCCCGCATGGCGCAGAAGTGTGTCGACGATGCGCACCGCCGGCACGCCCGCCGCGAGATCTTCTTCTTTCAATTCTTTCGTGTGTTCGAGCGCTTCGGTTTCCTTGCGGATCACGTCGCCCAAATTATCTTTGAGTGACTGCTGATACTGTTTGAGCGCCGCTTTGATCGACGCAACATCCGTGAGGCGCGGCAATATTTTCAAACGTGTTTTTTTCTTTATGAAATCGATCGCCGCGAGATCGTCGGTGTTGAGCATCGCCACCTCAAGCTCATCGCCTTTGTGATTGTAGGCGATAATGTTGTTGCGCCGCGCGACAGGCTCGGGAATGAGCGAGAGTGTCTCGTATTTAATGTTGGTTCCCGTGAGTGCGACGAACGGGATCCCGAAAATGTATGCGTACGTGCGGCGAAGCTCGTCTTCGCCGACCATGTTGTGTGCGATCAAGATGTCGCCGATAGGCTTGCCCGAATCTTTTGCCTCCACCTCCGCTTTATCAAAATCTTTCTGCGACACCAGTCCCGCATCGGCAAGAAACGATTTCAAGTGTGTATCCGAAATGTACATAGTGAATGAGGTCCTTGGTGCTCGGGACTAGGAAATACAATTATAGCATCGTGAATTAGCCTTCCATTCGCTTCAACCGTTTATACACGTCGTCATCATTGCGCCTACCGACGAGTGGGACGTAGAGTGTTTCGCCAATGACTTTGTAAATGATCCGATATTCGCCGCTGTCCACGCGGTGAATGTCGTAACCTTTCAAGAATTTCGAATCCTGCGGGAATTACCTCTCTATCCCGCTATCCCGCTACCTCACATTTTTTTAAAGTATCGGGATTTTTCGGTACGGAAACTGTTTATGCAACACCACGAATAATCTGGTCGTCAATCTTGCGCTG
>Ga0076153_161_pt1 | contig 15663 bp, 15 predicted proteins | sample RifGroC2_FD_68174 | JGI IMG/M metagenome (GOLD analysis project Ga0076153, IMG submission 68174) | Parcubacteria (Kaiserbacteria) bacterium GW2011_GWC2_52_8b
CGTTGAAATGCTCGATCAGGTGGGGAGGGAGGCTGGCGTAAAAATTCAAATAGTGAGCACACAGCCGGAATCTTCCGCGTCAAAATCGACGCGTGCTCTCATATTTGTGATGCATGCGGAAGGGACATTTTCGCAGGTCGAACGGGCGGTAGAGCTATTCGAAACATTACCGATTCCATCTACCGTAGAGCAGATCGATATGTCACACGACGCGGGCATCTGGAGCCTGAATACGCGGGTGCGCGTTCTGACAACGGCGACCATTTAATGTATGTCACTTGATCCACGAACATGGTTTAAAGTTCCTCATCACGGACGATACGATCCGGAATCAATACGGAGTTTTACCGAGATCTACTGGCGCACGCTTCTCATCACGGGTGTGACGATCTGCCTCGGTGCACTCGTGTATGGGTGGGAACAATTTTTGGCCATTCAAGGAGACCGTTCCCCTGATGCACAGGGAAGACCGGCATTACAACAAAATATCGATCGCGCGGGGCTGCAGGCGATACTTGATACGTTCAAAGCACGGTCGGCGCGATTCGATGCGATCGGGGCGAGCAAAGAGACAATCTCGGACCCGTCTCATTAATGATCCGGGCAGACCCGTCGCGCTGACACGGTAAGGCGTTCGGCAAAAATAAGAATATGCGATATTCTTATTTTATCCCTCATTAGCTCTCGTAGTTCAATGGACAGAACAAGGCTCTTCTAAGGCTTTAATGTAGGTTCGATTCCTACCGAGAGCACCAGACAGGAAAGCGCAAGTGTTCGCTCGCCGCCTCGCAGAGCGAGGCGGCTCGCACGTACTGCGGTTTGGCCTCGAATTCAAATTGGCGATTTCGTCAGCATTTTAGCCTTTCGGCACCTTTTATTAGTAGCCACAAGGTCTTGTTTACAGGTGCGTTTCTGATATGATACACTATTGTCATACTATGAAAAGCAAAAGTAACCTTATAGAACAGCTCAAATCCTTACCACATTTTGGGAAAAATACTGTATTTCAGCTTGGCAAACAGTTGGGGCTTAAGGACTCTACGGTTAATACCTACATTAGCCGGTTTTTGAAGTACAAAGAAATTATCCAGCTCAAGAGAGGGTTGTATGTCTCTACTGATTTTTTCGATAAAAACAAGAACGACGTTTCCTATTCGTTCTATCTTGCCAATGTCATCCGTACACCCTCATATATAAGTTCATGGGCGGCGCTCCAGTATTACAATCTTGCTACGGAGGCGATCCACTCTATCACCTCGGTCACGCTTAAAGTGACAAAAGAATACCAGACAAAGGCCGGTAATTTCTCGTATCAGTCGATCAGCAAATGTTTTTTCACGGATTTTTCTTTAGCAAAGGGAAAATTTGATTTCTTCATTGCCTCTCCCCCTAAGGCATTGTTCGATTTGCTCTATTTGAGGACCCGTCAGTTCAATAACCTTTCAGTAGAACAGATAAAAGCAATAATTTCAGAATTACGAATAGATATTGATGAGATGAGTAAGGAAGAGCAGGATAAATTTTATTCAATGATTAATAAATATTCCCATGAGTGAACAGATTTCAACAATTCTAAAACGTAAGCTTGATGACCTTTCTACCTATGGCTTTAGTATTACCGATTCCGAACTACGGCTCAATGCTCTTAAAGAAGAATTGCAGTTTTATGTTCTTGACTTCATTTACCATCACCCGGAATACAGCAAATGGATAATGTACGGCGGCTCAGCGCTTCGCATTTGCTATGACCTTGACCGCATGTCCGTTGACTTGGATTTCGAAGTAAGTGACGATGTCGACAACGATTTTCTCAACAAACTCAAGGAGGCGGCGGAAAAGCATTTCTCGAAAGTGTATGGCGTTGATTCCGAATTTTTGAAAGTTACCATCACCAACAACAGGGGCATAATGTTTAAATTTCGAGTTGGCAACCTGATAGAAGGCCATGCTTCCGAATGGGTGCACGTAAAAATCGATCTCAACGCGTTTATCCCAGCTTCAGGGGTAGTAACAGAACGTATACCGCAGAATCATGGGCAGCTGTCATTCGTAATACTGACATACAATCTCTCTTCTTTGATGGCGAGCAAGATTGCCGCTATTTTCCTGCGTGGGACACGCGGCGTAGGCAAAGCGACATACGAAGAAAAGGGGCGCGATATTTACGATTTGCTTTGGTATATGAACAAAAAAATTGTGCCTGACCTCGACTACCTCAAAGCAAAAAAAGTTGAGGAGGCGAAAGATTACCGGACACTGTTTACTAAACTCGCGGTGAAGATGAATAATGTGAGCGAGGAAAATTTGAAAAACGACCTTACGCCGCTCTTCCTTGACTCTCGGTATGTAGCCAACTGGCTCAAAAGTTGGCGCGACACCTTCTTTCAGCTTCGTGATGCGTACAAAATTAGAACGGTATCAAAGTATGAGGGAGTCGAAGTGTTTGAGGATTTTCGCACCGATGTATTTTCTTTCATTTTTGAGTACAGTACGAAAGAGGGCGACCGTGCACGCATTATATGCAACTTGAGCGAGTACTGGTTTCTGTTTAAGGACATTGAAGTTTCGTTTCCAATCAACAACACAGTGAGCGATACCATCAAGTTTTCATCAAATGGTTCTAGTAGACCGACATCGGAGAAAAAACAGACAGAGTATGCCTCACTATTCTACGAGAAAATCGAAGCCTACTTAAAGAAAATCAACTACGAACTTGTCGGCGACACGTTGACGACAAAACTTATCCGTGTGACTGCTGACAATTTGAATCAGAAAGAGCAGATCATTCTCCGGAAAGAAGACTTGATAAGATGCGACTTCGACGACTTGTTGAAATAAAATTTATGTCGACATGACGTACTGCCGCACGGCCCGCGCAGTCATTTCCGGAGTTCTGCAAAATATGGTATACAGTACCTATGGGCTTTGTTTCGTCCGACAAAACAGCTGTAAAGATAGTCTTTCTACTGACCGCAACGATGCTTTTGTGGTTCGGTACGTTCGGACTGCTGCAGCACATGAGTGCGATGAATATGGGCGGCGAAATAGGAGGCTGCTTGTTCAATAGTCAACAAGAAGTGTGTATTCTTAGTTTGTCGGATCATGCCGCATTCTGGCAACAAATGATCGCGACCATTCCTTTCATTGATCTTTTAATACTCGCTTTTCTGTTCGTAGTTGTTGCTTTCTGGCTCAATCCTCTTCGCGAGTTCAGGGAAGGCGCAGCCTCTCGCTGGCGATTCTACGTACGACAGCATCCGCGCATTCGCCTTTTTAATTCTCTAATGGAAGCGTTTAGAGCGGGTATTCTCAATAGAAAAGTTTTTATTTCAGCGCGAGTGTAAGGCCACGCGGGTTTGTCAAAGCAGTCTTTTGACAAATGCTAACCGCAGGGCTTTTTCTGCGTTGTTATTCACTCACTGAAATATATGAACCCCGTTAGAAGTAACCGTCAGATAACTTCTAGTGAGGTTATAAAAAACCAATGTATATGTTTAATCAAACTTCTAACGGGGTGAACAAAAAAATTATTGTCATCATTCTCGTTGTAGTCGGTCTCCTCGGCCTCATGTGGTGGGGCAGGGTAACACAAAAGCCGGTCGGCGCTGCTACCGGAGAAAAAAGCACGCTCGTCGCTGTGGAAAAATTCTATGACTTTGGCACCATCTCGATGAAAAATGGCAAAGCCTCAAAAGATTTTACGGTCACGAATCCCGGGGAGACAGATATCTTCATTCCTTCTCTTGAAACGTCATGCATGTGCACCAGGGCCTACATCGTTGAGTTGGACGGTTCGACGAGGGGGCCGTTTGAGAGAGCCGTACCATTCGCGTCGTCTATGACCCGAACGCGCACGGCCCTGCCGGTGTCGGGCCGATAGATAGGTTCGCCATTCTTACCGACCGCTCCGGTGCCCAACTCGAGTTAGAAATAAAAGCTATGGTTACTCCGTGATGCCCATGAAAAAAACTCTAACATTGCTGACCGTCATAGCCATCGCTATTGTCGGAGTAGTGATCCTGAAGAATAGCCAGGCGACAGCCACATTTCTCTGGAGTATAAGCAACCAGGGCGTCTGGCTCCTACCTCTTGTCCTAGTCTCCGCACTACTCGACAGTGTTCACCCGTGTTCGTTCTCGATCTTGTTGATCACGATTGCATTTCTGTTCGGTATGCAGATGACGCGAAGGAAAATTCTGGAAGTGGGCGGGGTCTACATCGCGGGAATTTTCTCGGCGTATTTCTTGATTGGTCTCGGCATTCTGCAGGTGCTGCACCTCTTCAACACACCCCACTTCATGGGCAAGCTCGGAGCCACGCTGCTCATCGTGTTCGGCGTGATCAATATTCTGAACGAATTCTTTCCGGAGTTCCCAATCAAATTAAGGATTCCTGCCGCGGCACATACGGCAATGGGGCGGCTGATGGAAAAAGCCTCTCTTCCCGCGGCCTTCGGACTAGGGGCTCTCGTCGGCATCTGTCAATTCCCGTGCATGGGCGGCCCGTACCTCATGGTCATCGGACTGCTCCGCGACCACGTCACGTACGTCACCGGCTTCGGATATCTCGTGCTCTACAACCTCATTCTCACCGTGCCTCTTATAGCGGTGCTGTGGATTGCGGCGGACAAAACAATTGTGGACAAAGTACAGGAATGGAAGAAGTCGAACATGAAAGGATTCAAGGTGTGGGTGGGTCTCGCGATGATTAGTATCGGCATCTTAATTTTCTTCATCTAACGGTATGACTACAAAATTACCGACAATTGACGAGTTCCTGAAAAAAATAGAATCGCAAAAAGAAAAGGCAGGGGTTGATCTCTCAATGTCCGAAGATCTCTCGTTGGCTGTCATGAACTTGATCAGCTTGGAAGAACACTTTTTCTTCACGGGTGTAAAGACAAAGAACGATGAGTACTTTGACACCTCACAGGAAATTCGGGATTTACGAAAAGAGCTGCTCAAACAACTCATGCTAAACCACGAAGGAGAAACGTGGTGCATCTCCAAGCACTTGCTTTCCGCCACAATGCGACTCATCGAAGTGGGCAACAAACTCCAGTCAGAAAACAAGAAAAAAGAAGCTAAGCAGATGTTCGAGAAAGCCTACAAGGTATATTCCATCTTTTGGGCCCTGAAACTAAAATTAATAGACGCCAGCAAAATAAAAGACACGGCAACAAACAGCGCGCAGCTCGAAGACCTGGTCGGCAAGCTTGCTGATTGTTGTGATGAATGATCAATTATGGAAAACGAACACGAATGTATACAAGAAATAAATTCCGGCGTTGCCCCGAAGCTTCCGGTGAAAAGAGACCACACTATCGCCGCAAGTATTTTGATCTCCTCGATCATCCTTGCCGGTACGTGGATATATACCTCTGCGATCAATGCGGGGGCGCGCCAGGCGGCCACGGCGGCGGTATCGTCAGAATTGCAAAAAAAAGTTCTTCCCTCAGGTGGAGTCATCTTGCCGGTGACGTGGGGGGACCTCGGAGCGAAAATGGTCAATGCCGGCGTCATCGATGCGACAAAATTCGAAGCGATCTACCAACAGCGAGGGTTTACGGATGAATACCGGAAACTCCTCCTCGGGAAGGATAATGGCCCCGTCACCATGACGGAAGAAAATTCGGGATATCTCCTCAATTTATTTTGGGCACTTGGACTCTCGAATAAAAATCCTATTCTCGAAAAAGGAGAAATGTCGGATCCGAAATACGGTGGCGCGGGAAGCTTCGCTTCGACCGGCGGTTGGACGGTTTCGAAAGGCAAACCAATGGATCACTTCAGCCGTCACAGCTTCGTTACTCTGACGAAAGCGCAGCAAACGCTCGTCGACAAAGTTTCAAAGGGTATCTATCGGCCATGCTGCGGCAACTCGACCCATTTTCCCGATTGCAACCACGGGATGGCTATGCTCGGGCTTTTGGAGCTCATGGCGTCACAGGGCGTGAGCGAAGCGGATATGTGGAAAACCGCGCTCGCGGTAAATTCGTATTGGTTCCCTGATACGTACGTTACGATAGCAACGTATCTGAAAGACAGGGGCGTCGAGTGGAACGATGTTGATCCGAAAGAAATACTCGGAAGTAGTTACTCAAGTTCTCAAGGGTATGCCAGAATTGCCTCACAGGTGGAGCAGCCGCAACAGCAAGGGGGAGGCGGAAGTGCTTGTGGCGGCGAAGGAGCGGAACCCGCTGCACAGCAGAGGTCGCAGGGGGGTTGCGGAATATGATCGAATAACAGTAATACGTATGGATAATCCTCAAATAAAAAAATTAAAGCTCAAGATCCACGGCATGCACTGTGCAAGCTGTGAGGTTCTCGTAGAAAGAAAGATAAAAAATATTGCCGGCATCGAAAAAGTACACGTCTCCCATGTGAGCGGCAAGGCCGAGATCGTGTGTAAGGAAGAACCAAATTTGCGTCAGCTCAATAATCTTCTGAAGCCGGACGGGTATTCCGTGTCACTGTGGGAAAATCGCCACAGCGCACTCTCGGCTGCACACCAGAATACAGCAATTGATTACATGCAGATGGGCTGGATGTTTCTCGTGGTGGTCGTGGCGTATTACATCCTGAAGCAGTTCAATTTTCTGCCCAACTTCGGCATATCGGAGCACATGAGCTACAGCCTCATATTCCTCATCGGGCTGGTCGCTGCCGTATCGTCATGTATCGCTGTCGTTGGCGGACTGCTCGTCGCCATGTCGGGCACGTATAGCGAAGCGCACCCGGAGATGAGCGGTGCCGAAAAATTCAGGCCGCACATCTACTTCAACATCGGCCGTATCATTGGATACACGGTTTTCGGTGCCGCAGTGGGAGCGCTTGGGTCGGTGTTGACCCTTTCACCGAGAGCGAATGGTTATCTCGTCGTGCTCGTCGGCGTGATCATGCTGATGCTGGGCTTCCAATTGCTCCATCTCTTCCCGACACTCCGGCGATTCAGTCCGAAAATGCCAAAATTCATCAGTCACAAGATCCACGACTTAAGTACTAAAGACACCAAGAGTGCGCCACTCGTCCTTGGCGGGCTGACGTTCTTTCTGCCGTGCGGATTCACGCAGGCGCTACAACTGTATGTCCTCGCGACAGGCGATTGGCAAGTCGGAGCACTGACCATGCTTACGTTCTCGCTCGGCACACTGCCGGCACTGCTCTCGCTGAGTGCTGTTTCGAGTTTCGCCAAAGGAATGTTCCAAAAGCAATTCCTGCGGTTTGCCGGAGTCGTTATCGTGCTCCTCGCGGTATTCAACATCAATAACGGACTCACGCTCGCCGGATACAATCTGAATTTCGTGACCGCTGCAGTGGATGCTCGAGTGCAGATAGTCGATGGAAAGCAGATCGTGAAAATGACCGTCAACGGATACAATTATCTACCGCATACATTCACCGTTGTCGAAGGAGTTCCCGTGGAATGGCAGATAGATGGGCGTAACGCCGCTGGCTGCGGCCGCGTCATCGTCATGCCCACCATGGGAATCAGCAAATATTTGTCGTCTGACGACATCACCACGCTCGCGTTCACCCCGACAGGGACTGGCAGCATTCCGTTCAATTGCAGCATGGGCATGATGACGAGGGGCTCGCAATTTAACTTAATCCCGAACACAACAGGCATCATCGGAGCGACCGTTAATCCCTCGGGTCAGTCAGCGATATGTGACCCGACTATTTCAAGCTGTCCGGAAAAATAATAGAAGTTAATGTCCACAACTAATTATTAAAACAACGTCTACAAAGTAGAACATAATGCAAACATATGAGTATCGATAAGATTATTGTTTTCATTGCTGGTGTCGTTGGTATAGGGCTTACCTATTGGTTCTTTCTTGCAAATAAAGAAAAAGAAATCGAGGTTTCTGATTCGGTAGACATAATTGTCGACGGCGGATACTCCCCCGAAGCTATTTCGATAGCGAAAGGGAAGACCACCAAACTCAATTTTATCCGCAAAGATCCGCAGGCATGCCTTGAAGAAGTGGTGCTCGGCGATTTCAGGATACGCAAGCAGTTGCCATTGAACCAAAAAATTACGGTCGAGCTCACGCCGCAAAGAAGCGGCGAATTCGTATATACCTGCGGCATGAACATGTACCACGGAAAAATAATAGTCAAATAATATGCAGACGAAAAAAACGTTCTCAATAAAAGGCATGCATTGCGCCTCATGCGTCATGGTGCTCGAGCAATCGCTCAAAAAGGTGGAAGGCGTGTCCGAAGCCACGGTTAATCTCGCGACCGAAAAAGCGACCGTCACGTACGATTCGCAAAAGGTGACCGATGCCACGTTAAGCTCGGCCGTTTCAAATGTCGGTTACCAGGCACTCATCACCGAGGAGATACGGACAGAGGATGACGAGCAGAAAGAAAAACAGCAAGAACTTCGCGCCCTGCGGCTGAAGGTCATCGTTAGCCTTACCCTCGGCGGCCTCATTTTGTGGGGAGCTTTTCCCGGTCTTATGAAAACAGCGCCGATGTTTTTGCAGAATTTCTGGGTGCAGCTCCTTTTAGCCGTGCCGGTGCAATTCTGGGCCGGATTTGGATTTTATCGGGCAACGATTTCAGCACTCAAGCACCGGACGGCCAACATGGATACGCTCGTCGTTATCGGCACGACAGTCGCGTTCGCCTATTCCGCGTTCGTTACCATATTTCCGCAGTTGGTCACGAATATCGGTATTGAACCCGCGCCATATTTCGATACCGCCGCCATCATCATCGGACTTATTTTGCTCGGAAGATATTTTGAAGCCCGCGCAAAGGCCGGCACATCGGAAGCGATTAAAAAACTTATCGGTTTGCAGGCAAAAACCGCCCGCGTAGTTCGGGACAACAAAGAAATGGATATACCGATGAGAAAAAATCCCGGTCGACGGCATCATCATTGACGGCGAATCGTCCATCGACGAATCGATGGTGACTGGCGAAAGCATGCCAGTAGATAAAGTGGCAGGGGATACGGTCGTAGGAGCGACCATGAACAAAACAGGGACATTCACGTTCAAAGCGACGAAGGTTGGCGGAGAAACAATGCTCGCGCAGATAATCAAATTGGTGCAGGAAGCGCAGGGCAGCAAAGCGCCGATACAGCGGCTTGCCGATCTGGTGTCGTCGTATTTCGTGCCGGTTGTCATCATGCTTGCCTTTGCCACATTTGCCGTTTGGTACATTTTTGGACCCGCTCCGTCGCTCCTGTATGCGCTCCTCAACACCGTTGCGGTCCTCATCATCGCGTGTCCGTGCGCGATGGGACTTGCCACGCCGACAGCCATCATGGTCGGCATCGGTAAGGGCGCCGAGCATGGCATTCTCATCAAAGACGCCGAGAGCTTGGAGACTGCCCACAAGATCAATACGATTATTTTTGACAAGACGGGGACGCTTACCAAAGGACAACCGGAGGTGACCGATATTATTTCTTTTGATGGCAGAGCCCAAGACGAAGTATTGAGCCTGGCGGCGTCAATAGAAAAAGGTTCGGAACATTCGCTGGCGGAAGCCATTGTCAAAGCGGCCGAAGCCAAGCACCTCTCTCTGTCTGCGGTTGAGAAATTCAAAGCAATTCCTGGGCGCGGCGTGGAAGGCACGATAGACGGAAAAAGAATAGTTTTTGGCAATAAGCGATTGATGAACAAAGAAGGTGTTGATGTTTCTTCTGAAGGCGACCGGATCGGTGAAATGGAGAGCAGTGGTAAAACGGTCATGATGATCGCCCTTCGGCAGGCTCATGGCGAAGCATTCAAACTTGTCGGACTCATCGCGGTCGCCGACATCGTCAAAGAGAGTGCGAAAGAGGGACTGTGTGCCCTGCAAAAGCTTGGCATTGAAGTTGTGATGATAACCGGAGACAACCAGCGGACGGCCAGCGCCATCGGACAAAAATTGGGCATTTCGCGGGTGCTCGCGGAGGTGTTGCCCGATCAAAAAGAGGCGGAGGTACGCAAAATTCAGGCGGAAGGTAAGGTAGTGGCAATGGTCGGTGATGGTATCAACGACGCGCCGGCGCTCGCCGCCGCCGACGTAGGCATTGCAATGGGGACCGGCACTGACGTTGCTATCGAAGCGGCGGACATTACGCTCATCAGTAAAGATCTGCGCTCGGTGGCGGCCGCGGTCGTGTTGTCGAAGAAAACAATGAGAACGATTCGCCTGAATTTGTTCTGGGCATTCGGCTATAACGTCATTCTGATCCCGGTCGCAATGGGCGCCCTCTATCCATTTTTCCACCTGTTGCTGAACCCTATCTTTGCGTCGGTCGCAATGGCGACCAGTTCCGTGTCGGTCGTCACGAATTCGCTGCTGTTGAAGAGAAAGAAGATCAGTTGATCACAGTGGGCGGAAGGTGTTTTCTCTGTTCTCCCGCTCGGCGCGCGTCACAATGCGCTCCATTATTGTCACGACTTCGACTGGGTGTGCGCCGAGCGCCGATTCTTCCGAGAGCATGACAGCATCGGCGCTCAATATGACGGCGTAGGCGACGTCGGTTACCTCCGCGCGCGTCGGCGCGTCACTGTGCATCATTGAAAGCATCATTTGTGTCGCGACGATGACCGGTTTGCCTACTCTTTTCGTGCGCGCGATGATGTCGCGCTCGACGAAAGGAAGTTCCTCGATGGGTAGTGCTTGCCCCAGATCGCCGCGTGCGACCATGATGGCATCGGCCGGCCGTTCGATTTTGGCGATGAGCTTTTGGTTTCCGCCGCGCTTCGTTATTTCAGTATGCATTGCTTCAATGTCGGCGGCATTGCCTACGTATGACTGCGCGATGTAATCCACTTTGCATTCGATACCGAACGCAAGATCAGAGATATCTTTTTCCGTGATGACGCTACCACTCTTGTCGAAGGCATGTCCCGTATCGGTTGTCTTCCGCGGACCGGCGAGATCTTGAATGATGGGGATGCGTTTGCCGGCTCTTTCGGCTGCTGCCCGGATGTTTTTTATGTAACTACCGTCCGTTTCGTGCGTCCCGTGTGAAAAATTGATGCGCGCGACGTCCATGCCAGCTGCTATCAACTTGTCGAGTATCTCGGGTGTGCCGCTTGCGGGGCCGATTGTAGCGATAATCTGTGTTCTCGACTGCATAGGACCTACAAATCGGCGCATTTCATCGTTGCGCTGCGTAAAATATCTCTCACCATACAAGCGTATGGCTCACGATATTTTGCTTGCGTGCCTCGAACTGCATCCGATTGTGTAGATCCTATCATAATCTTTTTTTACTGATATGTGCGAGTCGCTCGTATTTTACCGCACGTTCAGGCTTGCGCAGCGCACCCGCTTTGAGGCCGAATACGCCAAAGGCGTATGCCAAATCTGCGATAAAATCATCGTTTGTCTCGCCGCTGCGGTGGCTGACGATGCAATCAATGTCATTTTGCCGCGCGAGCTGCATTGCATCGAGTGTTTCGGAGAGCGTACCGATCTGATTTGGTTTGATGATGACGGCCCGAATACTTTTCTTTGCGACCGCCTGCTGTATGCGCGATACGTTCGTCGTCGTAAGATCATCGCCGATGATAGTCGCGCTACCCGTCGCTTGCAGCCGCGCAAAATCATCGAACGCGTTCTCTTCAAACGGATCTTCGATTGAAAGCAAGGAGAACTCTTTCGACAGATCGCTATACAGAGCGAGCAATTCATCCGGCGAATGGGGCTTGTCGCCGACGTCGTACGTCCCATTCTTAAAAAAAGATGTCGCCGCCGCGTCGATGGCGATATGCATCGGTATAGGGGCCCCGGAATCTTTGATGGCGTCCCGCAATAATTCGAACGGAATGCGCGGCGACGCTCCGGGCCGAAACGATTCTCGATATGCGTGGCGAGTGCGGAGCTCACTGTTTTTGCGCACTCTATGGCCGCCCCTATCGAATCCGTCTCCGGAACAATCATGTGCTCCTGGAACGAGAGCGGCGATTTCGCGTGCTTCCCGCCGTTGATGTAGTTGAGGTACAGGTAGGGAGTAGTGCGCGACGGCCGTATGCCGCGAAGTCCTTTCAGATATTGGTACGTCGGCAGTGATTGCGCCACAGCAGCTGCTTTTGCGCATGCGATGGACACGCCTATTAGCGCATTGCCGCCGAGGCGCGACTTATTCGGAGTGCCGTCGAGCCCGAGCATTTTTTTGTCTATCGCCGATTGGCCGCATACATCCATGCCCCGCAGTGCCGGAAAGATGATGTCGCGGATGTTCGAGAGGGCCGCGCTCATATGTCCGTCCTCGTCGCGCAGTTCATTCGCTTCGCCTGCGCCGGTCGATGCGCCGGATGGTACCGCAAAAGTTCCTTCGGCAGTGCCGCCGGAGTCTCTCGTTTGCACCGTAACCGCGATCGTCGGACGCCCACGCGAATCGAGGATTTCTTCGGCGGTTATGTTCTCGATCGATATCATATCTTCTTTTTTAGCGCGAGATAGAGGTCGGAAACATTTGCGTCCGTCGGACCGGTCATGATGAGGTCGCCCGTTGCTTCAAAATACCCGTTTGTTTTGAAAGAATCGAGCGCCGCTTCGACAGATTCTCCGAGCGCGTCAGCTTTTTGCCGTGTGGAAGCATCGGCGATCACACCCGCAGCGGGGCAATTATCGATGCCATCGGAGGCAAAGGGTACGAAGATCTCGTCGTCTCGCAAACACTTCAGGGCTTCGAGACCCATATATTGACAGCGGCCGCCGGAGCCGCCTCCTTTGGTGACCTTAAGCCGCACTTCTCCGCCGGCGATGACCGCCACGCCGCTCTCAAGAGCTTGCTGCATCGCCTTCACCATCTCGAGCGGCGTATCGTACCGCGCCGCACCGATATTCACGACCGCGTAGCCGAGCGATGATGCACAATCTTCCATTGCGCGGAGGGCCGCCGTGTTGGAGATCATAGGGACATTGTGAACGCGCTCAAAAATCGAAGCATCTTTCGGCGTGTCGTTCAGTGTGTAGCCGGTGAGCTGGTACCTATCGAGAACGGCCTGCGCATCAGCGACGGTGGTGGTGTCATAGTACGTGGGACCGGAGGCAACTTGGTCAAAAAGATCGCCCGGCACGTCGCAGAAAATAAGACCGATCACTGTCGCTGGCTGCAGGAGCTTTGCGAGTCCGCCGCCCTTAACCATCGAAATATGTTTGCGCACTGTGTTCATCTCTTCGATGGTCATGCCCATGCGCTCGGATTCGCCATACAATCGTTCTCCCTGTCCGCACTCATCAGCCGGCCAGCATAGGAGCGATGAGCCGCCGCCCGAAACGACGGCGATAACGAGGTCGCGCTCCTCGCTCCTTTCGGCTATCGCCACGATACGCTCCGAAGCGGCAACGTTTTGTGCGGATGGGCGCGGATGCGAACCCGTCGCTATATCTACCAATTGGCACACGCCGCCGCGCACATCGATGACCTGTCCCTCTTTGATGTGTGTGCGCAAAATTGATTCGACGGTTTGGATTGCTTTACACGACGCTTTGCCGAAGCCGATGAGCCGAACCGCGTCAAACGCGCCAAGGTCGTATGATCGTCCGCCGACGGTGAGCATGTTTCCATCGAGCTTGAGCTCACGACGGATGACGGCTTCCGTATCAATCGCGGCAAAAGCAGCTTCTACTATAGAAAGCGCATCGCCGCGCAGCGCGCTCGTGTTCAAAGCATCAAAATTTTGTATCCGATGAGCCACGCAGCCATTGTATACCGTATTCTGCATTCGTTCCCCCGACTTTACGTTGGGGCTCGGATACAATAGTGTAGTGTATGCATGCGCGGTTAGCTCAGTTGGTAGAGCGCTTCGTTTACACCGAAGATGTCGCAGGTTCGAGTCCTGCACCGCGCACCAGAGAAGAGACAAGGTCGGTTTCGGATTGGCAATGATTTGCGGGCACGCCGCGCGCTTCGCGCGCGTGGAGGGTGAGGTTCGAGCCGAAGACTTTTTGGAGGGGAGGTTTTTAGATTTAGCCGCTTCATCAAGCAATGAAGCGTCCTTTAGCCACGCTCGCATGGGTTCGAGCCACACGGCGGCGTTGCGTTCCAAGCGCAAGATATTCTCTTGTGCCGACTTCTTTGTGGACATCAATTCACGTTTGCGCGATAGGTACTCATCGCGCTCAATGTCCTGTTCGACAAAGAGGTCGGTGAGGCGGGCAACTTTGCCGTCCAAATCGGCAATCTTTGCCCGCATCGCTTGGACGGACGCTGCCGCCGTTTGAGAGGCATCGGCCGCGTCTTTCGTAGCCATACGATCTAATTCTTCCGCCCAATGTCGCGGCAAGTGAAAACGCGAGAGCAACTCGGAGAGTTGCGTGTCGAGCGTTTCTTCTCGAATGTACGCGCCAGCGCACTTGCCCCGCTTCTTCGTACACCGATAGTAAACGTATCGGTGGACGTTTCCATTTTTTTGATACTTAAATTTCTCCTCGCACGTGATTGAGCATCCACACTCTCCGCATTTCAGCAGACCACAGAGTGCTTGCGGGCTTTTCTTTAACTTTTGTGTTCTACCGCGCAGGGCCAAGACTTTTTGCACTCGGTCAAACAATTCCTTTGAAACAATCGGTGTATGTTTGCCCTCATACATTTCACCCGCGTAGCGGAAGTGGCCGTAGTAGAACGAGTTGGAAAGCAACACGCTCACCTTGCTCTTGTTGAGTGGATGCCCGCCACCGTTCTCCCAGCGTTTTGTCGGATGTGTCATCATGCCACGCTCAAATAGAAAACGCGAAACATCTTCGAGCCGCGAGCCGTTTTGAGCGTATAGCTCAAAGGCGGCGCGGACGATTTTTGATTTCTTTCTATCAACAACGATTGTCTTGGTACGTGGGTCATTGAGATAGCCAATGGGCGGGACGGATGGATAATGTCCGTTTCGCGCTTTCTGCCGCAAGCCACGAGCGACATTTACGCTCAACTGGCGTATGTACTCATTCGCCATTCCGAACTCTACGGACATGATAAGCACATTGTCTTGCGGCAGATATGAGCGGTCGTGTGTTTGTATTTGCTGAATAACGCCGCGCTGCAAAAGCCAACTGATGCGGCCGCTATCAACCGGATTGCGCGAAAGGCGGTCAATCTTCCAACAGATAACGCCTTGTGCTTCGCCGCGCTCGATACGGGACAGCATTTCCTCAAACACCGGACGGCCGGGCATTTTCGCGCTTTGCTTTTCGACATACTCCTCAACAATTTCCAATTCGTCTCGCCTTGCTATTGTCCGCAATTCAAAAAGCTGCGCCTCGATGGACATAACCTGCTTGTCCTCGACATCGGTGCTTTTGCGAGCATAGAGAAAATATCGCATAGAGTTATTACTCCATATAGTATCATGCTGCGCGAATTGCTACCATGTCCAGACATGGATATATCGAAGAAATTTGGCAAGAGAGTAAAGGAATTGCGTGAAAAGCGCGGCATGTCACAGGGCGACATTGCAAAGAAAATCGGCGTACACCCGAGCTACATTAGTCAAATTGAGCGAGGCGTCCAAAATGTATCGTTAAGAGGAATGGAGCGACTCGCAAAAGTTTTTAACATCCCGATCAATACATTGCTGAAATGAATTTCGGGGAGCCATCCCCGCCGTTTACCAATAAACCCTGTCAACCGTGGCTCTGTGGATAGCTTTCTCTGATTTTGATACGCTTCCCACAGACGCTCCTTGCATGTTCAATACTCCGCCGC
>Ga0076153_141_pt1 | contig 14419 bp, 17 predicted proteins | sample RifGroC2_FD_68174 | JGI IMG/M metagenome (GOLD analysis project Ga0076153, IMG submission 68174) | Parcubacteria (Kaiserbacteria) bacterium GW2011_GWC2_52_8b
GGCGAGCGCGACGGGAAGCCCGACCGCGAATACATCGAGTGTGTAGATCAGGTCACGGTCACCCGCATGCCGAAGCATCGCAAGGAAAAATCGTATACGGTTGAATATCTTTCCGCCACGTTTGATGCGGACAAGCTTGAACGGATACGAAGTATCGAAATCATACGCAGCGCGCGTAGAGTAGGTGAGCACGGTGACATCCCATCCCTTTTCGGTCAGCAACCGAGCCAATTTTTGGGCAAACGTGGCCGGCCCCCCCGCCTCCGGCTCGAAAATACCCGTCGCAATAAGAATGCGCATACAGCTACTCTATAGCAAACACCGCCCGCACGCACGCTGACACTGCGAATTGTCCGCGAGCCAACCACACCCAAGTCCTGCGGAGTAATGTGTGTGATTTTCCCTATGCCCATAGCTCCCATTTTTCATTCTAATATTTTGCAAAACGTTTGTTTAGAAACACAGTCGTTATTTCTTATTGCAGTGTTTTGCAAAACATTATAACAAGATCATGACCATACGCCGCAACATTTCTTAAATTTCTTATCCGATCCGCATATGCATGGATCATTCCTGCCTGGTTTAACGACTACACCGTCTTTGGTACGGAATATTGTTGGCGTGGTTTTCGTCGCATATTTTAACGATATACTACACTTTGTGAGAAAGTCCTCGTAGCGCCTAAAGACGGAGCGCCGATAGCGACGCACACCATCAGCGTCCGCAGTGCAGAGTAGAAGTTTTGAAAACCTTGCATCCTTTTTCGATAGACCGGAAAAATCTTCATATGGGTCGAGGAGTCTTTGTTTTTGCCGTATGCCGAAGTCGTATGATGGATTGAGACGCAGGCACGCGCGCGTAAGCTCGCGTCCGAGCGGATCAGCCCCTTCAGACTTCATGAGGAGGCACGCCGAGGCGTTGGCGTATATACGAAAAGCGGTAATGATGGGGACTTTATCGTCAAGTAATCGCCTAATCAGTGCTTCGAACGCTTTATACGATTGAGTATTTTCATTCTTTTTCATCAGCGCATGCGCGGCACGTATATCATCCGTATAATCGCTATAGTGAAAAAGATCGAGGTCAAAATGTTTATCATTCGGACCTTGCGCCGCCGATGCCTCAAGCGGCGTCTTCCCTTTCAATTGCCGTCTCGGCAAGTTGTTGAGATACACGTTCAGTGTCGAAAGCACCACGTCGCGCTTCTGCTCTGATAGTTCTTCCGGTAACAAAAAGAATATTGCTTTCATCGGAAAGCCAAGTGCAAATGTGCGCTCATTGGATGTCCATATTTTAACGGTGTCGCTCGAAAGCATATCCTGCATACCCGACGCTTTGAGCGCATTATCAAAAAGGTGCGCGGCTTCTTCTACAGGGACAACTCTTTGATCGCCGATCAATTGCGGTTTTTTCTCTTCAGTGACACCTCTCTGGTATGCCCACTTGGCAGCTTCACGCGCATCGACAATATCTCTCCCCCTGTTCGTCATCACTGCTTTCATGTTTTTACTGAAGGTTATCGGTGCGGAAAACATTGTACTGCTCGTCATCTGATAGACACCACGCACCGATGCAATGCGACACCACACCGTATCGCCCTTTTTGAGCGACATGCTCGCGTTTACGTCTGCCACGTCGTACGCGACCCCGCCGTCTTTGAGCACAACGCCCTCGCCAGGTCTGACGGCAGCTATATCAAAAAAGTTCGCTCTGAAATACAAAAGGTCACGATAGGCTGCCATTTCACTCTCGGGCAGTTTCAGTGGGTTATGCTCGATAAAATACTCAAGACCAGTCTTGCCAGCAAAAATCCGTGATTTCTTGTCGAAGATCGTCCACTCCGTAAAAAGTCCCTCGAGTTTATGTGGGTCGCCGCCTTCATCAGTAAGTGACCGAATATCAAAAGCATCAAGCGCCGCTTCCATCTCTCGCGGATGCTCATACAGTCGCCGAGACACCCACTCTGCAAGAGTTCCTATAAAACCGGGACGAAGCATGGCGCATTTGTACCACACGAATAAGAACTCGAATAGGTCTGACCTTGATCTCTATAAAAATGTCTGGGCTCACGCGCCATTAGATCTTCAATGCTGAGAATTTTTGAGCTTTTCGGCAAGCTCTTTCAGCTTTACGATGTCGGCCAAAGGACCGCCCGCGGAAGAAATCCACCCTTCGTATGTATCGAACCAATGCTCCTGTCCAGAAAGGTATTGCTTCCACTCGCCGCGCTTCATATGATCCGTGCCATGCATGGGAATAAGTTTTATGTGAGCATGGTCGATACCAGTACCCTCCATAATGAGACCGACCCTGCCGACATCGGAATAGTAATTCTCAAGAACTTCTGAAACTTTCTTTGCGGCCATAACGAACCGCTGTAATACATCATCGGGCATTTTAAGGACATCGCTTTCATGGTGTTTTCTCGGAACGACACACGTGAAGCCCTCGGTGTTTGGATCAATAGCAAGGAAGGCCATGAACTCAGAATCCTCCCAGAAACAAGCGGAGGGGATGCGGCCGGCAACAATCTCGCAAAACACGCACTTACTGTCGGTTGTTTTTGCTTCGTAGGTTCCCATAAACAAAGTTTAGCTCGATTATTTTATTTAAGAAGTGGGTTGAAAATATTTTCATGCATGTCCCGAGTAATCGTGTTCCAGTCATATTTCTCTTCGACAAGGACCTTGGCATTTTTTACAACCATCGCGACGAGCGCCGGATCGTCAAGGTACCGCTTCACGGCGCGCGCCACCGATTCGGGATCGCGCGGGTTGCAAAACACACCCGTCGGACCTTTGTCAGGATTTTTCTCGGGATCAAAAAGAAAATCAGGAATTCCACCGACAGGGGTGGCGACGACGGGAATACCAGCGGCAAACGCCTCAATAAACGCACTCCCCATTCCTTCGATAATGGAAGGACGCACAAAAATGTCGGAAATTTTCAGAAATGCGGGCAGATCATCATGGCTCACGTGCGCCGCGAATATCACACGGCTCTCGACTCCCGTTTCTTTGGCGATCTGTTCCAATTTTTCTCGATCGTCTCCTTCTCCCGCTATCAAAAACTTCACTTCGAGCGGAAGGTGCTTCAGCGCGCGTATCACATCTTCAACGCCGCGCGAAAGCACGAGCCGCGAGGCCGTAAAAAGAAAAATGTCACCTATTCGTTTTCCGTAGCGCGCTTTGAGCTCTAGCAACCGATTTTCCGGAATGAGAGCAGAAAATTTCAGTACATCGACGCCATTCGGGATGACTTCGATCCTTCCGTGGTAGCCGATCTCGCGCGCGAGCCGCTCGATAAAAATGGAAATGGCTTTGATGGCATCGGCCTTCGTATATACGCGGATGTAGAGCGGCCAGAGGAACCGCACCACCGGCTGACGTAGTTTAATTTGTTCGAGCGAATTGCCGTCCTGCAGTTCGAGAAGGTACGGAATGCGCGGATGCGTGAGCTTGAAGAGAAGCGCCCCGAACCCCGCCTGATTCGCCATGAGTGCCCATATCATGTCGTACGGATGATGATAGTGGAGCGAAAGTGCTTTGAAGAATGACGTGACCGGAAACAGGACTTTGGCGACTTTGAGATAGAACGGGAGCGAGCGATCCGATATGCGCGGCGAATCCTCGATAAATCCGATGCGGTGGATGGTCACGTTGCCGATGCGCTCGACTTTCGGCAAATTGCGGTCGAATCGGAGCGTGATCATATCGAACAGATATTCACCCCTGTACTCGGCAAACCCGAGCCGTGTCGTGGTCTCTTTGATAGCGATCTCCGCCCCACCGACGTACGGCGTGTATGCGAGCGAAAAAATAAGTATCCGTTTCATTTCTTTTGCTTTTTGAGCGACTCGATGTAGTCGCGCACGGTGTGCTCCGGCTTCCAGCCGAATTCTTTTTCCATGCGTGTCGTATCGACAACAGAGTCCAGACGATTGCCCGGGCGCTCCGGTAGCATCACGATAGTATCGGTGAACATTTTTGCGATTTCAAGAATGGAATACGATTCCGGCGAACCGATACCATACTCGTCTCCCTGCCCTTTTTCGCCGACCGAAAGGAGCGCACGGGCAGTATCGCCAACGTAGGTAAAATTACGCTTCTGCGTGCCGGGAGAGACGACCGTGATCAGCTCACCCTTCCAATACTGCTCTTTGAAACGCCCCATGACCGATGCGTATGGTCCGGTCGAAAGTTCACGCGGCCCATAGTTGTTGTAAAAATAGGTGATCGCGTACGGCAGACCGAACCATGCGCCGTAATTGGCAACGAGTTCCGTATTCGTCGCTTTCATCCACGCATACGGACTCTGGTGACGACCTTGTCCTCCTGCAGAAAACTTTGTTGACGAACCGGCATACAGCAATCGGCATTTTCTTTTACGCCAGTATTCAAGCACATGGAATGTTCCCGACACGTTCAAGTCCCACACGAACGCGATATCGTCGAAGCTCTGTTCGACGCGCGAGTATTCACCCAAGTGAAAAATAATAACGGGGTTTTCTTTACCGAGCAATTGTTCAATGTCTTTCGTGTGTCCTTCCACATACTCCGCGCCTTCGACGTGATTCTCCTTTTTGCCGATGAAGTAATTATCGAGTGACACGACGCGATATTTTGGCACCAGCAATTCAATAAGGCTCGAGCCTATCAATCCCGCCCCGCCCGTCACAATGACCGCCCTATTCTTCAACAATGTCCCACTCATCCTTTGCATATTTGCGAGCGACGAAGATGGCGGCGGCGGTCGCGAGTGCGAGTGCGCCCGCGGCAAGCCACCATTGATATGGGGATGAGGACTCGGTTGTTGCCGCAATCTGCAAAAAATCTGCCGGCTCCGTTGCCGTGTCCGTTTCCACAACAGGTAATTTCGCGCCAGATTTTGTCGCAGCTTTCGTTTTGCTCGCGACCGGAGCTGGCTGCGCTTTAGGTTTTGGGGCGATCGCACTATCCGCCATCGCCGCGCCCGGTGATGGTTTTCGCGCGATAAATGCACCCGCATCATTCGGTGAACGGTTCAAAGAATTGCCGTCGCCTCCCGCTCCCCATCCACTCGAATAACTCACCGACGCGATTTCGGTCGAGCTCGCGTCGCGTATACCGATCATCTCGCCATCATTACTCAAACTAAATGCGCTATCAAAAAGCTGCCCGGAAAATTGCGACCAGTCTACTCTGAAATTCGCCGGATCATCCGCGATGACGGCGTAGGAAGCGGGCGACAGTGTGTTGCCGCCCGCGACCGCTGTTATTTTGTGATTCGTTCCGTTCTCATTCAACCGCAATTTTGTCAGATCGATCGGGGCCACGCCCGCGTTGTATACCTCGACCCACTCGCGGCCGGAGTCGGAGCCGCCTGGCAGGTCATACATGATCTCGGTGATAGCAACTTGAGCGTGCGCAAAAAAGGGCACCGTAAGCATCGCGCCCGCAAATAACAATAGACTCTTATGCCTCATCACTGGGCAGATTGCCTCCATTTAGTATCTGCCGCAAGGTCTTAGGAGAAACCTCTCCTGTTCCGATTGGTTTTTGCGGTGGTGGAGGCGGGGGCGATGACACTGGACGAGGCGAGGACATCGACCACTCCTGCTCCTGCGGAGGTGGCGGGGCCGGCGGAGAAACGGGCTTGGGTACAACAAACTCTCTGCGTTGCTCCCGGAGAGAAGCTGATTGCGGAGCCGCGTGCGACACATGCGGTCTCGGTGGTGGTGTATGCATCGTGGGCCGCAAGCCGAGCGGTGTTGCTGCATGCGGGCGCGGATTCATCTGTGCCTGCTTGATCTGCTGTTCGCGCAATATTTCGGCGGGCGAGCGAGCTGCGGGCACCTCGGGCGAACGTACAGATTGTATCGCAGCGCGCAATGCAGAACGTTGGTCTTCTTCCGAAAGAGATCGCGCTGCCGGAGCAGAAGGAACAGAATACGGACGAGGAGCGCTCTCTCGAGGTGTGTACACACGATCATTAATCTGTTCTTCCCTGCGAACAAATTCGCCCGTGCGTCGATCAAAAGTTCCTGCCTCGTCCGTAGGTCTATGGCCGAGGGCCTCGTCTTGCCTAGGTGTGGGCGTAAACGGTTTACCCGCTTCGCCGAATCGAGGCGAGTCGTCACGCGGCCGTGTGCCATACGTACTCCCGCTACTTTTCGGAGCGCCGCCCCATTTTTTCTCCTTCGGCTGTGGCGGAGGCGGCACGAATTCACGTTGTTTGGCACTGATCATAGCCTCCACCTCGGTGCGCAACCGGCCATACTGTTTACGTGACTGATTGATAACGTCATCACGATATGAGATTGCCGGCGCTTCGATGGGCGGAATTGTCTCAGCGGAAAACGGCTTCGAACCCACGCCGTCGATCATGAGCGTGAGGTATATCTGCCCGATGCCAAGCCCCACTAGATCTTCCGGTGTGAATGTCGGCTCAAAGACCGTCTCAAGAACTTCTGCATCGAACGGCCCTACACGGAAACAGATCAATGTGCCCACGTTGCCAAAGACGGCATCGCGCACCTCTTCCTCCATTTGCTCGATGTATTGATTGGCGAGGGTAAGCGCGAGTTTATATTTGCGCGATTCCGAAAGAATGTCGGCAAACGACTCGTTCATCATCGATTGAAATTCATCGACGTAGAAATAGCAGCGCGGCAGCTTCGCCATGCGCGCCGCCGGTTCGTCGGCGCGCGACATCGCCGCAAGATAAATTTTGACCGTGAGCATCGAGCCGAGCAGCGAGGCATTGCTCTCACCCATCCGCCCCTTCGAGAGGTTGACGATAAAAATTTTCTTCTCGTCCATCGCCTTGCGCAGATCAAATGACGACGTGGGCTGGCCGACGATGTGGCGGATCAGCGGATTAGCGGTGAATTGACCGATCTTGTTCTGAATCGCCGGTGTCGCTTCGCGCGTGTAGGTGTCGGTGAAGGCCGCGAATTCTTCCGTCCAAAATGCGCGGACAACAGGGTCGGTGATTTTCTCGATGGCTGCGGTACGAAAGGTCTTGTTGGTGAGCATTCGATTCACGTCGAGCAAGGTCTAGCCGGGGTATTCCAGAAGCGCCAAGAGAGTATTTTGCAAAATGTATTCCATACGAGCGCTCCACGCGTCGACCCAGATGCGCTTCAAGGCGCCCATGAGACCCGAGACGACGAGATGGCGTTTGTCGTAGCCCACGTCTTCCATCACATTGAATCCGAGCGGGTAATCGGTATCGAACGGGGCGAAATAAATGACGTCGTTGATGCGGTCGTGCGGAATGAAATCGAGCAATTTTTCGGCAGTCGAGCCGTGCGGGTCAATGAAACAAATTCCTTCGCCGTTCTGGATATCCTGTATCGCCATGTTCTCGAGCATGGTCGATTTGCCCATACCGGTCTTGCCGATGACATAGATGTGCTTGCCGCGGTCGGCGGCGCGAATGCCAAACATTTCGCGCTTTCCTCTCGTGTGCGTCGCCGCGAAATAGGTAATGCGACGATCATCGCTCTCTCGATCGGAGTCCATGAGATAAGTATAGCTTAAATCCTGTTTTCTACGCCCTTGTAATTACGCGACCGATGAATAATGGAAATAATTCTGACGATCTTTTTCTCGATACGATAAACGACCAGATAGTTACCGACCCGCAACGAACGATGGCCCTTTAGCGAATATCGCAGTGGCTTACCGTAGAGTTCCGGACTTGAGGTGAGTTTCGTGCGAACCGCATTCCTGACTTCTTGCTTTGGCGGCACGTCGAGTTTGGGAAGGTCTTCTGCCGTAACAGATTGATGCAAGATGATTGAGTATCTCACTTCCATATCCTGTCGTTGTCTTTGATCCAACGAACTCCCTTCACGTCCCGCTTTGCGGCGATTTCACTCAACATCCGATCTTCCTCGAGCTCAAGCGCAAACTCGACAAGCTCACCTGCCTTCGTCGCAAGCGGCTCCTGATCGCGTTTCGCGAGCAGCATAAGTGCGTCGTGCGTGGATTTCGAAACGCTGATATTGATCCGCTGTTTTGTCGTTGCCATATCCGCTAGTGTATCAAAAGTGTATCACCTGTCAAACAGGTAATTTTTGATCAATGATACGTCGGCGGTTTTGGTTTGTCATCTTCTTCTTCAGGCAAATTATCGATTATTTCTTGCCTCATTCCAGGCGTGATTGTGTCTTCGTGATCAATCTCCGGTACTGCCGGAACGATCTGAAGATCCGACTGTTCATCCGGTGGGATTTTTCTCCAGTCTTTTGGACTATCAATTCCCATTTTCGGATTCTAACACCTTTCGCAGGCTCGTGTATTTATTGGCGGCATCCCACATGAGATACGAATTGAGTCCGGTTTCTTCGTTGGCTGTGATCTGCGCCTGTATCATCTCGGCGCTGTACGGAACAGGATAATCAAACGCCTGCAACCACGGGCGCATCTTTGACGCGTCATAGGAAGGTTTTTCATACAGCTGGGGCGAGGTGGATGCGATAGGCGTCGCATTGAAAGAATAATTCACTGTTGTCGTAGAGACGGTACGACGAACGGCCTCGAGCATAGAGGTTTTTACGACGAGGCCCGGATCACTGTTCACGTTCTTCAGCCCCGCAAATCCGCTGTTGTAATGGCTTGGATACACCATCGGGTCGATGAAGTCGAAATACGGAAGCGCGCGTTCGAGCACTTGTCCGATACCCAGATCGTCGGTATGCACAGTGACGTAGCCAAAGAAATCTACCGATGTTACGACACCGACGAGAGCAAGCTTTTCGTGCAAGTATTTGAAAAATTCTTCGAGCCTTGTCTCTTTTGAAGAGCCGTCGCTATGCGAATACACGGCCTCGGCCATGGGCCCGTCGGAGGGAAACCTCATGTAGTCGTAATTCAACTCATCAAAACCCATCTGCTCGTACGACACTTTCGACAGCAAGGCGATGTAATCCCAAAACGGTTCTGCGCTGACATCAATGAATGCCAGGCCTTTATTATCGTGCCACACTCCCCCGCCCGTCTTTTGCACCGCGAGTTCGGGGTGCGCTTTGGCATACATCGGATCCTGGAAGACCGTGATGCGTCCGATGACATAGATGCCCTTGTCGTGCAGCGATTTCACGAAATCTTTCATGTCGTGGGCGCCGCACTTTTTGGAAACAAAATCTTTGAGGAGCGGGTCGTCGCTTGGAAAGCCGATACCGCCGGAAAAATCTTTGATGTCTATCACGACCGCATTGAGCTCGGGAGAGGCTTCGATAAATTTCACCAACGAGTCACGGAACGACGGCGTACCGGCGACGCACTGCGTCATGTAAATAGCTTTGACCGAAGAGGGGGTCGCGATGTGCTCTACGATCGGTTTTGCGGGTTCCTGTGGAGTCGAAGTCGCGGCCAACGCATCGGACCGTTCAAATGAAACGGTGGGCGCCGCATAGACGATCGCCGCTACAATGGCAGCGAGCGTCACACACACACCGAGGAGGACAAAGACGGCCTTACGAGGCAACTTCGTCATGAGGGACATTCGGCATTTCAAAACCCGACCGGCTCGCGGGTTGGCTTTCGGAAAACATCGTAGGATTTTTTGCCGGACGCCTCTCGACTTTTCCACTCGCAATACCGAGACGGCGCACGACGACGCCGAGTGCGAAGACAAACACTCCGAGAATAAAGAAAAGCACCGTGTCCCAACTACTGGGAAATCCGAGAAACGGAAGCACGGCGACAAGTGCGCCCGCGAGCATGATGAGTGCGTCTATGGTCATATATTAGATAATAGATAATAAACAACAAATAGTAAATGGGGCATGCCGAATTGCTTTCTTTTTTTCTTGTTTTTAATTTTTATTTTCTATGATTACGACAAACTCCCCGCGCACGGCCTCGCGTTTTTGTAGGTCGGCGGCGAGTTCACGTGGCTCTCCGGAGAGCATCTCTTCGTGTATTTTGGTGAGTTCGCGGCCGATCTGGACCGAGGTGATCCCGTTTGCTGCCAACTCTTCGAGTAATTTCAAAATGCGGTGCGGGGATTCGTAGAGTACAACAGGGTGTCCGGCTTGTGGTGAGTCGGATCGAACCAAGGCGGCGATCTTCTTGAGAGCCGTCTGTCTTCCCTTTTTGTGCGGCAAAAAACCGAGGAAAGTGAACGCGTCGCCTTCAAGTCCTGCGATCGAAAGCGCAGCGGTGAGTGCCGACGGGCCCGGAATCGCATCGATCGTTGCTTCGGGCAATTGTGCGCGAACTGCCGCAACGAGCCGTGCACCCGGGTCAGATATTCCCGGCGTGCCCGCGTCGGTTACGTATGCGATGTGTTCTCCTTTTTCAAGACGGTCTATCACGTCTTTCGATTTCTTTCCCTCCATCGCCGCATCGAGGCGAAATACGGATTTTCGGAGTCCGTAGTGGTTCAATAATTTTAAAATCTCTCGCGTGTCTTCCGCATAGATCGCATCACACTCTTTCAGGTTCCACAGCGCCCGAAAGGTGATATCACCCATATTGCCAATAGGCGTCGCGACGATGGATAGTTTGCCCATGCGTTCCATGGGTAGACCCTAGCACAGGGCCACTACTATGGCCAAACCCCGTCCCGCCTAGTAAGATTTCCAAGAAGACATCCTTATGAAAGTATTTTTCAGTCGAAAGTTCCTTCGCTACGGGCTTATCGGCATATTGAATTTTTCCCTGAGCATCGGTATTTTCAATTTCTTCATCTGGATCTCCGGCATTACACGCGGCACTCCGATCACCGTGTTTTCGGCTATCACCTTCGCTATCGTCGTCACACATTCGTTTTTCTGGAATAAGTTCCACGTATTCGAGTCCAAAGAAATCTCGCATCGGCGCGAATACATTATGTTTTTTCTCGTTTCCGGCACCGTCGCGATAGTCAATGTCGGTATCATTTCTCTTCTCGTGAACGTCATCGGCGCGCCGCTTAGTATTTCAGAAAAACTGTGGGCCAACATCGCGCTCTGCATCACGATCCCGGTCGCCGTGCTCGGCAATTTTCTCGGATATTCTTTCATTGTGTTCCGAGAAAAAGGTCCGGGTGTCCCCGTGGAACCAACCATTTCCTAATCCGCGATCTGTTCGGCAATCTTGTATATATCGCCCGCGCCCATCGTGATAATGAGGGTACCCTCGTCTTCGAGGAGGAGTCTGTCGCGTATCTCGTCGAATGAATCCATCGCTTCGACATTGCCGCCAAATGAGCGGGCGGCATCCGCGACCGTGTGATTGGATATCTCCGGATCGGGCTCCTCCCTGNNNTCAGAAATGACTTCGTACGGCTGTACAAATGCGGATGAAATGCGACGACTATCTTTTTGTGAGGAAATTTTTCCCGCGCCGCTTCGAGCGTCTTCCGTATAGCGGTCGGATGGTGGGCATAATCGTCATACACCAGCGCCCCGCTCGGCGTCTCACCGCGATACTCAAATCGCCGCCATGAGCCTTTGAAATTCTTGAGTGCTATGGCAATTGCCTCCTGTGATATATCGGGAAATGCTGCTTGCGCGGCCGCTGCTGCCGCGCAAGCGTTCATCTTATTGAATTCCCCGATCAAATGGGGGACTTCGTAAGTCCCACATTTTGAGAAGTCGACGATCCGCGCTGATACATTCTGAAGAATTGGCGCAATGTTCGAGTCATTGGACATTGTCACAATGACGCCGTGCTTTGGTACACGCTCCGCCGCTTTCTTAAATGTCTCCTGCAGCGCCTCGAGATTGGGAAAATAATCCGTGTGATCGAGCTCGATATTGGTGATGACGAGGATCTCCGGCGACAACTTGAGAACATGGTCACGGTATTCGCACGCCTCGACGACGAAGATGTCGCTGCGACCCGCTAAGAAATTGGAGCCAAAATCTTTGATGATGGAGCCGATAATAGCCGTCGGCTCTTTTTTGCAGTGTTGCAAGATAGCGGCCAGCATGCCCGTCGTCGTCGTCTTGCCGTGCGTTCCCGTGACCGCGATGGTGCGCCTGCCGCGTGACACTTCACCGAGCGCTTCGTAGTACGACATCTCGGGAATCCCGGTCCCCTTCGCCCGCATGCGCTCGGGATTGTCCGAATACACGGCGTCGCTGTAGATCAGCAACTCGGTGTGTGCTGGAATATTGTGCGCGTCATGCCCGACCATGACTGGTATCCCTTTTTTGATGAGCATGTTCACGACCGGCGATTCTTCACGATCGGAGCCAGAAACATCGTGCCCCGTGTGTTTCAAAAATTGCGCCAAAGCCGACATCCCGATCCCCCCGATACCCACCATATATATACGGCGCGGAATTTCCATGATTCGAGCATAGCATAATGCGTCTCGCCTATCGCACATTGAAAAAAAAGAATAGAATGGGGGCGTGAAAGAACCAAAGGTCAAACAGCCGAAATATGATTTCGAAAAAATGAAGCTCGCCGCCACGAGCAGCGATCCCGAGACGCGGAAAGAAATGTTCAAAGAATACTTCGAGCGCTTCGAGGAATTTCCTTCATATCTTTTTGATAACAAAGAAAAGATCAACGACCTGCTCCTGCAGACGATACAAGACATCAAGAAAGATCCCGAGACGCCGGAAAAAATGCATAAAGGCATCGCACTTCTTTTAGAAAGACTCCCCGGCGTATCGGAAACGACGCTATGAAAGGTATTAACCTTTACTCACCGCGACGCTCGGAAACGAACATGCGAAACATGTTCGTTTCCCTCGCTATCCTCGTGAGATAATCTCCGCTATGGTTCGCTACTTTATCCGCAAAGCATTCGCTGCGTACGTCTCCACACGGTCTAAATTTCCGATCAAGGTCATTTTTTCCGACGGCAGCGAATACCAAAATAACGAAGACGCTCCAGAGATCACTATCATATTTAAAAAGCGCCGTGCCGAGTGGCGCGCGTTCATTTTCCATTATGTCGGGTTTATGGAGTCGTACCGCGAATGTGATATCGACATTGAGGGCAAGGACGCTTTGCGAAAGCTCATTCAGATGTCATATGAATTACCTTCGAATACGAAACTCATTTTGAGCACCAATCCCATCAATTGGTTGCGACAACAGATGCTCGAATGGCGGCAAAATAATACTGATCCTCGCCAAACGAGGATCAATCTCGAGCGCCACTACAACATGCCTGCCGAGTTTTTTCATTTAATGACGGGGGAACTCTACGGCTACACCGAGGGGTATTATGAAACTGGGTTTGAGACACAGGACGAAGCGCAATTCAAAAAATATGACTATATTTGCCGAAAATTGTGCCTTCGAGCCGGTCAAAAGGTCATTGAGGTGGGTTCGGCGTGGGGCACTATGTCTATGCTCATGGCAAAAAAATACGGCGCGCAGGTCGTTAATTTCGGTATCATTTCCGAGCAGAACCGTGTCATGCGGGAGCGCCTAAGAGAAAGGGGTCTCGAAGGTAATATAGAGATACAAGACCGCGATGCGCGTGAATTGATACAGGATCGCGAGCAGTACGATCGGTACGTATCGCTCGGCGTCTATGAACACGCAGGCAAGGATTGCCAACGCGAGTGGATAGAGTCGATTGCAGCCTGTCTCAAACCGGGCGGCATCGGCGTCATGTCGATGACAACACAGATGAAACCGCAGCTCATCGACTATTTGGTAGGAAAATACATCTGGCACGGGTGCTATCTGCCGTACCTATCGGAAGTGCTTCATCTGCTTGCGGATCATGATCTCAATATCGTTGATCTGGAAAATGTGCGGTTCCAGTATGCAGACACGATGGAGGTTATGCTTTCTAAACTGATCGAACACTGGCCTCAGGTACAGGCCATCGATCCTATCCTCTTCGACGAACGGTTCAAGCGTATTTGGATGCTGTACTATCTCGCCTCGATTGCTACCTTGCGTGCCGAAGGTAGGAATTTGCAAGCAGTACACCTCGTGTTCGTAAAAGGACGCGCCGATGTCTATCCGCGAACGCGCAACTTCTTATATGAGAAACCGTATGATTTGAATGAGATCGCCGACTATGCGGTTCCATTGAAAGGTACGCTGTCCAGAATACTATCGCCGATCACAGTGGAAGAGGCGGGGCGTGTCGCGAGCTGACAGGATTCAGAGCGAGGTGACGAGTGTGATGAACTGATCGTTGCGATCGTACTCATTTTTGAACATCCCGAACGAAGCGAAGGCGGGACTAAAGAGAATAGTGTCTCCCGGGGATGAAATCGCCATTGCAGCTTCGAGGGCCTTTGCAAGTGAATCAACGATGGGGGCATCGGGGAAATTATTTTTTATCGTGTCCGTCCCGGTGCCGCCGAGAAAAACTACTTTCTTCGCATACGCCCGAATGGCATGCACAAGCTCCGATGTGTCGAGGCCTTTGTCCGATCCGCCGGTGATGAGTACAATGTGGGACTTCGTAAGTCCCACATTGAGGGCACGGAGCGCCGCGACGGTCGCCTCCGGCGTCGTTG
>Ga0076153_139_pt1 | contig 13155 bp, 10 predicted proteins | sample RifGroC2_FD_68174 | JGI IMG/M metagenome (GOLD analysis project Ga0076153, IMG submission 68174) | Parcubacteria (Kaiserbacteria) bacterium GW2011_GWC2_52_8b
CGAAAACTGATCGATGAAATCCTGCATCGTCTCAGGATACTCTATTGCCACGCCTTAGTGTGGGGCGAGGCCGTGCTGGCGTCAAGCCGATATGCCAGTTTATTTATATAGGTATGCTGAAAACTCTTTGCGTATTGACGAGTAATTGCCTCGAAACGATCTCAAAATCCTCTCCACGAATTTTGGCGATGGCGCGGACAACTTCGATCACGTATGCCGGTTCGTTGCGCTTGCCGCGATGTGGCACGGGCGTGACGTATGGCGCGTCGGTTTCGCAGAGGATGCTGTCGAGCGGCGCGTTTTTTATGACGTCGTCGTAATCATGGGTGAACGTAATGACACCGGTGAATGAGAGTGTGAATCCGAGGTCGAGAAATTTCTTCGCCATTGCCCAATCGCCGGCAAAGAAGTGCACGTCGCCCTGCACTTTTGCATGCGTTCTGATGATTTCGAGTGCATCATCATATGCACTTGCCTCGCTGGAGCTTTGCGGCAGCGGGTTCCGAATATGCAGCATGAGCGGCTTCTGCAATGTATTGGCCAACTCTATCTGCTGCACGAAAGCCTCAACTTGTAGGCTCTTGGTGCTTTCGTCCGCTCGGTAATAATCGAGTCCGCACTCGCCTATTGCGATCACCCGCTCCGACACACCAATGGGGCGATATATCGCCTTATTGAACACCTCGCCGCGTGATGTGAATTCTTTTCCCCCAACACCAAGCTCGCTCACATCATGATACGACTTCGATGTATGTATCGGGTGCAGACCGATAGTCGCGTAGACATTGTCATACTTCTCTGCAAGCGCCACTGCTTCTTTCTGGCCACAATCGCGCCCATGGGAACCCTTTACCTTGTGCGCCATGGCCAGGCCTCGTTTGGCGCGGACGACTACGACCAGCTCATATTTCATGAGAAAACTGTAGCATATAAAACAAAGTCGGGCCCAAAATGAGCCCGACCGATCACCAACTCCTGCAATTCACTCTATAGTGGACGTGGTTACCGGCCCGATCTTCGAAGGTGTATTTGTCGACGCGACCCCTCCGTGAAAGACGCTGCAGCGCACACCATACATCGTTTTCGTCGGGAAGAAATTGAAAGAGTGCAACGACCCTTTCTTTCCATAACCTCCGGCATACTTCCTTATGCACGCCTCGCACGTCGGTACCCGTAAAGCGTCGAAGCGAACGAAAAACGGAGCGATCAAGCTGGGTATTACCGAGCCAATATTCCGCCATGGTGTCCTCCTTGAAACTGCCGCAGGCGACAATATCACAATAATCTACTCCTTACGAGGAAATAAATTTTCCGGTTTTTTGTTCTGTTTTATGGCCGTAGCGAGTATCTCACTTGTGCGAGGCATGATGGACTCTATCAGTTGTTTAATACGACTTAACTCTTGCATATAGAATTGAATCATGGCCTTCCCGGTTACTGGATTCTCTTTCACTGTTTTAAATGATTTTTCTTCGTTTATTTTTTGATCCAAACGTCGAACGCAGCTCTGAATATAGTCGCACGCTTCGTTGAAATCGAATTGCTCCAACGAATCTGTGAATGGCTTCGGGAGCTTTTCAGAGAAAAAAACCGTTTGCACATTATTGGACTCCGAAAGTTGCATAACGCGGGCAACTAAATTCCCCAGACCATTCGCGAGGTCGGCGTTGTATGCCTCTTTGAACCGTTCCATGGTGAAATCGGAATCTTCGAAGGGGTGTACGTGGCGCGCGAGGAAGTAACGCGCTGCATCGGTACCATACTCTTCGACGAGTGCGTACGGGTCGATGACATTGCCGACGGATTTGCTCATCTTTTGTCCGCCGGAGATAATAAATCCGTGGTAGACGATTTTTTTCGTGGTCGGCAATCCGGCCGACATGAGCATTGCCTGCCACATGATGGATTGAAAGCGCACCTGATCTTTCCCTGCCATCTGCAATGTTTCGCCGTTTTCCCAAAACTTTTTGAAATTACCATCGGCGTCCTCAGGCCAGCCGAGGGTCGAAATATAATTCGTGAGCGCGTCGAACCACACGTACATGACCTGCGAGTCATCGTCGGGCACGGCGACTCCCCATGGCATTTTTTCTTTGATGCGCGAAATGCTGAAATCTTCGAGTCCATTATTGACGAATATTATCGCCTCTTGCCTGCGCCATTCCGGCAGAATGACATCTTTATTGTCGAGATACTTGAGCAGGGCATCCTGGTACGCGCTCAATTTGAAAAAATAATTTTCTTCTTCTATTTCAACAGGCTCCATCGCCTTGTGGTTGGGACATTTTCCATTCACGAGGTCTGATTCTTTGAGAAATGCCTCGTCGCCCACGCAGTACAATCCTTTGTATTTCTTCTTGTATATATCCCCCTTCGTTGCACAGCGGCGCCACAGCTCCTGTGCTGCTGCAGCATGAGACGGGTCGGTCGTACGGATGAAGTGCAGGTCGAAAGAAAGGTCGAGCTTATCTTTTAGCATTCTGAATTTCGCCGCGTATTCATCCACGTACGCTTGCGGGTCTTTCCCCTCTTCCTGTGCTTTGCGATAAATCTTGAGGCCATGCTCGTCGGTGCCGGTATTGAAAAAAACTTCGTCACCACAGAGTGCGCGGTAACGAGCATAGATGTCTGCTTGCACGATCTCAAGCGCAAAACCGATGTGTGGCTCGGCGTTCACGTACGGCAAGGTCGTCGTCAGGTACAATGTTTTTTTCATGGGCTACGCTTCGCGCCGCAAGCGGCCGCTCTCTCTGTCGCGCACCAACTCTTGAATGATCGCTGCGGCAGGTACGGACAGAATGATGCCCAAAAATCCTGCCAGCTCCCACCCGATGATAAGCGCGAGGATGACGAGGAGCGGCGGCACGCCGACGACACGAGTCACGACCAACGGGTAGATGAGATGGTTCTCGAATTGCTGCGCGATGACGTAGAGCGCGATCGTGAGAAGGCCGAGCGAAACACCGCCATCGCCAAAAGCGATGGCCACGGCGGGGACAGCAGAGAGCGTGGGACCGAAGACCGGAATGATCTCAAAGCATGCCGCAATGACCGCGAGAAGGAGCGCATGCTTAACGCCGAGTATGGTGAGTCCCAGAAAGACGAGTACCCCCATGATGAGCCCGAGGAGAAGTTGGCCCTGCATCCACAGACCGATTTTGTGCTGCGAGCGCTTCCAGAGGTCCATGACATACGCCTGGTGTTTGCCTGGGGCGACGACGCGGAGAAATACATCGACGCCCGTCTCAGCGACAGCAAAATAGAATGAGAATACGATAATGAGAAGGAACGAGAACGCCCCGCCGAATACGGCCGAGACCGCGCTGAACGCGTTGTTGATCGCCCCGAGATTGAGCGCATCGCGAATACCGCCGGTAATGTCGGAAACGGACATCGAACTCGGCGCGGGAATGTTCAGAATGGTTGCAAATTGATCAAACGCGCCCGCTCGGTTGATAGATTCAAGGTACGCGGGCAAACTGGTGATGAACGCCGCCAGGTCTTCCAGAACGGACGGTAAGAACATGAAGAACAGGGTGAAGAGCAGCCCGAAGAGCAGTAGATAAATGAAAATGACCGCGAGAATACGCGGCACGTGACGACGCATGAAGCCCTTAATGCCCGGTTCGATGGCCGAGGAAATAACAACTGCGGTCAAAACATCAAGGACGATACCGCGCACGATAAACAAGAGCCATAGGCCGAGTAATATCAAAACGGCTCGTACGATAGTACCTGTCGTGATCTGAATGGCGGCCGGATGATCGTCCATGATGTGCATCGTAACATATCGGGCCTCAATAGAATCCACACCACATACTTCAGCATGTGCGCCTCCTCCTTCGGCTTTTTTGCTATTTCAGAGTGTATACCAACTCGTCTATTTTCACACGCACCTGTCCCCCGGTGTCACGATCACGAAGAGTGACTGTGTCATCTTCGAGTGTTTGAAAATCGATCGTGATACATGCAGGGGTGCCAATCTCATCCTGACGGCGGTACCGTTTGCCGATGTTGCCGTTGTCATCCCACATAACCTTTCCAACGATTTGTTTTTTGAGCACCTGATATACTTCCCGCGCCTTCGCCACCAATTCCGGCTTATTTTTGAGGAGCGGAAAGACCGCTGCTTTGACGGGCGCGACCGCGCGGTTGAATTTCAGATACGTGCGCATCTCCTTCGTCTCGCCGGAGTCTTGTGCGGAGGCGGGACCTCCGAGTTCGTCCTCCGTATATGCGGAAACAAAAAGAGCAAGAATGGTGCGGTCAATACCAAACGATGGTTCGATTACGTGCGGCACAATACTTTGTCCATCCTCATCCTGCATCGCGAGACTCTGCCCCGATACCTTATCGTGCGCAGAGAGATCGAAGTCGGTGCGATACGCGAGACCGCAGAGCTCTTTTCGGCCAAATGGAAAATCAAACTCAAAATCTATCGTACGCTTCGAGTAGTGTGCACGATCTCCATCGCCCACTTCAAGTTCATGCATCGAGTCAGCGGAAATACCGACGGCCTCGTTGAACGCGTGCACATTGGTGCGCCACTCTTCAAATGCGGCCTTCCATTCGCCAGGCCGTACAAAATATTCTATTTCCATCTGCTCAAATTCGCGGGAACGAAATACGAAATCACGCGGTGCTATCTCGTTACGGAATGCTTTTCCGATCTGTGCGATACCGAACGGCAACTTCGGGTGCAGCGAATCAACAACATTCTTGAAATTCAAAAAAATACCGCCGGCCGTCTCGGGACGCAGGTACGCAATAGTCGCCTCTTCTCCCGCACCGACCGACGTTGCGAACATCGTATTGAACATTGTGTCACCGAGCGGATCGGCAAACCCCGACACATGGCCACTCGCTTCCCATGCACGCGGATTAAGTATGATCGCCGAGTCGATCCCACACATATCATCCCGATCCTGCACGAACATCCGCCACCACAGCTGTTTGATGTTGTTCTTGAGCTCGATGCCGTACGGGCCGTAATCCCAAAAACCGGAAAAGCCGCCGTAAATTTCACTACCCGGATATATAAATCCGCGGCGTTTGCACAGCGACACTATTTTTTCCATCGTTACCTCGGTCATGAATCTTGAGTGTAGCGCGAAATGCGGATTATTTCACCACCGTCGAGTTCGCCGAGGAAAATCCCTGATCAGTCCCGATGACGATGTCGCCGGATGATTTCGCGGGCGATGCGAGATTGGTCGTCACATTCGGAAGAGTGCGGGTGATCGAGCCTCCGGTTGCACTGTCGATGCCTTGGAATTTAATGCTTTGCAAAAGCGGCGGCTCTTGACCTATCTGGCTCGTCGATGGCGTGAACGCGATGGCTATCGCCGCCTGACGCGGCGGCACGCCGTTCAACCCGACTCCCGGCTCGATATCACCCACGTTCCACGTCAGGGACCCGTCTTCCTGATTGAAGGTGATCTTCTCCGATGGCGGAGAATATTTCCCGACCCACCGCACATTAGGCGGTAATGTCGCTTTTACGGTCGCGCCGGTTATCTTGTTGGTGGTGTTGTTGATGGTGAAGACGAGTGCGTACGTGGTCTCGACGTTGGCTTTCGGCGGCACCGGGCCCGTTGAGCCGAACGGATTCTGATAGTAGAGACCCTGCGCGACAAGCTGCAGATCGCTTGCGAGCGCGATCTTCGCCCGTATGGTCGACTGCAAATTTTCCGGCCCCCCCGCTTCGGAGACACGATCGCCCGCCGCATTGATCGCTATGTCGATGTACGGACTGGTCAGTCCCTGCAATTCATCACTGGTCGGCATGTTGAAATTGAAACCGACAACGCCATGATCGCCTGGCGCGAGAGTCGCAAGAGCGCCATTGGTCGTTGTTTTATCCCAATACATGGAGTTGTCGTTCGAGCGGTAAAAACCGTCTATCGAATGGACGGCCGAGCCGTCGATCTGCACGCCGCCGAGCCGCGCGACAATGACGGCATTGGTGATCGCGGATGTAAGGTTGTTCTCATAATTGATAGCCACCGTGACGATCTCGCCCGGTGACACGACGACCGTCGAATTGGTCGCTTTGTTTATCGTTGCGGCAAGCGTGAGGAACGGCTTGTTGATGCTCATGTGAAATGCGTAATCGGAAAGAGTCGTGTCGATCTTCTGTGTCGTCGGTTCTTTTCTCGTCCCCGCCGTGAAATGAAATACGCGCTCATCCGATTGTTCGCCCTTGAGTGTCCCTTGTATCGTGATCGTGCGTTTGCTCCCCGGAGGAAAATCGCCGAGCGCCCAGAGATTACTGCTCACGACTGGCGGATCCGCTGAAGTGACTTTGAATCCGAACGGATATTCCGCACTCAACAGAATGTCTTTGACGGGAACGCTCGCATTGGAAGCGACGGTAACGGTGAGGAGTATCGGCTGTCCGGAGGTCGTCTCTGTCTTTCCGTCGACGGAAATGGACAACGGCGACGACGAAAACGTGATGGCGTAATCATTGGACGCGGCGAAAATCGCACTCGAACCGCTCAAGTGATATTCGAGTTCCACCTTGATGACCGCCTTGTCACCTTCATTGCCGGCGAACACCGCTTGCACAGTGCCTTGCCGACGGCCACCGGATTCGATCGTGCCGAGCGTGATGCGCTGCGTCGTGAGGTCGGACACGAAATCAGCCGGTGAGCGCGTTCCTTTCGGGTACGTAATGACGAGGTCCGCGAGTTCAAGCGGGACCTTGTTGCGATTGGTCACCACGAGTTGCAGCTGTGCGGGCTGGCCTCCCGAGACCTGCGATGGCCCCGCGACGGCGATATCGATGTTGTTGGGAGAAGTAGGAATGCTGCCGATGCCAAAGGTGAAATAGTAGATGAAAAAGAACACGGCGCCGAGAAAGAACAGGCCCGAGCCGGCGAGTATCCACCAGAAAATATTCCGCAAGAAATTCATAGAACGCGGGGCGACGATCTCTTTCTTCACCTCCTGTTCCGGTCTTTTCCAATCGTCGTTCACGAGCGGTTTCTCCTCCGTAAGCTCGCGGCGCTCGCGATTCCGCAACGTGTCCGCTATCGAGCGCGAATACATCGCCCGTCGCAGGCGCTCGATGCGCTCATCCTCATGGTGGGGAGGTTGCGGGTCCATCGCATAAATAATATCACGCCCTCTCGCTAAAGATGCGTTTCGGCGATGGCTTTATTGATAGATGAAAGCAATTTGTCGCGCAGGCCTTCGGCTTCTTGCAGGTGGGCATTGCCATACGCGGTGTGGGTGAATAGTGCGGTCTGTAGCGCTTCGGCAGAAAGGTAGCCGAGCGCAAAGAGGACGCGCGCTACACATACTATTTCAATGGTTGCCCACGCGCTCACCGAGTTTTGCATCAATGTGTCATGCGCTTCCGCGAGTGTGGCAAATAGAAAGTCGTTTTTTTCTTCGCCATGCACGAGCCGCAACGTAAGCTCGGCGATGCGCGCATAGGCGCGAGCCCCCTCACCGCCCGCAATCCTAGAGGTGTCGCCTCTAGGATATTGAGCGGCGGCACCGGCGACCCGCCAGCCTGTCCTGCCGCGCACCAGCGATACGTCGGCGCGCGCATAGCTCTGGAGCGCATAGCGCATCTTGGACCGCTCGGTGCGAACGGCGCTCGCCCGTGCGCGCACGAGCCCGAAATCTTTTGTGTAGAGCGAAAAGACGCGGTCATTCTCCCCGCTCGGACGAGAGCCGAGGATACTCAAACTCTATAGTGGTATTCGTCGCCTTTTGGACCTGATCGATATTTTTTTCTATCACGGCGCGATTCTGCGTTCGCATGCGATGGGTCACGTGCTGGCCCGGCCGTAGATTCGATTCTTTTCTGAACGCCTGAATTTCGCGTATCGCATCACGCACTATTCCCTCTTCGCGAAGCTCATCGGTAAGGGTCGTATCGAGCGAAAGCTTGTCCGCCTTGGCAACGAACTTTACGTTCACCTCATCGGCAATGAGATTGGCGAATTCTACCGGAAGGTGCACGGGAATCTCCAGTATCTGCAGTGGCTGGCGCACTTTGATGCCCGCCTTCTCGCGCGCTTCGAGCGCCTGCGAGACGATGCCGCGCGCAGCACGCATCATGTCGAGCAGTGCTTTATTTTTGTTGCCGCCAAAGAGCCGAGCCAGAAAACCGGTCGGCGTAGATACATCCGGCCAACTCGCCAAATGTGCACTCTCTTCGTCTTCCTCTTCCCGAACAGCTTGGAAAAGATACTCCGCGAAGAACGGCATGGACGGGGCGATGACGAGCGAGAGACGGTGAAGCACGAAGCGCAGCGTCGCGAGTGCCGCTTGTTTACTTGCCCCGAGCTCTGTCGAGGGGTCAGCATCCGTTTTGAATCGGTCGCGTGAGCGGCGCAAGTACCACACCGATAGGTCGTCGATGAAATCGGCGATAGGGCGCATCGCAGTGTCCAGTGTGTACTCTTCGAATCCTTCCGTCGCTTCCAGTATGAGTTCGTCGAGACGGGCAATGATCCAGCGGTCGAGCACGTTCGTGCTCTTCCAATCACGCACCGTACCGCCTGCCCCGAGCGTGGTCGAGGGGTCGTCGTACAGTTTCCAAAATGCGAGCACGTTGTTGAGACGCCCGAGATTTTTCTTCACTATCTCATCCACCATGCGTTCATCGAAATTCTTCGAGTCCCCCGGCGCGTTCACGGTGAACATGAAATAGCGCAGTGCGTCCACCCCGTATTTCGATATCATCGCATTTGGATTGACGACATTGCCGACGGATTTCGACATTTTCTTTCCCTTGGCATCAAGTACGTGGCCGAGGCAAATGACATTCTTGTACGCTTTCCCCTTCCCCATGATGCCGCCCACGGCATGCAGCGTGTAAAACCACCCGCGCGTCTGGTCGATAGCCTCACAAATATAGTCGGCGGGATACGGAAGTTCTTTGCCTTCAAAGAGCCCGCCAGCGGCAAAATCGAAGGGATAGTGATCCTGCGCAAATGGCATCGCGCCCGAATCGAACCACACGTCCAATACTTCGGGCACGCGACGCATCACGCCATCACATTTCTCGCACTGGAAGATTAGTCCGTCGAGGTGCGGGCGGTGCAAGTCATTGGGCGCGCTTCCGGCCTTCTCCTTGAGCTCGGCAACGCTTCCGATGACATCGAAATGTTTGCATGTATCGCACTCCCAGATAGGGAGCGGTGTACCCCAGAAACGGCTGCGGCTGATGGCCCAATCTTTAAGCTCGCGGAGCCATTCGCCGAATCGTCCGTCCTGAATGTGCCCGGGCTCCCAGTGGATGGTCTTGTTCTCGCGTATCAAATCGTCTTTTATCTCTGACATTTTTATATACCACGAATCATCGGCGTAATAGATGAGCGGCGTTGTACAGCGCCAACAGAACGGGTACGTGTGCGTTATCGTTTCTTTTCTGAAAAGAAGAGCGCGGTCCGCCAAGTCCTGCATCACCCATTCATCGGCTTTTTTGAAAAACATGCCTTGCAGCGGCCCCGCATCAGTAGTGAATTTTCCGTCCTCGCCGACGAGGTGATGTTTTGGTAGTCCGACCTTCGTCCCGAGTTCGAAGTCGTCGGCACCGTACATGACGGCCGTGTGCACGATACCGGTGCCGTCGGTCGTGGAAACAAAGTCCGCCGCATACACTTTGTACGCGTTTACCAACTTTCCTTTTTCTTTTTCCGGCACCGTGTTGTTCAGGTATGGAAAGAGTGGCTCGTATTCTCTGCCGACCAATTCGCCCCCCTTCACCTCCGCAAGCAACTGTGCATCCGGCAACACAGCTTCAAGCCGGTCTTTTGCCAGCCACACTATACCGGAGTCCGTTTGTACCTTTGCATAGACGACATCCTCGCCGACGGCGAGCGCGACATTGCCCGGCAGTGTCCACGGCGTCGTTGTCCACGCCATCAGATATTCCTCAGCGCCAATCAACTTAAATTTCACGTACACCGACGGGTCTGGTGTGTCTTCTTGGTATCCTTGCGCAACTTCGTGCGAAGAAAGCGCCGTGCCGCAGCGCGGACACCATGGAACAACTTTGTAATCTTTGTAAAGCAATTTTCGTCCGTACGCCGTTTTCAGAATATTCCACACCGACTCAATGTATGCGTTGTCAAACGTGAAATAGGTATCGTCATGATCCACCCAAAACGCGATGCGTTCGGTAAATGCTTTCCACTCGTCGATGTATCGCAGAACGCTCTCCTTGCACTTCGCATTGAATTTCGCAACGCCGTATGCTTCGATGTCTTGCTTGCTCTTGGAACCTATCTCCTTTTCCACTTCAAGCTCCACGGGCAATCCGTGCGTGTCCCACCCCGCTTTGCGGCGCACATGGTATCCGCGCATGGTGCGATAGCGCAAAACAGCGTCCTTAAACGCGCGGCTTTCGAGGTGATGAATGCCGGGATGACCGTTGGCCGTTGGCGGACCTTCGTAGAATATGAATTCCCCTCGCGGCGCGCCTTTTTCGAGGGATTTCTTGAAAATATCGCGCTCGTTCCAAAAATCGAGTATCCGCTCCTCGCGCTCGGCCACCTCACTCTTCTGTGGTTCGTCTGACATTTTCCTATCGTACCAAAAGAGAGCGACCGCCGCGAATCTTCGCGGCGGCCGCAACGTATGAATACTGTCCGTCTCGTTTATTTGATCCGGGTTGGATCGAGTCGCACTGCAAGCCTGTAAGTCTGCATATACAGAACTCCGAAGACGAGCGCTGTACCGGCGATGAACAGGTCTTTCAGCGCGAGTCCGTAGAATATCCAAAATACGCACACAATCCCCCACATGAGCGCGAACCTTGGATTAAATCCCGCGGATGTTCCTTTTTCTTTCATCGTCTTGATCTGCTTCAGGGGTCCCGAAAAGGCGATCACAGACGCTGCCATGTAGAAATACGCTTTCCACGGAAACATCACATCAATCACAACCGCCAGCATCCACAGACAAAGAACGAGCCCCTCATTTGCCGTGAAGCCTTTGATCCGCCAGAGGCGCCACAGAATGATGAAAAACCAGGGCCCGAGCATAAGAGAGTTGAACAGCAATCCGCCACTACCCACGTCGGCACCATAGATGAGAAATATACCGAAGTAGCCCGTCATCGTGACGATAAGCGTGGTGTCGACTCCGTCGGCACTCGTGGCCGACCACAGCGTTTTCAATTGCGCGAGTTCGCTGGGCAACTGAAGAGCGAGCGTCAGAACGACGGTACATAGGAATCCGAACGTGAGAGCATTGTACCCCCACTGTTGATACTCTTGCACCCCAGAAAGCACATCGATGAGCGACGCCGACATTCGCGCCTCCTGCGTTAACAACACACTATGAAAAACTATAACACTTCTATGAAGGAAAGTAAATGCGCGCTACATTCTCTCCGGTGCTGAAATGCCGAGAATGTGGAGGCCGTTTTTGAGCGTGCAACACACGGCACTTGTGATGGCTACTTTATGCGCTTGCGTATTCGAGCCGTCGAGAATCTGTTCGGTGGCATACCACCGGTTAAAGAGCGAGGAGACCTCAACGAGGTATGTAGTGACGTGGTGCGGCTCCCGCTCCAGAGATGCGCGCAAAACAACTTCAGGGAAGCGGTGCAGAAGTCGTGCAAGATCAGAGATTTCCGCGCGTTCATCGAATCGGGGGGCGATGTTTTGTTCAGCCGCTTTTTCAACGACCGCGCGCGTTCGCGCATGTGCATACTGCAAATACGGGCCCGAATCACCTTCGACGGAGAGCGCTCGTTCACGGTCGAAAATAATATCTTTGCTCGTGCCACCTTTCAGTATTTGGAATTTAATCGCCCCGACGGCAATATCCTGCGCAAGTTTCTCGTGATCTGCGGCACGACTTTCCTTGGCGCGCCCCCGCGCTACATCCGTAAGATCACCAATGAGGGATTCCCCGGTCACCACGTTGCCGGTGCGTGACGACATCTTTCCTTCTGCGAATCTCATCATCCCGTGCGTACATCGCCGCAAGTACAACCTGAAAGTAATCAGCCTGCTCGTGTGCCGTGACTGTAATCGACTCATCAAAACTCCAAGTCTTCGCCTTCAACTCAGCTAACCCGAGCTCTTTGGTCTCGTATGTCGGCAAGCCCTTTGATGTAATGAAGACACGCGTATGGAGCCCAACTTTCTCGCCTTTGTAGACGACAGCCCCGTCGCTCGATTCAAACACTTCCGGATGCGCCTTCACGATGGCCATTCCCTTCCTGGCAGTCTCACTCTCAAAGAAGTAGTGGTCGAATTTGGTGCCGAGAATTTCGTAGATTTTTTCGAAATGCTTTAGAGATGCCTCACGGCCCTCATCATAAATTGCGTTCACAGCACTATCGGCCCGCGAATAGACCAGCGCATTTATCTCGTCTATTTCCTTTTTTGCCATCTCATCGGTTTCATAGGCCTTGTTTCCAACAATATATGCATCGCCCCAACTGCCTCCGGGAACTTTGCTATTTTTTACAGCCCATATCGTTTTTGCCACATGCGGACCTACATCACCCTGATAATTGGCGCGCTTCACTTCGGCACCGGAGAATTGCAACAGTCGCGATATGGATTCACCGATCGCATTACTCATCAAGTGGCCAATATGGAATTCCTTGAACGGGTTCGGGTCGGTGTATTCGACCATTATTTTTTTGCCATCAAGAGATTTGTTGGAACCCCACTTCTCATCTTCTGTGGCTGCGTTGATCGAACTCGTAAGTGCATTTGATGCGAGATAAAAATTGATGAATCCGGGCCCCGCGATCTCGATCTTTGAGATGCCGTCGACCGCGCCAAGCGTCTCACCCGTAGGGCTACGACCGAGGGCAGCGACAACCTCTTCCGCCAGCGCGCGTGACGATCTTCCCGCCTGTTTTGCATATGCAAGCGCGACGCCCGTCGCATAATCGCCGTTCTTCAGATCATTCGTGTGTTCGATGATTATTTGTTCCCCCGCGACAGAAATGCCCGCCTTTTGAAGGGCTCCTGCTAGGGCCTTTTTCAATTGCTCCCGCATGAAAGCCATTGTATCCCAAAAGTTTGTGGTATTCTCGGAGCAGCTCCGGAACTTTGAAAGGATGGGTAATGGTACCGAAAATCGTGCTCACCGGTGGCCCGTGCGCCGACGATGATTAAGAATAGAGTTCCGAATGCGTTCCGATGGTCATGAATACAATCCTGT
>Ga0076153_123_pt1 | contig 12709 bp, 13 predicted proteins | sample RifGroC2_FD_68174 | JGI IMG/M metagenome (GOLD analysis project Ga0076153, IMG submission 68174) | Parcubacteria (Kaiserbacteria) bacterium GW2011_GWC2_52_8b
GATATTCGTATTCGTGAGCGCAATTGTAATAGCATGGAAATACTGGCGGTTGCGCAGCGGAAGAAAGATTGTGGGGTAACACGAATGATCATTGCAGCACCGCAAAAGCACAGCGAGGCTTTGTTGACTTTCAAAAAATGCCGTGTATATTGGTTCTATTAGTTCCGCCATTGGCGGACAGTTTTTTTAAAAAAGGCCTTACAACACAATCCATATGGCACTATTCGACCTCAAAACATTGAATTCGGCACTCGAAGAATTGCAGCAAGAGCGCGGCATTTCGCGCGAAAGCGTCATTGACGCGCTCGCCACAGCGCTCGCCGCCGCATACCGACGTGAATACGGCAAACGCGGTCAGATCATACGGGCCACCATGAATCCGGAGACGGGCGACGTGGAATTCCGTCAGGCCAAGATCGTCGTCGACAAAACTTTGGTGAGAGGTCCCGAGGAAGCCGAGGAGGAGGACTCATCACGCCGAAGCGAAGCGGAGGCGGATCACCGCTCGCGCTTCAATCCCGAACAGCACATCATGATAGAAGATGCGCGCCGCATTAAACGCGATGCGGTGCTCGATGAAGAAATTTCGTTCCCCCTCGAGAGCAAGGAGGATTTCGGCCGCATCGCTGCGCAAGCGGCGAAGCAGGTCATCATGCAAAAAGTCCGAGAGGCCGAGAGAGCTTCGATTATTTCAGAATACGGACAGCGCGAAGGAGAGATAATCACCGGCCACGTGCAACGCTTCGAGCGCGGCAATCTCTACGTCGACCTTGGTCGCGCGACCGCGATCTTGCCCTACGATGAGCAAATCCCCGGCGAGAGGTACCGTCAAGGCGAGCGCGTGCGCGCGCTCCTCCTGCGTGTCGACGAGGGTGTGCGCGGCACCTTCATCCGCCTTTCCCGCTCGCACCCGCACTTCCTTACCAAATTGTTCGAGACCGAGGTACCAGAAATGGCTTCTCATGTCGTTGAGGTCAAAGGTATCGTGCGCGAGCCCGGCAGCCGCGCAAAGATCGCCGTTTTTTCAAATGATGATCATGTGGACCCTGTCGGCGCACTCGTCGGTCAGCGCGGTGTACGTGTAGCCGTCGTCACGAGCGAGCTCGGCGGCGAAAAGATAGATGTCGTTGAATGGTCCGCAAATCCAGGCGATTTCGTAAAGGAAGCGCTCAAGCCCGCGCAGGTCCTCGGTATCGAACTGAACGAGGACGATAATCGCGCCGTCGTACATGTGGCCGAAGACCAGCAATCACTCGCCATCGGCCGCGGCGGACAAAATGTGCGCCTCGCCGCACGACTCACCGGATGGAAGATAGATATTCGCGGAGTAGGTGGTGAACAAGTTGCCACCGATACAGGAGAAACAAAAGCGGCCGTCCAGCCGACCAGCGTAGAAGATGTCGGGGGACAACCCGCCTCCGCCGAAGGCTTCGGCGAGGCGAGGGAAAGTGCCTTCGACGAAACAAAAAAAGAAATGGGCGATGATAATGAGGCCGCCGACACGGGCGAAGGAAATATCGACCCCGCCCTGCAAGACCGTGACGTCGAAAATGAAAAAGTGGAAGAGCAGCAGGAAGAAGTGGCCACCGATAAAGAAAAAGACGCCGAGTAGCGTTTGCCAAATCAGCGGTTATACCCTATGGTTATACGGAAATGTTAGGTTTTTAATAGTTATTTAGAAAAAATTTTAGTTATGGACACCTATCTGTTGTATGCCGTGGGCGCCGGAGTTCTCGCTCTCGCGTACGGCCTATTTTTAGTTATCAATATCCTCAAGCAGCCAGACGGTGAAGGAAAGATGGTGGAGATAGCGGAAGCTATTCAGGCCGGAGCAAAAGCATACCTGAATAGGCAATACCGCACCGTCGGCATTGTTGCCCTCATCATCATAGGCGTGATGTGGCTCGCCAATTTTTCCGGCACTACTATCGCCGGATTCGTGCTCGGTGCTGTCCTGTCCGCCGTGGCGGGATTCGTCGGTATGAATATCTCCGTGCGCGCCAATGTACGCACGGCTGAAGCCGCCAAAAAAGGCCTCAAAGAAGCCTTGTCGCTCGCATTTCAGGGAGGTGCCGTGACGGGATTGTTCGTCGCGGGTCTTGGTTTGTTAAGTGTGACAGGATTTTATATGGCGACCAGAGACATATCGGCTCTGGCAGGTCTCGCGTTTGGAGCATCTTTGATCTCTGTCTTCGCCCGTCTCGGCGGCGGCATCTTTACCAAAGGCGCCGATGTCGGTACCGACATGGTAGGCAAAGTCGAATCAAATATTCCCGAAGATGATCCGCGCAATCCCGGAGTCATCGCAGACAACGTGGGCGACAACGTGGGCGACTGCGCCGGTATGGCCGCGGACCTGTTCGAAACGTACGGCTCATACCTGTTCCCCAATTTCCCCAATTCCACCGTATACCCCCTCCTTATCGGCGCCGTTTCCATCGTCACCACCATCATCGGCACCTGGTTTGTTCGCTTGGGCAGATCGGGAAACATCATGGGCGCGCTGTACAAGGGTCTCATCGTTACGGGTATCCTTTCTGCGGTCGCCTTCTACCCCATTACGTTGTTGGTCATGGGTGGGAACGGTACATACTCTGTCGCCAATCTTTTCTACTGCTCACTGATCGGCCTCGTCGTGACTGCCGCCATAGTAGTGATCACCGAATACTACACAGCGACAAAATATAGGCACGTCAGAAGGATAGCCCATGCTTCCACGACCGGACACGGCACCAACATCATCCACGGTCTCGCCGTCGGGATGCAAGCGACTGCTCTGCCGGTCCTCGTCATCGTCGCGGCTATTTTGGCCGCATTCCAGTTGGCCGGATTGTACGGCATTGCCCTTTCGGTGATGTCCATGTTGTCCCTGACCGGTATCATCGTCGCGATCGACGCATTCGGCCCGATCACCGACAACGCGGGTGGCATTGCGGAAATGGCAAAACTAGGCAAATCGGTGCGTGACGTCACCGATCCCTTGGACGCGGTCGGCAACACTACCAAGGCCGTAACCAAGGGATATGCCATCGCTTCCGCGGGATTGGCTGCCATGGTCCTCTTCGCGGCATACACGCAAGCATTGCAGGCAAAAGGCATTTCGTCCTTGTTCGATCTTTCCGATCCGAGGGTACTGGTGGGATTATTGCTCGGCGGTCTCTTGCCGTATTTGTTCGCTTCGATGGCGATGAGCGCGGTCGGCGAAGCCGCTAAGGCAGTGGTTGAAGAAGTGCGCCGCCAGTTCCGCGAGATAAAAGGAATCATGGAAGGCACGGCGAAACCTGATTATTCCCGTTGCGTTGACATCGTGACCAAGGCTGCGCTGCGACAAATGATCGTGCCGGCGCTCATCCCTGTCATCGTCCCGATAGCAGTAGGCCTGACTCTGGGTCCCGCAGCTCTCGGCGGACTTTTGGTCGGCACGATAGTGACCGGATTGTTCGTCGGTATTTCAATGACGGTCGGCGGTGCCGCATGGGATAATGCCAAGAAGCACATCGAGGAAGGAAATTTCGGCGGTAAAGGTTCTGAAGCGCACAAGGCGGCGGTCACCGGCGATACGGTCGGCGATCCGTACAAAGACACCGCCGGCCCTGCGATAAATCCGATGATCAAAATAATAAACATCGTCGCACTACTTTTGGTCAAGTTCCTGTAAAAGGTTCCTCCGTCGAAGTTGTCCACCGTTTCGCGAGCGCTTGACGAAATGAGCGATGCTCTATAATGCGCACATGCCTGCGCAGACAGAAATTCCACGACAACCCGTTCAAAAAGAACCAGTCGGTCCCCTGATTGGGATCGGGATTATCGTTATTCTCGCACTCTTTGGCGCTCTTTATTTTTGGGCCGCGGTCGTGAATGGACGCATCAATAGCAGCGACCAGCTCCCCCTCATCACGGGTAATGACACTTCGACGACAACCTTCTCAACGACGACCATCACCGTTGTTAAATAGTTTGCGATAAACCTGCACAGGTTTTCTGACTCCTTGGCTCGGAAATGCAAAAGATCGCTTTTGCATTTCGCTCGCTCTACGTCGCCAGTAGAAACCGTTTGCGACTACACTCCTCCCGCCTGCCCGCCCTTTCAATAATTTATTCATACTCGGCTATCTTTTGTTATTGAATTGTGGTAATAAATCGTAATGACTGAACAACAGACGAAAGGTTCGGGGATGTCCACACATGTTGTGTCGAACGTAAAAGTTTCGCGCGATGAGAAGCTTTGGGAAGTGGAAATTTCGGCGGAAATTCCAGCCGAAGGGCTTGCTCACTATCGCGACGAGACGCTCAACGATATTCGAAAAAATGCGAAACTCGACGGGTTCCGTCCGGGAAAAGCGCCGATCGAACGCATCGTGCAGATATACGGAGAAGATGTTATCGCGCGTCAGAGCTCCGAGCGTGCGATACAGCACGAATTGCCGGAGATGTTCGCAAAAGAAAATCTCATGATAATCGAAACGCCAAAAGTGACGATCGACATGCCGAAGGCAGGAAAAAGCACCGCTTTTACAGCGCGCGCGGCACTCGCGCCGAAGATAGAGCTCGCCGATTACAAAGCCATCGCCGCACAAAATCCCCCGACTGGCGGGCCAGAAGTCGAAGTTTCAGACACGGAGCACCAAGAAGCGATGACACACATGAAGCGGGAGCGCGCACGCATCGACAAGATCGAGGCCGGGACCGAACCGCAAAAAGCCGCGGAGGAGTCGCGCACGCTCGAGGAAAAAGACTTGCCCGCGCTCGATGACGAATTCGTGCAGGCACTCGGTTATGAAAATGTGGAGAAATTCTCCGGTGTGCTCCGTACGAATATTCAGAACGAGAAAGAAATCCGCGCACGGGAGAAACGCCGGGCCGCTATTCTCGAAGACCTCGTCAAAAATTCGAAGGTATTTTATCCCGCGATGCTTCGCGACTACGAGCTCGATGATATGGAGGCGAGACTGAAGGACGATGTCGAACGCTCCGGCGGCTCATGGGAAGGATACCTCGCGGAAGTGAAGAAGACGCGTGAAGAAATTCGCGCAAGCTGGCACGACGCCGCCGACAAACGCGCAAAGGTGCGTCTCATTCTCGGTGAGATCGCACGCAAAGAAAAAATAGAACCCGACGAAAAAGCACTGGCGCACGAGCTCGAACACGCGCGCAAACAGTATCCACAAGCCGACCCATCAGCCCTCCGCGCCCACATCGCGCACGCGATGCGCAACGACGCCACCCTCAAATTTTTGGAATCTATTTCCTAACTGACCAAAGAGCCGCGCAGTGCACGGCACCCCGTTCTTACACTTCGGGAGCACGTAAACCGTTGCTCCGCATGTTGATACGCTCGGCGATTCCTGTAAGAAGTGCTTCTTCGATTGTCCCCTCCATCTCTTTTTCTGAAATTTCTTGCCGCTCGGCAATTTTGCGGTGCAACCGATTCACAACCACGTTGGCTACCAGCATTACTTCTTTGTCGTTCAACGACTCTCCTTCTTGCAATAATCCCGACTTTTTGTGGTGCTCGATAAATTGTCGGACGTTCGCCTCCACCTCACTCATTTTGGCAGGATCTGTCTGCCGCAATTCCATCGCATAATTCGCGTGTTCGCTGTGTTCAAGATTATTATGCATAGTTCAATTTTTAAACTTCTATATCTATCATAATATCATCTCTATCAAATCACGAAAACTCACGAGTTGAATAGAGTCCTCGACCATGGCTTCGCCAGTACAGGCTTGCCGCGTCGAGGATTGGCGTCCCTTGCGGGAATAGTTTTTCTTGCTCTTTACCACTCGAGGACGGTATTGAGCATCCGCGAGCGCGCGAGCTGGCGCGCTGCGGTGCTTGGGGACTTCCCCTATTTTTCGTAGGCGCCTCATGACAACCTCCTTCCTGTCTTCTCTTGTCTTCTCAATTTCTCAACCGCTGATGCCGTCGAACACGGCACTCGCGATGGGGCACCGGTCGAGACTCTTGCTCATCCGGTCGTCGAGCACGTGGCTCGGTTCGAAACCCGGGAAGAATCCGAGCCGCTGCACGAGAATCGTCCCGATCGCGGCACGCGCTAAGTGTGCGCCCATCTGCTTTGGGCCGACATTGTACGCACCGACACGTTGTGCCGCCCAATCGGGTGGACGACCGTTCAACCGGAACGGCTTGTTTGCGGCATTCTTTTGGCCGCTTTCGCCGCGACGTTTCTTTTCGGTGGCCATAGCCATCTCCTCTGTTCCAGAGCACATTCGCCACCATGGCGGATTCTGCGCTGGAAAAAGGGCCCTACTTCGCATGAAGCCGTAGGGCAACGGCTGAATGGAGATGATGAGTTAGTGATGGTTCGCCGCGCCTGTGAGGGCATTGAACCTTTTTCCATAACCCGCGCCGGATTAGCACGGGAGGCCGTCACATCGGCCTGCGTCTTTGATCAACCCACGAACCATTCCGCGAGCTGAATAAAAGTGGGGGAAATTTAACGACGTCCCCCCAGTGCGTCGTGCTACTAACCGGCATGCCTCGCCCGAATCTCATTTGCCCGGGGCTGCGGTTTTCGCAAAGGTAATTGATCTGAAAGGAGTGCTGTCAAATCTTACGGGTTTGTCAAACTCGTCAAGACTTCCGCTTACTCCCTCCTTTGCATCCTAGGCGCCTAGGATTAGCATGGCCGGTGACATCGGCCATCTCCCTTCCTGCTGATCCGGCCTTTGGCCTGACCACAACAGGATAAACCGGGAGCAGTTTCCTCCGTGGAATCTTTACAAGATCCCTTCGCCCGAAACCACAAACGATTGATCACCAGAACTTTATGAATGCGCTCTAAGAGCGCGAATATGTTAGTTGGTGATATCAGCTTGATGACGTCGGGGCAAGGAATCACCTGCCGTCACTAAAGTTAAGGCAGGCAAGCGAGTACGCCCTGCGCACGCCACCCGACCATGCTTAAAAATCGGGTGGTTGGCGCAGCGCATACTCGCTAAGATAAGTCCACAGGGTAATCCAGTCCCTGTGGCTTGAATACTTTTGATTTGACCTATGTGTCGACTTGCCCTGAGCGAAGTCGAACGGGTGTCAAAGATCACTTCCTTCGGGCCACCGTGGCATTTGCGAAGGTGCCTCCACCTCGCGGCGGCTGTCAGCTCGTACTGACACGGGGAGTATACACAGGTCGATACTTTTGTCAAGCACTTATGACACTATGTACCAAATGCACTAGAGATACCCAGTAATTAAGCTCTTTATGAGACTACAATATGTCAGTATGCGATGTCGTTATTTTTCTATAGTAAATTAAAGGTTGACAACAATCAATGACTAGTATATACTACCTCCGGTGCTGAAGTCGGCACTCGGGTACACCCGAGCCCGTCAGTTCGGGTTTTCCACGGGAGTCTTCGCGATGAAGAACGTCTTATGGCTACGAACTGGCGACGGCGGATGATCTGAGTGCAGTGAACAACGCCATGTCTGCAACAAATGAGGACTGGCAGCGTTCAGGACCGGAAGCACGATGCTTCTGGTCCGTTATTTTTTAGCGATCTCAACCGATTCTTTTGCGTGGATCCATAGAAAATCAAAAATCAATTTTAGACTCCTCACGATTTGCGAACTCTGAATGATCAGCCCGAACATGCTTCCTTCGAGCGAATGAACGGCAACCTTGTCGTCAAATATAAAAATATCGACAGTAAGCGGCAATTCTGAAGGCGGGAGATAGCGCCGCTCCGTGAGCTCGTCAACGCCGGCGTGAGCAAAATATTCTTTGTACGTAAAAATTCCCTTCGAATGTATGCCAAGGGAACGACGACGATCAGAATACTCGTCGAGATATTTTTGTGAAAAAACCTGTGATAATTTTTCAGGAGAAAAAATGATATAAATGTTTTTATCTTTCGTTGCAAGCACCTCCTCGCGTGCAACTGCGACACCCTCCTTCCCGGGAAAAAATCGTACGACAGGTCGCTCGCCGGCGCTTGCGAACTGCTGCATTAGTGCAGGCAGCATATTGCTAAGCTCACTCTCCTTAGTACGAAGGTTTTCTTGCTGATTTGCCAACAAACGCTTCAGAAGTTCCGGCGACTCGGGGGCAAACATCGTCTTCTTCCCCTCTTCGTACGTACTCATGAGCCCCATTTTCATGAGCGACTCGAGCTGCACATATGCGGTAGGTCTCTTTATCTTCGCCTGTTTTGCCAATTTATCCGCTGTCGTCGCACCGAGCTCGAGTGCAGCGAGATACACCCGCGCCTCTTTTTCCGAAAGTCCCAAGTCCTGGAGCTCTTTGAGCATCTAGGTATTGTATGGCACAACTGCCTATATAAAAAATGGGGTACTCCCCATTCACACTCATACCAGTGGTGGGGATTGCAAATTCTCTTGAATTTTGAACCGACCGAGGAGCCGCGCGGAGTGCGGCGGTATTCGAGGAGAGAGGTTTGCATGCACCGATCGGACTTAGACCCATGCTCGGTATTGCAAATAGTTGTTACGAATGAGGCCTTTCCACCAGTCCGTTTCTCTGGAACCGCGAACATCTGTCTTTCCATAAACGAGAAGAACACGGGCAGTTTGTACCTTATCATGTACCGCCACGATACATCGATTACCTGATGTGTGTCTTGAATCTTGTGTTCCGACTACACGAAATTCTGTCTTCACGATTCGTACGTCATTTTCGGAAATTATTGTTTCCGCAATATTTGTTTGTCCTATTAGTGCGTCAATTCTCTGCATCTCCTCTTCAATAGCGGCCATTGTGAGGTCCCAGTTCTTTTTATATTTCTTTGCGAAGAATTTAATGAAGTGTCGTTCAGCAAACGATTCAATCACGACCGCATATTTAGAAGACATGGTCCGGATCCTCTTGGGTTATAAGAGAATACGGGATTATCTCATTCTCTGCAGCTATCCGATAAGGCAACTGGTGGTGTGTGAAATCAACTATTTCCTGTGTGCGCTTCCCACGCCATTTCTTTGCAATTTCTGAAATCAACCCGGTTTCTTCCTTCGACAACAGATCGAGTGATGTCGTGGGCGAACTTCCCGTGGGTGCGATCATGAACGCCTCTCCCTCTTTATCTATGCTTATTTTCCCGCTCTCAAACAGCTCATCAACTGCAAGAAAATAATGGTCAGGTACTGGACCGAACTGTATGCGACGATATTGCATTCCGCTCATGCTCTCTAAATGGTTGTAAAACCAAGCGAAGTCGGCAAGATAGAGCAACTTTGCCAATTTTGTCTTCGGAACTTTGCCGCGAGTATCGGGACTTGCCCTGAGAAAGGCCAGTAGCATCTGTTTATACTTTTCGTAGTTCGGTACTACGCTACTTGAAAATTCATTTAGGGATACTCCGTACAGTTGCGCCAGTGTTTGTGCCTCATCCAGAGAGAGTTCTCTTGTGCCGTTTTCTACGGCTATATATGAAGTGCGCGAAATACCAAGTTTATCAGCAACAATAATCTGTGAGAAACCGTGCTTTACTCGTAAAGATTTAGTAAATAGAGCGCGTTCTTTGGTCATGTGGACAGTATAACACAGGTGTCGAAAAATGTGTACATCCTGTGTATATCTTTCCGACACGCCCAACGCGCTTTGCGTCTGATTTATCCCTTGCCGTATTATGCCGCATTTTAGAAGTCGCGCCATTTGCATCAAACCCAAATTTTCTATACACTCCATTTATATGAACAGTATAAAAGCCCAGATGCTCGTGCCGACCGTGTCGGCCGTAGCTTTAGCGAAGGAGATTGATATTTAGCGATTAACTGCACATTACCTATGAAAAATGATACTTCAACTCGCTCTCAAATGTTAGTGCCGATGGTTATTGAGAAGACCTCTATGGGCGAGCGGGCATACGACATTTATTCGCGACTCCTCAAAGAGCGTATTATCTTCCTCGGCGGGCCGATCGATAGCGACGTCGCCAATCTCGTGGTCGCTCAACTCCTCTTCCTCGCCTCCGAGGATCCGAAGAAAGATATTTCCTTCTATATCAACTCCCCTGGCGGGCACGTCTCGGCCGGCCTCGCGATACTCGATACGATGAATCACGTCCAGCCCAACGTCTCGACCGTCTGCATCGGCATGGCGGCTTCGATGGGAGCGGTATTGCTTTCTGCAGGAGAAAAGGGCAAACGCTTCGCGCTCCCCAACGCAGAGATCATGATCCACCAGCCAAGCGGCGGCGCTGAAGGCATGGCGACTGACATCGAGATAACCGCCAAGCAGATCCTGAAACTACGCGAGCGTCTCAACAAGATCCTTGCCAAGAACACCGGCCAAAAGCTCGAAAAAATTGCGGGAGACGTGGACCGTGACTTCTTTATGGATGCGCAAGAATCGCTCAAGTACGGCATCATTGATAAGGTGCTTGGATAGTCACTCGCCACTAGCGATTAGGGTCATAGAAAGATGCGGAATTTGAATTTTCCTAGTGGCTAACCCCTCGTAGTGGCTAATTCCTTACCTCATGGTATACTCCGAAATGTACCTCTATTAGAATATGAAATTTTATTTTTTCCGCTCCGTTGAACCAATGAATGCGCCGGTGTTTACCAAAAATTTTCCAGCAGTGGTAGTTTTGTCGCGCACATAAGTTCAACGCGGGGGAAACCCACGCGTTATGTCATTTAAAACAATCCTTTTACTCCTCGCCGTTGCGGGAGTTGTCGGTATAGTGATCGGATACTATTTGCGGCTCATCATCAGCCTCGGAAAGCGCGGCTCGATGGAACTCGAGATCCGCAAAATGAAGCTCGACGCCGAAGAGCGGGCGAAAAAGATCACCGAAGAGGCCGAGGCTAGAGCCAAAGAAAAAGCGGAGCAGGTTCAGAGCGAATTCAAGGGACGCGAACGCGAGTTGAAGCAGACCGAAGATCGTCTCGTTCGCAAAGAGGAGCTTCTCGATAAGCGTCAGACAAATCTTGACACCGAATCAGAGGTGCTCGGAAAGAAAATAGCCGAGGTCCAAAGCGCAAAAGAGCAAGCGGAGTCGACTATCCGCGAGCAACAGAGCAAGCTTGAAAATATCGCCCACCTTACGGCTGAAGAAGCAAAGAATGATCTTCTGCAAGCAGTCGAAAAACAGTACGAAAGTGATATCGAGGGCCGCATGCGCAAGCTCGAGATCGCAAGCAATGAGAAACTTGAGCAGCGTGCAAAAGAGATCCTGACCACCGCTGTGCATCGTTTGGGTAATTCCGTCGTCTCCGACGTTCTCGCGACGACCGTGACGCTCCCCAATGACGAGATCAAAGGAAAAATCATCGGCAAGGAGGGCCGTAACATCCGCCAATTCGAGCGCTCGACCGGAGTCGATGTCATCATCGATGATACGCCGGGCACGATCACTCTGTCTTCATACGATCCTATCCGCCGACAGATCGCGCGCATCGCACTCGAGAATTTGATCCTCGACGGTCGCATCCAGCCCGCAAAGATCGAGGAGGCGGTGCAAAAAGCGGAGGGTGAAATCAATACGATCATCAAGAAAAAGGGCACTGAGGCCGCATACGCGGCGCGTGTGCCGAATCTCGATCCGAAATTATTGCAAATATTGGGTCGCCTGTATTTCCGCACGAGCTACGGCCAAAATGTCCTCGACCACTCGGTCGAAATGGCGCACCTCGCAGGTATGCTCGCAGAAGAGCTCGGCGCGGATCCTGCTATCGCGCGTGCAGGTGCGCTCTTCCACGACATCGGCAAGGCGCTCGACCACGAGGTCCCCGGCACGCACGTGGAAATAGGCCGCAGGATATTGCAAAAATTCGGCATCGACGAGCGCGTCGTGAAAGCAATGCAGGCGCACCACGAAGAGTATCCGTACGAAACCCCCGAATCGATGATCGTGCAGGTCGCCGATGCGATTTCCGGTTCCCGTCCGGGTGCTCGTCGTGATTCCGTCGAAAATTACATCAAACGACTAGAGGATCTCGAAGCGATCGCGAACAATGAGCCCGGCGTCGAGAAGAGCTACGCCATCGCTGCAGGCCGTGAGGTCCGCGTCATCGTAAAGCCGGAAGCTATCACCGATCTCGAAGCTCGCAAGCTCGCGCGCACTATCGCCGACAAAATAGAAAAAGAAATGCAGTATCCGGGCGAGATCAAGATCAGCGTGATACGAGAAACAAGAGTAATCGAGTACGCCCGCTAATAACCGGTGCGATCAAAGGTTAATCCCGCTCTTTTTTGAAAAAGGGCGGGATTGACATGCCGAAAATAGGGCCCAAAATGGTATCCTATAGAGGTCGGGGTAAGTTTGTAGCCACATTATCATTAGATAAAAAAATGTATGGCAAATAAAATGGATTTGGTAGATAAAGTGCATGCAACGATCGGCTGCACAAAGGCCGATGCAGAACGCGCCGTGGAGGCGATCATTGCGATGATCACCGATTACCTCAAGAGCGGTGGCGAGGTATCGATTGCAGGCCTGGGGATCTTTGAGGCCAAAATGCGCGCCGGTCGCATGGGCCGCAATCCGCGTACCGGCGCTTCGATCCAAATCAAAGCGATGAAGGTACCGAAATTCCGTGCCAGTAAGACGCTGAAAGACGCTATCAAATAAATCGTCGTTGTCCGTGTATACAAAAACCCGCCAGAGGCGGGTTTTGTGTTTTTCTGTGTCTCTATTGTACCAAACTCGCACCTATTTCCAAAACAAAGTGAGGTAATGACTTCGCACGCTCCGCGTGCGTGGTGGCTTGAAACTGCCCCGTACG
>Ga0076153_140_pt1 | contig 11153 bp, 12 predicted proteins | sample RifGroC2_FD_68174 | JGI IMG/M metagenome (GOLD analysis project Ga0076153, IMG submission 68174) | Parcubacteria (Kaiserbacteria) bacterium GW2011_GWC2_52_8b
TATAACGACATCGTTATATTGCTGCGGCAGCACTATCCTGATGTCGCATTTGTTCCGCCGACCACGGATGATGTCAACGCAACAATTCACGAGCCGAACCAACACCAATTCGTTGCAAAATACGAGGGCGTGATTATTGCGATAGCACTCCTCATCGTCAATCGCAAATACACCAGGAAGGTCGGGCATATCGAGGAAGATGTTGTTCTTGATGGATCGGCGAAAGAGTTCGTGCGCAAGATTATGATGGAGAATGTCAAGAAGTTTGCGGCGAACGGCGGCATTGTCGTGCTCGATCTCGAGACGAGTGACGATCGGACTATCGACATCGCCGCGTACGAGAAGCTCGGCTTCACGAAGCGGGACAATATGGTCGTCTATCGCTGGCGACTCTGAAGTTCGTTAGAAGCCTGTACTGGTCAAACCAAGTCCAGGTTTCTTCTTTTGGTAAAAAATAGGGCGATATATCGCCCTATTGACGTGCTTAACGGGGATCAGTATAGTTATGCTCGGAACATAACTCACGAAGGAGAAAGAGATGGGAACCGAAGATAAGGACGAAAGCCGTCCGTTCATTGACGCGATGAGCAGGAAAAAAGCTCGTCAGTTTGTGCTTGCCGAGCATGTGCGAGCGGCGCGAGCTGTACAGTGTGCTGCGCCCGCGATCGATAGTGCCGTAGAGGAAATGATTGCTCGACTCGAAGTCGCTGGGAGCCGAATTTTCTACGTGGGCGCCGGTACGTCAGGACGTCAGGCGGTTGCCGATGGCGCAGAGCTTCTGCCGACATTTGGCTGGCCGGAGGACAGGGTAGTGTATTGCGTGGCAGGATTTCCCGCGTCCTTGTGGCAGTCGATCGAAGGCGCGGAGGATAATGTCAACGCTGCGCAAAAACTCATGAGTCTCTACAAGGTCAGTGCACACGACGTTGTAATCGCTGTTGCAGCAAGCGGGACGACGCCGTTTACGTGGGAATGTCTGCGCGAAGCAAAGAGTCGCGGGGCACTCACGATCGGTATCTCCAACAACGATTACATCTCACCACTCCTTGCGGAAGCCGAGTGCCCGATCTTTCTCGACACCGGGCCAGAGCCAATTGTCGGTTCGACGCGCATGAAAGCAGGCACCGCGCAGCGCATCGCGCTCAATACACTCTCGACGCTCGTGATGGTCGGACTTGGGCACGTCTACCTCGGCGAGATGGTCAATGTGCGTGCGAAGTGCGCAAAGATCGATACGCGTCGGGTCAACATGGTGATGCGACTTACCGATTGCTCTGAAGAGAAGGCACGCGATAGCCTTTCAGAATCTGGCGGGGACGTGAGGATTGCCATCATGCTCGTCAAGGGATGCGATCTTCAGAGTGCACAAGTTTTTCTTGCGCTTACTGGCGGGACACTGGGTTCAGCACTAACGCTGCATGAATTAGATCAATCAACAGGATGATGATTTTCGACGGCGGGCCGAGTATACGGCCCGCCCTTTCTATACATGGTACTATTCTTTTTATGGCATTCGAGCCGTTCGCGTCGCGAACACATGAAAAGATGAAAGATGTGCTTATGCACCCGGAAGCGATGGGTCCGGCGATTCATTACTACATGATCCGCGGCGGCAAGGAAAAGCGGAATGTTACCGTGTGGGAGACAGGCACTGTCGGCGGCGAGTACATCAAGACGTACGGTCACTACCATATCGGCGAGCTCGATGAGACGTACAAGATAGTGCAGGGCGAAGGTGTCGCGCTGCTGCAAAAATTGGTCGTTGAGGATGGTGTACCGGTGCCTTCACGAGTCGCTGAATTCAGAGCAATCCCCGTCAAAGCGGGGGACTCGGTGTATATGCCCGCCGGGTACGGACACCTCGTCGTTAATACGGGAAAAGAATGGCTCGTCACGATGGACAATAGTCCGGTCGCGGGTCCTGACGATTCCGCCTCAATGCCCGGTCATGCTGATTATGAATCCGTAAAAAAAATGCGCGGCTTCGCGTATTACGTTGTTGAAAAAAACGGCGCTCCTCTGCTCGTGAAGAACGCGCTGTATATCGAAGTGCAAAAAACGGACTTCGGCGGACTTGCCGTGGAATAATATTTTTTGAACATGTACATCGTCGCTGATATAGGAGGGACGAAAACGCGTATCGCAGGGACGCGCGACCTCGAGCACCTGCTCGAACCGGTCATACTCGATACGCCGCAAAAATACGAAGAAGCTCTCGCAATTATCACCGCAACGGCAAAAAAAGTTGCTGATGGGGAACCGATAGACGCATTCGTAGCGGGGCTTCCGGGCATGTTCACCAAAGGCAATCGCGTGCTGTGGAATACGCCACACCTACCCGATTGGAACGGTAAGAATATTGCTGCTGATCTGGAGACAGCGCTTTCTTCAAAAGTTCACCTCGATAATGATGCGGCCCTCGTGGGACTCGGCGAAGCAGTGTATGGCTCTGGTAGAGGTATCCCTATCGTCGTCTATATTACGGTCTCGACGGGGGTCAACGGTGTGCGGATCATCGATGGCTCGATCGATCGCTCGACGCAGGGTTTTGAGATGGGCGGTCAGTACCTTTTTGTAGATAAAACCCCCACATCCCTCGAAAATCTTATCTCGGGAACTGCCATCAGGGAAAAGTACGGAAAACATCCGAAAGAGATCGAAAAAAATTCTCCTATTTGGGAAGAACTGGCGCTTCTGACCGCGTATGGCGTGCACAATACGATTCTTCACTGGTCGCCGGACATCGTAGTCCTCGGCGGCTCCATGTTCAACGAGATCGGTATCCCGGTTGATCGTGTCCATGCACACGTGCATGAGATATTGAAAAAATTTCCGTCGGTACCCGACATCGTGCACTCTGCGCTCAAGGACGTCGGCGGATTACACGGCGGTCTCGCTCACTTGAAACAATTGCAATGATTCAGGCGGTTGCCCTTTTTTGTCTCAAAAATTCTATGACAAGCGGTATCGTCGTTACGACAATGATGCCGAGTATTATGAATGATAAATAGCGCTCAACGAAGGGGAAGCGCGAGCCCAAATAGTATCCCGCAAACGTAACGCCGGTAGCCCACGCGAGCGCGCCCGCGATGTTGTAGAGCACAAAGGTGCGGTACCGCATGAGGACGACTCCGGCCACGATGGGTGCAAAGGTCCGGATGACGGGGATAAAGCGACCCAAGAATACAGCGCGGCCGCCATGCCGGTCGTAGAAGGCCCTCGCTTTCTCAAGGTGCTCATGCTTGAAAAATCGGGAATCAGGCCGGAGAAACAGCCGCACTCCTACTTTCGCCCCAAACCAGTATCCCGCATTGTCACCAAGAATAGCCGCGAGCGTGAGAAGGGGAATGAGGATGAGGATGTTAAAAAAACCTTGCGATGCGAGCAATCCGGCGGTGAAGAGCATGGAAGCGCCCGGCAAAAAGAAGCCAAAAAATACGCCGGATTCGAGAAATACCGCTGCGGCGAGTCCCGGATATCCGATGGCCTGTACGAAGGTGGTGAGAGAAAAATCCATAGGCTGGGCCAGTTTACGCGAATGATTTCGGTATCGGGAAGCGTTTGCAGAGCGACTTCACCTCGACGTGGATTTTTTTCAGCGCCTTTTGGTCGGTGCGCTTATGTAAAGTTTCAACCATGAGTTCGGCGACGCGCGCACTTTCTTTCTCCTTGAATCCTCGTGTGGTTATCGCAGGGGTACCGAAGCGGATGCCCGAGGGGTCCATGGGGCCTCGCATGTCGTCGGCAATAGCGTTCTTGTTGAGTGTAATGCCGACCTCGTCGAGGACACTCTCGGCCTCTTTGCCGGTGATGCCCATCGAGCCGAAGACATCTGCGAGGAGGAGGTGGTTATCGGTGCCGCCTGTGATGAGCCTTATATTGGCGGCTTTAAATACGCCCTCCATCGCCTTCGCATTTTTTAGTATCTGCTTGACGTACATCTTGAACGACGGCTTCAACGCCTCGCCGAACGCGACCGCTTTTGCGGCGATGTTGTTCATGTGTGGTCCGCCCTGCAATCCAGGGAAGACCATTCTATCGATTTTCTTCGCGAGCTCTTCGCTTTCGCGTGTGAGGATGAGGCCGCCACGCGGACCGCGGAGCGTCTTGTGGGTCGTTGAGGTCATGATGTCAAAACCGTAGTCGAATGGATTTTTCACGGCATGGCCCGCGATTAATCCGGCGATGTGTGCGATGTCCATTACGGCATACGCGCCAACGGAGCGTGCGATGGAAACGAACTGCGCGTAATCAAGCTCGCGCGGATACGCAGAAAAACCGGCGAGAACTATCTTCGGCTTTTCGCGCAGCGCGACCGCGCGCATTTCGTCGTAATCAATCTCGCCCGTGTCCGCGTCTTTCATCTTGTATCGGACGAACTTGAATATCTTGGTGAGGTAGGTGACCGGATGACCGTGGGTGAGATGGCCGCCGTGCGAGAGGTCCATGCCGAGAACCGTATCGCCAGGCTGCAAGAGGGCGAAGTACATTGCGATGTTCGCATTTGCTCCGCCGAGCGTCTGTACGTTGGCATATTGCGCGCCGAATAATTTCTTGGCGCGCTCGCGTGCGATATTTTCCACGTTGCCGGGGTAGCCTTCGGAATATTTATTGGTCAGTATCGAGAAGTTGGCTTCGCGGACCGCAAGCGAGACGTAATTCTCCGACGGGATCAGTTCGAGCCCTTCCGCCTGGCGAGCCTCCTCACCCTCAAGTGCCGCATACACCTGCCGGTCCTGTTTTTTGATATGTGTGTAGGGGTTCATATCGCCATCATACTCGAATATGCTTTTTCGCGCATGCGTATACTTTCTCGTGAATAACCTCACGGGGCAGGATGGTATTACCTTCAGCGCACACGATCTTGTGCCAGCTGCGGTTTTCTTTCATGAGCAGCTCCGCGCTTTTTTGGGCGTTTTTCATATACTGAATGTCCATTTCCACCGTGTCTTTCGCGCCTTTTTTGAGGTAGCCGCGTTTTTTCGGCGCACTGTTTTGCAGCAGCTGGATCGAAAAACCAATCGGCATGCAGAGATAGATAGTGAAGTCGGGCTTCGGGAGGCCAAAAACCCCATATTCCATACGCTCAAGCCATTTTAGGAACGTCTTTCGCTTTTTCGGGTGGGCAATTTTTCCTCCTTGGTGTATCTGATTTGCGCTTACAAAGCGATCAAGCACGACAATGTGGCCGTCGAAAAGCCATTCTTGTATTTGCGTTTTCGACTCGAAACGATCCGCCGCATAGAGCACGGAGGCGACGTACGGATCGCTATGCAGAAAATCCCCGTGTGCTCCGGCGATGCACTCACCGATAAGTTTACCCATCATATTGTCCTCGTAGCGGGGGAAATCGAGCGTATGTACCCTTATGCCCTCTTTTTTGAGGCGTTGGTACAAGAGCTTGGTCTGCGTGGCCTTGCCCGAGCCATCGGAACCGTCAATCACGATAAGTTTTCCTCGTTTGTCCATACTTTGGTTCACAGTATATGCTACAGTAAGAATAATAAAAATATGGCACTTTCTGATAGAAAAATTCTTGAAGCGATGAAAGAGGGCGTTATCGTCATTGAACCATTCGACCGGAAAAATCTCGCGACGTCGAGCTACGACGTGACGCTCGGGGAGTATTTCTTTACCGAGCAACATCCCGGGCATTTCGAGAACATCTACAATATCTATGACAAATCGCACGTGGATCGTGTGTGGGGTACCGAAGCGAAGCGGGCAAAAGAGGCGCGGCATGTCCTCCGAAAGTACGCGTTTGATTGGAGGGGGATCACGCCGCAAGAGAAAATAATCCTTCTTGCTCCCGGTGAGACCGTTCTTGCGCATACCGAAGAATTCATCGGCGGACGAGAGCGCATCACGACGATGATGAAAGCGCGCTCGTCGCTCGGCCGCAGTTTTATTTCAGTATGCAAATGCGCCGGTTGGGGCGATGTGGGATATACCAATCGCTGGACAATGGAGATCACCAATGCCTCCAATCGTTACTACATTCCACTTGTCGTCGGGCGGCGCATCGCGCAGATAATTTTCTTCGAAACGGGGCCTATACTCGCGACCGATTATGTAAGCAGCGGCAAATACCAATCATCGGGCACTGTGGCGCAGTTGAAAAAGAGTTGGAAACCCGAAATGATGCTACCCCGTCTCTATCTCGATCGCGACATAAAAAAGAAAAAGTAAAACTATGAAAATATACCAAGACGTGTTGCGCCGGATTATGGATGAGGGCGTTGACCGTGAAGGGCGCAACGGATTTACCCGCGCTCTTTTTGCGGTTCCGATACGTTTTAATCTGGAAGATGGTTTTCCCGCCGTCACGACAAAAAAGCTCGCGTTCAAGGCGGTGAAAAGCGAACTTCTGTGGTTCCTCGCGATGAAAGGGAAAGAACGCGCCGACGACGAACACCTTAAAGAGTTGAATGCAAGTGAGCGCACGATTTGGACCGACAATGCGGAGGCGGACTACTGGAAGCCGAAAAGCAAATTCAAAGGAGATTTGGGGCGAGTCTACGGCATTCAGTGGCGCAGTTGGACAGCACCAGACGGACGCGTCATTGATCAGCTGGCAGATCTTATCGAGAGAATAAAAAAAACGCCGACCGATCGGCGGCTCATTGTAACGGCGTGGAATCCGGGTGAACTGCACGACATGGCGTTGCCGCCGTGCCACATGTTCTTCCAGTGCTTTGTAGCCAACGGCAAACTCTCGCTCCACATGGTGCAGCGCAGCTGCGACATGTTCCTCGGCGTGCCGTTTAATATCGCGTCGTATGCGCTCTTGCTGCGCATACTCGCACAAGTGACGGGCCTGAAGGCGCATGAATGTATCCTCACACTCCAAGATGTGCACATCTATCACGAACACTTCGATGCGGTCCGCGAGCAGCTCGTGCGCGAGCCCATGAAGTTGCCTACCCTGTGGCTCAATCCGGAGCGAAAGGGAATCGACGATTTCATCATGGATGATATTAAGCTTGAAAATTATATCAGTCACTCTGCAATCAAAGCAAAGATGATCGTGTGACGCGGTCGTATACAACAGGAAAAGACAAGAGGGGTACACGACTATGAATAAACCAATCATCTCGATAATCGCGGCGATCGGAAAAAATCGCGAGCTTGGAAAAGATAATCGGCTCTTATGGCATATTCCTGAAGACCTCAAGCGGTTCAAGAAATTGACGGTGGGCCATCCGATTATTATGGGACGAAAAACGCTTGAATCGATCGGCAAGCCACTGCCGAACCGAACGAATATCGTCATCACGCGCCATCCGAAATCAATGATTGATTTCGTAAATCAATCATTGGAAAATGTTGTGATTGTGGGCTCGATTGAGGAGGCGATTGAAAAGGGGAAAGAGCTTGATGGAGAAGAAATTTTTATTATTGGCGGCAGTATGATATATCATACTGCCTTGCCCTTGGCCGATAAACTGTATCTGACTCTGATAGATGACGAAAGAGATGCGGATTCATTCTTCCCGCTGTACGAAGACACATTCACCAGGAAGGTATTCGAGGAAGCGCATGAATCAAATGGCCTGAAATACATATGGGTGGATTTTGAGCGGTGAGTGCGGTACTCTCAGCGTAGTCAATAAATATGAAAGGGCGAGCAGATATCTAAAGACACACAGTCTGATGTCGTGAGTTACGACGTGCAGGATCGTTTCAAGCGCATGGCGCAGGAAGTCGCAGCGCGCTCGTGCAGTAACATCGGCCGATTCGGTCTCTCGTTCGTCGAATGGACGCGCGGCGAGAGCATACAGCTCTATGAGCACAGGGACTTCTACTTGGGGCACGTAGACGAAGGTCTTGGTACGTTGAACTTGGTTCACGACAAGATGTTTTTCCACAAATGGCATTCATACGACCGTTCCGCCGCGTACAATACCGTGGCGTCGATCGTCAATGACGGCGCAATGCTCGGCGCCATGCCGATCAATGTGCACGCGCATATCGCCGCCGGCGGGGAACATTGGTTCGTGCACGAAGAGCGCATCCACGAATTTCTTGAGGGCTGGCTTGAGGCGTGCACCGATGCGCGGTGTGGGTACGATGGCGGCGAGACGGCGATACTTCGCGATCTCGTCAAAGGCTCGAGTGCGGTACTTTCCGGCTCATCGACCTTCATCATTTCGCCGAAGTCGCGTCTCATCCGCCGCAATATAGAAGCGGGCGACTTGATACTGCTGCTTAGCAGCTCCGGTATTCACGCCAACGGCGCGACGCTTGCGCGGGACATCGCCGAGAAATTACCGAATGGATATCAGACGAAAATGTCGGATGGCCGCATGTTCGGTGAAGCGCTGTGCGAAAAGTCGCATATCTACCCCCCATTTATCGAGGATTGTCTCAATGCTGGCGCGGAGATCCACTACGGCGTGCACATCACGGGCCACGGCTGGCGCAAACTTATGCGGGCGCCGGAGCCGTTCGCGTATATCATCAACGATGTCCCGACGCCGCAGCCAGTATTCGACTTCATCGCGCAAAAAGGCAAGGTGCCTTCGCGCAATATGTATGGCGACTACAATATGGGTGCCGGATTCGCACTCTATGTTCCGTGGTATGAGGAACACCGCATCCGCAGCGTGTGGGCGGCAGGCAATTATCCGTTCGCGCTGATGGAAGCAGGATACATCGAGAAGAGCGCGAAGAGACGGGTCGTCATCAACCCCATACAAGAAACGTTCGAAGAGAAAGAACTGCAAGTTCGTTGAGTAAAAAATGGGGGCCTTCCAGTGGAAGGCCCTCTTTCTGTACCATAACGTATGACTCTAGAATGTCTGGCCGGACATCAGAGCGTCATATACTCGGTGTGTTAATCAATTGCAGAATTTTGTCCCGCTTTGTCTCCATGATCTCCCGATTGCGGGCCTCTATAATAAAACGAATGAGGGGTTCGGTATTTGACAGACGAACATTGAACCAGTAGTTGGGATAGGAGACCGAAAGCCCGTCGACGGAGGTCTGCATACCGTCTTTGTACGCTTCTTTTATGCGCTCAAGTAATTTCGTCCCTACTCCGCGGCTTTCTAGACGCGTGTTGATTTCTCCGGAATTTATGTATTGTTTATACGGAGCGATGATCTCCGAGAGAGTCTTATTTTTTGTGGAGAGGAATGTGAGGAATTTGTAAATAAGAACGAACGGTGCTTCGAACGTCCCATACGTAAGTTTATAGAAATAGTGACCGGATGATTCGCCGCCAAAGACCGCGTTCTCGTCAATCATCTTTTGCTTAATGAGCGAATGACCGACGGGCGCGATGACCGAGCGGCCGCCCGCATCATCTATCATGTCGCGCGTGATCTTGCCCGGACGGATGTCGTATACGACGGTCGCGCCGACATGCGTGTGCAGTTCTATTTGCGCCATAAGACCGCGCAATATCTCTTGCGGCACCACCTCCCCCCTCTCGTCAAAGAAAAAGTGGCGGTCGCCGTCGCCGTCGGAGGCGATACCGAGATCGCAGTGCTCCTCGACGATCTTCTTCCGCAATAGGGTGGTGTTTTCTTCTTTCATCGGATCCGCCGGATGCGCGGGAAATGTGCCGTCGGGAATATCGTTGAGCCATACGATAGTGCATGGCAGCGAGGCAAAAAAAGATTTCAGATCCGGACCACCCATACCGTTCGCGGTGTCGATGGCAATCTTAAAGGGGTGGATCTTTGTGGTACCGACGTCCATTTCGGTAAGCTGTTCTCGGAGTACGGTGTCAAGGACGGCGGCACGCGTCGTCAGCTCTCCTCGTTCTTTTTCCGCGACCAGTGGCGCGAGATGGTCGCTCTCGATAGCCGCCTGTATCTTTTGTATCCCGCTCTCATAACTGATGGGGGCGGCGTGTCTGCCGACAAATTTGAACCCGTTCCATTCTTTTGGATTGTGTGATGCGGATATCTGCGCGCCGCCATCAAACCCAAAGTAGGCGGTCGCGTAATAAAACGTCGGCGTCGATATCATACCGAGATCTTCAACGTCGATACCGCTGTCGAGCATTCCGCGTATGAATTGTTGCTTCAGCTCTTCGGTCGAAAGCCGCATATCACCAGAGACGGCGATGCGCAGCGATTCTCGCGGAGCCTTTTCGAGAAGTAAGGTAGCATGGCCGCGTCCTATTGCATATGCGACGTCAGCATTGACCTCATTCGGATAAATTCCACGGATATCGTACGCTTTGAATATGGAGGGTTCGATGTGCATTGCAGATCCGATGTACGGCTATATTTCAAGTGTACCGTGCAGTCTCCATCGGGGTCAAACGGTATGGTGTGAAAAATCCATCGCGACTTGCTGACCTTCTTGTTCGGCGGTTTTTTGTGAGAATGTTTGCCGGACGGTGGGCAAAAGGACGGTCACCGTCGTGCCTTTACCCACTTCGCTTTGTGCGCTGATCGTGCCTCCATGCAGCTTCACGAGTTCCGAAGCGATGGTGAGACCAAGTCCGCTACCGCCCTGCCGGCGTACTCGTGAGAGATCAGCGCGATAAAAAGGGTCGAAGATCCGCTGCAGATCTTTCCTCGCAATACCGATACCGGAATCCGCAACGGTCAATTTGGCGTATGTATCGGAATATTTCTTCACGCTCACATCAACACGTCCGTTGTGCGGAGTGTACATGATGGCATTTTTGAGAATATTATCCGCGATCTGCTGCACTGCGGTCGCGTTGCCCCGGAGATGTACGCCCGTGTGTTCATGTAGCATGACATGTATTTTGCGCCTCTTGGCAAGCTCGGCATACGTATCAATAGCCGCACGAGCAACATGAGATAGATCGACAGCGGTAAACGCCATCCGCTCCGGCCGTATCAAATTTGTAAGGGTAAGGAGATTGTTGATGATCCCGGAGATCCGGTCGAGCTCCTCGACATTGCTGATCATCGTATTCTTCACGTCTTCTTTGATGTCGGGATCGAGGAGCTGGATTTCGGTATTGGTCTTGATAATAGAAAGCGGCGTTCGGAGTTCGTGCGCGATGTTGCCGATGAATTGTTTTTGCGCGGCGAGTACGCCGCGCATCGGTCGAAGCGTCATTCGCGTTATTAAATAGGCAAACATAACCGTCAATACGATTATACCCACGACGATCAGGGCAAAAAGTTGCATGCGGCCGTACTCCGCCTCATCAACGATCG
>Ga0076153_124_pt1 | contig 10329 bp, 15 predicted proteins | sample RifGroC2_FD_68174 | JGI IMG/M metagenome (GOLD analysis project Ga0076153, IMG submission 68174) | Parcubacteria (Kaiserbacteria) bacterium GW2011_GWC2_52_8b
AGGTTTGAAAAAACTGATGCTCCTCACCGCACCGCTCGATTTCTCCGACGACGAACAGCTCACCTTCCGCAAATGGCTCCGGCATATCGACGTGGAGAAGCTGCTCGATCACCACGACGGGCTGATGCCCGCGCACATGATCGAAGCGGGTGCGCAGATGTTGAAACCGATCGACAACGGGATACGCAAATATCTTACGCTGTGGAACAAGCTCGATGATCCGGAATTCGTCGAGGGCTGGCATGCTCTCGATGAATGGGTCAAGATGAACGTTCCGATCGCTGGAGGCGCATACCGGCAGTTGGTGTTCGAACTCTACCTCGGCAACAAGCTCGTTGAAGGAACGTTCCGTCTCGGGAACGAGACTGCGCACCTCGGCAACATCAAGGCCGACGTGTTCGCGCTCATAGCCGAGAGCGACCACATCACGCCGCCGTCGCAGATACGTCGCGCGTTCCCACTGATCGGGAGCGCCAAAAAAACACTGAAAGAATTTTCCGGCGGACACATTGGTGTCATGGCCGGAGGTGCGGCAAAAGACAAAGTATGGCCCGGGCTCGATTCGTGGCTACAAGCCGACTAAATGATTGAGAGCCCATCCCGGCAACCGGGATGGGCTCTTTTACATGGTAGTTCATTACAGATTCAGATAGGTGACGGTGAGCTGGAGGATAGTGGCAAAAGATACCCATGCGAGATATGGGATGTTGGCGTATGCGATCCATTTGTGGTGCGGGTAGATAGCGATGAGAGCCCACACGAGAGTGCCGAGAACAAGGAGGACATCGACCGCTGCGAGAAGATTATTTTGAAGACCGAATTGAATCGGCGTGTAGGCGAGATTGAACACGAGGTTGAGGGCAAAGGGGATCGCTATGTTCGTGCGCAATTCCCTTCTGAACGCTTTATAGAATACGAAGCCGAACGAGACGGCCATGATGACGTAGAGCACTGTCCATACCGGTGCGAAAAGCCATGCCGGCGGCGCCCATGCGGGCTTGAGGAGCGAGGCGTACTGCGACATGGTGTCCATGCACCTAATAATCGCACATTTTTTCTGATTCCCTCCTTCTTTTCCCCGTTTTTCCTATTCTGTTTTCCTATTCTAGTCTTTTGCAAAACACTAGCATAGGTTTTCTGTGCTATTGGTTGAAGTGGAGAGAATTGCGGATAGTGTCGAAGACACTGAGGAGAGTGCTTTTGTCGAATTCGCGGACCGTTCCTTGAGGATAGTTGCCGATATTGCCCGAGTGGATGTAGTAGCGCACCGCCGTGCATGGCACGCTGCCTTGCAGCGCGAACACCTGTTCCTCATAGAGATTGCCCGCTGCCGCGCCGGTCGTGGTGGCGACAGAGTATGTGCTCGAGCCGATGGTCATGTCGACCGGCTTCACGTTTTGATAGAGATAAATGTCGCCGGTGCAGTTCTTGGCGCGCGGAAGCGATTCCACTGATATATACGTGTCTGTAGAGAGATTCGTGCCGGTCGCCATAGCGCCCGGAATGGTGAATTTCACGCCGCCGATTTTCTTTTTTGGAACGCCTTCATAGGCGTAGTTGGAATCGACGGTGAACGAGAGAGGATAGGTGACGGAAAATGTGGAGGTCGAATAGACGGCAGTGGTCGGCTGCTGCACCACCGGCTCTTGCGGCTTCGGCAGTAAACGAACACCGCGCAATATGAGCCCCGTGCCGAGGGCGACGACTAAAACAGCGATAATACTTGCGATAATATATTTTCCTAGCATACACCTATGTACCACCAATTCTCCTTTTTGTGAACACTTCCACTTTTTAGAGCTCAAAATATGTCTTACTGCAACGTTGGTTTGCGATGTGCCCGCTCAAACTCGTAAAGCGACACATCGACCACCTGTTCGGGGCGTAGCAGCGGCAACATGTGGTGCGGCATTTTTTCAGAAACTCTCATTCTGACGTACGGGCTCGACTTGAATATGTGCTTCTGGAGGAATTGCTCACGAGCCGCCATTGTCTTGTTGCTCTTGCCAGCTTCCTCGCCGAGCGAGGTGCGCAGGCGTTTTTCCGCCCTCTTCGGCACGATGCGCTCGGGGTCGGCGACGGGATCGTCGGTCGCCGTAATTATAACGACGGGTGCCTTCACTTTTTTTGCGCGCGGATTCAATCCGGAGACTCCCTCGACCTGACTTCCCAAACGCGAAAAAAATGTCCACGGGTAATGTATCATCTCGCTGAACATATTTCCCCGGATTTCAGAAAGCACTTTCTCGCGCCGCTGCCGCGTCTCCTCGTCTTCATTGGGTATTCCCCGCATTACATGCTCGCGAAGAGCGCTCATTGCACCTTCTTCCTGTTCGTAGAGCCCTGAACTATCGATAAGACCGAGTCCTTCAACGGAGATAGTGGATTCTTCTTCCAATATCGCAGCGACATCTATCGCCTCGTCGCCGCCTTTTGAATGTCCTATCAACTTGACGTTCTCGATACCGCTCCCTTCTATATAGCGCGCGACGGCGCGCGCTTCTTCGTTGAGAAAATCCGTTGATTTCGGCAATGTCGCGGCACCTTCATCGGGTGAGCTTGCGGAGATGGCGATGGTGCGCTCCTTGCCGCGCTCCGCGTAAGCGCGGCATATCTCTTCGATACTGCTATCGGTCGCCTTGATAGACCAGCCCGGAAGAAAAATTATGGCTTTGCTATGGTCCGCTTCCTCGCCGTGATAGGGAAATTCTTTTGCTATCAGGTCGACGGTTATCCCCGACTCGAGCCGGTATGATCTTTCTTCTATCCTTTCGATATTCTCGTCCGGCACCTCGATGTGTCGTTCATTTTTCCGCTCTTCGTGATGAAAACCCTCAAGCATCATGCCTCCAGTATATCGAATTGCGGCATTACCCCAACATCTGCGCGGCTTGTTGTTCAATGGCTTTTTGTATCTGACCTTCGAACAGCCGCAACATGAGCGGCAGCGTGGCATTAAGCTCGAATTCTTTATCTTTGACTTCAAGCGAGCCAGAAATGTGCTGCCCCTGCGCCGTGAACGCGAAGTGCAGCGTATCGCCGTCCCATCTTTCCTCGTCTATCGTCGCTTCGTCGCCGGGCTTCGGCCCGCCTCGCGTCGACTCGTCGCGAGTCGAGGTGGGCCGCGCCTCATCCAGCGCATACTTCACGCGCATGACCGCTTCCTGCCGCGAGAACTTGTGCGGGAATTTTATCTGCATAGATACACATTATAAAAGTGGTCGTTAATCCTCTCTTTCCTTATACTAGTCTTTTGCAAAACACTAGTATAGATTCTGCGCGAGGCGTCAGCTTATGCCGCACGGCGCTCCCTTCATTACGTTTGAGTACAAGTCCGGCTATCGCGAGTTTGCGCACATGATCGGATGCGTTCTCATAGCCGATAGCGAGTCGCTGCGAAATTTCATCTACCGACAATTCCGGCTCATGGTGCAACAAGTCCAATATCTGGAGCCGCCGATGATTTGCGAATCCTTTGACGATCCGCTCGATCTTTCTGTATGTGCCTTGTGATGCCATACTGCCATCTTACTTCATGCTAGTGTTTTGCAAAAGACTAGCATAGATTGATCCGTATAATTGATAGCACGGTCGAAAGACTGCACGAAATTCGCTTCACTTTCCCAAATCTACACTCCACTTCGTGACTGATAATATTGTAATATAAGGAAAAATTGCGAAAAAGGGGTATTATCCTTAGTATCCTGCGATATTGGAGCGGGAAAATTGGGGGGTCGTCTAACGGTAGGACTCCGCCCTTTGGAGGCGGCTATAATGGTCCGAATCCATTCCCCCCAGCAAAGTTGAAATTTCACCCGTTTTGATACGATATTCTTATGACCAATAAATCACAAATTAAGCTCTGCTTATTAGGAATATTTACGGTGCTATCTATGAAACAATGGCCAACGCTCTTCTTGAAGTCGGTGATTTATCTGATCGGACTCGCTGTGCTCGGGATTTGCGTGATCATTGCAGGTGTATCCATCTCGGGAAATGGAGGAATGTATCTTTCGATTTTAATTATTGCAGAGGTAGCGGCCATACCTTTTTTCTACGCGCTGTATCAGGGCATTCTTCTCCTTCAGTACATCGACCAAAATACTGCGTTCTCGGAAATGTCGGTGAAGGCCATTAAGAATATTAAAAATTGCGCATTCACAATAAGTGTGATCTATGCCGCAGAGATGCCGTACATGGTGTACGTTGCCGACAAGGACGACGCCCCCGGTGCTGTAGTGATCGGACTGGTCTTCATATTTGCTCCGCTGATCACTAGTGTCTTTGCGGCGGTGCTGCAGAAGCTTCTGCAAAAAGCCATCGACATCAAATCCGAGAACGACCTGACGGTCTAAAATATATGGCAATCAATATCAACATCGACGTAATGCTCGCGAAGCGAAAAATGAGTGTCACGGAACTTACGGAGAAGGTGGGCATCACGATGGCTAATATTTCCATATTGAAGAACGGGAAGGCGCGCGATCAGATTCTCGACCTTGGCGGCCATTTGCAAAGCTCTGGATTGTCAGCCAGGGGACATTATTGAATTTAAAAAGTAATGCGTACGACGACTATGACCCAAGTTCTAAAAACTATTGGGATAGTGATCATTGTGATTGCGGTTTACATCGGCATCCGCTACGTCGGCTCGGTCATACACTACAGCTGTGCCTTACCCGAAGCGGATGGTCCGCCGCCCATTTGTCTGACGGGCGAACTCGGCTGGATCATCACAGGCGGCGACCTGATCCCCCTTTGGACACGAAACTAGAAATCTCCGGCCCCCTCTTTTGCCGCGCAAGCGCTACACCAAGAGAATCGGCTCAATAAGAAAACCGCGTAACGGATGCGATTTTCCGTTACGCGGTCACAAAATTAAACGAGGCAAAGCAGAGGTGACATCCTATTTGCCACAATATTGTTTGATGTTGGCGTAGAATTCGTCGAAGGTTCGCGCCTGCGAGACATAATTCCTTCCCGCCACCCTACCGGGATCGTTCAGGCCCGGACAATGCTGTTTCTTCCAATTCATTACATGGTCATATCTCTGATCCGGACTCATTTTCTGCCACGACAAGGCGCCGGCAGGCGCGGCGAAAAGCGTCACTGCGAGAAGCGGTGTGACGATACCCGCGAGCAGAATTTTTGACATGTGTAGTCTCCTTTTCCGATGATCTCCACAAAGACGATAACAGACAAAATAGAAGTATCCAACCTCCGTGTGAAGGCTGTGTGTGAAGGCAACAAAGGAATAGCCCAAATTCACGCCATCATCAGCAAACTGCTGCTATACTGTTCCTATGAAAGGATACGTTGCAAATATAGAGAAGCTTTCATTAGAAGATGCAAATTTTAGAACGGTTTTATACACAGCGAAACATTCGCAATTGGTGCTGATGACGCTCAGGGCAGGCGAAGACATCGGCGAAGAAGTACATGGGGTGGATCAGTTTTTTCGCATAGAGACCGGCGACGGCAAAGCCGTTCTCGACGGAGTGGAACACGAGCTGCACGATGGCTTCGTCGTCGTCGTTCCCGCGGGATGTAAACACAACATCATCAACACGTCGCCGCACAATCCGTTGAAACTCTACACGCTCTACTCCCCGCCCAATCACAAAAACGGCACGGCGCATGCGACCAAAGCGATTGCCGAGGCCGACGAGGGAGAGCACTGGAGCGGCGAGACGTCGGAATGAAATTCACAGCTGCGCGGCGGCGGCTTTGTCGGCGATGACATGTGCGTGGGCGCTTTTTTGCAAGTAGGTGGCGGGGAACGTGGGATTGATGTCGTCTTTCAACATGCGTCGCAGTTGCTCCGCCTTAGCAGCGCCGCTCACGAGCATTACGATTTCTCGCGAACGTAAAATGTCGTCAAATCCTATTGTCATACCGAACCGTATGCCTTGTGAGTGCCGCACCATCGAATGATGCAATGTTGATTCTTGCAGCTGCGTTATATGTACTGGCCCGATCGCCTCTCCGGGCTCATTGAAACCGACATGCCCGTTGACGCCAAGCCCGAGCAGCGTGAGGTCGAACGGCGACAGGGCACGAATTTTTTCTTGTACTCTGGCCACCTCCTTTTCCGGATCCGCGGGATTGCTCTCGAATGAAATAAAATGCCCGGACGGAATTTTGAGCGGCGCTATCACGTGCATCTGCAGATACGTCTCACACGTACCAGAGTCGTTCATGGCGAGTCCGCCCCATTCATCGAGCTTGATGATGATGAGACGGTCAGTCGTGAATTCGCCGCGCTTAAATTTTTCTGCGAGCAACTCGTAGGTGCGCGTCGGCGTCGCGCCGGTCGCGAGACACAAGATGGCATCCGGTTTTCCCTTGATAACCTTCGCGATGTATTCGCTCGCCACTTGGCTCATCGCCTCATGATCGGCAACGATATCAAGCGCGGGTTCAAATGATGACATTGCCGCATTCTACTCCAAAAAAGAAACCCCCGATACGAGATCGAGGGTTTGGAAATCAGTCGCACGGCCGGATGTACTGTTTGTTGATCTCCCACAATTCATCAAAGGCAGCAATCGCTCCCCTATGCGTATGCACTATAGGGTCGCTCACAAATGCTTGCCATGCCGCTTCGCGGGTGCCAGCTATCGCCGCGTCAACGGCGAACTGCTGGGCAGTCACGATCGGCATGAGTTTGCGTGCCAGATGTGTGGGGAACGGACGGCCGAGCGCGACGGGGTGCACGCCAGAGGCGTCCGCCAGGATAGGCATCTCGACCGCACAGTCGTACGGAAAGGGCTCCAATGCGCCCCGATTGTAGACAACGCCCGATTCAATGAACGTGTGCCGATTGTGCACGATGGCGTCGATGATGACGACACCTTGTTCGCCGGAGGGTCTTCTCCAATCAGGGTCGAGTGGTATCCGCGGGTCGATAGCCTTATTCACCGAGTCCCAAAACCACTTCGCCTGTTGATCGGCATTGTCAATGCAACTAAAATCTACCTCATACTCCGCGCCGTACGGCAGAAATTCGCCGATGTGCGTGCTGCACACCGTCGGCCAATAACCGAATTCACGGAAGAGATCGGTTGCGATAGGGTCCCAGTGCGGAATTCCCTGTGCCGCCCTCTCATCGCGCATCCGCCGCTCGGCTTCGCGAAGTTCGGGGTACAAGTCGCGGCCATCCTTGTGGTCGCGGATATCCATGAGCCACTGAAAGTGGTTGACGCCGTATCCCCACACATCCACGCTCTTTTTGTCGACGTTGCCCGCCGCGTCCTTCCTCCCGAGGACACTCGCCACCCAGTCCTGTCCAATGAAAATGCCGTGGCACAATCCGAGCTGCGACATCTGCGGAAAGAGGCGACCGAGCGCGCATACGATGCGGCTTTCGGGATTCGAGTAATTGATGAGGAGCGCTTTTGGACAAATGGTCGAGACGCGGCGCGCGATATCCACGACGAGTGGAATAGTACGCATCGTAAAAAAGACGCCGCCGGGACCGCCGTTCTCGCCGAGCGACTGCCGGAGACCGTGTTTGATGGGTATCTCGAAATCATGACGCCACATTTCGTTGCGACTCACAGCCACCGAGTTCAATACAAACTCGGCGCCAGGCAGCGCTTCGGCCAATTCCGTCGTCTGCTCGATACGATAGTTCTTTCCGCATACGCGGTGCATGAGAGCGCCTATCTTGCGAAGCGCGTCTTCATTGATGTCAACGAGCACAACGGTGCTGCCGCGCAAGTGCCTCGCAAAGGCTGCAAGGTCTTTAACGATACTCCCGCCAAAGCACATACTACCGGCACCGACCACGACTATCTTTTTCACTTTTGCCATCGGAAAACTCCCTCTATGGCATATCTGCAGCCACTATAGCAAAATTCCAGTCCACTAGCGTATGGGCGCGGCAAAGTCCTGCCCTGCAATATCAATAATGGCGAGCTCGAGCGGCAAGTGCGGTACGGCGGCGTATGCCATACGCTCGTACGCCTCGAGAAGCGCGCGGAGCGTATCCGAATTGACACCGGGATTTTTGGACATTTCTTTCGCGAGTGCGAGGTCCTCATGCCCGAGCTCGCTTTCCATACGGCTCGCGAGGTCGGGAGCATAGCGCAGGAGGAGCGCGAAGCGCATCCTGTGTATCAATAATTTCGTCAGAGTGCGCATATCGAAATTCTCCCGGACGGCTTCCTCGGTCGCAGTGAGCGCGACCGCCGCATTTTTTTTTGAAATAGCTTCGAGTATCCGCCGGATGAATTCTCCGCGCGGCGAGCCCGACACGAGCTCGACTTCTTTGATGTCTATCTTCTTATCGCGCGAGACCGAAAGCACTTTTTGCAAAATGGAAAGTGCGTCGCGGAACGAACCTTCGGCGAGAAGCGCGATCAATTCGGCGGCCGCTCCCTCAAGTGTATATCCTTCTTTTTTTGCGATATCAATAATGAGTTCCGTCGCGATCTCACGAGTCGGTTGTTTGAATGAGTAGATCTCGCAGCGCGATTGTATCGTCTCCGGTACTTTGTCGCGGTCGGTCGTCGCAAGTACGAAGATGGCGTGCGCAGGCGGCTCTTCGAGTGTTTTGAGGAGCGCGTTCCACGCCTCTTTGGTGAGCATGTGCGCCTCGTCGATGATGTAAAATTTGTACGGCGATTCAAACGGCATCGAATACACGCCCTCGCGGAGCTCGCGGATGTCGTCGATGCCGCGATTGGATGCGGCATCCATTTCGTAGAGGTCCTTATCGCTTACGCCGAGCTCGCGCGCCAAGATACGCGCGACCGAAGTCTTCCCCGTCCCCCGCGAGCCGGCAAAGAGATATGCGTGTGATGTTTTTTTATTCTTGATGGCCGCTGCAAGGACTTTCACTACATGGTCCTGTCCGCGCACCTCGCTAAAATTCTTTGGCCGGTACGCGCGATAAAGCACCGTTTGCGTCTCCTTTTTTAGACTCATGCGGGCAGTATACCACTCGGGCACTTCATTTTTCTAGGACGGATTACCGTCAAGAAAAATTGGTCGTAGCATTGGCAAGAATCTCTTGCGCTTTTTCTATATTTTCGGTCTCCATGAGCCGCATGCGCAATTCTTTTGCACCATTCCAGCCTGAAATGTACGCTTTGAAATGTTTTTTCATGGTCGCGTAATTGGTCGTCCCGCCGAGAAGCTCCTCGAATAGAGAAAGGTGCTCCGATAGCGCCTCGACCTTCTCTTGGGGAGTATGAACATTCTCACATTCTGCAGAATATGAGAATAACCACGGATTGCCGAAGACGGCGCGGCCGAGCATGACGCCGTCGCATTTCGTCTCTGCGGTTTTCGCGTGCGCATCTGCAATGTCTTTCACATCACCATTTCCCACGATGAATGTCATCCTAGAGGCATCGCCTCTAGGATTTTGGATACGGTTGCGTATCTCGACGGCGCGAGTGATGCGCTCCCAGCGGGCGGGAACGTCCGACATTTCGTCCCGCGTGCGGGCGTGGAGAGTGATGACGGCGGGATGTTCGGCGAGTAATTCCGGCAGCCACGTTTCCAATTCATCTTTTTTGTAGCCGATGCGGGTTTTGACCGAAACAGGAAGGCCTGACGTTTGTGCTGCACGTATGAGCTCTCGCGCAAGAGCTGGATTTTTGATGAGCGCCGCGCCGCAGCCGCTTTTTTCGACGGCACGATCAGGGCAGCCCATATTGATATCCACCCCGTCAAATCCCATGTCAGCGATCATCTTAGCGGCTTTTTCCATATGCTCGGGCACTGATGTAAAAAGTTGTGCGACGATAGGTCGCTCCTTCTCGCCGTACAAAAACTTTTTCAGCAATTTCTTTTTCCCTTCGGGTGGCGCGAGCACCAACCCGTCGGCGGAGGTGAATTCAGTGAACATCACGTCGGGCCCGCCCCGCCAACCGGGTCGAGGAACTTTTCCCAGCCGCGCGATGAGCGCGCGAAACGCGGCGTCCGTCACGTCTTCAAGTGGCGCCAATGCAAAAAAAGGCTTCGGTAGTTTTCGCCAGAAATCATTCATTTCGCCATACTACTCTGTTGAGGCGCGTTTTGAAACGACACTCGGATAGGGCGATATATCGCCCTATTACTTCAGACACTTTTATCGTGCAGTTATTGTGCCTGGGGGACGGGCGTATCCCCCTTCATCTTGTAATACACCCTGTCGCCGAAGCGGAGGTCTATGTAGGCGATATTTCTTTCGTTTCCGCGCAACGGCGGATTAGAAAGAATAAGCTGAAGATTTTTTATCAGCGTATCGGGGTCCATATCGAATGATGCCTTAATAATGAAACGATCTTTCAGTGGGACTGAAAAATCACGCGGATTTTCCACGATGGCACCCTCCGG
>Ga0076153_175_pt1 | contig 9399 bp, 11 predicted proteins | sample RifGroC2_FD_68174 | JGI IMG/M metagenome (GOLD analysis project Ga0076153, IMG submission 68174) | Parcubacteria (Kaiserbacteria) bacterium GW2011_GWC2_52_8b
AACACCTCATGTATTGCTTTCATGGTCATGAAAGCGACGGTAACCTACTTTTGATCTATCCACTGAGCTTTCGGTAACCTTATTTATGATCTATATCGGCTTCTTGGAAATTTCATTCAGCTGGTGTATTGTTTATGTGTGCCTGTGGGCGAAAGCCCCTTTTCGGCTAAGGATTTCCAAAGCTGAAGGCAGGCATATCAAAGAAAGCCGTTTATGCGGCTTTTTTTGATGCTAGTCCACCTCAATTCCTTGTTGGTAGAGTTTTTGTCTATCTATTCTCCCGTGGGGCATCACACTCCAAAAATGAATCTTCCCATCTCCAATTCGTCGCACAATTACACGTATCAGAAATTGTTTTTTCTCTCCCACAATATGATGAAAGGCCCAATGCTCAACTTGCTTCATCTTTGTGAAGCCATCTTTTGCTGGCCCCCCGAACTTCTCCATATTGCATCTGTATTCTTGTATCGTCCCCGTTTTTCGTATGATTCTCAGGGCTTTCTTGAGAAGGCGAAGTTTTAGCTTTTGCTCGTTTACGTTTCTTGGCTGCCGATTCGGTTTATTCGTTAAATGGTAGAACCCATCAGCACTTAGAGTAACCGGGCCCTCAAAAAAGGGACAGTGGATGATTTCTTGCGCATCGTAAGCCGATTTCGCCTGCCGTATGATTTCGTGCAGATCATGCTGATCTTCAAGGATATCGGAGCCACTATTCTCGGTGTTCATTGGATGAGATTTTATCATGCTCCGTGCTTTTGTAACGCGAAATGACCCATCTGATTTTCCCTAAGCCAAGCCGTAATCTGGTGTAAATCCCGTCCTACCAGTGCAACACGACGCAAAAAGTCCGGCGCAATGCAGGATTTTTTGCATTTTTCGTCCCATCCGATGATACAATGACTTCATTAGCGGTTCATCGCGTAAAATCTATAGTTATTCAATATGAAAAGTTCAACAATCGTGTGGGGCATCGTCATTGTCGCGGGTGCAATTTATTGGTACGTCAGCACACAGAACAGTGCGCCCGCCACACCCTCGCCAACACCGACGCAAACACTACCTTCTTCGCAAGATGCCGGCGCGACGCCAAATTCATCTTCTCCAGTTTCCACAGAGACCAGCGTTTCTATCAGCAACTTTGCGTTCAGTCCCACCACTATCACCGTGAAAGCCGGCGACAAGGTGACATGGACAAACAATGACAGTGCCCCGCATACCGTGACGAGCAATAATAGTTCCTTTGACAGCGGAACGCTGAATAAAGGAGCATCGTACAGTTTCGTTTTTGCCACGCCAGGTACCTATTCCTACCGATGCACCTTCCACCCGTCCATGACGGGGACAATCGTCGCCACCCAATGAAGCTCCTCGCGGTGAGCTGCGGGATATTCGGCGAAGGAGAATAAAGGTTCCGCGGGGCAAGCCCCGCGGTATTAGGATGTGCTCGCTTCGCTCGCTCTATCGCGCGGCAAGCCGCGCGGTATTCGACCTTTTTTGCGTAGCCGCAATAAACATTTTTGCTGGCTACGTTCCGGTCACGGAGAACGTAACGGTCGTCTCTTTGGACATGATAAGGGTCGCGGCATCCTCACACCTGACATAATAGATGTATAGAGCGTCGGGAGAGAGGCTGTTGAGTGTATATGAATGAGTGGTGCTGTTAGTATCGACAAATTGTGTCATATACTTGAACTCCCTATCTGGCATGGTGTCAAAACGGCACGCGGCTTTCCTATTCGTCGTCACGGAAAGGATTGCAAAAAATGAGTTCCTTGGAATAACCGAGGAGGGAGAAACTATGGTGACGACAAGTGCGTCTGTATCCGTTGTCGTGGTCGCCACTACAGTATTTGTGGAAGAGGTCGGAGCGGAAGTTTCGGGAGCGGAGGTCGTGGCAGTGGGAGGTGCGGGGGGCGCAGGAGGTGTGGGCAACTCGGTGATCGTCGGTACACTTGGAGTGGCGGGGACCGCGCTCATTCCGTTCAATAAGGCGCGTGTCTTCGGACCAACGATGCCAACCTGTTCAAGTCCGCTCGCTTTTTGAAAATCAATGACTGCCTTTCTGGTGATGACGCCGAAATATCCCGTCGCACTGACCTTGAAATAGCCGGCCGTCGCAAGTATTTCTTGAAGCGATGTAACATCCGCTCCGCGAGACCCTACGGATAGCGGGCGGATAAAGGTAGCGGCGGATGACATAAGCGGGGCTGCCACAACCGCACCAATGATGAAAAAACGCAAAAGTAATCTCATACTATGAGTGTAGGGCCTTTCGACTATATTGTCGCGCCGCGAGTGTGAATAGAATGAAAAGCTGTCTTACCATGATGCGCATACGGACGATCTACTGCAAACTGACCACGCATAGCTCGAATACACCGGATCATAATATTCGTCCGAAGATGTCCACGTCCCTTCGGGCCCGCAATATATCATTAATTTGTAATTGGTGCCGTCAGATCTATAGCGATATGCATTTTTTGCTCCACTGCAAGCCGGGGCCGCACTCACCGGTCCGCCACGCGAGCGTGGGAGTGCCGGAATGTACGAAGGCGCAAGATTAGGAATATACACTCCCTCATTATTAGACACGGCATCGCCTGCTTCCGATGAATACCACGCGCCGCCTGTCGATGGGTAGGAGCTGTTGTCGATGTAATATGACTGCAGCGCAAGAGCAACCGATTTCAAATCGGTTTTTTGCTGAGCATTACGCGCTTTTTGACGAGCCATGCTCACGGACGCAAGTACGATAGTAGACATGATGGCAATGATAGACATCACGACGAGCAACTCGATGAGTGTAAACCCCTTGTCACTTTTGCATGATACTCCAATTCGTTTCTTAAGCTCTAACATTGCGTTACTGGTGGATTTTGTTCCCGTGTTATTTGGGGACATGGAAATCATCGTATCACGCAATGAGACGGAATTCTTTGAAAACGGCGCGGTAGAGTTCGATCACGCGACGTACCTCGCGCGAATCAAGCGCGCGGCCGATTCCCTCATGCGCGACGCGATTCCTAGAGCGATGCGCCTCCCATGCCAGGTCGATGGTATTGAAATTGGCGCGCTCGATCTGCCGCATTTTGTCGGCCATTGTCTCACCCTTGTATCCCTGCATATCGATTAGTTCGTTCAACACGATGTCAGCCTCAAGAATCGCAAGACGCCAGTTCTGTCCTGAATCCGACCTGGCCAACTCCTGGATATGGTTCCAGCGCAACTGCGTCTTCGGCACGTCGTGCGCCGCTACCGGATGCGCCGCTTCATTGAATTTCATATATTCCATGTGTCGTATTTGCCGGATACGGATGAAGCAGTAGATGATGAGAGCACCCGTAATGAGTGAAACGAACGTCGATATGGCGACGAATTCATTCCACATCGTATATAAGTTGTCGTAAATGACCGACGGCGTTGTCGTCTCTAGAAATTGAACGACACCGGAAGTGGTCACGGGCGCTGTAATAGGTGCAAGAGGCCCGGGAGTGACTCCGGGTGGCGCACCGCTGGCAAGCGATATAACCATTGCAGGTATCCACCTGAATACGACATCACCGATGAACGACCAGATGGAAACGAGGCCGCCGCCGACCGTGATAGTACTGTCCATGAGGAAATTATAACCTAGCGGAGCGAGTGATGTGAGAATGTATTCTCATATCCGAGCGAGCGACGGGTAAAGGAGCGAAGCGACTATACCTCGAATTTTTCTACGTCGTTTCCAATCGCGAACAATGTTTCTTCGCCACCATGCGGCCCAATTATCTGAAAACCGACCGGCAGGTCGCTGTCGTCGCTGACCACGGTACCCATAGGAACAGAGAGTGCCGGTACGCCGGCGAGATTCGCCGGAACGCTGAAAATATCTTCGGCATACATGGCAAGCGGGTCGGATTTTGCGCCAAATTTGAACGCAGGGGAAGGACAGGTCGGCGTGACCACGGCATCGACGGACTCGAAGGCCCTCGTGAAATCTGCACGTATGAGCGCACGCACGGAGCGTGCTTTTCGATAGTACGCGTCGGCATAGCCCGAAGAAAGAACAAATGTACCGAGCATGATGCGCCGCCTCACTTCAGGGCCGAAACCCACGCCGCGCGTTTTCGAATACACCTCTTGTATAGATGGCGCCTGCATCGAGAGGCCGTAGCGTATGCCGTCGTAACGAGCCAAATTCGTCGAAGCCTCTGCGGGCTGAATGATGTAATACACCGCGAGCGAATACGAGAGATTGGGCAGATCGATATCAACTACCGTATACCCTTTGGCGCGCAGTTTCTCGAGTGTTTTTTCAAAACACGCAAGAATGTCAGAGTCTGTTCCCTTCTCAAGAAATATGCGCGGGACGCCAATGACACGCTTCATCGGAGCATTGTTTTTTTTCATATCGGGCAGACTCGTGCCGTCGTTTTCGTCATGACCGCAAATCGCATCAAAAAGAATTTGAGAATCAGCAACGGTATGCGTGAGCTGACCGATTTGATCGAGCGAGGAGCCGAGCGCCATCAAGCCGAAGCGCGATACCGCGCCATACGTCGGCTTCAAACCGTTGAGTCCCGTATGTGATGCCGGCTGAGCCGAGCGCCGCGAGCGCCATATGTGCGGCAACTGCGGCGGCAGAGCCGCCGGATGAGCCGCCGGGAACTCGCTTTGTGTCATGCGGATTTTTTGTCGGGCCGAATGCGGAATTTTCAGTGGAACTTCCCATCGCGAATTCGTCCATGTTGGTGCGGCCGAGAAACACCGCGCCCTGTGCCTTCAATTTTTTTATGACTGTCGCATCGTACGTGGCCACGTAATGTTCGAGTATTTTAGAAGCCGAGCTTGCGACACGTCCCTCGACAAGAATATTGTCCTTGATGGCGATCGGAATACCCGTGAGCGTCGAGGCCTTGCCTCGACGGATTTTTTCATCGGCTGTTTTTGCCTCATCGCGCGCGCTTTTTTCCCATACTTCGAGATAGGCGTGAATTTCGCCGTCTTTTGCTCGGATCGCGTCAAGGTAAGCGTTCGTGAGATCAAGTGCCGAATATTCTTTTGCATCAAGTGCGCGACGAGCCTCCACTATAGTAAGTTTGGAAATATCCATACTATTTTTTTCGAGAAATCACCTGCTTTACCGCGATACGATCGCCCTCGCGCGCGGGCGCCGCATCGAGCAATTTTTTTGTATACAATTCGGTCTCATGCGGATTTTCATCGGCACGCATGACATTACGGAGACCCTTGTCTTCCTGCACGCCGGAGACATCAACGGTCTGAATAGTGCGAACGAATTCGAGAATACTCGGTATCTCCTTCTCAAGCCGTGCAAGCTCCTCCGACGAGACCTCAAGCCGTGCGAGCTTCGCAAGCGCAGTTATGTCTAACTTTTCATTCATTTCAACATCCTACCAAAATCTTCTTCGGTGAGCACGGAAATGCCGAGCTTGCGGGCTTTATTGAGTTTTGAGCCGGCTTCGTCGCCGGAAACTACGTACGACGTCTTTGAGGATACCGAACCGGAGACCTCGCCGCCCAGCGCGCGCACTTTCTCCCCCGCTTCTTCGCGGCTCATCGAATCGAGGCCGCCAGTGAAGACGAACGTCTTACCTTTGAGCGGCTGCGGACCGGTTTTTTTCTCGGACTTCGCGATACGAATATGTGAAAGTAGTCGGTCGAGCATTTTTGCATGTTCTTTGGCGACGAACCATGAGACTACCGAATCCGCGACTACCCCGCCTACTCCCTCGATCGCCACGAGCTGCTCTTTCGTCGCGCGACGAACTTTTTCGATAGTTCCGAAATGTTCGGCAATATCGCGTGCCGTTTCCTCGCCGACATTCGGAATGGAAAGTCCGGTGAGTAGTCGCGCGAGGGGTACACTGCTCGCAGCTTTTTTGATCGCGGCGACTGCTTTTGCGGCGGATATTTCCGCAAAACCTTCGAGCTCGAGAAAATCCCCTTCGGTCAATGTGAACAAGTCGTCAAATGTCTGTACAAAACCCGCATCATGAAGCGTCGCCACGACAGCCTCGCCCACTCCCTCGATATCCAGTGCTTTTTTTGAAACGAAATAGGTAAGCATGCGACGTAGGCGCTCCGGCGATTCAGGGTCGACACAGCGCCACGCAGATTGCCCGGGGATACGTTCGATCTTTCCGCTTCCCCCGCATGCGGCAACCGATGTCGGCCACTTGAATGGCTTGGAATTTTTGAGGCGAAGCTCTTTGACCACCTGCACGATTTCCGGTATCACATCGCCAGCTTTTTGGATGATGACGGTATCCCCGATACGCACGTCGAGCCGTTTTATTTCGTCTTCATTGTGCAGTGTTGCGCGCGATACGGTCGAACCGGCGATCACTACTGGACGTAAATGGGCGACCGGCGTGATGACACCGGTGCGTCCCACCTGAAATGCGATGCTTTCGAGAATGGTCGTCGCCTGCTCGGCGGGAAATTTGAATGCGATCGCAAAACGAGGTGCCTTGCCGGTATACCCGAGGGCCTCCTCGAACGGACGCTCATTTACCTTTACAACGATGCCGTCTATCCAATACTCTTGATGTCGCCCCTTGCTCTTCCACTCTTCCCAATAGGCAATTACTTCGTCAATATCGTGTACGACTTTGTGATGCGGATTTACTTTGAAACCAAGCTCCCGCAAATATTCGAGCTCCTCGGCTTGGCTCGGCGGAAATTTCTCCGATGTCGCCGCGACATCGTACATGAACATATCGAGTTTGCGTGACGCGGCGATCTTTGGGTCGAGTTGCCGTATTGAGCCAGCCGCGACGTTGCGCGGATTTGCAAAGCTAGGCAAGCCCTCTACTTGTCGAAGGGTATTTAATTTTTCCAAATTCGCGGAACTCATCCACACCTCTCCCTCGACCGTGATATCGATCGGCCGCGAGAGCGAGAGCGGCACGGATTCTATCGTCCTGATATTTTGCGTTACATCTTCACCGATGAGGCCATTCCCCCGTGTCGCCGCCGTATGCAAAACACCTTTCCGATACTCGAGAACGACTTTCAAACCGTCGATCTTGAGTTCGCAGACATACGTCGGCCGCGCATCAGAAAAATGCTCTTTCAAAAACCGCTTCACGCGCGCGTCGAACGAGCGCATATCTTCCGCGGAAAATGCGTCATTGAACGACCACTGTGCGACGGTGTGGCGTATTTTTTTGAATTGCGGCAGCGGCTGCCCCGCGACACGCTGCGTGGGTGAATCGGGCGCGACAAGTTTCGGATAAACACTCTCAAGCTCCGAGAGTTCGTGCATTAGAGAATCACGCGCCGCTTCGGATATCTCCTCCTTGTCGTATACGTGAAAAAGGCGGCGATACCGATTGATCGTGTTTTTGAGTTTATCGTATCTTTCCTGAATATGTTTGGGGACCATGCAATGCGATTATTCGCATCATACCCCATTTGAAACTTGTTGAAAAAGCTTCAGAGGCGAGGTGAGCTGCGACCATATGGGAGCAGCGCAAGACCTTTTGAGGTATTGTGGAGCGCGCAGCGCGAACACAATATCCAAAAGGTATACGGCTTCTGTAAGAAGTCGAGAAGGGAAAAAAACCCGAGCCGTACTGAACGTACGGTGAGGATTTGAGCGACGAAGACAACGATATATATGAACTTTTTTAACAGTTTCTAGTAGGACAATTCAACCGAACGCTGCAGTGCGCGGGGAGACGTCGTTGTCGCGGCACAGGGTACATTGGAACCATCCGAATGAATGAGGTTGCGTAAACTGCCGCTTACTAATGTCTTTGAAAAGCGCGTAATGGCACAAATGCCATTGGGTTCTGATTGGAAAGAAAATACCGTCGAATTCCATGTAGGCGTTCCGCCCGTCCAGCTGATGAGAACACTGCCGGTGCTGCCGCCATTGCCCGGCTGCGCGGCTCCACCTCCCGAATTACCACCCCCACCACCCACTCCGACGACGACGGTAACCGTCGCCGACAAACCGGATGTATACGTTGCGGTGACCTGACCGCCATTGCCACCAAGGCCACCATTGCCTCCGCCGGTCACACCATTTCCGCCGCCTGTGCTGCCATTGGCACCAGTCGTTCCGTTTTTATTACCACCACCTGCTGCGCCGCCAGCATTACCAATTACCGTACCGTCAAACGAGGAAGATCCGCCGGAACTTCCGTTGCCGCCGTTAGTTGAACCATTTGAACCTCCGCCGCCGCCGCCGCCGCCGCCGTTCACTGTCACCGTCATTGTGCCGTATTGCGCCGGTGGCGTAAATGTGAACGTTCCAGGTACGGTGTAGTTGGCGGAACCACCCGAGACGATGCTTTGATTTTGCACAGCCGATACATTCAACACGGTGCCATCGCACGAGACCTGAAACGTGGCGGGTGAGTTCGTTGCAAAAAGTTGTTTATTGATATCGTTGTAGAGCGTGCATTCGGCGGCCGTGTCTGCCGCATAGAACGCGAACTGTGAATCCCGTCCGATTGAAGAAAGGTTGAGTTCTTTTATCGCGATACCGTAAATGGCGGCTCCGATGGCGAGCACGATCGAGGAGACGAGCGCTGCAAGCAAGAGGGTAAACCCCTTACCACTTTTTGAAAAAAAGTGGTAAGGGGTGAATCCCGCGATAGATTTTGTCTCCCCTTTTCGATTGTTTTGTATCTTCATACTATTCCTGTGGATATGGCCAGTTATAGAGGTTGTCGGAAATGGTGAATGAGCGCGTGTTGAAGGGAGAAGTATCCCAACTCACTGTCACTGAAACACGCACCTCATCCGGATTCAAGAAAACAGCACTAACGGAGCGCGTGAAGGAGGTGTTCGTCCAGCCCGACGCATAGCCGTAGAGATCACAATTTCCTTGCGCATCGCAACTCGTCTGAAGTACTTTGCATTCACCGCCGGGATCAGATGCGCAGTCGGTGAGCGTAGCGGGAACCGTATGTGTATCAACTCTGAAGGGGGCCCCCGTTGTATTGGGAATCCCTTGCATAATCGGTGTCGGTGTACCGAGTGCCGATGCGAGAATGTTGCCGTCGCGGACGCTCCGCACCGCCTCTATTCCCTCCTGTGCGAGATAATAGGCAGTTATCTGGTCTCTTGCGTAGATAGCACTCGAAAGCGCGAGCATGGTCAGCGACATGGGAGCGACGATCGCTATGGTGAGGAGTGATATCGCGACGAGTGTCTCAACGAGGGTAAACCCCTTACCACTTTTGTGCAAAAAGTGGTAAGGGATGAATCCCTCATGTATATTTTTTGTTCTTTGTTTTTTGATATTCATACTCATAGATCAATTGAACGCTGCACCGATGTCACTTGAATATGGAACGAGGCCTTTGATTTCACGTTCTGCGCGGATGCTGTGCCCCGTATGATGGCGGTCATTCGCGGCTGCACTGTATCGCTTGGGGT
>Ga0076153_127_pt1 | contig 8860 bp, 8 predicted proteins | sample RifGroC2_FD_68174 | JGI IMG/M metagenome (GOLD analysis project Ga0076153, IMG submission 68174) | Parcubacteria (Kaiserbacteria) bacterium GW2011_GWC2_52_8b
TCCCGCGTGATCTCAATCGCATTGACAACCTTCTCTCTACCGATGAAGCATGAATGAGAAATTCCACATTGAAACAACGGCATACCAAGGACCGTTGGAAACACTTTTAAATCTCATTGAAGAACGTAAGCTCTCCGTGTCCGAAGTATCGCTTGCGGAAGTGTGCGATGCATACTTAGCATACGTGGAGAAACTGCCAGAACTTCCTCTAGATGAGACAGCGCAATTCATTCTCGTTGCATCTACTTTGCTTCTCATAAAATCTCGCACGCTTCTTCCGATGCTCTCACTTTCAGAAGAAGAAAAGGAGAGCGTGGAGGAGTTGGAACGTCGTCTTGCACGTTACACGCTCGTGCGAAAGGCGGCGAAACTTTTGCGCCGCGAGTGGGGGCAAACGCCGCTTATTCTTTCAGTGCGAGCGCCAATACGTGAGCCCGTGTTTGCTCCTGCTGAAACGACTATCGAGCGCATTAGTACTGTCGCCCGACGGCTCGTATCTATGCTCCCAAAGCCCGAGAAGCTCGCCCAGGTCGCCGTAGCACCAGTTCTTGCCTTGGAAGATGTTATAACGAGCCTGAAGGGCCGCATCGCATCCGCCTTGAAAGCTCGTTTCAGCGAACTAACGCGCTCCCGCAACAAACAAGAAAAGATCGTCTACTTCCTCGCCACACTGGAGTTGGTGCGCTCGGGCTCGATAAGCGCGACTCAAGAGCGGCTTTTTGAAGATATAATGCTCGCTGCGGAAACAACGGGAATACCCCGTTATGGCGCATGAGCGACAGTTTACGGTTGACAGTTTACAGTTTACAGAAAATGCAAATGCATAGATGCGTATGAACGAAGAGATAATTACAGGAACATTGTCCCAACGTGTAGAAGCGCTACTCTTCGTGGAAGGCGGTGCTATGGCACGCCGCAAACTCCTCTCGCTCCTTGGATGCAAAGAAGACGAGTTTGCTTCAGCGCTTCAGGGGCTGAGCGAACAATTACAGGAAAGAGGAATATCTCTCATTCAAACAGACAACGAGGTAAGTCTTGCTGTTTCAAAAAGCACGTCAGGAACCGTGCGGGAGGCCTTTGAGCGTGAACTTTCGCGGGATATCGGCGACGCGGGTCTCGAGATAATTTCTATCATACTTTACGCTGGTCCGTCTACGCGCGCAAAGATAGATTACATACGTGGTGTCAACTCATCTTCCACTTTACGCACACTTCTTGCTCGCGGACTCTTGGAGCGCGAAGGAAATCCCAATGACGCACGTGAGTATCTTTACAAACCGACGGTAGAGCTCTTGGCACATCTCGGCGTCTCGAACATGAACGAATTGCCTGATTATGTTACGATAGCCACCGAGCTGAAGAATTTTGAACATCATGGAGACGCAGAAAGAGCAACCGAGTAAAATTATAGACGAAAACCGTCAGCTTTCTCAGCTTCCTTTCGGCAATGTACTGGGCGCGGGATTTTTAGCAGTTCTTTTTTTTGGCGCGCTTGCAACCACTGCAGTATATATTTTCCCCCTGGAGAATCCTGAATCTCAAGTTGCGGCAGCCGCAACCGTTTATAACCCGTACGAGAACATGACACTTGCCGCAACAAGTGCCATCGTCATTGATCTCACGAACGGGAAAACCCTCTATTCTCTGAATCCGGACACCCAATTGCCGTTGGCATCTTTGACTAAAATTGCTCTTGTGCTTGCAGTGTCTGAAGTTCTGCCTCCAGACGACATTCTTCTTGCAAAACGCGACATTACAAGTGCAGGTGGCGCACAGATCTTACCAGCAGGTGAGCTTTGGCGGGTGCAAGATATTATCAACGCCGTTCTTGTAACGTCGTCGAATAACGGCGCAGAGTTTCTTGCGGAGGCCGCAAATGGGTTTCTGCAGGAACGTTTCCCGGAAGTACCCGACGACAACGTAACCTTGTGGCGTATGAATGCTCTTGCCCAAGATCTAGGACTCAAACAGACATATTTTCTAAGCGTGAATGGTCTCGACGTGTCAGAAACGCTCGCAAGCGCGTACGGTTCCGCACGTGACATGGCCACTCTTTTCACTCACGCATTTGAAACGAGATCAGCGGTATTCTCCGGAACAGCACGAGAGGAAAGCTTGTTTACTTCGGTCAACGGAGCTCAGGGGTCAGTTGCCCGTAATACGAACGAACTCACAGGAATCATACCCGAGCTTATCATGGGAAAGACGGGATTCACGGATTTAGCAGGAGGAAATCTTGTTGTGATATTCGACGTCGGTATCGTGCACCCTGTTGTTGCAGTAATTTTAGGTTCAACGCAAGAAGGCAGGTTTGAAGACATGCAAAAACTCGTGAATGTGACTCGATTCTTGATTGCCACAGAATAGGGTAGGTTTCCACACTTTTCATAAAGGGCTCTCCTCTGCGCCGTACGCTATACTATACATATGCTTCCCGACATAGTGAGGGTTCTCGTTCCAGCTACAGCATCTTTCATCCTTGGCATAGCGATTACACCGCTTCTAACCCTTTATCTTTACAAATATAAAGCTTGGAAAAAACGCCCGGGAAAACAAGCACTCGACGGCACTGAAGCTCTTGAATTCAATCGTCTTCACGAAAAACACGAAGTGCGTGCGCCGCGGATGGGAGGCATTGTAATATGGGGAAGTGTAGCTCTTACAATTCTTGGCATCGCGCTTTTTGCTCGATTCGTTCCCGATGCCGGTCTCCTCAAGCTGGATTTCCTTTCGCGCAATCAGACATGGATACCGTTTGCGACACTCCTAATAGGTGCCTTCGTCGGCATTGCAGATGACGTTCTTACTATTAAGGTAGGCGGCCGAGGAGTGCCCCTCTCTCTGCGACTATCTCTCGTTGTCCTTCTGTCATCTTTCATTGGTTGGTGGTTCTGGGAGAAACTCGATGTCACAGCTGTCAACATACCGTTCGGAGTGCCGCTAGAGATCGGATGGCTTGTCATTCCGCTTTTCATCACCATATCGCTTGCCCTTTATGCCTCTGGTGTCATTGATGGCATAGACGGACTCTCTGGAGGTGTTTTCGGTTCGATATTCGCTTCCTATGCCATCATAGCTTTCGCTCAAGAGCAGATAAATTTGGCGGCGTTTTCAGCCGCCGTTCTTGGCGGAATCCTGGCTTTCTTATGGTTCAATATTCCTCCGGCGCGCTTTTATATGTCGGAAACAGGAACAATGGCACTCACGCTCACGATAGCAACTCTAGCTTTCATGACCGACTCTCTGGGTGGGGGAGTCGGTATCGCGGTCCTCCCTGTTATTGGCGCTCTCCTTGTGGCAACCGTGTTTTCCAACATAGTACAAACAGTGTCCAAGAAATTCTTCGGCAAGAAAGTTTTCCGCATTGCACCCTTACATCATCATTTTGAAGCAATAGGATGGCCTGCTTATAAGATCGTTATGCGCTATTGGGTGCTTTCTGTTGTGTTTGCGTTCGCGGGTGTTATTCTAGCGCTCGCTTCCATTTAGATATATGTCCAGACGAACCCTCCGCGTGGACAAACCACTGGCAATACTGCTCGCTCTTCTTGTTGGAAGTGGTCTATTCATATTTTCCTCGGCTCTCTTTGGGCCACTCGCACGCGGTGTTTCGCATATTTCTTCAGTTGCCTTCAATCACATTGTTCTCGGTGTTGGCGCAGGACTAATTGCATTACTCGCGGCGAGTTTCATCAACTACCACACATGGCGCCGTTTTGCACCGCATCTCTTCATACTTGCGCTTGTCGCAACCGCGCTTGTCTTTGTGCCGGTCCTAGGCTTCGAACATGGAGGTGGAAGGCGATGGATAGCTATCTTTGGACTCACATTCCAGCCTTCTGAAGCCCTCAAAATAGGGACAATCTTTGCGGCCGCCGCATATTTTTCTCTTATTCAAACCCGGATATTACAGATTCCGTATGGTCTTGGAGGTTTTCTTGCACTTTTAACTTTTCCCTCGATACTCCTTATTCTTCAGCCCGACGTCGGAACTTTGGGCATTATCGTACTTTCGACCGGAGCTGTGTTTCTCGTAGCTGGAGCCCGTTTGCGGGACGTAGCAATTCTGTTATGTATCGGAATCATTGTTATCTCAACACTTGCGGTTTTCAAACCGCATGTCCGCGACCGCGTAGAGACTTTTTTCAACCCCTCGCGAGCACCACAAGCAGAAGGATGGCAAGTCAGGCAATCTCTTATAGCTATCGGTTCAGGCGAGCTGACGGGACGCGGATTTGGACAGAGCGTTCAAAAATTCACCTACTTACCTGAGCCGATGGGGGATTCGATCTTTGCAATAGCGGGAGAGGAATTCGGTTTCATCGGAGCGGCGTCCATTATAGGACTTTTTCTCGCGTTCGCCTTACGCGGCTTCGCGATAGCTTCTCGCGCCGCTGATCCATTTGGGGCACTCCTCGCGGTCGGCATTTCCTCGTATCTTTCTATAGAAGCGTTCATTAATATTGCGGGAATGCTGGGCGTCATGCCTCTCACGGGGGTACCTTTGACCTTTATAAGTCAAGGGGGGAGCGCTATGCTCATCTCCCTTTTCTCCGCTGGAGTCCTTCTCAATATTTCCAAATACGCCCGCCACACGAAATGAGGTTTCCGCGACTTCTAATGGGGTGCTAAAATGGCCGAATGCGAATCGTACTTACAGGTGGAGGAAGCGGAGGGCACTTTTATCCTCTCATAGCGGTAGCCGAAGCCCTGGAAGACTTTGTAAAAGAACGCAAGCTAATAGAGCCGGAACTTTTTTATGTCGGCCCACCGCCTTTTGATGGCACTGCTCTTGTTGAGCACGAAATAACGTACCTGCCGAGCTCTGCAGGCAAGATGCGTCATCATTCAAGCATCCTTAATTTCTTTGACATATTCAAGACGGCATGGGGTATTATTCAGACAACTCCCGGGCTTTTTCGACTCTATCCAGACATAGTATTCTCTACGGGAGGATTCGCGGCGTTCCCAACTCTATGGGCGGCGCGACTTCTGCGGATTCCCGTCGTCATCTATGACGCGGATGCGATACCCGGCCGCGTGTCAATGTGGTCGGCGCATTTCGCGCGCTGGATAGCGCTTGCACATCCGGATGCGGCCGAGAAGTTCCCCAAAAAACATCTCGAAAAAATAGCTCGTACTGGTCATCCCATACGCAAAGAGATACTTCTCGTGGCGAAAGAAGGGGAGTATGAGTTTTTAAAACTTGACCGCGCTACCCCGACCATCTTCGTAATGGGTGGCTCACAAGGTGCGATTGCTCTTAATGAAACCACTCTAAACGCACTCCCGGAGCTTCTCGAACACTACAATGTCGTCCACCAAACGGGAAAGATGAATCTTAAAGAAGTAACTGATATTGCTTCCGTTGTCCTCAAAAATTCGCGGCACAAGGATCGCTACCGTCCCTTTGGTCTTTTGAATACGCTCGCTATGCGCATGTCGGCAGGTGCGGCATCCCTCATTGTCTCGCGCGCGGGAAGCGGCTCCATCTTCGAGATAGCGACATGGGGTATACCGGCCATTCTTGTTCCAATACCGACCGAAATATCCCGTGACCAGACAGAAAACGCATTCTCGTATGTTCGCGCGGGGGCCGCGACAGTCTTGGAGCAAAGGAATCTGGCGCCACATCTCCTTATCTCCGAAATCCGGCGTATCATGGAAGATGCGACTCTTCAAAAAAGAATGGGGGAGGCCGGAAAAGTGTTTGCACGGCCGGATGCAGCGCAAAAAATAGCTAAAATAATCATTGAAACCGCTCTTGAGCATCAGTCAGTATGATCCGAAAGGTGCGAGTCAGATATCCTCCGAGCCCGACCGGATTTTGTCATGTCGGGACAGCACGCATGGCGCTCTTGAATTTCTTGTTCGCCAAAAAACATGGAGGCGCCATCGTTTTTAGAGTTGAGGATACCGATAAGGAACGGGGCAAAGAGGAGTATGAAGATGATATCGTGGCAAGTTTTAAGTGGCTCGGTCTTTCGTGGGATGAATTTTATCGTCAATCCGAACGGACGGAAGTGTATCGGGGAGCAATTAAAAAGTTGATTGACGCGGGGAAGGCCTATGTTTCGGAAGAGGAAAGTAAAAAAGAACCGGGAGAAAAAGTTCGCGTCGTGCGATTGCGGAATCCCGGAACACGCATAACATTCGTTGATATAATTCGGGGTGAGATATCGTTCGACACCACCGAGCTCGGCGACTTTACGATCGCGCGAAGTCTCGAAGCCCCCCTCTACCATCTCTCTGTGGTCGTGGATGACGAAGCTATGGGAATTACGCACATCATCCGTGGCGAAGACCATATCTCTAACACACCGCGACAAATCCTCATTCAGGAAGCCCTCGGCTATTCCCGACCACAGTATGCACACTACCCACTGCATCTTGGCGCGGACCGATCGAAACTTTCCAAGCGTAAAGGCGATGTAGCCATCCGCGACTATCGGGCAAAAGGATATCTTCCTGAAGCCCTGCGGAATTATCTTGCGATTCTAGGGTGGACACCGCCGTCTGGACGCGAAATCCTTACACTCGACGAGATGACCGCAGAATTTGATCTCACAGACGTGCATAAAAGCGGCGCAGTGTTCGACATTGAGAAACTTCGCTGGTTCAATCGCGAATATCTCCTACGGCTCTCTGAAGACACATTTCAAAAAGAATCTATGACCAAATTACAAGAAGCTCTCACGGCGCGAGATGTTGAGTGGGACGAGAAGATCGCATCGTCGCTCGCGCCGATTTTACGCGAACGCATTAGTACATGGGGTGACATCCATACGCTCGTCGGAGAAGGGGAGTTCGACTACTTCTTTACGAATCCACACATCGACCCCACGCTCGTTCCCGGTAAAAACAGTGACGTAGAAACCGCGACAAAGCATCTCACAAAAGTCAAAGATGTATTGTCGGCGCTCAGCGTGAAAGAGTTCGCGAATGCCGAAGGTATCAAGACATCCGTATGGGAATATGCAACAAAAGAGGGGAGAGGAGCCGTTCTGTGGCCTCTTAGGTATGCTCTAACGGGGCGTGAGCGCTCTCCTGATCCGTTTATAGTAGCCGCCGTAATAGGAAGGGAGGCCGTTCTTGAGCGTATTGACATGGCTAAGGAAGCATTGCGGAAACCATGACCGCGCGCACTCGCATTCACATCGCTCTTTTTGCCATTGCCGCCTACACGGTATTCTTTCTACCCCCGCACGCATTCGGAGAGACCGCTTCAGAGATACGACAAGAGATAAGAGAACATAACGCGCAGATTGAAGAGCTGAACAAAGAAATAGCCGCATTCGAAAAAGAATTGTCTGAAGTGGGTAAACAAAAACAAACACTTCAGAGCACTCTGTCTCAGATAGACTTGTCGCGTAAAAAGCTTAGTGCATCCATTAGCGTAACAAAAAATAAAATCGGCACTATTCAGCTTGAGCTACAGAACCTTTCCCGAGATATCGCGAGTACTGAAGATTTGATACAGATAAATGAAAGCGGTCTTGGCGAGACTATCCGTCGTCTAAATGAGGCAGAAGCACGCAGCCTTGCTCTTACACTACTTTCGACAGACGGTTTTGCGTCACTCTGGAATGACATGGATGAAACGCGGCGCATTCAGGGCGCGATGAAAACCGACTTAGAGAGACTATCAGTGGAAAAACGTTCTCTAGCGGACACAAAAGACGCCACAGAGAAGAAGCGGGCGGAGCTTCTCGTCCAGCAAAGAAATCTGGTTGCCCAACAAGGTGCACTCGATGCAACGCGACGCGCGCAGGCCGACCTTCTTGCCCAAACAAAATCGCAAGAGTCGAGCTACCAAGCATTGCTCCTTGAAAAACAAGCCGCTAAAACTTCGTTTGAGCAAGCGCTGGAAGGCCTCGAGTCAAAACTGGAGTTCGTGTTGGATCCTTCTCGTGTACCGCCTGTGGGTAAGGGGATACTGCGCTGGCCTGTAGATAATGTCTTTATTACCCAAGAATTCGGCAAAACCTCTTCTTCTGGTCGGCTATACGCTTCCGGCACCCACAACGGCGTGGACTTTCGTGCATCAATCGATACACCTATCAAAGCGGCGCTCGGCGGGACGGTAATAAGTACTGGAAACACCGATGGTGGCGGATGTTGGTCGTACGGCAAGTGGGTGTTGGTAAAACATGGAAATGGCCTCACAACACTCTATGCGCACCTTTCCAACATAAGTGTCTCTTCTGGGGAAACTGTTGCCACAGGGCAAATAATCGGCTTCAGCGGGTTCACAGGATACGCAACCGGACCGCACCTACACTTCACCGTTTTCGCCTCTGATGGTGTTCAGGTAAAGAATTTAGGGAGTTGGTATAAAGAGAACGGCCTGCCTGCAACGACGGCATGCGCCAAAAAAGGGGCTATTATTCCGGTGGCGGCTCAGAGTGCATACTTGAATCCGTTTGACTATCTCTAGAGTATGTTTGAAAACTGTTTACCGTAAGCGAGTGCGCATATTGCCCGAGAGAACATCGCGTGGGAGGCTCTCAAGTTGTCATGACATCTCGCAGTGGTGATACAGAGTCCGTTTGCTACCAGCGTCCTGTTCGGGGCGGACAATATGTAGCGAGCGTAGGTTTTCAAACATGCTCTAAAAACATTTCCAGGATTTCGGCTCCTTCCACTCCACGATGTGCATTGCACGCAATTCTATCTTGGACGCTTTGCGAAGTAGTCGCACGTTTTTTCTCGGAACGATAGGGAAGTGTTTACTGTTGTCCAATTTCTCTGCAAGCCAAAACAGATTTTCTTCAGCGGTGACCCAACGCTCCGGAGCGAATCGCCGCAGATCAAAAGGTTTGGAATACGCAAGGAGTGACTTACGTCCATCGTCCCACAT
>Ga0076153_146_pt1 | contig 7795 bp, 8 predicted proteins | sample RifGroC2_FD_68174 | JGI IMG/M metagenome (GOLD analysis project Ga0076153, IMG submission 68174) | Parcubacteria (Kaiserbacteria) bacterium GW2011_GWC2_52_8b
ATGTACTGTTCGAAGTTGTCCATGTTCATGGCATTTAGCTCTGCCTCGATTGTCGCGGCATCATCAGAGTTAGAAGTCGGCGGCACCCATGATTCTTCCTCCGTTGGTGTTACGTCTCCTTGAATGAGTGGAAGCTCGGCGCTCGGTCGATCATTGAGGACACTCCAGAAATACCATCCGCCGAGTGCCAACAGTGCGATTACTATGACAGTCCCAATGATAGGGCCAACTGGTGAATTCGTGGAGGTCTCCTCAATAGTAGGAGTTTGTCTCTCTGGCGGCGTGTATGGATTTTGTTCCATGGATGTATTCTACCTCCTAATCGCTACTGTCGGTATCCGCTTCGCTGTTGGTTTGTACGGTCTCTTTCACAAGCGCAATCAATTCACGTGTAGTATTGCGGAGCGCCCGATGCGCTGACTTAGTGCTTTCCGTAGCCTTAGTTACTGCTGTTCGTATTTCTGATCTCACAGTTGTTGGGTCACTCGTATCTGTTATGGAATCGATGAGTGATACGAGCGCTTGCACATCCGCTTTTGCGGACGCTATGAGAACGGCAGTTCCGGCAAGTGATGTCTCAATGGACGCTGTGTCGGCACCACGTTCCTTCAGTTTCTCAATACGTGAGTCAATGCGTTCCACGAATCTATCGAAGTGTCGGAGTGCCGCGTTTAGACGTGCGACACTTGCGCCAAGATGTGTACGCATGAGAGATTGCAAACGTTCTTTGAGACCCGCGCGAACCTCCTTCTGCTCTCCACGCATATCTTCGCGTTTGTCACGCATTTCATCCGTAACGGTGCGACGCTCCGTGCTACTCGAGACATTTCTAAGGTTTGGACGCATTTCCATACGAGAATCTTGCAGCGCTTTTTTGCTCGCCTCTAATTCCGAGCGCGCCTTTTGCTGGAGCTCAAGACGTTTTCCCTTAATGAGCTGTAGAGGCGAAATTACTTTGACTGAGGATTCCGCGCTAACTCCCGCTTCCAACTCCGTTTCTTCCGCTTGTGCGACAGCGCCGGTTCCCATAAGGGTTAAGAGAGTAAGAATCACGACAAACACAGATACAGTCTTTTGTATGTATTGCATAGAGATTTTAGTAAACATAGCCTAATTGTAGCGTCCATTTAATGTGGAGTACGACTTATCCCCATTTAGATGGGACGTGCGAAGCAACCGAATATTACAACGAAACTCCCAGCACCTTGCTTTAGATGACGCGCGCTACTTCCCGAATTCTTTCTTGTAAAGTTGGACGGATTTCTTTACCGCCTTAATTGCCTCGTCGCGCCCGTGGATACCTTTTATCTCGACAGGTGCAGGTTTACCTTTTAGTTGTTTATACGTCTCGAAAAAATGCTGATACTCCCTGAGAGCGTGCTTGTTCAAATCCTTCAGGTCGTGCACGTCATCCCAGCGCCTGTCATCCACGGGTACGGCGATTATCTTGTAATCGGAATCGCCGTCGTCAATCATTTCTATAACAGCGACCGGGCGCACATTTACAAGAATACCGGATACGAGCGGAAAAGTGGTTAGGACGATGACGTCGAGTGGGTCCTTATCATCCCAATACGTCTGCGGGGCGAATCCGTAATCGAATGGATAGGGAGCGTTGGAGTAGTTTGCACGATCAAGCTTGATGAGACCCGTCTTTTTGTCCACTTCGTACTTGTTCGGGCTTCCTTTCGGTATTTCGATGATGGTGTTGAACTCTTCAGGGGCTTTGTCGCCGAGAGGGATGTCATGCCACAAATTCATATGAATAATCGTTAGTCGCTAGGAAATTCGAATAATGAAGAAAGTTTAACAGGTTGATGCAGACAGTGGAAGGGCAACTTGATTTTCAGGAGTATTCCACTACTCCGCGATGTCTTTTTGATCCGGGCTGTCTTTTTTAGGTTCTTCCACGTCAGCACTTTCTTTCTCCGCAGATTCCTCGGTCGGCTCCTCGGGTGCCTTTTCTTCCACCTCAACTATTTCATCCGCTGAAGTCTTTGCTTTGCTGGAGGTTTCTGCGGGCTCTGAAGGAGTCATGTCTACTTCTCCTTTCTCCGTTGATTCGGCGACTTGCTCGCCACCCATAGAACGAATGTCTATCTTCCATCCCGTCAGACGCGCGGCGAGGCGCACGTTTTGTCCGCCGCGGCCAATTGCTAGCGATTGCTGATCCTCTGAGACGGAAATAATCGCACGGTTTTCATCCTCATGTAATTCTGTCTCGATAACTTGTGCAGGTTTCAAGGCTTCCTTCACGTATTCTGCCGGATTTTCTGACCACTCTACGACGTCTATTTTCTCGCCGCCCAACTCTGATGTGACAACCGCGACACGCACGCCTCGCTGACCAACCAATGATCCTACAGGATCCACGTGTTCGTCATTTGAATGCACCGCAATCTTTGCGCGGCTGCCGGGCTCGCGCACGACGCCTTTCGCGACGACGACGCCGCTTGCCATCTCAGGCACTTCTGCCTCAAATAGCTTAATGAGAAAGTTCGGATGAGAACGAGTAAGACGGATGAAGGTGCCGCGCACACTCTCGTCTACACGTAAAAGTAAAGCGCGTACGCGCTCGCCTTGTCGATATCTCTCGCCTGGTATCTGTTCATCATAGGGGAGGATGGCGGTTGCACGGCCGAGGTCAACATAGAGATTGCCGCGTTCAAAGCGCTGAACGTGACCTGTGACTATTTCTCCCTCGCGCTCGCCGTATTCGGAGATGATACTTGCGCGCTCAGCCTCGCGGACTTTCTGCATGATGACCTGTTTTGCCGCTTGTGCGGCTATGCGGCCGAATTCCTCACGCGACTCGAGTGGGAAAGAAACCTCCTCGTCCAACACAGCGTCTTTTTTAATGCGCCGCGCGTCTTCGATCATAATGTGTTGTTCCGGATTGAAACGCGAACGGTGATCGTCGTAGTCCGTCGGATCTTCGTCCTCGCCACGTACGAGAGTGTTGTCCACTACTATCTTTGCCTGTCGAAATTCCATGTCACCCGTTTGTGGGTTGAACATCGCGCGAATTATTTGTCCGCGCTTGCCGTATTCGCGGCGATACGCAGCCGCGAGCGCTGTCTCTAGAGCTTCTATGACACTCTCGCGCGAAATACCGCGCTCCTGTTGGAGTTCTTCGAGCGCGCTGTTTAGATTTTTGAGGTCAAGCAGTGCCATATGGGGATAGCTTTCAGGTTTCAGCTGTCAGCTTTCAGTTAATCCTTTTAAAAAAAGTGTCCGCCCAAGGCGGAACCAATACAGACAGTATAGGCCTGCATTTCCAAAAGTCAATGCAGTGAGGCGACGCCTCACAATTTTTCCCGCGAATGACGGGTATTAACTTGCCCTTCTTCTCGGACTGATTCTCAGGCATCAGAATTTCTCCCAAAATGCGCCTCAGCGCGGTTCGGAACCTATTGTCTGTCCCGCGGGATTGATATCACCGCCTGCTCGCGCTGTCCAGCGTGCTTGACGAAAAGTTGATAGTAGCTACAATGGCTCTTATGGCTAAAGTAACTATCGTACCAGCAAAGGAGGCGAAGAACCGCTTCGGCGAGCTGTTGGACACTGTACAGCGTCAGCCCGTTGTTATCACGAAAAAGGGCCGTCCCGTCGCGCGGATGATCGCGTTCGTTGACGCAAAGCGTTTCAGGGAAGTGGAGGACAAAATATGGGGTGAGCGCGCGGAGAGAGCGGCGAAGGAAAATTTCCTCGGTCCGAAGAAGTCCGAAGAATTCTTGCGGCAGATGCGCGCGAAGCATGCTCATTCTCGATCTCGGTAACAGAGCGAAACGATTCTTGCGTAAATTGCCGTCTAAGCAGTTTGGTCAGGTGGATGCGAAGATCACGGCGCTCCAAAACAATCCATTTCCGCCGGACTCAAGCAAGCTTGCTGGATTTCTCTGGTATCGAGCCGACGTTGGCGAGTACCGAATCATCTACAATGTGCGCGGGAACGTGCTCGACATTCCGCTTATCGGCAAGCGCAACGATGACGATGTCTACAAGCGGCTGAAGCGCCTGGAACGTTGATGTGTTCTGCACGGTTGATATCGGGAGCCACTCGCACGGCGCCAGCGATGGTATAATTTCCTTGAAGCTCGAAGCTATGTATATATCGGATACCCATCTTAAATCTTTTCTCTCTAATGCGGGGCTTGTCTCGCAAAAAGCCTTTGTGGACGCGGAGAACGAGGCGAAGAAAAACGGAGTTCCGGTCGGCGACATTCTAAAAGCACATAATGTCATCGGAGAGGACGAGCTACGTCGCACATACGCGTATATTCTCGGTATTCCGTTCGTTTCGCTTACTGGCACAGATATCAAATATGAAACGCTGTCACTCATTCCAGAACCTGTAGCTCGCAGGAACAATATAATTGCCTATTCGCATCATGGTAATGAGCTTGAGGTCGCTATGCTCGACACCGACGATCTCGCCGCCATTGATTCCATAAAGAAAAAGACACAGCTCAAGATTCTTCCACGCCTCACGGATGTCTTAAGTATTAAGCATGCCCTGAAGCTCTACCAACAAGGGCTTAAAGATAATCTGGGAGATGTCATTGAGCGCGAAACGGCTGTTCTCGAAAAAGGTGGTGAATTGAAGGATGAGGATTTGCATAAAATAGCGTCGGGAGCGTCTGCCGTACGTATTGTGGATACACTTTTGCGACATGCCAGTGCGCAAGGTGCTTCCGACATCCATATAGAACCGGAAGAAACATCACTTCTTATACGTTATCGCATTGACGGTATTCTTCATGACGCTATGGAATTACCGAAGCATGCAGCACCTGCGATAACTGCACGCATCAAGGTTCTTGCCAGTATGCGTTTGGATGAACATCGCTTGCCGCAAGACGGTCGCTTTGGCGCTGAAGCGGGTGGAGAGAAATTATCATTTCGTGTTTCCGTACTGCCAACGTATTTTGGTGAGAAGATAGTCATGCGCATTCTGCGTGATTCTATCTCTGGTTTTACGCTCGAATCCATCGGATTTCATGGCAATGCCTTGGAGCGCATGCATGAGGCGATGCGTGCGACAACGGGTATGATTCTAGCCTGCGGTCCTACGGGCGCCGGAAAATCAACGACGCTTTATACGCTTCTCGATATCGTGAATACACCGCATGTAAATATATCTACGATAGAAGATCCGATTGAGTACCAGATGCCGCGAATAAACCAGACACAGGTGCGACCGGATATAGGCTTCACTTTCGCGAACGGCTTGCGCGCACTTGTGCGCCAAGACCCCGACATTGTCATGGTGGGCGAAATTCGTGACAAGGAGACCGCCTCGCTTGCTGTGAACGCGGCTTTAACCGGTCACCTAGTACTCTCAACACTCCATACAAACTCCGCTACTGGCTCTATCCCGCGTCTTCTTGATATGGGCGTCGAACCATTCCTTCTTGTTTCCACCATCCGGGTTGCTATCGGACAACGCCTTGTGAGAAAACTATGCCAGGAACGCGAGCAGTACACACTTTCGCGGGATGAACAAACGCGATTAGAGGGACTAGTTGACGCGGGAGCGGTTTTACGTGCTCTAAAAGAAGAAAAGATTGTACCGGCTAGTGCGACGTTGAAAAACATTCCTTTCTTCAAGCCGAAGGAGAGTGCGGAATGTCCCTCGGGCTACTCGGGGCGTGTTGGCATTCACGAAGCACTTCCGGTGACGGCAACGATAAAAGAACTCATCATGAAAAATGCGACTGGTGATGAGATAGAGAAACAGGCAAAGAGCGAAGGAATGCTTACGATGGCGGAAGACGGGATATTTAAGGCGGTGCAGGGTATTACCACAATAGAAGAAGTGTTGCGTGTTATTACGGAATAATCGTGCTCACTCCTTGTATACATACGTACACTATCTGTCAGCAGAGTCGTTAGTTCGCGCGCTATAATGAAATGAATGGCTCGTTTTTCATATACTGCAGAAAAAACTGGGGGTGACGTATATAAAGGTATCGCGGAAGCGCGTGATCGCTTCGAACTCTATGACGTGGTGCGACGAGAGGGAGGAAAACTTATAGCGCTCTCCGAAGAGAGCCACAACAAGAAGTGGAGTCTTAGATACTGGAATGCGAAACTCACAACTGTTAAAGAGTATGACAAAGTGCTCTTTGCACGAAATTTAGGCGCCATGCTTGGGGCCGGTCTCTCGCTTGCTCGAGCTTTGTCCGTACTGGAGCGGCAGACGAAGAATCCACATGTAGCTCTCGCAAAATTTCCGAATATGTTCTCGCGGATCTTCGTGGCAATGGTGCGCTCCGGCGAGGAGGGAGGAGATCTTTCCGGCTCTTTGGGGACAATGGCCGATCAGATGGAACGAATGTACCAGCTCAAGAAGAAAATTCGGAGCGCCCTCATTTATCCTGCGGTTGTTATCGTTGCTATCGTAGGTATCGGTGCTCTCATGATGGTCAATGTCGTGCCGACTTTGGCGCAGACGTTCGAAGAGATGAATGCAGAATTGCCGGCTTCCACCAAACTAATAATCGCCATCAGCAATTTTCTCGTGGAGTATACGATATTGTCGCTCGGGCTTACCGTGGCACTTGGGATTCTCGTATACATGGCACTACGCACCTCGCTAGGAAGAATCGGCCCTATGGTGCGCGAGGTAAACGCCGCGCGAACATCACGCACGCTCGCGTCGCTCCTTTCTTCCGGCGTAGATGTTCTAGCGTCCCTCGAAATAACGGGTGATGTCGTGCAGAATTCGTACTTTAAGGAGGTTATTGAGGATGCGCGTCGCGGCGTTGCTCAGGGTGAGCCTCTCTCCACTATGTTTGTGCGGCGCGAAGATCTTTATCCGTCATTTGTCGGCGAGATGATGGCAGTCGGCGAAGAGACAGGGGAGACAACCGAAATGTTAAAACGCTTAGCAATTTTCTACGAAGAAGAAGTGGACAGAAAGACCAAAGATCTTTCCACAATTATCGAGCCATTCCTTATGCTCTTTATCGGAAGTGCAGTGGGTTTCTTCGCAATTTCTATGATTACTCCTATTTACTCGCTTTCGCAAAATATTGGATGACGCTCCGCGCATATGTATTTCCGGAGCATGCATATGAAATATATCCGCGCCTCGCTAGGAAGCGCGAAGATATTCTTTAGTGATTTGTCCACTTCGTTTCATCATACGTTTCTACAAACAATCTTTTTCCACTCACGCAATCGCACTGCACGGGTATCCGGCAATACATATGTGCATCAGTTAAACGGGGAAAGAGGCATTACGCTTATCGACGCGCTCGTCGGAACCGCACTGATGCTTTTAGTTTTTGTCGGCCCAGCATCAAACTTTGGCTTTGCCGAGAGAAACCTCTATGAATAAAGAATTGCACGTAGTAGGTCGTATGGTAACTTCTAGCATTCTTCGCGTCTCGGCAAAAATGCAGAAGCCAAAGTTGCTGCACGGACTTACGTTTCGAGATTCTCGCGGCATTACGTTGATCGACGCACTCGTCGGGACAGCACTGATGCTTTTAGTTTTTGTCGGTATTGCGGGCGTGTTTCAAGTTTCGCTCGACGTTGTTATCAATAGCAAAATACGTGCCGGGGCAATTGCACTTCTCAATGAGCGCATGGAATATTTGCGCAGCCTTTCCTACACGCAGATAGGCGTCGAGGGTGGTATTCCATCCGGCATTGTTCCGCAGGTAGAAACAGTTTCGTGGAACGGCGTCAACTACATCCGACGCACGTCGGTTCTTTATTCGGATGATCCGGGCGACGGGCTCGGTGAGGCGGACGAAAACGGAATCATCGCTGATTATAAAACGAT
>Ga0076153_171_pt2 | contig 7659 bp, 7 predicted proteins | sample RifGroC2_FD_68174 | JGI IMG/M metagenome (GOLD analysis project Ga0076153, IMG submission 68174) | Parcubacteria (Kaiserbacteria) bacterium GW2011_GWC2_52_8b
GCCCCGCTTTTTTCTCCGACAAAAACCATCTGGGTGAACATCGGCGGGAAAAGCTTGGGCGACTGCTTCAAAATCACGCTTATCGCCTCTCCTCTTCTTACGCCATCGCGCGCCTTAAAAACAACTTCCTGGTAAATTTTATTGCCCACTACCTGCCCGGAAAATTCAAGCGCCTGGGCTATGGGCAAACCGCCGGCAATAAGCGTGGAAAGATTTTCGGCTATTCTGGCAAGATATACTTTTTTTGCCAAATCGCCTACGACCGGCGATTTTATAATTATGCCGTCTAACGTCCTTCTTCCCGCTTCAGTTTTCACATAGCGCACCGCGGCCGCTATGCCGCCGATAAAGGACAAACCAATCGCCCATCCCCAAGCTCGCGCGAAATTTGAAATTGCGATGATAATTCTCGTGGGCAAGGGAAGTTCCGTATCCGTTTCCTCCAAAATAGTGGTCATATTCGGCAAAACAAATAAAATCATCAGCGCGAAGACTATTATCGCCACCGTCACAACCATCGCCGGATAAATAAGAGCGCCTTTCATACGGGCTTGCACCGTATAGTCCCGCTCAAGATGGTCCGCCAGATAACCCAAAACCTCGGAGAGCTTTCCGGAAGACTCTCCGGATTTTACCATACTGACGAAAAAAGAGTTGAAAATTTTGGGGAAACGCCTCAGGGCCTGCGAGAAAGAAGAACCGCCTTCAACCTCTTGGGAAAGAACTAAAATTTTCTCTCTGAAGTCGCGGCTCGCGGCTTGTTCAGCCAAAGATCGCAGGGCCTCCACCAGACTTACCTCGGATTTGAACATAATCGCCAACTGGCGCGCGAACAAAACTACGTCGCGCATGCTGGTCTTGTGGAAAATGTCCATTTTTTTTGCGTAAAAGGGCGTTTTCTCTTCCGCGAGATACGTAACGTAAAGCCCGTACTTTTGAAGCGCAAGAAGGGCGTTCTCCCGCGACGCCGCCTCCACCAGTCCGGTTCTGACCTGTCCGTTTTCGGTTCTGGCCTGATAATTAAATTGCATGCGATCTTATCTTCGGATAAGCGCTCTTAATTCCTGCGGATTAAGAGAATAGTTCATCGCGTTTTCTAATGTAACCTCCTTGTTGCTGACCAAAGAAGCTAAAGCGCGATTCAGCGAAATCATCCCTTCTTCTGCGGACGTTTCAATCACGAGCGGAAGTTCGTGCACTTTATTCTCCCGGATGAGGTTTGCCGCGGCGGCGTTTACCATCAGCACCTCGCACGCCGGGATTAACCCTCCCTGATTCCGGGGAAGCAGTCGCTGAGAAACAACGCCGAGCAGGGAGCCCGAAAGCTGGGCGCGTATCTGGCCCTGCTGTTCTGCAGGAAAAGAATCTACAATTCGGTGTACCGTCTGCGCGGCGGAATTCGTGTGCAAGGTGGCAAAAACCAGATGCCCGGTTTCCGCCGCCGTAAGAGCCGTAGCGATGGTTTCGGCGTCCCGCATTTCTCCCACCATAATAACGTTGGGGTCTTGCCGAAACGTGGCGCGCAGAGCGGAGGCGAAATTCTTGGTGTCTTTTGTCACTTCGCGCTGGTCTATGACGGATTTGTCGTCTCGAAACACATACTCAATGGGATCTTCAATGGTAATAATATGCTCTGCCCTCGTGCGGTTAATTTCGTCTACTATGGAGGCGAGCGTCGTGGATTTTCCGTGTCCCGAGGGGCCCGCAATAATTACAAACCCCTGGCTGGCGCGCGTGAATTGGTGCAATACGGAAGGCAAGTTGAGCTCTTCTATCGTAAGAATGTCCTGAGGAATAAACCTAAGCGCGATGCTCAAGTTTCCCATCGTATAAAAAATGTTCCCGCGGAATCTCGCGCCGCGCTCCTCGAGGTTATAAGAAAAATCAATCTCTCTGTCTCGGGCAAGTTTTGCCCTCTGTTCCTCGGTGAGCAGCGCCTGAGCGAATTCTTCGGTAAACTGCGCGGTGATCGGGGGCTTCTTGCTTAAAGGCACCAGTCCTCCGGAAATTCTTAGGATGGGGGGCTGTCCGACCGAAAGATGAAGATCGGACGCCTTCTCTCCAATGGTTATGTCCAAAAGCTCCTGAATTTCTTTCTGGAGTGGGATAGATGGATTTCTAAATTTCATACGGTTCCTATAAGTTTTACGACTTCTTCAGCGATTTGACTCGGCGTATAATGGGCTTTAATAAGATATTTGCTGGCTCCGAGGCGCAACCCTTTCTCAATTTCTTCTTTTTGCCCAAGATTTGAGAGAATAATAATTGGAATGCCCCTGAACTTCTCTATCTCCCTAACTTGCCGGAGAATATCCCAGCCGTCCATGCTTGGAAGCACGATATCCAGCAACACAAGGTCGGGCTTTCCCTCTTCAATTGCCGCGAGCGCCTTCTCGCCTTGCTCCGCAACCTGCACCTCAAAGCCACTCTGCCGCAATTTCGTCGTATAAATATCCACCAGCAAGGGATCGTCTTCAACAAGTAAAATCTTTTTCATGATTCTGCGGTCACCCGGAGCACCTCTTCGAACGTCGTAACTCCGTCCAGCACTTTTAAGATACCGTCCTGTCTCATGGTAAGCATGCCCTCCTCCTGGGCCGCCTTTTCCACCTTTGACTCCGAAGCACGCGTGTTTACGAGTTCTGCGATCCGATCAGACATCGCGAGCGTTTCCATAATCGCAATGCGGCCAGTATAGCCGCTCGCCCCGCATCTTTTACAGCCCACGGGGTGAAATATAAATAATTCTTCCTGGTTCTTGCCCACTGTGGGAGGAAGCTGTTTTCTGGCGGCGGGGGGGAGTCCCTGAATTTCGTTCCACAGCAGCTCGCGAATTCCCTTCTCGGGCTCCACCTTCTTTTTGCAGTCGTTGCATAATCTTCTCACTAGGCGCTGAGCGATTGCAAGGGCGAGGGTGGTGGGAATGAGGTATCGGTCTACGCCCATGTCGAGCAAGCGGGGAATAACGCCGGAAGCGGAGTTCGTGTGCAGGGTGGAAAGCACGATATGCCCCGTGAGTGCCGCGTGTATAACGAGTTGAGCGGTTTCTGAATCGCGCACCTCTCCTACCATAATAATATCGGGGTCTTGGCGAAGCAGCTGACGGAGTCCCGAAGCAAAATCATACCCAATCTCGGGTTGCACCTGCGATTGGTTGACGCCGTCAATAAAGTACTCCACCGGATCCTCCAAGCTCAAAATGTTGACCGTTTCCTTGTTGAGCTGGCGCAATATCGCATACAGAGTGGTTGTTTTCCCTGATCCTGTAGGACCGGTCACCAGAATAAGTCCGTATGGACGCTCCGTCGCTTTCTTAATGCGCTTCAGGTTCATGCTTTCAATGCCGAGATCCTCAAAGCTTTTGAACGCCGCGGCGGGATCAAGCACCCGAAGAGCAACCTTTTCGCCCTGCGGAGTGGGAAACGTGGCTACCCTAAAATCAATGGCGCGCCCCCCGACCACGGCAGAAAACCTTCCGTCCTGCGGCTTTCTCGTCTCGTCAATTTTCATATTCGCCAAAACCTTCAGCCGCGACACTATGGAGCTACTGACGTTTGCAGGAAGCACAAGCGAGGGATGCAAGTCGCCCAAAAACCTGAAGCGCACGCGTAAACCCCCCTTCCCCGGCTCAATATGGATATCAGACGCCCCTCCCTCCACTGCATTCCGCACGATAACGGCGACCATTTTGGTAATGGGGGCATCCTCCCTCAGTTGACCCTCCTCTACCACTTCCTTTTTGGGCTTCTCCGCCCCTTTTTCCATCTCCTCTTCCAGTTCTTTTAACGCACGCGTCGTTTCGCGCCTCGCGGAAAGAGTGATAAGCGAGATTCCATATGAAAAGTTTCCCTGCCGCGCCAAAAACTGAAGGGCCTCCTGTGCTCTTTGGTTTTCCGGATACGCCATGCCGACCTCAAGCACCCCCTCTTTCAGCGCCAAGGGCGCCATTTTATAGTACTTGGCAGAATCCTCGGGAATAAGTTCCAGCGTTTTCAATGAGATCTCTTTTGGATCAACGGATCGCAAGGGCATCTGCAAAAGCTCTGCCTTGGTCTGGAAAAGTAGGTCTTCGTCAATCTTTCTCCGCGCAAAAAGCACCTCTTCTGGCTTTTGGCCGGATGCCTGAACCTCTTTTCCGATCTGCTCTGCCTCTTCTTTCCTCAACAGATTCTTTTGTACGAGAGCTTGCAAAATATCCATACGCTTGTACGGAGCAAACGGGTTTGATTTTCCTACTTCTTCTGAAGGCAAAATAGGAGGTCTCGGCTCCCCCAATTCCAAAAAGGCCGGCCTTTCAAAGACGGAAAAATCAATCTGAACTTGCCTTGGGAGCGGCAATTGCGGCTGCAAAAGAGCGGAGGGTTCTTTGCGAACAAATTGATACCCCCAGATACCCAAACCCAAAAGCACAATCGCCCCTAACAAGGAAAGAAGATATTTCTGTCTGCGGTTTTGCGGAATAAAAGTGATCGCCATAAAGTTACGGGGCCTCGTACGCACCGAGTTCAACAACAATCTTCAGCGCGCCGGGACTCTGGGGACTGGAAGAAATTTCAAGCGTTTGCACATTCAAAATTCTCGGAGATCTCCTCGCTCCATCGAGAAAGCTTTTCAGCCCATCATAGGAGCCCGTAAGTTCTGCCTGAAAGGTCAGCGCGGCGATTCCATTTATCGGCTCGCCCGACCTCAGTCCCTCCGGTTCCCAGTTGCTGGATATGCTCGTACAATACGGGGAGCCCTGCGTCTTTGGGTACGGCTCTGTCCGCCTTCTCAAAATCTTGGGCATGAGCGAATACCATTCCTTCCGCTTCCCTCAACTGCACCAGCGTCCGCTGCCCGCTCTCCAGCCGTTCCCTACTCGCTTCTATCTGCGCGCGCAACAAAGAGAGTTCTTGATACCTTGGCCACACGATAAACACCAGTCCGATAGCCGAAACAGCTAAGAGGGTCATGGAAAGGATAACGCGAAGAAGTCGCTTCATAAAACATCCAAAAATCCTGGATTTACTGTAAACTCAACCGTGAAAAGACTGCTTCCTCCCGCCCCGAGCCGAATGTCCCTCAGCTTACTTTCAAATTCCTCCCGATTCTCCCACGCAAGCCGCTGCTGCTCTAACGCAAAGAAGCTCTGCGCCTCGCCCTCAAGCGTGAATACGCCTGTCTTGGGATTCCCCTGGAAAGTTCGGAAAAAAACGCCCGGATGGGTGGTCGTCTCCAAAATCTCAAAGAACGGAAGAATTGCTTTCCGTTCGTCAAGTACGCCTTGGAGAATCTCTGTTTTCCTTCGGTAACCGAGCAACCTTGATGACAGCTCTTCTTCAAGGGGTCTCGTGTCCTCTGTCAACGTTTTCTCCAACCTTCCCAGCTCCTCATGCGCATTGGCGATAAGCTGCTGAAGAATAAGAAAAGCGGCTGTGGCGCTCGCCAATACGGCCAAGGAAACGATGAGGAAAAAAACTTGTCCAAAAATCGGTTTCCGTTCTCTCTTGGGAATAAGTTCTACCATCATCATAGGCCTATTCAAAACCGCGGAGCGCCATCCCTACTGCTACTGAATAGGAAGGCCTCATATCTTTAATTACCGCCTCAAGCAGCGGGGGATACAGAATGTTGCGAAAGGGATTTATAATCTCGGTTCGCCTGCCGAACTGCTTCTCAAAATACTCTGCGAGGCCGGGAAGCTTTGCGGATCCTCCGGATAGTACGATCTTGCGCACAGTTCCGGCGCGCTGGCGTTCAAATACCTCAAGCGCCTTTCGGATTTCCGTGCCGATGACATCGATAATCGGAACCAAAATGCGAACGTTCCCCTGCGCCAAATGTATTCCTTTCTGGATCTTTTCTTTTTCCGCCTGCTCATAGTCAATGGACAAGCTCTTGGCAACGCGATCCGTAAGGTTGTTTCCTCCCATATTCGTGGTCTGGGAAAGACGCACCGTGCTGTTGGCCACCACGCTTACCGTGGTCGTATGAGACCCCATATCGACCAACACGGCCGGATCCTTTTCTTCTGCGAGGTACGATCGGATGTTCCCGAAAATCTCGGCTTCCAAGGCAATCAACTTGAGGCCCGCAAGCCGGGCAATTTCTTCATAGTAGTTCACCACTTCCTTGGGAACCGCGACAAGCAGTATGCGGGAATGCTTGTCTTTGGTTTTTTCAAGGAGCTGCCAGTCAAGCACCACTTCAGCTAAGGGAAGAGGAACGTGGCGACGCGCCTCAAATCGTACCGCCTCTCCCAATTCCGCGTCCTTCATGGGAGGAAGCTGAAAGGTGGTGAAAAAAGTGGAGAAGTCGGAAATAGAAAAAGTCGCTTTCTTTTCCGTAATGTGGACTTCCTCAAAAATGCCCCGCAACGCCCTGGCGATATCTTGCGTGGAAAGCAAGAGCGCGGACTTCTCAAACGATCGGAAGGGCTCCTTATACATGGTGCGCATGCGGATCTCTCCGTAATTTTTCAGCGTCCTCCGATCTCCCCATCCCCCAATTTCCACCACGCGCAAGGCAGAACTTCCCACGTCAACGCCCAGAAACGTCTTTGGAACTACATCTATGGAAAACCAGCTCATTGTATTATGCCGCCTTGCATCGTATCATATCATAAAAACGATGCGCATTCTTGATTTAATATTCCCGAGGCGCTGTCTCGGATGCCAGAGAGAAGGAAGTCACTGTTGCGAGGACTGCCTTTCCCTGCTATCCATTGCACCCGCCCCCTCAATACTTGCTCCTCGCTCTGCTCTTGCAGCTTTATTCTGCGCAACTTCCTTCCAAGATCCCTTCGCCCAGCGCCTTATTCATGCCTTCAAATATCCTCCCTTTCTCCGGGATCTTGCCAAACCCTTGGCTTTTTCTATCATATCGCATTTTGCCTTATGCAACAAACCTATTTATCCACCAGACGTCATCTGCCCCATTCCTCTGCACAAGAAACGCTTAAAATGGCGCGGCTATAACCATGCAGAAGAACTCGCAAAGCAACTCGGGTACGCCTTTTCTCTCCCCGTAGTGCCGGACGCCCTTCTCAAAATAGCGCACACCGCTCCGCAGGTGAATCTCGACAGAAAAACGCGTCTTTCAAGCGTGAGGGGCGTGTTTCGCACTGACAACGCGCGGGCCATAGCTGGGAAAAACGTTCTCCTCGTGGATGATGTCTACACTACCGGAGCCACGATGGAAGAATGCGCGCGAGTGCTCAAAAAGGCCGGCGCCGAGCATGTGCTCGGCGCCGTCGTCGCGAGAGGATAAATGGCGGAAGCGGGAGGATTCGAACCTCCGAGGGCTATTCACCCTTCCGGTTTTCAAGACCGGTGCATTCGTCCGCTCTGCCACGCTTCCTGGTATGAAATGCGCTAATCATACCGCAATTCGCCGACTTTTTCAATTCACAAAATTTAGCGAAGCGTGCTACCAATAAGAATGCCGTCAGCCCAGTAGAATCCAGTATCACCAGACGGCAATATATCGTACGTTGCCTTCTCGCCATAAATGACTCGTTGAGTGCTTACAACGGAAGCGCCGTCGTACACATCGCCGGAGACGAGATTGCTAATAGTGCGTCCGTCAACGGTGGGATGTCCAGGGGAAACAAGCAACTCTCGCCCATCACCAAGAATGAGGTGAACTATCTGGTGGGTGGAGGGCACAAGAGTCCTTTTC
>Ga0076153_168_pt1 | contig 7317 bp, 10 predicted proteins | sample RifGroC2_FD_68174 | JGI IMG/M metagenome (GOLD analysis project Ga0076153, IMG submission 68174) | Parcubacteria (Kaiserbacteria) bacterium GW2011_GWC2_52_8b
CAGCGCAAGATTGACGACCAGATTATTCGTGGTGTTGCATAAACAGTTTCCGTACCGAAAAATCCCGATACTTTAAAAAAATGTGAGGTAGCGGGATAGGGATTGGGAACATGCCGTGACCGACGTTCTCCTATTTCTGCTTTTTCATGGGCCAGTAGCTCTCGATGAGGCCGAGGTGACCGAGGCGAGCTTCTATAGCGCTCGGTTTGCGACCGAAGTGTTTGGCGATCTCGGTGAAGAGTTTTTTTTCGTTGAACATCACTACGAGGCGCTCGTCTTCGTCTTTCTCCCATTTCTTCCCCACTTTGGGATATTTCTCGCGGAGTTTTTCGATGCTACTTTTTTCCGGCCGTTCTCGAACTACCTTTTCCGGCTCTTTTGCGCCGATGGCGCGCAGGAAATTTTTCTCAAGGTCTGCTTTTTGCGCGGGCGGCAACGAGGCAAATTTCTTTTTCGCCGCATCCGAGTACGCGCGAAAATTACGGTCCTTCCCCACCACGCGCGGATGCATCTCAAGGGCACGTTCGTTGAATCCTTCGAGATAGAGGCCTGCTAGTGTACGCACGCGAGAGAGAGCGACATAGCCTTGGCCATATTCAAATGCCTGCGAGAGATCGATGATGGCCGCGTCGAGCGACATGCCCTGCGATTTATGCACCGTGATCGCCCACGCTAAGCGTAGTGGTATTTGCGATATGCTCGCCAAAACTCTATTGCCGTCCATCACTTCCCACGTTTCGGCTTCCGCCGTCATTGTTCCGTGTTTAGTTTGTACGAGCGGCAATCCGAGAGCCGAAAAATCTATAACTGTGCCGAGTGTGCCGTTGACATAACCGCTGTCGAAGTTGTTGCGAGTGAACATGACCGATGCGCCTACTTTCAATTCGAGTGTCTCCGGCGAAAGGCAATTGTTCTTGAGCGACTCGACAAGTGCGCGTGCGCCGCGCGATGTCATTTCATATATGCGCCGCTCGCCCTCCACTTTCGCGAGCGATTCCTGATTGATGCGGTCCACGTTTTCATTGTGCGTATAGAGTCGCGTCGCGACGGAATTTTTTGGCACAATGCCGATGCGAGATTTGATACGCGTACGATGCTGCGGCGTGATCGCGCCGCGACGCATTGCCGAAAGTAAATCGAGAAAATCCCCATCTTCTTGTCGGTGCTGCTCGCTCAAATAACAGATGATGGGATTGGCTTCCTGCCACGCGCTCGCCTCGAACGCAAAAAATCCCTCTTGTGTTCCCATGTTCGACCTCGTAGGTCGAACATGAGATTGCACTGGTGGTAGTTGGAAAAAATCACCGACGAAGATTATTTGCAATCCGCCGAAGGGTTGTTCAGCCATCATTGGGCGCCGCCGCAATGTGCGCAGAACATTATCGACACTCGCAAGTGTTGCGGCATCGAGCATGGATATTTCGTCGATGATGAGGACTTTTGCATCGATAATACGCCGCGCTGTTTTCTCGCGGCTCATGATCATCTCGATGTCGTAATCATTCACGTCGCGCTTCACGCCGATGCCGCTCCACGAATGGATGGTCATGCCTTCCACGTGCGTCGCCGCAATGCCCGTCGAGGCAGTGACGGCCGGATCGACGCCGCGCTCGCGCAGCCACTCCGTGTACCTATTGATAGTGTGCGTCTTGCCGCTCCCCGGCTCACCCGTGAGGAACACATTGAGTCCTGTTTTCAAAATTGCGAGCGCTTCGTCTTGCGTCATGAGAAATGAGCATACCACTCCCTATGCGAGCGAGGGGGTTGACTTATCAGCCGTTTGTTGAGTTTCGCGAATTGTATTTGAATTTTCTACCGTGGCTGTATACTGCCTCTACTTAATAAAAAATCTCACGAAGTATTTTCATGCCAAAGAAAAAAGTGAAGCTCCCACCAAAGGTTACCGGTACGGGGACAGACGCAGATATTGATCGTGCGCTCGCGCAGATCAAGACGAAGTTCGGCGACGAAGCGATTATGAAATTGGGTGATACACCCAAAGTAGATGTGAACGCGATCCCGACGGGCTCTATCGGTATTGATTGGGCGCTCGGTATCGGCGGGGTGCCGCGCGGCCGCATCATCGAAATTTTTGGACCGGAAAGTTCGGGCAAGACGACGCTTTCGCTCCATGTCATCGCCGAAGCGCAGAAAAAAGGCGGCATCTGCGCATTTATCGACGCCGAACACGCGCTCGATCCCGAATACGCGAAAAAACTCGGCGTGAAGATCGATGATCTTCTCGTCTCGCAGCCCGACACCGGCGAGCAGGCGCTCGAGATCACCGAATCACTTGTGCGATCGGGAAAGATAGATGTCATCGTGATCGACTCCGTGGCGGCGCTCACGCCCAAAGACGAGATCGAGGGCGATATGGGCGCGCAACACGTGGGCAAACAAGCGCGTCTCATGAGCCAGGCCTTGCGCAAACTGACGGCAATCGTCGCTAAGACGAAGACGGTCATTATTTTCATCAATCAGATCCGTATGCAGATCGGTGTCATGTTTGGCAATCCCGAGACGACGACCGGCGGCAAGGCGCTCAAATTTTACACATCGATACGCATCGACATTCGCCGTATCGCGCAGATAAAGAAAGGCGACGAAGTAATGGGGGGGCGCCACCGCGTGAAGGTTGTGAAGAATAAAGTAGCCGCCCCATTCCGCCAGACGGAATTCGACATGCTCTACGGCGAAGGAATCTCGCGCGAGGGCGAAGCCCTCGCGCTCGGCGAGAAGCTCGGTATCGTACAAAAATCGAGCGGCGGCGCATATTCTATGGGCCCCTCCTCCGCTAAAGCTACAGCGGGTGAAGGAGTCAAGATGGGCCGCGGCTACGATGCGGCACGCACGTTCCTCCGTGAAAACAAACCGATATTGAACCAACTTTTGAAAGATATCAAAAAGGGTCTCGCCGAGGGCGGCGTTTTTGCAAAAAGCTCCGGCGGAGCGGACGAATAGCGGGCCACTCGCTCACTTTTTTCTTCATGAGTCCGGGCGTGGACATGTGCGCTGCTTCCGTGGTATAGATACGTCTGGAAAAAGGAGAGCTGACATGCGTGAAGTTTCTTGCCTGTTTGCTACACGTTGGGACAAGGTGCTGCTTGCGACGAAAGATGGCGGAAAAAATTGGCACTTTCCGCAAGAGGAGGTTCGCAGAGATGTGAAGGGCAACCCAATTGAAACCCCGCTCGATGCGATCTACCGGATAGTCGACAAACTCGACGGCATCGAGGAGGAAGATGTCATTCCCGAAACATCGCGGGAATATCGCTCACATCGGGGCGAACATACGCTGTATCATGTCTTTATGACCGATTCGAAACTCGACCATGGGGAACTACGATCGAACGGAACCACGTATGAATGGACGAGCAATCCTCACTCAAAAAATTTGAACGAGTGTACGCGCCTGAAGTTAATGGAGTATACGTTCTTTCCGGAAACGTAAAGTCGGGCCGGGCACTTTTGCTCGGCTTTTTTTCTTGTGGACAAATACCATTTTTTCGCTTAAAATTCCGGGCATTATGTTGAACTACAACGATATCAAACCGGGGGTGGCCGTGCTCGTCGAAGGCGAGCCCTATGTCTGCACGTGGAACAACATCATGAAAAAGCAGCAGCGCCGGCCCGTGAATCAGACGAAGCTCCGCCACATCATCAAAGGCAACAGTATCGAATACTCCTTCCAGCAGAGCGACAAGCTCGAGGAGGCCGAGATCGAGAAGCGGCCAGCGATTTTCATCTACGAAAGAAACAGTGAGTGGTTCTTCCACGACGTGAAAGACAAGTCGCAGCGATTTTCCGTAATGGAAGACGAGATGGATGGATCGGGCCACTTCCTCAAAGGAAATACCGAGGTGGAGACGCTGTGGTTCAATGAAAAGCTCTTCCGCGTAAAGCTCCCCATAAAAGTCGAGCTCAAAGTCACCGACGCCCCGCCGGATGTGCGCGGCAACACCGCCCAAGGCGGCTCCAAGATAGTGACGCTCGAAACGGGTGCCACCCTCACCGTCCCGATGTTCGTCAAGCTCGGTGACGTTATCCGCATCAACACCGAAACCGGCGAGTATGTAGAGCGGGTATAATGTGATCAGGTACAAGAAAAAGTCCCGCTTCGCGGGACTTTTTCTTTTATGACAACCTATTTATTATTTCTGCACGTAGGGGAGCAGGCCCATGAAGCGGGCGCGTTTGATCGCAGAGTCTACCGAGCGCTGCTGCTTGGCGGTAAGGCCGCTCTTTGCGCGCGCGATGATGCGTCCGTGCGGATTGATGAACTGCTTCAAGAGATCGATATCTTTGTAATCGATGTGCTGAATATCATTTTGTGTGAGGATGTTGGACATACATTAAAACAAAAACATTAGAAATTAAAATGGGATGTCGTCGGGATTAATGTCATCTTTCGGGTACTCGATGCCGGCGCCACTTGGCGCAGGAGCCTCATCGTGGTGCGCGGGACCCGCCTGCCCGGCCAGGGAATCTTCCGATTGTCGCGGTCCGCCGCCGCCCTCGGGCCAAACTGCACGCGATCGGCAACGATCTCCGTGCGATACTTTTTCTCGCCGTCTTTGCCCTCCCAGCTTCTGGTCTGCATGCGGCCTTCCACGAATACCGAGCTCCCCTTTTTCAAGTATTGGGCGACAACATCGGCCTGGCGGCCGAAAACGACGACATTGTGAAAATCAGCTTGCTCCTGCTTTTTGCCGTCACGGTCGCGGTACACACGATTGGTCGCGACCGAAAAACTGCACACATTCATGCCCGATGGCAGCGCGCGCAACTCCGGATCCCGTGTAATGTTTCCAAATACCATTGCTTTGTTGAGGTACATATTAATGATTATTCCCCAGTAATATCTAAAAGAGCTTTGTCGAGATCGGCTTCGGAGACCGGCGGAGCGGACTCTTCGGCGCGACGCGGTGCGGCCTTGATGACATCGGTGCGTTTTACTTCGCGTAGCGGCGCGATCTTGATCTTCGCCCGCGTATCTTCGCGCACCGTCTGGAATATCATGGTACGCAACAGATCGGAATTCCGCTTGATCGCTTCACTGATCGCCTGTGCCCCCTCTATCGATGATTCAAATTTGATCCAGCCAAAATGGCCGCGGTCATACTCCACGCGCTTGCCGTTCTCCTTGATGGAGATCGGGTATGCGAGCCTGGCCAAGGCAGGTGCGCCTTCGGCGATAAATGAGCCTCCCGCTTTTTCGATAACGGAGCGGATGCTGCCGACGACTTTTTCAATATCCTCATCCTTGATGGAGGGAGAGATGTGGTAACCAATTTCGTACACGCGTGAAGCCGCCACCTCCGGTTCCGTATCTGTGCGTTCTATTATATCTGCCTCTACCATATGTGCGGGCACTGTATCACGCCCCTGTATGCCCCGCAAGATTATCTTGTAGCTTACCTTGTAGCTTACGCTCCATTTTACGCTCCATTTCACCAGGAATCATATCGCACGCATGTACACCGAATTCCGGAACGATCGCCAGAGGTGACAGGGGAGTCGGGTCCGGGATGAGGACAACCGGACTCTCCCATAATGCTTTGAGCATCGTGAGATACGCACGCGGCAAGTGATACGCGGGGGCCGTAATTGTGAGTGAATGAACTCCGTGCTCTCGCACCATCTCGGCCGTCCATTGTACTTGATGGGCAGTGTGATCCGCGTGTATTTGCGTAAACACACCACTTTCCATAATACCTGCGGGCAAGTTGAATGGTGGTTTACACAGCGTCTCAATGGAAAATTCGCGTGCGGTTTTTTCTTTCAAATTGAGACCGGCAACAAAGAGATACGAAAAATCATCCTCTTTCCATCACTTCACCGCATGTATGACTCGCTCGTCTTCTCCCATGCCGGGAAATACCACAAGCGCTTCGGTCTGTATGCGCGGGATACTCAAGATGTCGACAGCGAGCGCGAACAATTCACTTGCGACGTTCATCTCGACGGTCTGTGGGATATGGCCGATGATCCTTGGGATACGGCCCATGACACACCTCTTTTTTTCCTGACAATATCTTGACCTGCAGAGGACTCATTGTCAATCCCTCCGAAAAACAAAGCCCCCGGACCGAAATCCGGGGGCTTGCACACATTGCAGAGAGTTGAGGACTACTGCCCTACCTCATAGTCGCGAATGACAGTGACGAACGGGTACTGCTTCGCAGCGTATGCGTACCCACGAAGGATGTCTTTCATACCGCGGTATTCCTCGCTGTATCCCCAGTTGAAAGAGACGCGATTGTACCACCAGTAGTAATGAAACCCTTCTGTCCCCACGAATTTCCTATATTCGCTCGCTTTGAACTCGACGAGCTTGCAGCTGAACGCGCGACTTGCCGTGGTAATACACACACGGGCGGGTCGCAAATCAACTCGGGCGACCAAAACCCAGGGTGGAGTGAAGTTCCACCCTTTGTCTTGGATGCGCAGTTCGCCCGAAACGAAATTCCAGGCGATCCCCGCCTCGACGGGCTCAAGGTAGTTTACGAATGGGAAGTAAACGCCCACGAGCACCGCGAGGCAGACCATGCCAGCGATGAGGGGCTTTTTCACTTTGGTACCTCCGTCACTTCCTCGGGCTTCAGATCACGTAGGATGGTCAGAAATGGATAGATCTTGCCGCTGCCGTCATACGCGTAACTCTTGAGGATATCAATAAACCCGCCGATCTCGTAGCTGCCGCCTTCATAATTTTTGCGGCCATGCCATGAGATGAACAGTTCGACTCCCTTCTTGTCCTTCTTGAATTGCACGAGCTTGCAGTTGAGCACGCGTTGGTTGGCATTGATACACACCTGATACGGACGCAAGTCGACGGTATGCACCTTCACCACGATTGGGGGATTGATATAGTACCCCGGCTCTTCGAGTATGGTAATCTCGCCGGTGCGCGTATCGAACTTGTAGCCCATCTGGTAGTTGTCGACGAAATCCAACCAACCGATGTAAAAGATGATACTTCCAACGATAGCGAGAAAGAACAGAACGAGGGTTGTACCTGCAAGGTACTCCTCAAGCGTGGTTTTTGTGGCACTCCCCGTAGTAGCGGTCATTTGCAGTCCTCCAGGTGAGGGCTCTCTGCATGTCAAAGAGCTCCGTTACTGAAAAGTAAGGTACATCGTTACGTATATTCTGTCAAATTTTGACTTGCAACTTGACACAGTTGTATGTAAGTCTTCGGGGCACGTTTTTTATTTACTGGCATATCGGCTTGACGCCAGCTCACGCCTGAGCAGCACCGGTCATCTGCTGCACGAGTCGAAAGAACAACTTGCCGCGGCTCGCCGAGCGGCGTCG
>Ga0076153_157_pt1 | contig 7289 bp, 6 predicted proteins | sample RifGroC2_FD_68174 | JGI IMG/M metagenome (GOLD analysis project Ga0076153, IMG submission 68174) | Parcubacteria (Kaiserbacteria) bacterium GW2011_GWC2_52_8b
TAACTCATCAGCGGTTATAAGGTCGAGGTCGCGATTCGATGTCTTAGCCAGCTCTATTTTTTCCGGCTGGAGCGATTCGACCCCGATTTTGCGAAGATACTTGAGAAACGCACGCAAAGCTATCATGTAATAGTTCTGCGTCTTTTTTTTCATACTACCCGAGACACCTGCTTGACGATTAAGCCACATGCGGAACTCGCGTACGACAGACTCTGTCAATTGCGGCGGCGTTCGCACCCTGGTCTGCGCGAGAAAGCGCGACAGGTAATGGTCATAATTCTCGACGGTTTTAACACTCCTGCCTTTTTCTATCTCGATGTACTCGAGAAACTGGGTCTTCATAGACTTGAGATCAGATATCATGCCTGATATTCTAACACCCTCGTGTCGCACAATATCTTTGTGGTATCTAAATGCGCCGCAATTAATTCTCCCGAAGATACTTTTTCTTCTTCAATTTCTCCGGCAAATAGTTGTCTGTATCATCTGCCCGACCAGGATACATTTCATAATCTTCTCCATATTTCAGATCTTTCATGAGCTTCGTGACCGGATTACGAATCTTGATGGGAATGGGGAGATTGCCGAACTCTTTTACATCGATCTCCGCGGCGCGTAAAGCATCGTAAGCGCGGCGATCCTTCGGGGCCTTTGCAAGATATGCGACACCGTGAGCGAGATTAATGGCGGCCTCTGGATAACCAATAATCTCCACCGCACGAAAAACGGCATTCGCAACAACAAGTGCCGTCGGTTGCGCAAGGCCGATATCTTCACTCGCAAAAATAATCATTCGTCGCGCGATAAACTTCGGATCCTCGCCAGCTTCCACCATGCGCGCCAAATAATAGAGTGCGGCATCTGGTTGTGATGCGCGCATAGATTTTATGAACGCGGAGACAGTGTTGTAGTGTTCTTCGCCTTTCTTATCGTAGCGTAGGTGTTTCGATTGGATGGCTTCCTTAAGCGTTTCTAGAGTTATCTTGCCGTACAGTTTGTGCGCCGTTTCGAGGACAGTAATTGCTTGCCGCGCGTCCCCACCGGCCATTTGTATTAGCCACTCGCGCGCTTGCTTCGATACTTTCAGTTTCGCGCGCGCGATGATCTTCTCCATTTCGTTCTCCGAATGCTCGTTGAGGACAAATACGCGACAACGCGAAAGGAGGGGCGCGATAATTTCAAATGACGGATTTTCGGTCGTCGCGCCAACGAGTGTCATGTCCCCACGTTCAACGAAAGGCAATAGGAAATCCTGTTGGGCTTTATTGAAACGATGTATCTCATCTACGAACAAGACCTTCGGTTTGCCGAAACCGAGCGTCCGTTCGCGTCGGCGTTCCCCTAGCACCTTCTTGATGTCCTCTTTTCCTGCATCCACTGCCGAAAGCTCATAAAAGTCCGCGCCGAGCGCCATCGCGTAGATCCGAGCCAGAGTTGTCTTGCCGCTTCCCGGCGGCCCCCAGAGGATGAACGAAAAGAGTTCCTTTTTCTCTATAGCAACACGTAGGGGCTTCCCTTTGCCAACAAGATGTTCCTGTCCGACGAATTCATCGAGCGTTTGCGGTCTTATTACTGAGGCAAGAGGTTCTGCCATGTGCGCAGTATACCCCCACATAAACTTCTCAGCGGTATTTTAGGGCATACCAATATTGCTTATACAAACCTCGTGTAAATTGTGGATGTACGCTATCAACAGGTTTTCCCCAGAAAAGATATGGGAATGTCTCAAAGTGTGCGCTATGGTATGTTCTATGAATACCAAATCTATCGTTGTAGGAATTATTATTCTCTTAATCGTTATCTTCGGCGGATATTATGTTTTCGTGAACTACTCTGCTACCGAAGCCCAACCTCAGGACCAAACAGCTGAAACAGCCGACACTGTTCAGGTGCAAGACATAACCATTGGAGATGGCGCGGAGGCGACACCGGGCTCGGTCGTGTCAATTCTTTATGTAGGTATGCTTGAGGATGGGACCGTTTTTGATAGTTCCGAAGCGCATGATAATGAACCGCTGATTTTCGTCCTCGGAAACCCTGAGCTTATTCCGGGTTTTCAAATAGGCATCAACGGCATGCGTGAAGGGGGGAAAAACGTGGACCGGAGGGAGAACTTATTATCCCCGCTGATGCAACACTTAGGTTTAGCATCAAATTGATTAGTGTTACAGCTTCAGAAACTACAGGGGCAGAAGATCCTTCGGAACAATAGAGGAAAAGGGGTAGTCGATGCAAAGAGTTGCCAAAGTCTTGCTCCGTTACGTCCCTTAACAAAGCCAAAGTTAGCGTAGGGACTTGCGTAATGGTAGAGAATGTGCTACATTCGTGGCATGCTTACTAAGCGTAAAAAGTCTAATGAAATAGCGAAAGCTAAGCGCCACGACTCCGATACCGGCTCTCCCGAAGTGCAAATCGCTATCATCTCCCGTCGTATCGAGGAAATTTCGTCTCATTTAGATAAAAATCGCAAAGATAAGCATTCGCGTCGCGGGCTTTTGGGACTCGTCGCTGCCCGTCGCAAGCATCTCAAGCACCTTGAGAGCACAAACAAGCGTGCGTATAGTACTATCGTCAAGACACTTGGGCTTAAGAGGTAATTCTTTTTGCTCCAGACACTGAACCAGAGTACACTCCTGTGAGAGTGTGGTTTTTATAAAGTTATTCATGTTTGCATCGTCATTTTGATTTTTGACCTTGCACTCTAATCTATTTTCATGAGCATCATCAAACATCCTGAACAGCGTGTCGGTGTCTTTATCGATACACAAAATCTCTACCACAGCGCGAAAAACATCTATCATGCGCGAGTAAATTTCGGAAATCTACTTAAGGACTCCATAGCAGGCCGCCGGCTGATACGAGCACGTGCTTATGCCGTTACAACAGAATCTGGCGAAGAAAAGACCTTTTTTGATGCTCTAGCCAAACTTGGCGTTGAAATGCGCACAAAAGATCTCCAAATATTCTCTGGTGGCGCTAAAAAGGCCGATTGGGACGTTGGTCTCGCGGTTGACGCCATCACAGCGTCCCCGAAGTTGGACACCGTGATACTTCTGACGGGAGACGGAGATTTCGTACCTCTCGTGGAGTACCTTCAGACACATGGAGGGTGCCAGGTGGAGGTTGTTTCTTTTGGTCGCTCGAGTTCGCTCAAATTGAAAGAAGCAGCGGATGATTTCCTCGACCTCGACAATGACCCGCGCCGCTATCTTTTAAATTACCGCTCCGGTGCGCGCCGCACTATGACTACTCGACAATCGGATTCGAAACCCTCTTCCGATGAAGAAAAAGATGGGGTTGAGTGAGGCAAAAGACCAAACGTGCAATAGCGGGTGACAGGACTTATCGTCCCTGCTATACTCATGGCATTAATAGTGGCCCGCGGATAGGTAGGTTTGAAACGCGTTTTCAAATCTAAAATCCGAGGGTCGGTTATAAGAAACCACACAATGCAGAAAAAAGAGTATTCCGTCGAGATCGGCGGAAAAACGATGACTGCCGAGTTCAATGATTGGGCGGACCAAGCGAACGGTTCAGTCTTATTACGTTATGGTAACAGCTCCGTCCTTGCGACCGCTGTCATGAGTAATCGTGAGTCCCACCTGGATTATTTTCCGTTATCTGTAGAGTACGAGGAGAAGTTTTATGCGGTAGGTGCCATCCTCGGAAGCCGATTCATGCGACGTGAAGGGCGACCGAGCGACGAAGCGGTCCTTTCAGGACGCGTCGTCGATCGCACCATCCGACCACTCTTCCCCAAGGGCCTTAAGCGCGATGTCCAGGTCATTATCACGGTGCTTTCGATAGAAGAGTATGATACCGATATTCTCGCAGTGAACGCGGCTTCACTCGCTCTTGCTACATCAAACATTCCGTGGAACGGACCCGTTTCAGCACTCCGCATCGGACTCGAAGGAGATAGCCCGGAATTCATCATTAATCCGACATACAAACAGCGCCAGGAAGAATTGCCGCCAAAAGCATTGATGGATCTTACCGTGTGCGGCAAGGACGGATTGATAAACATGATGGAGGTTAATGCGCGTGAAGTTCCCGAAGCCACGCTTGAGAAGGCTCTGGTACGCGCTTCAGAAGAAATAGAAAAGTTGCAAACTTGGCAAAAGGAAATAGTGGCTGATCGAAGTGTCGAGAAGTTCAAATTCGTTCCTCCGTTCGAGGATGATGAGCATCTCGCTCCAGTATTCGATGAGAAGATCGGCAAGCGTCTGAAAGAGCTCAATGATGTGCTCTCCAAAAAAGACTTTGGCGAGCTACAGGGTGAATGGACGGCGCATTCTGCGACACAGTTCCCCGATATTGAACCGAGTAAGCTTGCTACGTATTTCGAGCACCGTATCGACGAGTATGTGCACGACCTCGCACTAAAAAAGGGGAAACGTATTGATGGGCGCGCCCTCGATGAAGTGCGTACGCTTCGCGCTCAGGCTGGCGGCATTTCACCAGTCATTCACGGCACCGGCCTCTTCTATCGTGGAGAAACGCACGTCTTGGTAGCTTTGACATTGGGCGGCCCGGGCGACGCACAACTCATAGACACCATAGAATTCCAGGATACGAAGAAAACCTTCATGCTCCACTACAACTTTCCGCCGTTTTCCGTAGGCGAGACGGGACGTGTCGGTGGGTTCAATCGACGCATGACGGGGCATGGAGCTCTTGCGGAAAAATCGCTTCGTTCAGTGTTACCTACAAAAGAAATCTTCCCCTACACAATCCGCATCGTATCGGAATGTCTGGCTTCAAACGGTTCGACCTCTATGGCAACGGTCTGCGCAGGAACGCTTGCCTTACTTGATGCTGGTGTCCCTATAACACGCCCTGTGGCAGGGATAGCAATGGGATTGATGTCGGATGGAACGACATACAAAGTGCTGACCGACATACAAGGGCCGGAGGATCATCATGGCGACATGGACTTTAAGGTTGCGGGCACCTCTGAAGGTGTCACCGGAGTCCAGATGGACGTGAAAGTCGAAGGTGTTCCTGTCTCTGTCCTTGTCGAAGCATTCGCGCAGGCAAAAAAAGCACGCCTCGAAATACTTGAAGTTATGCAAAAAGCGATCGCCTCGCATCGCCCCGACATCTCACCTCGTGCACCGAAAATTCTCACTACGAAGGTTAAGGTAGACCAAATTGGGCTTGTTATCGGCCCTGGAGGAAAAATGATAAACGGTATTCGAGAACGCACGAACTGCGATGACATCACAATAGAAGAGGACGGGACCATCTTCATAACAGGCCGGGAGGGTACAGCAGATGCGGCACTTAAGGAAGTTGTCGATCTCACGCGTGAATATATGGCTGGTGAACGTTTCGAAGGTCCGGTCACTCGTGTTTTGGATTTCGGCGCATTCGTAAAGATAGGTCCGAACACAGAAGGACTGGTGCATGTTTCAGAGGTAGCGCCTTTCCGTATAGAGAAAATAACAGATGCAGTCAAGCTAGGTGACATAGTCCCCGTAGCTATCAAAGAAATTGATGAGAAAGGACGGTATAATCTTTCTATCAAAGCTGCCGATCCGGAATGGGCCTCACGAAAAGGACTCAAGCCGGCTACCGGTGGTGGAAACTATGGCGAACGACCAAACAACAGGAATGAACACGGAGACCGGCGTCGCAGAAATTAAGCCAAAGGTAACTACTACGCCTGCTTCTGTAATAAGCAATCCCGTCAACGGAGCGCGCATCATTGAGGAAACCGTCATCCAACCCGCGGTTATTCCCGAGAGCAAAACAATCTCTGCCGCTCCTTCCTCTGCAGAACACGAAGCTCCTGTAGTGCCTGATAAAAATGCGGTTGATAAACCGCAGGCAACATCAGCGCCGATACCCGTAGCGCTGACTCCGACCCACTCAGCTCCAACCACACCCACGCCACCAAACACAAAACTCATTGAGCCAGTGCCCGAAGCAGGGGGAAAATCCACTCCTCTCGATGTGCATACTCCTCCACTCCCCGTGCGCAATATTGATACTCCAAAGGGTCAACTGAAAATATCGAAAGGGTCTTCTTCCTCCGACGAAAAAACAGACATTGAGAATATACTCAAAGAAATAAAACTTCCCGAACGCCACACGCCTTCGGGGGAAAGTAACATGCCAATAAAAGGCATAGCATATGACACTTCGCTCTCAGAAAAACAAAACATGGGGGCTCGGGAACAGCCGATGTCTAATACTTCACCCAATGCCGAACGGCCAACACCTGCCTCTTCAGCAGAGTCCTCGACTGCGCCCGACAAACAAGGCACTTCTGTCGAAGACGAGAGTGCGTCGAAAATAAAAAAAGAGAGTCCCGAGGTCATCCCTTCGACAGTAATGCCCATACGAACTTTAAAGAATGATTTCCAAGATATCGTCCGCAATAAAAAAATCTCAGTGGTGCGCGCTGCTGCTCTTGAGCAAGACAAAAGACGTGACGATCACCCGCGAGCGTTCGGAGTTACTACCGAACGAAAGCGCCGCACATTCAACATCGTGTTCGCCTCGGTGCTCCTTGCGGGCTTAGGCACTGCGGCATTTTTCGGAGCTGCGCTCATCATACGAGAGCGCAATAGTACTGTGGAAGTACCCTCCAATACATCTCTCCTATTTTCAGAGTCCTCGTTCCCCCTCGCTTTAAAAGACTTATCCTCATTTGATATAAAGAGTTTATTCAGCCAAATTCGCTCTGGAAGCGGCGCGGCCCTTGGCTCCATTACGAATGTTGTACCTGTCGTACCCATCATAGCCACAAATAGCAACTCCGTCGCAAACGCCGCCGAAGAACGACCAGCAACCCTTGAGGAGTTCCTGAATGCTCTCGGCACGCACGTTTCACCCGACCTCTTTCGTGCGTTAGACACCGAATTCTTTTTCGGTATCCACACAGTGGACGAGAACGCACCATTTTTTGTCATACCCGTCGTCTCATACGAACGTGCATTCGCCGGTATGCTCGAATGGGAAACTACTATGAACGCCGATCTTGCCCCCGCATTCACTCCTGTACCAAACACTGTCATGGGTGGAGACGGACTCCTTGCCAAACGTCAGTTCGAGGATGTTGTTATGCGAAATTATGACGTGCGCGCATTCAAAGATGATAACGGTGAGATACAGCTCTACTACTCGTTCCCGACGCGAAATATTCTCATCATTGCCGAGAGCCCCTACTCGTTCACGGAGATGCTTTCGCGCCTACGTGCGGAGAGAAAACTCTAAAAATCCAAGAGCTTGCCCCCATACCAATGATGGCATTGTGTTTTTGTTACTCGTCCAGCGTTAGT
>Ga0076153_137_pt1 | contig 7190 bp, 7 predicted proteins | sample RifGroC2_FD_68174 | JGI IMG/M metagenome (GOLD analysis project Ga0076153, IMG submission 68174) | Parcubacteria (Kaiserbacteria) bacterium GW2011_GWC2_52_8b
CACAACGTGGTGGGAGCGTTCATCAAGATTTGGCGGCCAGAATTCATTGAGTGCACGTGGAAGGAGGACCGGCTCGATGCGATGCGGGTTGCCGTGGCGCTTGGAATACCATTTCTGGAAATAGACCTCTCCGAAGAATACAAAAAAGAAGTCGTCGACTCGATGGTCGCCGACTATGCGAAGGGAATCACGCCGAATCCCGACGTGCTGTGCAATCGCCACATAAAATTCGGTTCATTTTTCACATGGGCGCGCGAGAGTGGCGCGGATTTTGTCGCGACCGGCCACTATGCCCGTTCGACCAATGTTCGACCTACGAGGTCGAACATGTTCGACCTCGTAGGTCGAACATGTGGATTGTTGCGCGGGAAAGATCCGCAAAAAGACCAGTCGTATTTTTTGCATCGGCTCAATGCAGAAGATCTGGCACACATCATGTTTCCCATGGGGGATATGCAGAAAAGCGACGTGCGCGACCTTGCGGGGAGGCGTCGCCTCCCTGTGGCAAAACGGCCTGATAGTCAGGGGCTCTGTTTTTTGGGCGATGTTTCAATTCCCGAATTTCTTTCGCGCTTTATCAAGGTCACTCCGGGAGATGTTGTGGACATGCGTGGAGCAGTGGTAGGAAAACATGACGGTGCCGCATTGTATACGATAGGGCAACGGCACGGATTTACCCCTTACCACTTTTTGCATCAGAAAAGTGGTAAGGGGTTTACCGCACCTCTTTATGTAGTTGCTATCGATACAAAAGCGAACACCATCCGTGTATCGCCGAATCGCGAAGATGCTGCCGTGAAGAAAGTGAACATCCGTGATATGCACTGGCTCCAAAAACCAACATTGCCTCTCACCGCTCTCGCACAGACACGGTATCGCGAAACTCCCGTCGAGGTGTCCGTCATAGAAGAGAACGGCGCATACACCGCACATTTCAAAGCGCCACACATCGCCGCACCGGGACAGTCCATTGTCCTCTATGCAGGTGAACAGTGCCTCGGCGGGGGAATAGTTGCGCTACAATAATGTGAATGCCGCATATCTTAGTGACAAAAGCCGATGGCGAACAGGAACCATTCGACGCGGGGAAGCTCGAGCATTCACTTGAGCTTGCCGGTGCCAGCTCGACGACGCGGGCGCGTATCGTAGCACACCTGATCAAAGAAATGCACCCAGGCATCATGACCGAGGAGATTTACCAACATGCATTTCGAATGCTGCAAGAAGACGAACACACGCCGGTTGCCGCCCGCTATTCGGTGAAGCGCGCTGTTTTTTCACTCGGGCCATCAGGATTTCCATTCGAGCAATTCGTCGCGGCGATATTGCGCGCTCACGGCTGGCACACCAATACGGGCGTCGCCTTGAACGGCCGCTGCGCGCCGCACGAAGTGGACGTGCTCGCCGAAAAAGACCACAAACGCGTCGGGATCGAGGCAAAATTCCACAATGAGCCGGGCGGTCGGACCGATATCAAAGACGCGCTCTACGTGAAGGCGCGCTATGATGACCTCCGCAATACTCCCGAAATGTCATCGCGCGTCGACGAAGGATGGCTTGTCACCAATACACGGTTCACGCGCAACGCGATACGGTATGCGCAATGCTCGGGACTGACACTGATCGGCTGGGATTATCCGCGCACGCGCGGATTGCTCACAATGATAGAAGAAGCCCGCGTGCATCCGCTCACCTGCCTGACCACGCTCTCCGAAGGCGAGAAGCGCCGCCTGCTCGATCAAAAGATAGTGCTCTGCAAGGATGTCCAGACGAAGCATCTCTTGCAGGAATTCGGCGTCCGGCCGGAGAAAATACCGAGTGTCATCGAAGAAGCCAATCGGCTTTGCGGTATCTGATCATGTTGCTATAATTATTCTATGACTGACATTTCTCCCGTTATCGCTGACCCGACACTGGTCATGTTCGGCAAAATCATTCTTGCACTTTTACTGGGTGTGATCATCGGCACCGAACGTTCGGTCGTCGCACGACAAGCGGCAGGCATGCGGACTTTTGGGCTCGTCTCGATGGGTGCCGCGCTTTTTTTCCTCACAGCGAACTTTGTCGATCAGCAATATCTCGGCATTGTCAATTTCGAACCGATGTTCGTAGTCACCGGTATCGTCACCGGCATCGGATTTATCGGCGGCGGCCTCATTATTTTCAAAGGTGATACGGTGCATGGCATTACCACGGCAGCGGGACTGTGGGTATCGACGGCTGTCGGCCTCGCGGTAGCTACCGGTCTCTATTCCATCGCAATATTCACGACGCTCCTTACCATTCTTGTATTTACCGGCATGTGGTATGTGGAGCAGCGATTCAAGCACTGGTTCATCGAACGCAACGATTCGGACGATCAGCCGAATCGTTTGTCGGGTTAAATCGCGACGTTGAACAATGCGCCGGCCCGTAGCATTACGGGCGTTTTTTTTGGTATACTCGATCCCATGTCTGTGTACTACAAACCGGATAGAAAAACCGACTGGAATTATGGCGGCAACAAATGGCGCTTGTCGCGCTCTAAGATCGCTCTCTTTCTCGAATGCGCACGTTGTTTTTATATCGACAACAAACTCGGCACCGCGCGCCCGCCGGGATTTCCCTTCAATCTCAACAGCGCCGTCGATGCGCTCTTCAAGAAAGAATTCGACATCCACCGCGCCGCAAAGACGCAGCATCCTTTGATGAAAAAGTACGGCATCGATGTCGTGCCGTATCAGAATCCGAAGATAGATATCTGGCGGGAAGTATTCAAGGGGATTGATTATAGACACGAGAAGACGGGCTTCACCGTATCCGGCGCCGTCGACGACGTGTGGGTCAATAAAGACGGCGAGCTGATCATTGTCGATTACAAATCCACCAGTAAGGATGAAAAGATAGAAGCGCTCGATCAGGATTGGCATGATGGTTACAAGCGGCAAATGGAGATATACCAGTGGCTCTTCCGGTGCAACGGTTTCAAGGTATCTTCGACTGGCTACTTCGTGTACGCGAATGCGAGCAGGGACAAAAAAGCTTTTGACGGACAACTTGAATTCGAGGTCACGCTCATACCGTACAAAGGCGATGATTCGTGGGTTGAAGATACGATCCTGCGCATAAAAAAGACGCTCGACAGCGACGATCTTCCGGCTGCCGCGGCAGACTGCGATTACTGCACGTACCGCGAGTTTGTGGGAAAGAAATTGCAAGCGCGCGCGAAATCGTCTTCCGACAGACCAACAAACGGCACGCTCGGGATATGATCCTATTGGATCGAAAGGAAGCGCCGCCACATTCCATCGAGAACTCTTGCTACTGGTTTACGTACCGGAATTCTGTGCCGATTCATGAGCCGCTCCACGGTACGCATGAGACGGATATCGCGATAGTCGGGGGAGGATTTACCGGCCTGTGGACCGCCTATTTTATAAAAAAGCTCAACCCGAGCGTACGAGTGGCTCTGCTGGAACAGGAAACCATTGGATATGGTGCAAGCGGCCGCAATGGCGGCGAAGCCTGTTCGACTCTTGGGCCGGGTCATCTCTCGACAATACAGCACTTTGGACTGGAAGAAGCAAAAAAGATGGCGCGGATTGCCGAGAAAAATTATAAGGCATTCACAGAATTTGCGGCAGACTGCGATTTTGAGAACACCGGCTGGCTTCACGCCGCATTACTGGAAGAACACATGGAATCTTTTAGGAATTCTCATACTGCCGCAAAAGCCGTCGGCAGCGGCAATGGGTGGAAATTTTTTGATGCGACAGAAATGCGCGAGCAATTGCATTCACCGCTCTACCTCGGCGGGGCATTCTCTCCCGACGGGGGGATCGTCAACCCCATGAAACTTGTTCTTAAGCTCAAAAAAGAGATCGAGTACGCGGGAGTTGTTATATTTGAAAAAACAAAAGCGGAAAACATTGATCATGGGGTCATCCGCTCCAGCGGAGGTGTTGTGCGAGCACGGCATGTGGTGTTGGCCACTGATGCATATAGCCACCATCTTTTTCCCCGACTTCTATGGAAATTCGTACCTCTGTACGACTACATCATCGTGAGCGAGCCATTATCTGAGATGCAGCTTTCGTCGATCGGATGGAGGGGCAGACAAGCGGTCGTGGATGGGCGAACTTTTTTCAATTATTACCGGCTTACTTCCGACAACCGAATACTGTGGGGCGTGAGCGACGCGGAGTATTACCCACCAAATCAAGTGGGCCCTGCGCACGACTATTCCGAGCAATATAGGAAGTCGTTGCTCGCGAGTTTCGCAAAACATTTTCCTCAACTCAAAGACCTGCGCTTCGAATACGCGTGGGGCGGACCTATCGCCAGTACGACGCGACTCGGCCCCTGCTTCGGGCGCCTCCAATCCGGTAGCCTCCTGTATGGGCTTGGATATACCGGAGAGGGCGTCGTGTGTTCTCGTTTTGTCGGCAACGTCCTGGCGCACATGTCGCTTGGTATACATTCGGAAATTCTTGATCTGCACATGGTCAAAAAATCGCCACTACCATATCCACCGGAGCCAATCCGTACATGGGTGATCGGCATGGTTCGCTCCGCCTTACGAAATGCGGATGCCGGAGCAAAGCCTGGGTTGCTCTTGCGTATACTCGATTTTCTAAAAATAGGATTTTCGAGTTAGTGGCCCGTGACGTGTAATCTGGCGGCGCCGCTTTTCTTTTGCGATACTGCCCCCATGGACAAGGTCAAGATCGAGTCTTCATGGAAAACGATATTGGAAGAGGAGTTTGGGAAAGATTATTTCAAAACGGTTGCGGAGTTCGTGCGCGGTGAATATCAACACACTATCGTCTATCCACCGCCGAAGAATATTTTTCGAGCGTTCGACTTGTGTCCCTTCGACGAAGTAGAAGTCGTTATCCTCGGGCAAGACCCATACCACGGCAGGGGACAGGCCAATGGCCTCTGTTTTGCGGTGGGCGATGGAATACTGCTGCCGCCGTCGTTACAAAATATTTTTAAGGAAATAGAAAATGATCTCGGGGAGCCGCTCAAAAATAGAACGGGCGATCTTGAACGCTGGGCCAAACAGGGCGTCTTGCTACTCAACGCGACACTCACCGTACGCGCACACAAAGCCGGCTCGCACCAAGGACAGGGATGGGAGCAATTCACCGATGCCGCCATTCGCGCACTCTCGGAAAAGCGCGAGAATCTCGTATTTATTTTGTGGGGCAATTATGCGAAAGCAAAAGGCGCGCACATCGACCGCACCAAACATCTCATCATCGAATCGGCGCACCCGTCGCCCTTCTCCGCGTACAGCGGCTTCTTCGGCTCAAAACCGTTTAGTAAAACCAACGACTACCTCAAAGCACACAACAAAAAGCCAATTGATTGGCTGTAAATTTAGGACATGGCGTGTCCTAAATACTAAACACGCAAAAGTTTCAGGAGTTTCTCTTTATTCGTATGCGGACCGATGATGGCGAGGTTTAATTTTTCGGTGCGGAGGATGTCGCGGGCGACGCGGGCGATGTCGGCGGCGGTAACAGTGTCGATGCCCTTGATGTTCTCTTCGAGCGAGCGCACACGGCCGAGTTCGAGGAGGGAGGTTGTGGCATGCTGGGCGATGCGGTCGCTGGTCTCGAGTGAGAGCGTCATCGTGCCTTTCATGTACGATTTGGCCTTCTCGAGCTCCACTTTGGAAACTTTAGTACGCTTAATTTTGCGGAATTCGGCAAATATCGTCCCCACCGTTTTCTCCAATTTACCGTGTTCGACGCCCGCGCTCACGACAAAATAGCCGGTGTCGGGATACTTTTCCACTGAAGTATGCACGGAGTAAGCGAGACCGCGTTTTTCGCGCACTTCCATAAAAAGGCGACTGCTCATCCCGCCGCCCAGGATCGTGGCGAGAACGGCGAGTGCGTACTCGTCTTTGTGCAGGTAGGGATAGGAAGGCATGCCGAGCATGAGCTGCGTCTGGTCGGTCTTCTTTTCTTTTATCGCGATGCGCGGCGCGTCCTGTGTCTCGGTGAATGGCACAAGCGCCGGCTGCTCGGCGTGTTTGAGTCGACCGAACTCTTTTTTGATTGTGGCGAGAACTTTCGGCGGAGAAAAGGAGCCTGCCACACAGACGACCGTGTTGGCTGGAGTGTAATTGCGTTTGAGGTAGTGGGTAAACTCGGTACGAGAGAATGAACGAATGTTTTCTTTTGGTCCAAGGATCGTGCGGCCAAGCGGGTGATCCTTGCCGAAGATAAGCGCGTCGAAGACGTTGTCGATAGTATGCATCGGCATATCTTCGTACATGTCAATCTCTTGAATGATGGCGCCGCGCTCTTTTGTTATTTCTTTTTGCGGGAGAGTGGAATTGAGAAAAATGTCGCTGATGACATCGAGTGCGGTGTCGAGGTAGCGGGCGGAGACTTTGGCGTGATAGGCGGTGCGGTCTTTTGTAGTAAAGGCATTGTAAATACTTCCTATGGCGTCGAGTTCCTCACTGATCTCTCGTGCGCCCATGCGCTTCTTCGTGCCTTTAAAAAACATGTGTTCGAGAAAGTGGGCGAGCCCGTTCTCGTGTATATTCTCATACCTGGAGCCCGTGCCGGTCATGACCATCACCGTCGCCGTCTGGCTAGCCTCCATTGGTACAAAGATGATACGCAGACCGTTTTTGAGCGAGTGGATATGGTATTCCATTGACGCATCGTACCCTCTGGGCCTGATGAGAGCAATCGGCTAAAATGTGATACAAAGATTCCCTATGGCAGAGCAAGCCCCCCTCCACGTACCATTTTCATACCAGAGCGAATCATTCAACTGTGGCCCGCATACGCTGCGGCTCGTGATGCAATTTCTTGGCAATGACGTAGATGAATCGAAATTGCGTGAATATGGTAAGACCACCATAGAGGAGGGCACGAGTTGCGAAAACATGACGCGCGCTGCGCGTCTCGCACACTTTTGGGCATACGGGAGTTTTGATGGGAAAATCGAAGACCTTGAGCATTTTTTCAAACTCGGCTATCCCGCGATTGTCCATCTGTTTAATCCAGAGTGGCCCGACTTCGGTTACGGCGACTTCGACCGCTCGCACTATGTGATCGTCACGGGTGTCTACGGACGACGTAGAGCGAGTGAAGCGCGCGAGCTGCGCTCGCGCGCTTCCGAGCCGAGGAGTTCGAAAACCGCATCGGTTTACGACTCGTACGTCACCGTGCACGACCCGG
>Ga0076153_169_pt1 | contig 7066 bp, 8 predicted proteins | sample RifGroC2_FD_68174 | JGI IMG/M metagenome (GOLD analysis project Ga0076153, IMG submission 68174) | Parcubacteria (Kaiserbacteria) bacterium GW2011_GWC2_52_8b
TCATCCGCGCCGTACCGGTTGATGCCGATGGTTATCCCGTTCGCTGGAGTTTCGACCGGCGCGGGAGCTTGTTTGCCGAACGAGCGCTTGAGCTCGCGCGAGGTCGTGACGCGCTCGGCGGTAAAGTGGTACATCGCGGTCAATTCTGCGAGTGACAGCGGCATCGCGATGGAATGATCGAATGTGCGGTAGGTAAAATCGCGGAGAAAATTGCTCATGCTCCAGCTCCCCACGTTCTTAAAGAGAAGTCGATTCCCTTTTGAGTCGTCATATTGGGTAAACGGCGCTTTCAGATTGCGCAAGAGATCGACGGCGCGTGCATGGGTGGGTGCCGACGTGACGAGGCGGATGGAAACCGGCGCGATGCGTGTCTTCACTTTGCGGCTTATTTCTTCGGTCGACACCTGATCCGCTGTTTTGCGGAATTGCCTATCGAGCTCTTTTTGTTGCTGCTCTTTGGATGAAAACAGCTGCTTCGCAAGATCACGAACCGCCTCGCCGAGCTCCGTCTCCGGTATCTTCAGCGCTTCGCGGTACGACCTGCCTTTCTCAAGCTCGCGCAGGATTTTTTTGTAATGGTGATTGTACCGATCCCCTTCCGTCCCGACGGTGATCTGCAGCGCGGCGCCCTCGCCGTGCTTCGCGATCTTTGCGAATGCCGCGAGCATGATATTCATCGGATCATGTTCGAACATCTCCGGCGTCTTGAGTGGAAGCGATGGATGATCGGCAAGCACGGCATAGGATGCTGCATGTGCGCCTTGAAAATTGAAAATGTTATAATCGCCGCGACTCTCGACGATATGGGCGTTGGGAAACACCGATGAGATGAGGCGTTCCGCAAGAACTTTCCGTTGATGCGGCACGGCGAGGTAAAGCGAGGCCTCTTCGGTCCCCTGCGGGACGGCTATTTCAAGCGAATACCCCTCACCTTCTTCAATAAGCGAAATGAGTCCGGCGTACAGCTGCTCGGATGATGACAGAAGCTGCTCCAGTTTGTGCTGCGCGATCTCTTTTTGGTCGCCCTCTCCGTGCGCCTGCGGATGAATTTCAAAAAGAACGAGGTTGAGTGCTTTTCTGACCTGCTCGGGAGGCGCCATGCCGTGATCCGGCATTCCTTCGGCAACGTAGCGCACGAGGGCGCGATGGAGATCGTCTTCGAGGTGCGCATTGCCGAATCGTGCGACGATCGAGAGCGCATTGCGGATGCCTTTTTCCGAAACGATCTTCAAGAGTTCATCGATCTTCGTGTCGTGGTCCTCCGGCTCGAGTTTGAGGACATGCTGCAGGATATCGTGCTGCGGCATGATGGCTGCCTCGTGCAGCACCTGCGCCTGTGGCGTCGCGCCGTACTGTTCTATTTCACGCTTTGCGATGCGGTCTTTTTCAAAACGGTTCGGCGCGCTTTCAAGCTCCTGTTCCTTCTCCGCCACGCGCTGTCGCAAATACGCAAGTTCTTCCTGCGGAGATTTGAATTTCTCGGGGAGAGCGGGCTTCAGCCGCTCCATCTGCAACGGAGGCATACAGAAATTATACCACTGGCTCTCTTGCTATGACCGCGTCGTGTCGTATTTGAGTGCCGTTCCGCCGATATCGCGGCGATACTGCATACCCTCGAAGGTTATCTTTCCCACCGCCTCATAGGCGCGATCGATGGCGTCTTTGAGCGTCGGCCCGACTGCAGTTACCGAGAGCACGCGTCCACCCGTCGTCTTGAGTTCGCCGTCGTTGATCGTGCTTCCGTGAAATACGACGACTTCGGTAATGATCTCCGCCTCACGAATACCCTCGATCTTGAATCCCGTTTTGTACGCATCGGGGTAGCCCAGGGATGCAAGCACGACACTAATGGCATATCCATATTTCCAGTCGATCCGCCTATCCGCGATGCTCCCGTCGACACATGCTTCCAAGAGATCAAGGAGGTCGGTTTTCATAAGGCGCATATACACTTGGCACTCGGGGTCGCCGAAGCGCGCATTGAACTCGAGTACTTTTGGCCCATTGAGTGTCATCAAGATCCCGGGATACAACATCCCCGTAAAATATATTCCGTAGTTCCGTATCGCATCAAATGCGGCCCTGATCACCCGATGCTCGACAAAGCTCGGTGTGCCTTGCGGCATCCACGGGACGGGACATATCGCACCCATGCCGCCGGTATTTTTGCCGAGGTCGCCATCGAGCGCGCGCTTATGGTCTTGCGACGGCGGGAACATGAGGAACGATGTGCCATCGGTGATCGCATGGATTGAGAGCTCCGAACCGTCGAGAAATTGTTCGATGAGCACTGTGTGTTCCACATCTCCCGGTACATCGAAAAGTGTGTGGAGCGCAGCTTCGGCTTCTTCAAAATTTTTGCATATGTACACTCCTTTCCCCCCCGCAAACCCATCGGCCTTCACAACGACCGGCAACGTGTACCTTCGCACTACGGAGATCGCCTGATTAAAATCGGAGCACACCTCATGTTCGGCGGTAGGAATGTTCGCCTCTTTCATTAATTGCTTCCCGAATGCTTTTGACGATTCGATCTGTGCCGCCGCTTTTGTAGGACCAAAGATCCGCAGGTCGCGCGCCTTGAACATGTGAAAAATGCTCAGCATCAGCCGCTGCAACTGGCCAACCTGCTGATGATCACGGGCGTCCTTCCGTCACGCTAATGGCAACATTCTTGCAACCCAGCGCCTCCGTACCACCGTTGCCCGGTGCGACATAGAGCTTGCCGATCCTCGGCGACTGCTTCAGCTTCCACGCAAGCGCATGTTCTCTTCCGCCACCACCCACGATCAACACGTCCATACAGGATGATTGTAACAATGTTTATTCATAAACATAATGATACGCGTCCATACGTACTTATATATATCTATAGATAGATATAAGTACATTAGGATATTTTGAAGTGTTTACGGAATTTTCCGTCGCGTTCAATAGAGTCGACAATCATGTAGATAACATCATTTCCAACGTGAAAATCCGCTTTTAGTAGTGCGATGAGGTCTTCGCAATCATGAGGATACAGCCACACACTATCCTGTAGTCGTTCGAAGCCGATCGACTTCAGAGTTTCTCGAAGTTTAATCCGCAACGCTTTACGACGCTCTGGAATATCGAAAATTATTACTCGCCACTTATGATCCCACCGTCTCGGACGCTTCACGAGTTCGCGCAACTCAAGCTCGATGAGTTGCCGTTCCCCTTTCGCAGTAAGACGAAGTTTCCCGCCTCGCCACTCCATCAGCCCTTTACGCACAAGCCGATCGGATGTGCGTTCTACTACATCTCCTTGCCGTGGAGACGGTATCAAACCCAATTTTGCCATCGCTCCAATTACATTGGGTGCAACAAGTGCGATGCTCAAAAGACCGGCTACTTTGACCGTTTGAAGAATTATTTTTTGAAGCTGGTTCTTCTTTGTCCTTTTTCTACTCGCTTCCTCAAGTTTTCCCATGTACTGATTATATACGACCGGATATAATAAGTACAATAATCTGAACGCCAACGGAACGAAATTACTGTATCACTATCTTACCTCTCATCCCCGTCAAGCAGCTTGAAGCCATATCCCTTACCTACGCGAACTATTCTATAGAAGTTACACTCCACTTCTCCACTCTTATGGATCCCGGCTATGCCGAAAATATATGGTTTATGTGGTTCGGCAGTGCTATGCTCGTACTGAGAAACGAATCCCTCAAGGTCAACCTGCGAGGGATACGCGAGCAGTGACTTTGGATGCGTATGAATTTCACCGAGATGGTTGAAAGATCTGTATTGGGGTAAACGTTGTATACTCTGAACGTATGAACGGATTTTTTGCGGGTCATATGTGACCTGCTCAATTCCTTCTGTGTATAGACCATATAGATAATCATCACCCTGCTCCATTTCCAAAACGCCACTGATTTTTAAATGAGCATGACTTGCATCGAGTATCGAGGCACTTCCTAACAGGATCCGGAAACGCTCCTTACCCGATAATTTGTCTTCAGCGGAAATAATTGGTAGATGTTCTAAGGCCTCGGGCACAATTTCAAAAGAAACAACATCATTTTCGTTCAAGAAATCAAAGCGAGGCATTGATTCTCCAGGACGAATACGTTCCATGGTATTTATTCTATCGTCAAAATTTCAGGACCGTTTTTGGTAATGAGAACGGTGTGCTCAAAGTGCGCGGTGCGTGAGCCGTCCTTTGTGCGATATGAAAAATTATCTTTGTCGACGTACAAATCCCCCTTCCCGAGCGTCATCATCGGTTCGATCGCTATCACGAGTCCTTCCACAAGCTTCGTCCCTTTACCGGAGTCGCCGAAATTCGGCACATGCGGCTCTTCGTGCACTTTTTTTCCAACGCCATGGCCGGAGAGATTGCGCGGGAATCCGAAATGATACTTTTCTGCAACCTCTTCGACCGCGGCACCGATGTCGCCAGTCGTATTACCAACGAGCGCCTGCGTAATTCCAACGACAAGCGCTTCTTTGGTGCCCCGAAGGAGCTTTACATCATCTTTACTTTTCGGCGTACCGGCGATCACCGTCACGGCATGGTCGGTATATAGACCCTTGTGTTTAATACCGAAATCGAGACACACAATGTCGCCGTCTTTGATGACCGCATCATTTACCGCTGCCGGAGAATGAACGATCACGTCGTTTATCGAGAGACAGAGCGCTGATGGATATCCTGTCTTGTCGTGCGGATCCTTGTGTCCCAAAAAAGCGGGCTCATCGCCGTCCGCCCGCACCATTTCCCTTGCTTTTTTTTCCAGTTCCGCAGCAGTAACACCCGGCTTCACGAACTTTGAAAGCTCGCGCACGTGCCGCGCCAAGCGCCTCCCGCCTTCGCGCAGTGCTGCAATTTCTTGTTCTGTCTTTGCTATCATCCCGCCAATCCTAGCACTGAAAGAATGTTTTTGTGAATGGTCTCAACATCGGGCTCGCCGTCAATCTCGTGGGCAACCCGACCGCGCTTTTTGAGAAATTCGAGTTGCGGCAATACGTCGGTTTTCATCCACGCGAGCCGGTTGCGGATTCCCGATTCCGTATCATCGTTGCGCCCCCGCAAAAGCAAGCGCTTGATCGAGGACTCTTCTGAAAGATGGATCGAGATGATGTGATAATTTTCGCGTTTGTAAAATTTCATCGCGTCATCAAATGCACGCGTCTGGTCCTCACCACGCGCTAGACCGTCGGCAATGATATGTTCTTCTCCCGTAAAATTCTCAACGAGCTTCTTCGTCTGAAGATAGATCGGCATAAAATCAGACATCCGATGCCCCGGCTCAATCACTTCTGCAGTGAGTTTTCCACTATAACTCCCCGCAGACACAAGTTCGCGTAGGAGGAGACCCATGTCAATGTGAATAATTGTGTGCTCGGATTTTGCCTGCAAAAATTCCACGAGACGCTTCACTTGCGTCCCCTTGCCAGCGCCCTGCGAGCCGAAAAATAAAACGGTGAGCGGTTGCATCATTCGGATTATACATTCTCAAGAGTTATTACCAAAATCAGTTTGCTCTAATGAGACTTTTCTATATGATTATGTTTTTACATGAAAAAACATATCATCACCATCGGGGGTCTCCCCGGCAGCGGCAAATCGAGTACTGCGAAGGGTGTTGCGAGTATGCTCGGCTATCAGCACTTCTCGAGCGGAGATTTCTGGCGCGAAGTCGCAATCGAGCGCGGGCTCACGATGGCCGAGTTGAGCAAAACGGCCGAGAACGATCCTTCGATCGACAAAATGATCGACGATACGGTGCGCAATGCCGGCGCGAAAAGCGATATCGTCATCGATTCGCGTCTTGCCTTTCATTGGATCCCGGATGCGTTCAAGGTCTTCCTCCATATCGATCCGCACACGGCTTCGCAACGAATTTTTGAACAAATGCAAAAGGTTGGACGAGTGAATGAAACGGCTGAGTCAGTCGAGCAGGCGTATAACACCACGCTCGAGCGCGTGCAAAGCGAGAGTAAACGATACCATGAACTTTATGGCGTGAGTTACATCGACGAATCCCAATATGACCTGGTTGTCGACACCACCAGGCATCCACTTGTTGAGGTCGTACAGATCATCACCGAAACCTACAAAAAGTGGCTCGAAAATTAGTACTCGCGAATTGACGTCTGTGCATCAATCTTCTTCACGACGTCGAGAACGACTGACACGACGATGAGAAGCGCAGTGCCGCCGATCGAGATTGCGGTAATGCCGGTGAGACCTTGCAATACGAGCGGCAAGATCGCGAGAAGACCGAGGAACAGCGCGCCCACGAGCGTGATGCGCGTGATGATATTGCCGAGGTAGTCGGCGGTCGTCGGGCCGGGACGCACGCCGGGGATAAAGGCACCGTTTTTCTGCAGATTTTTTGCGACCTGATGCGGCTCAAAGGTGATGGCCGTATAGAAGTAGGTGAAAAGGAAGACGAGCACGAAGTAGAGAATGCCGTAGACCCATTGGTTGCCGAGCGCAGTGACGACGGCCTGCGCGAGCGTCGCAACGATAGCTATCGCACTCTTGGAAAGGAATGTCGCCACCATTTGCGGAAAGAGAAGGATGGAGAGCGCGAAGATTATCGGCATGACACCAGCTTGATTGACACGAAGCGGCAGGTATGTAGAGATACCTCCCAATACTTTCATGCCGCGCACGCGGCGCGCATACGTGACGGGAATCGGACGTTCGGCCTCGGTGATAAAGACGACGCCAGCCATAATGACGACTGCGGCCGCCGCAAATGCAAGATATGCGGGAAGCTGGGCGGTATATGCCCGCGAAAATGAGCAGCGAAACGCCGTTGCCCACACCGAATTCGGTAATGAGTTCGCCGATCCACATGAGGAGCATCGAACCCGCGGCGACGACCATGACGCTCGTGAACATGCTCATGAGGTCGAGCGTCGGGAGAATGCCGTTCTGGCGAAGAAGGAGTAGGAATCCGAATGCCTGGATAAGCGCGAGTGGCACGGTGAGGTAGCGCGAATATTGCATAAAACGCATGCGGCCCGCATCTCCTTCTTCTTGATAGATCTCTTTCAATTTTGGAATGAGGATGGTCAT
>Ga0076153_164_pt1 | contig 6545 bp, 5 predicted proteins | sample RifGroC2_FD_68174 | JGI IMG/M metagenome (GOLD analysis project Ga0076153, IMG submission 68174) | Parcubacteria (Kaiserbacteria) bacterium GW2011_GWC2_52_8b
GTCTCGGCGGGAATTCGAAGAAGAAATCTTTCGAGAGATACGCCGCTACGCGAAGCGGCAAATGACTTACTGGAGGCGCAACAAGGAAATTACATGGTTCAACCCCACCAAGAAATCTATGATTCTAAAACACGTCAATCGATGGATAAAATCGTAGGCGGGCCCACTAGGATTCGAACCTAGGTCTTCTCTTTTGGAGAGAGAAATTCTACCACTGAACTATAGGCCCGTATTTTTGTAAGGCCGCTCGGGCTAAAGCTTGAATGTGCCGAGCGATCCGAGTGTCATAATACCGTATGCTGGCGCATCCTGCATATCCTTCTCGCGTACGCTTACCCGTGTGTTGTTTGTGGTATGTTTTTAGAAACTGAGTCGTCGGTATACCTGTTACTCGCGACCAAAATCTGATTTGCCGCTTTTCATTGTGATAATCATGTAAGTGTAAGCAAACTCTAAACTTGAGCCCCTCGACCTCAAAACCCTTGCGAAATAGATGGAGGAAAGTTGCAACAAGATGCGGATCCGAATTCGCGAACGTTAACGTTTTATCGTTTTTTGCCTTCTCACCCTCGCACCAATAAAGAAGTGCGCACATTACCTGCATAAGGTTGACATCAAGTTTGAGGTTAGACACGGTGGCATTGGCAATCGCGGCAGCGTTCTGTAGATGGGCTTCCGTTCGTCCGCGATTGGTCTTCGCCGCTTTCGAGCGCGCCTCACTCTTCTTCATCTCAATTCTTTCCTGCACACGTTTCGATAAAACTGTGCCCCGTACCCAGACAGAAACAGATGCCTTTGAGACATCAAGTTGTCCTGCGATTTCATTGAGAGAATAACCCTGTAAACCAATGCATTCCGACACCGCAGGGCGTTAACCCTGCGGGTCGGGAATGCCCCCCTGCGCACAAGCGCAGGGCGTTATTGGTTTCGAGCTTCTCGGCTCGGAAATATTCATATTTCTCTCGCTCTACGTCGCTCGTAAACGCAAGCGTATAGATTCTCGCCTTTCAGACATTTTGGGCAACATATGAACCTAGAGCAATGGTTATATTATAACCCATCCAGAGATAAGAATGGCCTCTCGTGCACAGGTTTCCTTACCTGGCTACAAGCTACCGGCTACTTCTTTGTCTCCTTGTGCACCGTGTGAACGCGACACCAACGACAATACTTCTTCAACTCTATTTTGCGCTCCACGAGTTTTCTGTTCTTGCGAGACCAGTAGTTAGTACGGAGGCATTTCTGGCACGCCAATTTTATGAGTTGGTCTTGGGACATAAAGGAGCACAATACCCTATTGATGCCTGTCGGTCAATTCTCAGGGCTTACCTCGTTCAAATGCCTCCACGAATACGTCCGGCCGAGTCAGTTTGATACGTACATATCTTATTCCACGGACCAATTTCATGAGAGTGTCTACGACGAGCCAGCCTGCGAGAATAATGACAAGTCCGATGACTACGTTCGTGAAAACTTCCCGAGCTTGAGTCGCTTTTCCGGGATTACCTCCTGCCGTTACATATTTCCACCCAGCCCATGCAAAGAGTATCGCGGAGAGAGCGATTGCAATATAAATCCCTGTATTGAGAACATTCTGCGCCAAGGTGGCAAGGTGACAGATAGTACATTCCGTGCCGCCACCTACGTCCGTTCCATCACAAGGAACAATTTTTGGCAAATCTGCCGCAAACGCAAAAAGAGGGACAGCAGTAAAAAATAGCACTATAAAAAATACAAGGACAGTTCCAGTCTTACTGTAAGACATGTTTGGTATGTATGAAGAAGTTACTTCTCCAAAAATACGGACGCGCCTTCCTTTGCACGCTCCGAGAATTTGATTGCGGCATCGTCTCCTTTTTTTGCGGAAACGACATCCTTGTGGTCAATCTGGAGCGAGGAGACAATGTCCTCGAATTCTTCTTCTCCCTTTTTGACCTTGACCTTGTCGCCCTTAGTGAGCTTCCCAGTCAACCTTACGACGGCAACACTGATCTTGTCATACCAGTGCGTGACAGTGCCTATTTGTTTCTCCATATGCAAGTATGATAATGACTAAAAAAACGCCATTCGACCAATAGCGATTATACCATCTCTGTGCGCCGGGCAGGACTTGCACCTGCGAAGGTCATAGACCGCGTGATCTACAGTCACGTGCGTTTGCTGCTCCGCCACCGACGCAACGAAGTTGATTATACCTAAATCAAGAAAACGAGCGAGGACCTATGCTGTAGCGACCGCCTTTGTACGGGCGCGAGAACGTGTACTGCGGACTCTTTCAGGGCCTTTGCGCACATCGAACGTAAACTCACCATCTTTCAAATCCACCGAGACTGAGCCACCCTCCATGACCCCTCGCGTAACCATCATGTTCGCAACGGGCGTCATTATCTTCGTCTGAATGAGGCGCCTTAAAGGACGCGCACCATACTGAGGGTTGTAACCCTCTTTAGCGAGATGGTTCAGCGCCGTTTCAGAAAGCAAGAGTTTGATGTGTTTGTCTTCCAGGCGTTTTGCGACGAGCTCCACCTGCATGCGAACAATTTCCCCGATCGCTTCAGGCGCGAGGATGTTGAAGAGCACTATTTCGTCGAGTCGGTTCAGGAACTCCGGACGGAAATATTCCTTGAGCGAGCTCATTACTCTTTCCTTCACGTGCTCGTAACGCTCGATCTCGGTCCGCGAAACGCCACTGCCAAAACCAAGACCAGACATTTTGTCTATGTGTTCTGCGCCAATGTTTGAAGTCATAATAACAACAGTATTCTTGAAATTAACGACACGGCCTTTAGCATCAGTGAGCCGTCCGTTGTCCAAAACCTGGAGGAGAATGTTGAAAACTTCTGGATGCGCCTTTTCTATCTCGTCAAACAATATAACGGAGTATGGCCGGTGACGTACAAGCTCCGTCAGTCCTCCGCCCTCGTCGTACCCCACGTAACCGGGAGGTGAACCTATCATCTTTGAAATCGAGTGTTTCTCCATATACTCCGACATATCCACGCGAATGAGCGACTTTTCAGTATCGAAAAGGAACCCTGAAAGTACGCGCGTTAATTCGGTCTTCCCCACGCCAGAAGGACCCAAAAAGAGAAAGCTTCCGACGGGACGATTCGGATCTGCAATACCTGCACGGCTCCTCTTGATAGCGTCAGATACTTTTTGGACCGCCTCATCTTGCCCGACAACGCGCTTCTTCAATTCCTCCTCCATACGCGAGAGTTTCTCCGCCTCTTCTTCGAGCATGCGGGCTACAGGAACACCAGTCCAACGGCAGACAACTTCGGCAATATCCTCTGCTGTTATTTCTTCTCGCAGTATCCGCCGTGTCGACTGAAGCTTCTTCAAACGTTTTGTCGCGACATCTATCTCCTTCTCAAGACTCGGTATCTTGGCATAGCGTATCTCTGCGGCCTTTGTGAGATCCACCGCGCTCTCTGCAGCATCAGAGTCTACGCGCGCTTGATCAAGCTCACTCTTACCACGTTTTATATCCGCAAGCGTTTCTTTCTCATTTTTCCATTTAAGTTCGAGCTCCCGTGTAGAATCGCGCAAATCGGCTACTTCTTTCTCTATGGAGCGCACACGAGTTCGCGCTTTCCCTTCACCCACCTCCGCCTCTTTTTTCAGCGCTTCGCGCTCTATTTCAAGTCGTGTTATTTTCCGATGCGCCTCTTCCAGGATTGGCGGCTTGTTCTCAAGTGAGAGACGCAGGGCAGACGACGCTTCATCTATCAAGTCTATAGCTTTGTCGGGAAGAAATCTTTCCGTGATGTAACGGGTCGAAAGCTGGACGGCAGCGACGATGGCGTCGTCCGTGATTTGGACACCGTGGTAAAGTTCGTAGCGCTCCTTCAGGCCACGTAATATCGCTACGGCATCTTCAACGGAAGGCTCATTGACGTAGACAGGCTGGAACCGACGCGTAAGCGCAGGGTCATGTTCGATGTGTCGCTGGAATTCTTTAAGGGTCGTGGCACCTATGACGCGGATATCACCTCGTGCAAGAGCGGGCTTAAGCATGTTGGACGCGTCCATTGATCCTTCCGCGGCACCCGCTCCTACTAGCGTGTGAAGCTCGTCTATGAAAAGGATTATTTTCCCCTCCGAACGCTCCACTTCTCGCATCACAGCTTTCAGTCGCTCTTCGAATTCACCACGATATTTGGTGCCTGCGATGAGAAGCCCCAGATCAAGTTGGACAAGTTCCTTGCCGCGCAAAGATTCCGATACATCACCTGAAGCGATGCGCTGGGCCAAACCCTCGGCAACGGCCGTCTTTCCCACTCCTGCCTCGCCTATCAAAATTGGGTTGTTCTTGGTGCGGCGTGAGAGTATCTGCACAACTCGTATTATTTCCGTATCGCGTCCGATGACAGGATCAAGCTTGTTTTCTCGCGCACGATCTGTAAGCGAGCGCGCGAAACGACTCAAGGCACGCGGCTTTTTCGGTTCATCCACGTCGCGTATCTTCCCTTCTTTTATGTCGGAGAGCACGCGCGCGAGTGCGGCTCGGTCAATGCGAAAACGTGTTAGAACATCAGAGGCTGGGCCTGGGTGTTCGATTAGAGCTAGGAGCAGGTGTTCCTGCGAAACGAATTGATCATTGAATGATGCGCTGATACGCGGCGCCGCTTCAAATACGCGCACGAGTTCAGGCGTCAAGTAGAGTTGGAACGATGGGGACACTGCAGTATTTCCCGAGCTACCTTCGATGAGTTCCAAAACAGAATCTGTGAAGTGAGCGATGTCGATTTCTAGTTGCTCAAGCATCGGCAGAACCATGGACTCTTCTTGCATGAGGAGCGCCGCGAGGAGGTGCGCGGTGGATACCTGGTTGTGCCCACGCTCGACCGCGAGTTGATGCGCGCGATGTATCGCTTCTTTCGCCTTTGTAGTGTAATTATGGAATGGAGCCATATGCGAAATATCTTACCTATACCTATGTATCTATACCGGAGCACAGTATAACCGATAAGAGCGCAGAGCGCGAGACCATGCTTTTTTCCTACACTCTATCTTATTCGGAAGCTTTTGGGGGCTCTTGAATATCACTAACCGACTGCCTTATGAGCGCCGAGGACGCAAGAAATCCCTTTGGAGATGACGTGCGTGAGACACTCGTACTTACACCGACGATCTCACCATTTGTATTTACTAATGGAGAACCGGCGATAACGGAATCAGGAGAAATATTCGTGTCAATGGTGAAACCCGTTGAAGATTCCTTTTCCCCCGGAATAAGCGCAGTTACGATTCCGTACTCTATACGCACTACTGTTCGTCCTGAAAGAGCGATAACGGTCTGGCCTAGTATAGGATTATTGCCAGCGACAACTGCCGGCTTCCATGTGATTTTCACTTCATCAGTCGATGTCGCTTGAAGGAATGCGAGACCAGTCGCCGCATCCAAACTCGTTACGAAGACACTTACACGTGAGCCGTCAGGGAGTGCGACTACCGCTTCTTCCGACGAAGTTCCGAATACCGAAGAATCACTCACAATGGCGCCGTCCGCACTCACGACGATGCCGAGTCCCAAAAATGTTGCCGTATCAGAAGAGTTGGTATATATACGTACTATGCTCGGAGAAACTTTCGTTACTGCCTGCGAAATAAGTTCTGATTCCCTTACAATAACAGTGCGCTCGCGCACCGTAGCCGAGGCAGCCGCTTGGCTTGCAGGAGCAACCGTCTCAATGGTGCGCTCAACGACGCGATTTACCGTCTGCGCGATGACAGGTGGCGCTTGATCCATAAGACTTACCGTCACAATGCCCGTAGCGATAGAAGTGACGAACGACAGAAGAAGCGCCAGAAGGACGAGCTGTGATTTGTTGAGCTGTTCAATGTTCATCCCGTTAGAAGTAGGGCGCGGAAGTACAGTGTACTTCTTACCCTGCTCGATTATGGCTCATAATTGCGACCTGCATAAGATTCTTGTGTATACCATCGTCCGCGACTTCTAACGGGATTCATAATCACCTGTAATATACCACTTTCATCAGTCTCACGCAAAAACCGGAGGTGTGCTATTCTCACATTGATGGAGAAAGCCCCAAACGAAAAAAGAGGTCGGGAAATGCTTACAACTCTATCGGCAGCGGCTCTCGCGTCATTTCTTGCACACGCGGAACCTTCGTATAGTGCCGAGATACCGCCGGAAGCTTCGTGGCGCGATGGCATTGAAGCATAAGAACACGTGGGGTGGTACGTGATGGGTGAACGAGAACGATGGCTTGCTCCTCCCACGCGCGGCGACCCCGACGAACGCTCCTATGAGGGAAATCCTGCGGAACTCTTGCCCTCGGATGAAAAAATAGAGGTGGTGTGCGAGATGCATAATCACGTCCTAGAATCTTTCTTGCGCGCCCAAGAACAGGGGCACGCGCCAAGCGAACCATCTGCTGAGATTATCCGCTCATTCCGCGAACAGTTTGAGCTGGATCCTTTAGTGCTACCTCCGCCGATCGACGCAACGCCCAGTTATCGTGATGTTTCGATAGAGCGACATGAGATTTTGCGCTCGCAAATCCAAGAGAGGATCG
>Ga0076153_165_pt1 | contig 6386 bp, 7 predicted proteins | sample RifGroC2_FD_68174 | JGI IMG/M metagenome (GOLD analysis project Ga0076153, IMG submission 68174) | Parcubacteria (Kaiserbacteria) bacterium GW2011_GWC2_52_8b
AGAAAAGTTTTCGCGCGGAGGATATTGATGAGGTGGGCGACAACCGCCATACGACTTTTTTCGAAATGCTCGGCAACTGGTCGCTCGGCGATTATTTCAAAAAGGAGCAGCTATCGTGGTTTTTTGGATTTCTTGTCGATGAGATGGGTATTGATCCGAAGAAACTCTACGTGTCGGTGTTTATTGGGGACGAAAAAAACGGAGTGCCGCGCGATACGGAATCGGCGGAGATCTGGAAGCAATTATTTGCAGGAAAGGGGATTGACGCGGGAATTGTTGAGATCGGCAGCGAGGCCGACGGCTCCCGTCTCGGCATGAGAAGCGCCCATTCGACAGGCTCAGGGCAAGGCCGCATTTTTTATTACGACGCAAGCAAAAATTGGTGGAGCAGGGCGGGAACGCCCGAAAATATGCCCGCAGGCGAGCCGGGCGGGCCGGATTCCGAAGTGTTTTTCGACTTTGGAACTCCACACGATCCGAAATACGGCGCGGAGTGCCATCCCAATTGCGACTGCGGTCGTTTTCTCGAGATAGGCAACTCCGTTTTCATGCAATACCTGAAACAGTCCAGTGGTTCGTTCGGTCTTCTGCCGAAACAAAACGTCGATTTTGGAGGTGGAGTTGAGCGTATCGCGATGGCCGCGAACAATGATGCCGACATTTTTCATGTTGATGTATTCGCCGACACCATCGCCTTGCTCGAACATTTCTCCGGCAAACAGTATGATGACAGCCGCTACCAAAGATCATTCCGCATCGTCGCCGATCATATCCGCGCCGCGACTTTCATGCTCGCCGATGGCGTGCGACCGGCAAACACCGACCGTGGTTACGTTCTAAGGCGCTTACTACGACGCGCGGCGCAGCATGCACAAAAGATCGGCATTGAACATGACCAAAAAGAGGAGAGTATGCTTTCGCGTTGCGCTGCTATCATTATCGAAAAATATAAGCAGGCGTATTCCGAATTGGCCAGTGAGGACGCGTACAAAATGATCACCGAAGAAATTTGGAAAGAGGAAAAACAATTCGGCCGCACACTCGTGCATGGCATGCGCGAATTCGAGAAACTCGCGGCACGGGGGCACATCACCGGCGCGGAGGCGATGGAGTTGTTCACAACACACGGATTTCCATTCGAGATGACCGTTGAACTCGCGCACGAGCGGGGAATTGACATTGATGAAGAGGGATTTGCCATCGAAATGAAGAAACATCAGGAACTTTCGCGTGCTGGCTCTGAACAAAAATTCAAAGGCGGTCTTGCAGATGTATCCGAGAAGACGACGCGACTGCATACGGCGCACCATCTACTATTGAAAGCACTGCAAATGGTACTCGGCCCCCATGTGAAGCAACGCGGCTCGAATATTACGCAAGAGCGATTGCGTATCGATTTCAACTGGGACGCAAAGATGACACCGGAGCAGCTCGCACAGGTGGAAAATATCGTCAATCAACGAATTTCGGAACAACTGCCTGTCGTCCGCTCCACGTTGCCAAAAGCTGAAGCGGAGACGCTCGGCGCGGAGCAGGAATTTGGCGTAAAATATCCTGAGCAAGTATCCGTATATTCCATCGGGCCCGAAGGCGCCACCGAGGTTAAACCTCGGTATGATGAAGCGTTCTCGATCGAATTTTGCGGCGGGCCGCATGTGGCGAATACCAGCGAACTCGGTACATTCAAAATACTAAAGGAGGAAGCGGTGGCCACGGGAATACGGAGGATAAAAGCTATTTTTTTGATATAAGTGCAAATTACTGTAGTCTTGCACCAGGTCAACAACAGGAGATTTGACATGAGTAAAGCACAAAAGACTTTTGGGCTCATTCTCTGTTCAATGGTGATCGTAAGTGCTGGTGTAGCAGCGTACGGTTCGGGAGTACTAAACGGTCTTGGTATCGCTTTTCTCGTTTTTGCTTATCTTGTAGCAGTCATCGTTTTTTGCTAACACAACGCCCGCGGGAGCATACTCGCGGGCGTAGATTATGTAATAGATTGAGCTTTTCTGCTGCTATACTTAAAGAACAATGTTCGGCAGTTCACATGAACGAGTGATGGCGGTAGTCGATGTTGGCAGCGGAAGCGGTGGCGTGGCTATTTTGATTGTGCAAAACGACGGAGGGCCGGCGACCATTGTCGCCGCAGATCGTTCCATATTGCCCCTTGAGGACCGCTCAAAGGAGCAAACTATGAAAGGCGTTGTTTCGATGATCAAAGAGGCGGGAACGAAAGTTCTGAAACAGTATACTGAAAGCGATGAGGGGAAACGTTTGGGGCCGCCGAGGAAAGTGTATGCAAGTATACGGGCGCCGTGGACGCGTTCTTCCGCCGGTTTTGCGAGCGTCGTTTTTCCCAAGGAACAGACCATCACTAAAGAATTAATAACGAAGATCGCACGCACCGCGCTCGAAGAAGATCATGAATTGGACAAGGCCAACATGCTCGAAACGAGCGTCGTTCGCGTCGAGCTCAATGAGTATCCGACGGCACACCCGCTCGGAAAGCAGGCGCGGCGTTTGAGTGCCGTGACGTTTGAGAGCGACTTCGATCCGGTGATGCGCAAGCTGGTTACTGATGCGCTTCACAGTGTATTCGGTGAGAGCGAACAGATCATGCATTCGGGAGCGCGTACATATCTTTCAATAGTACAAGAGCGGATGGACCATCCCGAGACGTACGTCATCATCGACATGGTCAGCGAAGCAACGACGTGCATGGCGGTCAGAAATGGCATCATCACGCACCACGCGGTTTTGTCGGAGGGCGTGCGCACGATACTACGTCGCATCGCGGGTACCGAAGGTATGCCGGAAGAAATGTTGAATTTGATGCGGATGGTAGTTGCAGGCTCATGCAGCGGCGAAGCATGCGACAAGCTGAACGCGGCGCTCGCAAAGATCGAGCCGGATCTCGTACGCATCTTTGGCGAGGCCATCGGAGCGTTCGTAGGAAAACAGCGCCTGCCGGATACATTGATCCTCGCGGCGCATCCCGATATCACCGCATGGCTTTCACACCTGTTTTCCCGTATCGATTTTGCGCAATTCACTATCACGACGCGCCCGTTCGTCGTGCATGTCATGAAGCCAGATTCTCTCAAAGGGTCGGTGCTGCCAAAACCAGGTGTATCCATCGATACGGGGATCGTGGTGACATGTGCGTTTGTCAACACGGAATTACACAGTTCGTAACGCTCATGATATGCGCGTGATAGTATAGAAGCAATGGCAAAAGATTATTTTCAAGATATCGTTCCACCACAGGGAGCACGCCCGCGCCGTGAAAGCGAGCGTCGATTACCCAACAAAACGGAAGAGCCCCTCGAAGAACATGGTTTCGCCACCGAGGCGTATGGAGAAGAACAAAACCCGCCCGAACGATCGATCCGAAATATTCCGACACCGCTGCGCCGTCGCCCGCGAGAAGAGAAGCGCGAAGTTCCCGGCATGCCACCGCCTATCGCTCCGCATTCATCACGGCTCTGGATGTGGATCGCTGTTGCTGTTTCGATATTCATCCTTATCGTCCTCGCCTTGTTCGTGTTCAGGAGTACGACCGTCACCGTGATACCACGTTCTCATCCGGTCGTTTTTGACCAGAGCGCACAATTCACCGCATATCCAGCCGCGAACGCCACCGCGGAAGTATTGACGTATACCGTGGAGGTGTCTGATCTCCAAGATTCCGAAGTTGTGCAGTCGAGCGGCACTGAGCATGCCGAGACGAAAGCTTCCGGTTCTATAATCATCGAAAATAATTACTCGGCTTCGCCCGTCAAGCTCATCAAAAACACCCGTTTTGAAAATCCGAGTGGCCTCATTTTCCGCATACCGGCGGATGTGGTGGTGCCCGGAAAAAGCGCCGGAAAGCCGGGGGCAATGAGTGTCACCGTCGTCGCCGACAAATCGGGTGATCAATACAACATCGGGCCGACTGATACATTCACCGTTCCCGGATTGAAGTCCAACGCTGCCATGTATAGCGGCGTTCGTGCGCACTCGGATAGCGCCATGACGGGAGGATTTGTGGGTGACCGGCCGGCGGTAGAGTCCGGCGCAATGCAGGCCGCACAAGCGACTATCCGTACGCGTATCGCGCAGAAGATCCGTGACTCTATCAGTGCGCGCGAGGGCGTGGTCGTTATTCCCGATCTCATCAAGATCACATTTACAGAAGGTCAAAACACCTCCGAGGCTGGCGGCGGGGTCCGCGTGCATGAAAAAGCGCACGTGGAGATGCCCGTATTTCCGAAAGATGCGTATGCGAAAGCCGTAGCCAATGTTGTTTCGGCGGATGCGGAGAATTCTTCCATTGAAATAGTGCCTAGCGAGGGATACGCGGCAAATACTCCGAAAGACACCACGGTCGCGCTCGGCAAAGCACCGCTCACCTTTACGCTCACGGGTAAGGCCACTATCGTCTGGCACGTAGACGCCGCCGCGCTTCACGACATTCCCCAGTATTCAGGAAGCACACGCGCGCATTGAGCCGTTCTGGAAAAGTACGTTCCCTGCAGATCCATCGAAGATCAAAATAATTGTCGGGCAACCGGCGCCCACGACCACTCCATAACGATGCATACACCACTACAGTACGAACCGGCGTGCAGGATATTGGAGGGGGTTGACTCTCCAAACGATTGCTGCTACTATCGCTCTTGCAGATATGGCTGAACCCGAGGTCGTAGAAGGCGTCGTAGACGAGGCGCTTCCGAATACCCTTTTTCGTGTAAAGCTCGGGGGAGGTGATGTGGTACTCGCGTACCTCGCCGGCAAAATGCGTCTGCATAGAATTAAAGTGCTCGTGGGAGATCGCGTGCAAGTCCAACTGGATCCATACGGAGGACGCGCCCGGATCATACGGCGCATTTAATACACCTCTTCGTATGAAAGTAAAAGCTTCAGTTAAAACAATTTGCGTGCATTGCCGCTCCGTCAAGCGGCGCGGTCGTTTATGGGTGATTTGCACCAACCCGCGGCATAAGCAGCGACAAGGATAATTATGCGTATTGCAGGAGTAACCATTCCGGAAGAAAAACGGCTCGAGATCGGGCTGACCGCTATTTATGGCGTCGGTCGGCCGCGCGCGAAGCAAACACTTGAATCACTCGGCATTGATTGGGGAAAGCGTCCAAAAGACCTCTCGGCTGGAGAGGAATCGAAAATTCGCGAAACCGTCGAGAAATTCATGCTTGAGGGCGAGTTGCGCCGCTCGATCAGCGCCAATATTCGGCGTCTCAAAGATATCAAAGCGCACCGCGGAAATCGTCACACAAAGCACCTTCCCGCACGAGGCCAGCGTACCAAGACCAATTCCCGCACCGTCCGCGGCAATGTGCGCAAAACCATGACAAGCGGCCGTCGTAAGCTTGAGAAAACATGATTCACAATAATTAATTTTGCATGGGAAAGAAACGTATTATTCGAAAATCAGGCGGCTCCGTCGATGCGGGACTCAAATCCCGCTCTCTTGCGCGTGTCGCAAAAAAGAACATTACGGCAGGTACGCTTCATATTCACGCCACGTACAACAACACCAAGGTCCTGCTCACCGACAAGAGTGGGAACGCGGTCGCGTGGTCATCTTCAGGTGCGCTCGGATTTTCGGGAGCGAAGAAGGGAACTCCGTTCGCCGCCGCAAAAGTTGGCGAACTCGTGGGGGATAAGGCAGCCATCATTGGTGTGAAGGAGGTCGATGTGGTGATACGAGGTGTCGGCGCCGGACGCGAATCCGCGCTCCGCGGATTTGCCGGCAAGGGCATTGAAGTTACTCGAATTGCAGACGACACGCCGATACCGCACAATGGTCCGCGCGCTCCGAAGCCGCGCCGTGTGTAATTTTGTAATTTATTTTTATGCTTATCGTTAAATCAAAATATCGTATCGCGAAGCGCCTCGGTGCCGGCATTTTTGAACAGACGCAGAACCAAAAATTTGCTCTCGCCGAGGCGCGCAAGAAGATCAAGCGCGGACGCGGTGCATCCGATTACGGCAAGCAGCTCCTCGAAAAGCAGCGCGTGCGATTTACCTACGGTCTCGGTGAACGTCAGCTTTCCAATTACGCGAAGGCCGCTTTTGAGGAAAAAGAGCCTTCACGCGCACTTCATATCGCTCTCGAAATGCGCGCCGACAACGCCACCTATCGCGCAGGCTTTGCCCCCACGCGGCGCGCCGCCCGCCAAGCCACCTCGCACGGACACATCACCATCAACGGCAAGCGCATCACGACACCTTCATACAGAGTTAAGAAAGGCGATGTCATTTCTATTCGTGAAGGCAGTCGAAAGAGTCCGCTGTTCGCTGGTCTCGCTGAAGCAAAAGAGGAAGGAGGTCGTGCGGTGCCGGGGTGGCTCGTCGTCGACCTCGCCCTCTTGCGCGCCGAG
>Ga0076153_147_pt1 | contig 6195 bp, 6 predicted proteins | sample RifGroC2_FD_68174 | JGI IMG/M metagenome (GOLD analysis project Ga0076153, IMG submission 68174) | Parcubacteria (Kaiserbacteria) bacterium GW2011_GWC2_52_8b
TTAACGGATAAAAGTTACTCTGGGGATAACAGGCTGGTTTCGCCTAAGAGTCCAAATCGACGGCGAAGTTCGGCACCTCGATGTCGGCTCATCTTATCCTGGAGGTGGAGAAGCTTCCAAGGGTTTGGCTGTTCGCCAATTAAAAAGGTACGTGAGCTGGGTTCAAACCGTCGTGAGACAGGTTGGTCTTAATCTGCTGTAGGCGTTGATTCTTGAGGAGATTCGTTTCTAGTACGAGAGGACCGAAACGAACTGACCTCTGGTCTGGGGGCTGTACCGCCAGGTGCATCGCCCCGTAGCTATGTCGGGATTGGATAACCGCTGAAAGCATCTAAGCGGGAAACCAGCTCCAAGATGAGGAATCGTTATAGGGTCGTGGGAGATGACCACGTTGATAGGCGTTAGGTGGAAGTGCAGTAATGCATTGAGCCGAGACGTACTAATACCCCGACAGAACTCTCGAAAGGAATTGTGAGAGTCGCGTTGTGTCCATCCGTAGTCCTGAGCTTGTCGAAGGACGAAGGAGGATAACTTTTGTTTTCTTATTTTTGTTTTGCTTTGCCACGCCGAAGTCTGTAAAGACGAAGGTGGGTGAGGTTTGTGCTTGTCTCGCCGTAGCTCGCAAGAGCGAAGGCGGATCGCTCTTCGTTCAACGAACAGAAGGCTTTGAGCCTTCTGTGTTGGTGGTTTGGCGACGGTGTTACACCCGTTCTCATTCCGAACACGGCAGTTAAGCCCGTCTGCGCCGATGGTAGTCGCAAGGCAAGAGTAGGTCGCCGCCAACACAGAGTGCTCAACGACCAATTTCTCTTAGCGGTATTCCGCTTAGAGACAATGGAAGTGCCCTTGTGGCAACACAAAATCACCCGGATTAAACCGGGTGATTTTGTCGTCTGAGATACTTATGGCGCTTTCGTATTATAATGACGATATGTCATGGGCGATGCGCAGAAGGATCCTCTACATTCTCGGCATTTTTATTTTTTTTGCACTCGTGATCGGGTTACCGCTTGCGATATATTTCCACCAGCCGGCGAGCTGTCATGATGGCGTTCAGAACCAAAATGAGACATCGCCGGATCACGGAGGACCATGCGTTATTCTCGATGAACGGGCACTGACTCCCAACGCGATACTGTGGACGAGAGCCTTTAAGGTGCGTGATGGTCTCTATGATGCGACAGCATACGTACTCAATCCCAACGAAACAGCGGGTGTCGTTACGCCGGTTAGCTATCAGCTTGGATTGTACGACAATGACAATGTTTTGGTCGTAGAGCGAACAGGCGCCACATATCTGATGCCGGGAGGCATCACACCGGTCTTTGAAGGAGGTATTGATATAGGTAACCGGACGGTCGCGCGTGCACGTTTTCAATTCACTGAACCCATGATGTGGGATCGGGTGCTGAAGAATATCACCAGCTCGATAGAGGTGAACGACAAACAGATAGCGGATACCACCACCGAACCGCGCCTCCGCGCGGAGGTAATGAACAAGTCGGTCGAGGATCTCATACAGATCGTTTTTGTTGCCACCGTATTCGACCAGGCCGACAATGCATTCGCCTCATCAGCGACCGCGCTCCCGAGATTGAACGCTGGCGAAACGCAACAGATCGTTTTCACCTGGTCGGCGCCGTTCACTGCTACGGTCGGCCGTATCGATATCATTCCTTCGTACCCGCCGACGATAGATCCGGCTGCAGCCAAATAATTCAGTATACCTGGTCGGCCGCCACTACCCCGGTGTTTTTGTGCTTCAACGTATTTCCTATGTGAATTAGGTGAAGTCGTGTAGCATGAATATCGAAAAATATGCAAAAAGTACGAAGTGGATTAGAGATATTTTCCAACATCGATTGGTTCCTCTTCGCCGCCGCACTGACGATCTCCCTTCTGGGACTTCTCACCATGCGCTCCTTCTCCGTGGAGAATGTTTTTTTTGATAAACAGATCATTTGGACATGCATTGCCGTCGGGACTTTTTTTATTGCGAGCATGGCGGATTGGGGATTTTTGCGCCGCACGCCGATCGTTGTCGGTCTATTCTCATTGATACTTTTTTTGCTCGCGCTCATATTTATATTTGGCGCTATCGTCAAAGGCAGCCAAAATCGTTTCGACCTCGGTTTTTTTGCACTGCAGCCGGCGGAGCCGGCGAAACTCATCCTTATTTTGCTTCTGTCAAAATACTTTGCCCGCCGGCACGTTGAGATAGCGCACATACGGCACATTCTCATCTCCGGCGCGTACATGTTGGTAGTATTCGTTTTCGTCTTTCTACAGCCTGATTTCGGTTCTGCGATCATTATTTTTTCCATCTGGCTCGGCCTTGTACTCGTTGCCGGCATTTCGTGGAAGCATCTCGCGACGCTACTCCTTCTTGGTATCATCATTTTCGCCGCATTGTGGCACTGGGGATTGCATCCGTACCAAAAGCAGCGCATTCTCACGTTCATTCATCCGCTTACCGACATTAGGGGGAGCGGATACAATGCCTACCAATCCACCGTGGCCGTCGGGTCGGGTGAATTTATCGGCAAGGGGATCGGCTACGGGACGCAGAGTAAATTGCAATTTCTACCAGAATTTCAAACCGACTTTATCTTTGCCGCGTATGCCGAGGAGTGGGGGTTTTTCGGCGTCATTATTCTATTCGCTCTTTTTGCAATAGTCGCGTTCCGCGTACTCGCGATATCCATGCACGGATCGGATAATTTCGATACATTGGTCGGGGCGGGCATCGCAATCTATTTCATTTCGCAGTTCATCGTGCACGCGGGAATGAATATAGGGCTGCTTCCGATCACTGGCACAACGCTTCCCCTCATGAGCTACGGTGGCTCTCACCTCGTGACGGAATATATTTCACTCGGCCTTCTCATGGGATTACGCAGGCACGGAAGACCTCGCGTCGCTGTGCGCGACGCGACCGAAACGGTCAGTGTAATAGGAGATTACTGATATAACCCGATCGTTTTTTCGAGCATTTTGTCCAGTGTTGAAAATGGTTGAACCGTCGCTTCGACAGGTTGTTTTATCGCGCGCTCGATTGCTTGGGCGAGCAGGGAAGTGCTTGCGATTGGCACAAGTGTAACAATTCCACTTTCTGTCCAGAAAGTATCTATTACGTTAGTCGCGACAATGGGGAGGCCGGCAATTTCTGCCTCAATGAGAACATACGGGGTGCCTTCTTTGACAGAAGGGAGAAGGAAGATGTCGAACGCCTTGAGATATTTCGATGCGTCTGGAACAAATTCGAGAAAATGTACACGGTCAACAATGTTGAGTGCTTGTCCGAGATGCTGTAACGCTTCGCGTTTCTCCCCTTCGCCGATAATGAAATACGAAACATCGATACCACGTTTCTTAAGTTCTGCAACTGCTTCAATCGCATACCGTAAACCTTTGTTCGCGGTGAGCTCCGCAATGGTCACGATACGCGGCGTTGTCGTTGCAATCGCAAGGGAGGCGGCGGCCTTGTCACGAGTAAAAAATTGTAGCAGCTCGATTCCGATAGGGATGTATTGCACTTTGTCTGCCACGCCGCCGCCGAACGTTTTTCCGATATCGAGGTCAGTCTTCGAAACTACTATCACCGCATGACTTAGTGCGACCGTGAACCAGCTGATCATGCGGATAAGTTTATTTGCAAAAGCACCGCGCTTTTCTTTGAATGGCCAGCCGTGGACGGTAAAAATGATTTTCTCAACACCTAAAAGCCGTGCTGTGAGTGCGCCGAGTGCCGCCGCCTTTGAACTGTTGAGGTGCACGACATCGGGTCGTATTTCATGAATAATTCGCCGGATCTCGAAAAAACTTCTAATGTCGGAAACGAGTACGATGTCGCGCCCTAGGGAGGAAAGTTGATGCGTTTCGATGCCGGCAGTGACCAGGTCGTTCGATAACTTACCAGCCTGTCCGAATGCGACAATCGGTTCGTATTTGTCGCGCGGCAAATGGGTGGCGAGGTCATACACATAGCGTTGCGCCCCGCCCCATGTCGCTTTTGTGATGATAATGAGAACTTTTTTTACCGGCATTGCGGCTGGTTGCCCGATATGTGTGGTTTCTTGATTCATACGCCAGACTCTGCCATGATACTAAAAATATGACGCTTGTGCCCAAAAGGGAGTATATAACCCTGCTGCTGGGAGATATTGCCGTTTTTGTAGCATCCCTGTGGCTTACGCTCATTCTTCGCAATTTCTCCATTCCGAGCCTCGGCCTTTTACAGACTCACCTTGTGCCATTTTCGATCCTGTTCGGGATGTGGATCGTCGTGTTCTTTATTGCAGGCCTCTACGGCAAGCACACACGCCTTTTCCGTACGCGATTGTTCTCGACCATTCTCTATACACAAACCATCAACATGATCATCGCGGCACTCTTCTTTTTCATCATTCCCATGTTTGGTCTGGCACCGAAAACGATACTCATCCTGTACCTCATCGTGTCGTTTCCACTTATTTTTTTCTGGCGCGTAACGCTTTTTCCGCGGCTGCGCACCACGCGAAAACTAAAGGGGGTGTTGCTCGCCTCCGGTCCCGATGCCAAAGCGCTTGCCGATGAGATACAAAATGACGGTCGTTATCCGTTTACCTTTGATTACATCATCGACACCGGCCATGCGCCAACGCACGAGATCATTCAGCAGGCGTGCCGCGTAGCGGAGGTGGACGATGTCACATTCTTGGTCGTTGATTTTTCCGATAAAGCGGTCTCTGCGGCGCTCCCGATCATTTACGACGCGGCGTTCCACAAGCGCCGATTCGCGCTTCTCGATGCCATCGAGCTGTATCAGGAACTCTTCGATAGGGAGCCGCTTTCACTGATGAACTATGAATGGGTCTTGGCCAACATCTCCGCGTCACGCTCGTATGATTTTCTGAAGCGCATGATCGATGTCGCCGGCGCTGTCATACTCGGCCTCTTGTCGCTCATTCTGTACCCGTTCGCCATTGTTGCGATCAAGCTGGACGACGGCGGTGATATTTTCATCACGCAACATCGCACCGGACGCTACCAGCAGCCGATACGGATCATTAAATTCCGGAGCATGAGCGGCAACGATGAGGGTATGTACGACGACTCGGGGAAGAGCAAGCTCAAAGTGACGCGTGTGGGCAGGTGGCTTCGTGTCTTGCGCATCGACGAAATTCCGCAGCTATGGAACGTCTTCGTCGGCGATCTCTCGCTCGTCGGGCCGCGGCCGGAGTTGCCTTCGCTCGTCCAGCAGTACAACGCCCGTATTCCGTACTACAGTGCGCGATACCTCATTTCGCCGGGACTCATGGGATGGGCACAGCTCAAGCATGATCGTCATCCGCACCACGGCACTGACATCATTGCGACCAAGGAGAAACTTTCGTACGACCTATATTACCTCAAACACCGCTCGCTCCTCCTTGATGTGTTCATCATATTGCAGACGATCAGGATTTTGTTGACGGCACGTGGCACGTAGTGTCGGGGAAGGGGTACAATAAAGGAATGAAATTCGGGATCGTATCAGTAGTTTTCTCGATAATAATTTCCGCACTATTTTTCTTGCAGTACCAAACCACCTACGCCGCACCAGTTATAAAGTGTGATCCATGGGAACCCACCGATTGCGGTTGCCATCAAAAAAAAGATCCTCAACGTTCTTCAACAAGCCTGCAGAGGCTGCATAGCTATATATTCCTATTGACTTGCTTCCATACTCTTTTATATATCGTTTTATTTTGCCTGCTATAACATCAAGTGCCTCATCCCAGGATATCCTCTGCCATTCCCCATTGCTCTGGTCGACGAGGAGGCGACAAGGCCACCTGCCGGGTTTGAGGAATGGTCGCCGGAGCGGATCTGGGAATATCACCGGTCCCGCGGCGTGCGCTATGACCTCCGCGTGTATGTGCGCCGGGCGCTTGCCGTCTACATTCTCGGCGAGAAGTACAGCTACGAGAGACTGATCCGGACCCTCGCAGAGCAGTCTGGCGTGAGTCACGAGGACCCGACGGTTGACCCGAACGTACTCGAAATGGAAACCATTGCCATCGGCGGACACATTAGCCACACGGCTCCGTTGCTAGGCCTCACAAATCATGTCCTCGTGGCAGGCCGCAGCGTGGTAGCAAAGGCGGTGGCACTTGGCTATGCCCCTCTGTGTCAACGATAGTGAGACACGGACCTCCCCTGGAATTACTGTAG
>Ga0076153_172_pt1 | contig 5830 bp, 5 predicted proteins | sample RifGroC2_FD_68174 | JGI IMG/M metagenome (GOLD analysis project Ga0076153, IMG submission 68174) | Parcubacteria (Kaiserbacteria) bacterium GW2011_GWC2_52_8b
GAAAGGGTGCCGCTTGAGGATTGATTGCGGTCAATGGAGGGGGAAAGATAAATGTCCGTGCTCCTCAAGAGACCGGTAATTTCTTCTTCCGTAAGATACTTATTGTAAAATCGCACATGGGAAGAAAGACCCAGCCGCTTGACTTCGTGCTGGAGAAAATTGCGATATGTTTCGCCCGCCGCTTTCCGGACGATGGGGTGGGTAACTCCGATAATGAGATAGAGTAAGTTTGGGTGGCGTTTTGCAACCGGAGGGAGTGCGCGCAAAGCGTATTCAATGCCCTTTCCCGGGCTCAAAAGACCAAAGGTGGAAAGCACCAGATGATTTTCTAGGCCTATGCGCTGCTTTTCCTGCCGGCCGTTGGGAGATGAAACGTAAGGGATGCCGTGTGGAATCACCGCGGTGCGTTCTTCTGAAGCTCCGTATTCTTTTATGAGTATCTGACGGGCAAATTCGTTCATCACGATAACCGCTTGACAGTGCTGGAGCATGAATCTGACCACCCGCAGGAGAGTTTTGTCGGGTTTGGGAAGGACGGTATGGAGGGTAATGATGACGGGTTTTTGAATCGTCTGGAAAAAAGGAATGAGGTAGTCGCTCCAGTTACCGCCGAAAATGCCGAATTCGTGCTGAATATGGACAAGCTTTACCTCGGACGTCTCGTTGAGCTCTTGCGCCAAGGCGGTGTAGTCCTCAATGTTTCCCGCGTACATCTGCCGTGCGACATGCCGGTCGTAGGCGAAGATGTCGGTAATATCGTTGTTTATGGCAAGAATTCTGGGTTTTAACGCCGGATTGTACTTTCGCTGAACCGCTTCAGCCAAATCTTTGGTAAACGTGGCAATGCCGCATTCGCGGGGAGGGTAGGTGGAGAGATAGAGAATGAAGCGCGATCTATTGGGGATCATGAGCCGTGGTGTCTTTTCGTGGGATCTTTCATTTCGGTCAGAAGCTCAGAAAGGCTAAGAGAAACAACGGCAATTCTCGCGTCCGCCGCCCCGTAATATACGTAAAGCGTGTCTTCAAAAAGGGCGGTACCGGTGGGGAAGACAACATTTGAAACAAATCCTTCTTTCTCCCATTCTTCCGTGGGCGAGAATAAGGGTTCGTGGAGTCGGCCAATTACCTTTAAAGGATTTTCCTTGTCTAAAAGCGCGGCGCACGCATGATACACTCTTCCTTTGTTTCTCGCTTCTACCGTATGGAAGATAATAACCCAGCCCTCATCCGTTTCTATGGGGGTGCATCCCCCTCCGATGCTTCGCGATTCAAACCAGTGCTTATTCTCCAAAATAACGTGCTCCGGAAGTTTCCTGAGTTCTTCCCGCCAATATTCCTCTTGCTGGAGCTGTTCAAAGTTGTCACAGAACGCAATTTGAATGTCGGGCAGGATTCGGTGCATCAAGACGTATTTCCCCCGGATTTTGCGCGGAAAGGGGAACACGTCTTTATGCCACAGGAGAACGTCTATGCCCGCTTCTTCTTGGTAGTAGGAAGCGAAAAAAGAGTAGGCGTCTTTGAGCTGAAGCTCGTCGTTGAGCGCGTCAAACTCGCGGTAAGCGATCTTGGGGCTGATGATTCCCTTTTTCTCAAAGGAGCGTAGGTCCTTGCTCGTCGCGTACGCGGTCACAGCATTTTTTCCGTCGTGCGCGACATAAAACAGGTAGAAGGTATTTTCTATTTTCACGATGCGCGGATCTTCCATCCCTTTATGTTCATAAGGATGCGTGCCCAGCAGGATGGGTTTCTCCCAGCGTTCCACCACATTCATGGGCCCTTCGAGTTTGGCGTATCCGACGGTGGAACAGTGATCTTCATCCAGCGCGCGGTAAAACATGTGAGTGGTGTTCCCCTCCTGCCACGTGCCCGGATTGAGCACGGCAAGACGTTCAAAGAGATGTTCGGTCGGCTCCAGCACAACGCCGAGTTTTTGCACCTGAACCATATTGTCGTATTGTAGCATAATGAGTTATAAAGGAAAGTATGGATACCTCAATTTTTGCGCGGCAAGGGAAATATTTGATGCTTGCCTTGGATCATCGGGGGAGTTTAAAGAAACTGCTCAATCCCGGAGATCCCGGCGCGGTGCAGGACGTTCAAGTAATCGGGCTGAAGGAGCGCATTTTAAGATCGCTCAAAGACCAGTTCAGCGGAGTCCATGGGTTATCTCTTCATCACTCAGTTTCTTCTTCGGGGAATCAGGGTACGAGGAGCGGGAGGGAGATCGCTATTCAAAACTGCAGTATGAAGCAAAACAGCTCAAAGAGTGGGGAGCTTCGGGGACGAAACTGCTTTTGTATTTTGATCCTCAAGGCAAATCGGCAGAACATCAAATAGATGTGGCGAAAACGGCGCTGGAGGCCAGCCGCGGCCAAAATATCCCCTTATTTTTGGAAGTTGTCACTTATGGGAAAACGAGAGATTCCGCGAGCGCGGGAGAGGCAACGCTTCAGGCAATGCGCATGTTGTTGGCGAGGGGCGTGAAGCCCGACGTATGGAAGTTGGAATTTCCGGGAAGCGCGGAGCTCGCGAAAGAGATAACCGAGCTTGCGGCAGATACTCCGTGGATTCTCCTGACGCGCGGCGTCTCATTTGAGCAATTCGCAAAAGAACTGCAAACGTCTGTCGAAAACGGAGCTCGCGGCTTTTTGGCCGGCCGCGCTGTGTGGCAGGAAGTTATGGAGTTTCGAGGCGAGGAGCAAGAGAAGTTTTTAAACGAGACCGTCCCTTCTCGTTTCCGTAAAATCTCCCAGATCGCTTTTCGTGTTTGACAATTGTGGCAAATAACAAGCGTAGGATATTCAACGTATGAATGTATTTCTCTATACCATAGCGAGCGCCGCGTTTATAAGCGCGCTTTCGTTTTCCGGCGCCCTGCTTTTGCTTACGAGGGATCGCTTTCTGCGCAACCTCACCATTTTTTTGGTCGCCTTGGCAGCGGCAACTCTCTTGGGAACCGCGTTTTTGCACTTTCTTCCGGAAGCACTGGAAGAAGAACTTCCTGAGAGCGCGTTTTTGTTCCCAATAATCGGCTTTGCGTTGCTTTACGCGGGCGAAAAACTCCTTCACCTTCATCACGCCACCGAGCGCGATACCGGACACAATCCGCAAGAACTGGGTATTTTGAGTTTGGCGGGAGATTTCGTGCACAATTTCATTGACGGCATTATTCTCGTGGCCGCTTTTCTGGTGGACGCAAAGTTAGGATTTATCACGGCAGCGGCAATAGCTCTGCACGAAATCCCGGAGGAAATAGCTGAGTTTGGCGTTTTGCTGTACGCCGGATTTTCCAGGACGCGGGCGCTTATTTTGAACTTTCTTTCCGCAACCTCCATACTTTTGGGAGTGATTGCGGGGTTCTTGGTTCAAGATCTGTTCATCCAGTGGATTCCGTTCGTCCTGCTTTTTGCCGTCGGAATTTTTCTCTACATCGGGGCTTCTGATTTTGTTCCGGAATTCAGAAAAGAGCGCGACCCCGCAAAAACCGTTGCTCTCTTCCTCGTGTTCTTTGGCGGTTTGGTCGTCATGTGGCTGTTTGCCTTTCTTGAATAGGAATTTTGCTCAACGGCCGCTCTTCAGTTATAATGAAAGTGCATAATAAACATAATGTATTCATTCTATGAACAGTCGTTTCAAAGATCTCATCGGAGTGGCCGTGATTGTGGGCGTTGCGTTCTTCGCCTACGCCACATTGGTATATGTATCTGCATATTCAAAATCGGTGGGGCCGGGAGCTTACCGAACATTTTCGGTTTCTGCGGAAGGAGAGGCAGTGGCGATTCCGGATATCGCCCAGTTTAGTTTTAGCGTGATTACGCAGGGCGGCATGAATATCGCGACCTTGCAAACGCAAAACGTGGAAAAAGTAAACAGCGCCATCGCTTTCCTCAAGAAGCAGGGCGTGGAAGACAAGGATATAAAGACCCAACAATTTTCGCTTGAGCCGCGCTATCAGTCGTTTTCCTGCCCTCGGTCCCTCGGAGGAGAGGCGGTCGCGTGTCCGCCCTCCGAAATCGTTGGGTACGCGATTCGGCAAACCGTGCAGGTGAAAGCGCGCGACTTTTCCAAAGTCGGCGCGCTCTTGTCGGGTGTCGTGGAACAGGGAGCAAATTCGGTGTCTCAGCTCTTCTTTACCGTTGACGATCCTGAAGCGGTGCAGCAGGAAGCCCGCAGCCAAGCCATTCAGAAGGCGCAGGAAAAGGCGAGGGCGATGGCAAGGGCGGGTGGTTTCCGACTCGGCCGTCTTATTTCTCTGCAGGAAGGCGAGTCTTATCCCTATTATCCGGTATACGAACGGGCCGATTTGGGTTTGGGTGGAACCACTCCTGCCCCGGCGCCCGTTCCAACTATAGAACCCGGCTCCCAAGACGTGAAGATCTCCGTAACGCTCACTTACGAAATTAGGTAGGCGGTATGAATCCCGTACGAAGCCGCGATCGCTTCTTGGGGGATAGTAGTATCCAATAGATAATCAGGCGATGATAAACAACAATAACTCGCAGAATCGCGCTGATCGCGATCTGCTTCGTACGGGATGAAAAATTACGCGAAGGTGGGGAATAAAAAGGGAAGGCCGGCGTATCGCACGCCCTCTTCTTTTATCGCTCGCAAAGTGGTGCGCAACCAGCATTTGGCAAAGCGCGCAGAGCACCTCACCCCAAAATCTTAAATACATAGTCCTATTCTATGAAGTTTGTCGCTGTTTTTGTGCTGGTGAGCGCGGCGGCGGGATTTTTTGTGTTTTTCGCGCCGGACTGGATTGGGGCGCAAGGAGAGAGCGGGGCTGGAAGATAGTGGCGGAAGGCGAGGTGGTGGATCAGGATTACGGCGCCGTAGCCGAAGTGGTAAGAATTTCCGGCACTGTGCTGGGCGATGTGTACGCGGTTGGTGGACAGGTTTTCATTGACGGCCGCGTGGAGGGCGATCTGCTCGCGCTCGGCGGCGTTGTGCATATTGCAGGAGAAGTTACGCAAAACGTGCGCGCGGCCGGAGGAGAAGTGGTAGTGTCTGGCACCATTGGGCGGAACGCCACGATAGCTGGTGTGAATGTAACGTTCACGGATGAGGCGCGGGTGCAGGGCGGGGTGGTTATTGGAGGAGCGAATGTGTTTCTTTCCTCGCCCGTTGGCAAAGAGGTGCGCGTCGCTGGAAGAAACTTCACGCTCGCAAACGTCGTAGCGGGCGACGTGGAGGCCGCGGTAGAGAATATCGGCCTCACTGGGAGAGCGCGCATTGAAGGCGATTTTACCTATTGGAGCAACAAAGAGGCGCAGATTGATGAAGGAGCTGTGGTGCTCGGTGTGCAGGAGCGAAAATCGCCCCAGCAACTTACGGGCAGAGTTGGCAAAATCATAGAGCCCGCAACGCGCTGGGTGAAACCGGTTCTCGGCCTTTCAAGCTTTTTCACCACGCTTTTGCTCGGCTTTCTGCTCATTCGGTTTTTCCCCGGCTTTTCGCGGGCCACGGTTCACACACTTCAAGCTGCCAAATGGCGCTCGCTTACCACGGGGATCACTGCTTTACTGTTTATTCCTCTGCTGTTTGGCATTTTGATTATTACCATTGTGGGCATTCCGCTCGGCTTTTTGCTGTTGTTCGTGTCTTCGCTTCTGCTGTACACTTCGAGGATCTTTGTGATGCTCTTTCTCGGGCAATTTTTGTTGGACCGGTTCTCTGTCCGTAAGAATAGAGAAGAGAGGCAGGGGCTGGCATTCGTGCTCGGCCTCGCTGTCTATTCTTTGCTCATTCTTATTCCTGTGGTAGGATGGCTTGTGTCGTTTGGAGCCATGCTTTTTGGATTGGGGGCCGCGGCAGAAACGGTAAAAGAAAT
>Ga0076153_152_pt1 | contig 5786 bp, 6 predicted proteins | sample RifGroC2_FD_68174 | JGI IMG/M metagenome (GOLD analysis project Ga0076153, IMG submission 68174) | Parcubacteria (Kaiserbacteria) bacterium GW2011_GWC2_52_8b
GAGTTTGCTGTTGCTCGGTAAATCGGAGTACAGCGGTTTTTAACCCGGAGAACGAGAAATCGTACGTATCTTCTTTCAGCATGGGGCGCGGCAGAGTGACTGCGCGTGGGAGATTGTTTTGCCGCGAATCTTCCGCAAGGCGCGAGATGTGCGGTCCGCCGGGATAGGGTAGTCCAAGCATGCGCGCGACCTTGTCGAATGCTTCGCCAGCGGCGTCGTCGCGTGTCCGCCCGAGATATTCGTATTGCATCCACTCTTTCATCAATATCAATTCCGTATGACCACCTGAAATGAGCAATGTAACAGCAGGATGTATCTTTTCTCATTCCCATAATCTATCCGACCGGATAGATTATGGGAATCCAAAAATTCGGTCATTGATATCACAACGTGCCCTTCCATGTGATTTGCCGCAACAATTGGCAGATTCCATGCGAGGGAAAGGGCGCGTGCAAAATTTACTCCTACCCACAATGCCGGTTCCAGGCCGGGCCCTACCGTAACGGCTATTGCATCTATATCGGGCCTAGTATGCGTTTTGAGGAACGAGATAAGTTGTTTCAACAATTCAGGCTCGCGTGACAATTCTTTTTCGATTTCCAATAGGGCCGCCCTATGTAGTACAGAGGACGGTTCTTTGTATTTTGCCTTTGAATCTTTAATTTCAACCCTTTGCGTCAATGCCTGTTCAAGCATCGGAACAATGTTTCGGGCATGCTCGCGTTTCGCTAGATTGGGGAAGACACCACCGTATTCCGCGTGTGCTGCCGCTTGAGAAGCGATCCCATTTCCCAAGACCCGGAATGTGAAATCCGCTCCGAGATTACCCTCTGTCTCGATAAGGCAAACAGCAGTTTCGTCACACGATGTTTCTATTCCAAGTATTTTCATGTCGAGAAGTGTGTCGCATCTTGTGGCGGAACCGACACTATTAGTTCATGTCTTTCGAGTGCATATGTGAGAGTACAGAATTCTTTTGACGCCGTCTCAAGTGCGCGGTGAAGGAATCGAACCCTCGGCCTACCCCACGTCAAGGGGTCGCTCTACCACTGAGCTAACCGCGCTTTCTCTTATCACTCTAATTTCTATTCTCGCTCAACGCCAGCAAACAGCATCATCCGCCGGAGCTCTGCATGCCGTCAGGCAGGCAGGTAACCGCGCGACGTCTCGCAGAATAGCTTGTTTTCCCGTACTATTCAATAATGGAAATTGTTCGACTTGCGGATGTCGGAGTGAAGGCCGCCGCACTGCGAGCCGCGGCGACTCTTCGCGCGGGCGGCGTTATTCTCTATCCGACCGACACGTTGTACGGGCTTGGTGCCGACGCGCTCTCGGATGAGGCGGTCGCAAAAGTGAAGAGAATAAAGGGGCGTGACGAAGGGAAGCCTATACACGCCATTCTTGCTGACATCGAGACGGCGGAGAACTATGTCGTCATGAATGATGAAGCACGCATGCTTGCGCGCGTGTTTTGGCCAGGCTCGTTGACACTTATTTTTGAGAAGAAAGAAGGCATCGATACTGGTATAGGAAGCGCCATTGATACATTTGGAGCACGTGTGTCTGACAATCCATTTGCTCTCGAACTTGCTCATACATTCGGTAAGCCCTATACGGGGACGAGCGCCAACAGAAGCGGCGAAAAATCGGAACGTTCGGTTGGAGGTATTTTGACACAACTAGAAGATGCCGCTTCTGGAATAGATCTTGTTATAGATGCCGGAGAATTGTTAGATATCCTTCCTTCTTCTGTCGTGGATGTGCATTCTGCCGGACCAGTAATTCTTCGTGAAGGTGCAGTTTCTATCGCAGAGGTATGGAATGTTCTCCGCGCGGAGCGGTAAAACGATAACCTTACCCGCACACTGGCCTTGCGGCTTGTTATCAATGTGTTTTCATGATTTCTTGAGCCCAACCCTTACCCGCACACTAAGACTGGTTTCATTGCGGGTGTTCTTCCCGATATTCGCTGATACTCGCTGTTGTTTACTGAAAATAATTCTTTTGTTATCTAACGCTGTATGGGCAATAAAACACCAAACCAGCCTTAGTGTGCGGGCTTGACTCCAAATACCCATGTTCTAGACTGAAGGCATTATCTGATTTACCTATTTCATCCGTATGGACAATGACAAGACGAGTACAAGCAACCTTATTTTTATCGGCATTGTTGTTGTCGTTCTTGTTGCTGGCGGCTGGTGGCTTTTGACGCGAGACTCGGCCGTGGATGATGCTACTGGTGGAAATGTTGCAGAAGACACGAACATGGACGCAGCCGACGTTTCGACAGAAACTATCGCTCCTCCCTCGACCACGACTTCGGACGGAGAAACGATTTCGGTTGCGAGCCAGTCTGCAGGTAATTCCGTCACCATATCCTCTGTCACTCTTACGGAGATGGGCTGGATTGCTGTTAGGGATGACAGGGGATGGACTCTGGGTGCTGCTCGTCTTGATGCAGGAACGCATGAGAACATAGTAGTTGAACTTTTGCGTGCCACAGAATCGGGTCAGAGATACCAGGTGTTGCTCTATCATGATGATGGCGACCGGGAGTTTGATCTCAAGAAAGAAAGTCTCATTACACACAGCGACGGCACTGTCGCAGGCGTTATGTTTAAGGTGCAATAGGGGGGGCGTTCGTTAACATTGCCTCTGCGGAGCACGAACCGCTCTCCTGCGAGAGCGGTTCTCAATCCTCGCCGCGCACCGAATCAGAAGCTTCGGACCATGCTACGCGGCTGTGGAGTATCCGCAGAGGCAATGTTCACTCACTTGAATTGGGAAAATGCTTGTGCGAGACACTCCGAAAGGGCTAGTGCCTCTCTCTTTAAGTTTGGAGGACTGGCCTGCTCTCAAAATCCACGGCTATCATTATCTATCATTTGCAAATTGGTGATGGATAGATATAAGGCGTCGGGAAGGCTCCGCTTGTTTATAAGTCTCGACCGGGACTTATAAACAAGTGCTATATATGTGCACTTCTATATTGAACTCGGTAGAGAGAGAGTTGCGGAAATGCACGGGAAAGGTAGAATCAAGCATGGGTGTAAAAATCATCAAGGAGGGATTCACTTTCGATGACGTACTCATCGTGCCTTCCGCAAGCAGGATGGAGCCGTCGGAAGCGTCTCTCAAAATTAACATAGCCGGGATAGAGCTCTCTGTCCCATTTCTCTCCGCCGCGATGGATCGCGTGACGGAAGCGCGCATGGCGATTGCTCTCGGCAAGCTCGGAGGTTTGGGTGTTATTCATCGCAATTGTTCTATTTCCGATCAGGTAGCGATGGTAAGTGAGGCAAAGAAAGCAGGTGTTCCTGTGGCGGCTGCATGCGGTCCTTTTGCTGCAGAGAGAGCTACTGCGCTCGACAAGGCAAACTGCGATGTCATCGTCATCGACTGTGCACACGGACACAATTTAAATGTTGTTGAAAGCGCTCGGAAAATAAAGAAAAGTCTCAAGCATGCAAAAATGATATTCGGCAACATCGCAACGGCCGAAGCGGCGAAGGCGGCCTGCACGTTCGCCGACGCCGTCAAGGTCGGCGTCGGTCCCGGAAGTATTTGCACAACGCGCATCATTTCGGGCGTCGGTGTACCCCAGCTCTCGGCAATTATCGACGTTGTATCGGTTGCATCGAAGAAAAAAGTTCCTGTCATTGCTGACGGGGGGATTCGTACATCGGGCGACATCGCAAAGGCTCTTGCGGCAGGAGCGTCCGCTGTGATGATAGGAAATATTTTTGCAGGTTCAGACGAGACACCGGGAAAGATGGTAGAAAAAGACAGTAAGAAATTCAAAGAGTATCGTGGCATGGGTTCTGCGGCTGTGATACAAAGCGCCGCGGGGCAGGAGCGTTACTTCACTCATGGGCGGAAAGCTGTGCCGGAAGGAGTGGAGGCCTTGGTGCCATACAAAGGGCCAGTATCGGAACTGGTGGCAACGCTTGCGTCCGGTCTTCAGGTCGGCATGGGTTATGCCGGTGCTAAGACTATTCCGGAATTCAACAAGAAGGCGCAGTTCATCCGCATCACGCACGCGTCTATCGCAGAAGGTAAGCCGCACTCTTTGTCAGGTATAATAGAGTGATACACTTTTCATATGGGTTTTGAGCAGAGTAAGGAAATGCAAGGGATCCCCGGGGGGACACCTGAGGACGTAATTTTGCGCCAAGAGAGACGTCGTCGCGAAGGCGAGTCAATGGAACAGTTGGAGCACTCATACACAGCTCAAGCGAACGGATTACTAAAAGATGAAAGAGTGCGCAATGAGGTTAGTCGCTTTTCTAAGAACATTATCTCTGCTCGCGAAGGAGTGGAACAAGATGATTATGCCAGTAGACTATTCGACGCCTTGAAGTTAAGAAGGATAGAGATACCCGATTTTGACAACAATCGAGAACGTAGTGCATGTGCGCTCGCGCTCGCTCGCCGACATGAACAGTCGCTTCACTAGTTGCGCAATAAGTGAGAGTGCGCGAGAGTGATCGAATGAAAGCTCGACCGATTGCCGCGCTTACACTCTTTGCCTCGGCGGCACTTTTTTCTTTGTCTCAGATGCCCGTGTCGCCAGAGCGTGTAGTTGAATATCACCGCACTCCCGGTAGTCTTTTCGAACCTCACACGACCGTGCTTTTTGGTGGCGACATGATGTTTGATCGCTATATACGACAGACGATGGATAATTATGGTGGTAATTTTATTTTTTCATGCATTGCCGATGTTCTCAGTAGCGCAGATCTTGTCGTTGCAAACTTAGAGGGTCCGATAACAGAATATACATCTGTGTCTCTTGGTAGTGAGGTAGGGAAGCCAGATAATTTTATTTTTACGTTTCCGACGGAGGTTGCCACGCTTCTGGTTCGATACAATATCCGACTCGTCAGTCTCGGTAACAACCATACGCTGAATCTCGGGTGGGATGGGATGCACTCCACACGCGCCGCACTTCGTGCGGCGCGTGTCGGATATTTTGGCGTATCTCCGCGTGAAGGACAGGAGAGCGGTTCTTTTGACGGCGCGTCGAAAATTGAAAACATAAACGGCGTTCCACTTGCTTTCATTAATTACAACGAGTTTGCGCTGGAGGGTTGGCGCGCAAATGCAGAAGCGGCGCGCGCTCAGATTGTTGAAGCGCGCAAACATGGCTATCTGCCTATCGTCTATACGCACTGGGGCGACGAGTATGCAACAATTTCTGTGCCGCGACAGCGTGTGCTCGCACACGATTTTGTAGATGCGGGCGCGGAGATGGTCATCGGCTCCCATCCGCATGTCATAGAGGAGAGTGAACTATATAACGAAAAACACATCTACTACTCGCTCGGTAATTTCATCTTTGATCAGTATTGGGATGACGATGTGCGCACGGGCCTGCTTCTGCGCGTTACTTTCACCTCGCGCGGCGTCGAGCGAATTGAAGAGATTCGCGTCCAGCTTGAGCGCGACGGCCGCACCTGTTTAGTTGAATAAGCATAAGTTTTCAGCTACCCTGCTTCCATTGCGGAGTAATCTAATGGTAGAAATATGTGTCATAATTAAGCCATGAGAAGTTCTTGGTCCAAAGGGTATACGAAAGAAACCCATCCATCCGTTCGGAAGATTTCGGAGACGATGAAAAACCGGAAAATAGATAATTTTGCAGAATGGCGAAAGAAGGCAATTCGCGATGGACGAATCCGCGTCCACTTCCCGCGACTACCCCAAAATGGCGATTTGGCAGAGCTTATTGGAGTAGTGCTTGGAGACGGACACATAGAGAAGTTCCCGCGGACAGAGCGGTTATT
>Ga0076153_124_pt2 | contig 5476 bp, 3 predicted proteins | sample RifGroC2_FD_68174 | JGI IMG/M metagenome (GOLD analysis project Ga0076153, IMG submission 68174) | Parcubacteria (Kaiserbacteria) bacterium GW2011_GWC2_52_8b
CAAAAGCGCAATAATTTCCGATAGGTGCGATGGCGCAAATACCTGACCAATCGTTGAGGGTGCCGATGGCAAACCCCCGCCGAATATATATTTCGCTGGATTGTCCACCGCGGCTTCCGCAAAGATATATCCGCTGTCATCCATCTGATAACATCCCTGCTTCGAAGCGTCTGGACACCACAGCGCAAAAAAAGTGCGCTCTTGTACAGTAACAATGAGCGTCGTGGAAAAGAATGAGGGACGCGAGAGAGTCGCCGATTTGATTCGCGGAAAATCGATCACAATATCTTTCTCGATCACACTGCGCGGATAGAGAAATATATTGCTGCGCGAAAGATAATGGCGAGGGCCGTCATTGAGGACATGATCCACGTACTGTCTGATTACACCGGGGTCGATCGTTGCCGCACCCTTCACCTCGATCGAATTCACGGAGAATCGTCCCATGTACGATACATAGTGAAGTCCAAAGGCACCCACAGCGAAGATCAGAAAAAGAACAGTGAGCGCAATGAGGCGTAATTTTCTTTTGCGCTCGCGCAGCGGAACGCGTTTATCGACAGGCGGCCGCTGTCGATAGAAGAAGAGCGCTCGTTTACCTCGGAGATCAACGATTTTTTCGGATGACATTTTTTCCCATGTACCTCCGGAGGACCTCCGGAATTGTGATCGAACCATCCGCTTCCTGATAATTTTCTACTATCTGACACAGGATCCGCGGCATCGCAAGCGCGGTGTTGTTGAGCGAGTGGACATAGCGCACGGTTCCGCCCTCGTCGCGGTAGCGGGTATTGAGCCGTCGCGTTTGGAAATCATGGAAATACGATGACGAGTGCGTCTCGCGATATTTTTTCTCGCTCGGCATCCACGCCTCGATATCGTATTTTTTCACCTGCCCCAATCCGAGGTCGCCGCCGCAGTTGATGACCACATGATACGGGAGCTGCAGTTCCTGCAGCAGCTTTTCGGAGTTTTCCGTGAGCACCTCGTGCCATTTGACCGATTCCTCATGCGACGCTTCACAGAGGACGACCTGCTCATATTTCACGAATTCGTGAATGCGAAAAACGCCCCGTGTGTCCTTGCCGTGGCTGCCCGCTTCGCGGCGAAAGCATGGCGAAAAAGAAAAGAATTTTATCGGCAGGTCTTTTTTGTCCAAAATTTCGTTCATGTAATATCCCATCGTAGCCACTTCCGCGGTCCCCGCGAGATAATCGGCATCTTGCGTCTTGTATAAGTCTTCTTCACTCTGGGGCAAATAGCCGGTGCCCATAAATGGCTCGCGGCGCACCATCGAAGGCACTATCATCGGTGTGAAATCGCCTTTGGTGAAATGGTCTTCGACGAATCGTTCGGGCGCCCACACCAATCGCGCGCCGTCAGTGCCGCGCTCGAAATCCGCCATATCATGCGCGAGCATAAGGTCCACGTGGTTCTTCGGCTCGAAATCCCTGCCTGCCGGCAGGCAGGGAATTTCGGTTGCCTTGCCGTCAAAACCGGAATCAGATGACCATCGTCGTACTTCCTGATTATTCGCATCCCCTTCCCCTTCCGGCACTGAAATATCGGGGACGTTGGGCACTTGCACCATCAGGCCGCGCCATTCTTTGAGAATCTCGGCGAGTGATTCTTCTTCGAGTTTGAGGGTCTCTTTGAGTGTTTGCATCCGCGCGATGATCTCTTTGCGTTCTACGTCTTTCGCGAAGGCCATGGCGTTTGATGCTACATTTTGCTCCGCGCGTTTCTGATCGATCTGCGCCTGCAGCGCACGGCGCTTATCGTCTACCTCGATGAGACGGTTGAGGTCCACAGTGATATGCTTCTTGCGCGCGCCCGCTTCTACGATATCCTTGTTCTCGCGGATAAATTTGATGTCCAACATTAGTATGAATGATACCACTACGGCTGACACGCTCAAATTATTGACTCCCCGCGAATACCCACCACTGCTCCGTGAGATTCCCGGTGCGCCAAAACAGCTCTACTTGCGCGGCGAGTTGCCACCGCATGACCACCTGTGGCTTGCGGTCGTAGGCTCACGCGCCGTGTCTTCGTACGGCCGACAAGTGGTCGAACACTTGATCGAGGGACTCCGCGGCTACCCTATAGTGATTGTCTCCGGCCTAGCCTACGGAGTGGACGGCGAAGCACACAAAGCCGCCCTGAAAGCGGGACTTACGACCGTCGCCGTCCCTGGCTCGGGGCTTGATTGGAACATTCTATATCCGCGGGCGCATGTAGGGCTCGCGAAAGAGATTTTGAAAGCAGGCGGCGCGCTTCTCTCCGAAGAGGAGCCGTGTATGAAAGCGACGGATTACACATTTCCCAAACGCAATCGCATCATGGCGGGTCTTTGCAGAGCAACGCTCATTGTTGAAGCGAGAGAAAAATCTGGCTCGCTCATCACCGCGCGCCTCGCAGCGGATTACAACCGCGAAGTCTTGGTGGTGCCAGGCTCCATTTTCAGTGCCGAGAGCAGAGGCACGCATCAATTCCTGCGCCTCGGCGCAACGGCAATTACCTCGCCCGAGGATATCTTGCAAGTGCTTGGTATTACGAAACGGGATACGACAGATGTACTCCGCACCGATCTCTCGGATGACGAGAAGCGCGTGCTCATAGCGATCGCCGTCCCACTCTCGCGCGATGAATTAATCAGTGAACTTGATATGGAAATTCAAGATGCCAACATCCTCCTTTCAACGATGGAGATAAAAGGCCTTATCGTCGAAGAATTGGGAGTTGTACGGGCACGATAATTTCATCAATAATTAATCGCCACGCTTGACACGTGGTAGGGTTATAGGATATGAATCGTGCCTGTATACGAAACTCGTAATAGTAGAACCCGTTCGACAAGCTCAGGGCAAGTCACCAAAAATTCACAAAATAAAATTATGAAATTAGTTATCGTAGAATCTCCAGCAAAGGCCAAGACCATCGAGAAATATCTCGGGAAGGGATACACGGTCCGCGCTTCGGTGGGACATATACGCGACCTGCCGAAGAGCAACAAAGACGCCGTCGATGTCGAGGGTGGTTTTGTGCCGCGCTATCAGATAGTGAAAGAAAAACAGCACATCATCGACGAGCTGCAATCTGTCGCTGAAAAATCTGACGAAGTCATTCTGGCGACCGACCCCGACCGCGAAGGCGAAGCGATCGCGTGGCACCTTGCGGAAACGATCGGCCTCAAGAAACCGAAGCGCATCGTATTTAATGAGATTACCGAGCACGCGGTACAAGCGGCACTCGCGAATCCGCGCACCATCGATCAGGACCTGCGCAAGGCGCAGGAGGCGCGCCGCGTGCTCGACAGGCTCTTCGGCTACGACCTCTCGGGACTCGTGTGGAAAAAAGTGAGATACGGGCTCTCCGCCGGCCGCGTCCAATCACCCGCACTCCGTATACTAATGGAACGCGAACGAGAAATTCGCGCCTTTGTACCGGAAAAATTCTGGGTTGTCACCGCTGATCTAAAAACTTCTAAAAAACAGAAGTTTACCGCAACATGTGTCGAGGAGCCAAAATCGCAAAAAGAGGCAGACGTCATAGTAAAAGCGGCCGAAAGAGATTCGTGGAGCGTCGTGGCTGTGGAAGAGAGCGAGCAGACGCGCACACCCAAAGCGCCATTCACCACCTCGACACTGCAACAGGCGGCTTCGACACGGCTCGGGTTTTCTCCGTCCCGCACCATGCAGGTGGCACAAAAGCTGTATGAATCCGGTTATATCACCTACATGCGTACCGACAGCACCAATCTTGCGCAAGAAGCGCAGGATATGCTGGTCGCCACCGTACGCGATGAATTCGGCGAGCAGTATGTGATGCCGCGCGTCTATAAAACAAAGAGTAAAACTGCACAGGAGGCGCATGAAGCGGTGCGTCCGACCGATGCAAGAAAGCGAAGCCTCGGCCACAACGAAGAGCAGAAAAAATTATATGCGCTTATTCGCGCACGCGCTCTCGCGAGCCAGATGACCGATGCGAAAACGTTGCGTACAAAAATTATTTCAACCGTCGAGACTGAAGAAATTCCCAATTTTACCGTGACCGGTTCTCGCGTGATATTCGACGGATGGCTCAAAGCCGATCTGGACGCGCGCGGCGAAGATGTGGAATTGCCGAAGGTAGTCGCGGGAGACGCGCTCACACTCGTTGCCGCCCGCTCTGAAGGCAAGGAAACGCAGCCACCCGCGCGCTACAGCGAAGCGGGGCTGGTGAAGGAACTTGAAAAGCGCGGTATCGGCCGCCCGTCGACCTATGCGACCATCATCCGCACGCTCGAGACTCGTGGTTATGTGGAGAAGCAGGGCCGCACGCTTCTCCCCACCGCGACAGGCGACGTGGTATCTACATTCATCGAGAACAATTTTGGTGATTACATCAGCGACACCTTCACCGCGGAAATGGAAAACGAGCTGGATGAGATCGCCGACGGCAAGCGCGAATATGCGATGACTCTCAAGAAGTTTTATGGGCCGTTTACAAAGGCAGTGAACAGCAAGGCGAAGATTGCTAAGATAACAGGAATGGGTGATGCACCTTCTGAATTCCCCTGTCCTATCTGCGGTGGGCCGATGGAGTACAAACTCTCAAAAACCGGCCGCTTTATGAGCTGCAAAAAATTCCCCAATTGTCTCGGCGCGCGCAAAGAGGACGGCAGCGAAATAGCGCCGCCCAAGGAAATCGGCGAGATGTGTCCCGACTGCAAGGATGGTAAACTCATCGAACGTGAAGGACGCTACGGCCGCTTCATCGCCTGCTCCAATTATCCTAAATGTAAATATGTGAGAAAAGATCCTATCGAGGAAGCAAAAGGAAAGACCGGCGCGCAGTGTCCCGTCTGCACAGTTAATCCGCCTAACGGCAAACGAGGCGAGATGGTAGAGCGCCGCGGCCGCTTTGGCGTCTTCTTCGCCTGCTCGAATTACCCAGCATGTAAAAACACAATCAAGGCGCGTCCGACCGGCCGCCTCTGCGAGATGTGCGGCTCCTTGATGATGCAAGGGACTAAGACAATCCCAGAACGTTGTAGTAACAAGCAGTGTCCAATGCACAACCCTCATAAAATTGGAGGTAAAAAGTAGTCCCGCAGTCCTTCCGAAGCTTTAGCGGAGGAGGAGAAGGCACAAAGACGATCCCGGAGCGCTGCTCACTGAAGACATGCCAGAATCACAATCCACATAAGCTTGCGGGTGCAAAAAAATAACTCGCCGCAGACCGGATAACGGCCGATCATTGGTGCGACCATGTCCTTATCTCCTTCATTGCCCAACTTCGCTGCGCGAAGTATCATCAATTATATGAGCAGCGTCAACCCGCGTCCGCTTGCAGAAATATTGGCCGCTATGCCGAGCAAAACCGATGCGGACGTTGCATTTGTGATGAAAGCATACGAATTTTCGCAAAAGGCGCACGAAGGTCAAAAACGTTTTTCGGGCAATCCGTACTTTACACATCCTGCGGAAGTTGG
>Ga0076153_170_pt1 | contig 5474 bp, 2 predicted proteins | sample RifGroC2_FD_68174 | JGI IMG/M metagenome (GOLD analysis project Ga0076153, IMG submission 68174) | Parcubacteria (Kaiserbacteria) bacterium GW2011_GWC2_52_8b
GAATCAACCATTCTCTGTGGCGACATCTCTCATTCCTTTTGTTGAGAACGATGACGCGAACCGCGCCTTGATGGGCTCAAACATGCAGAAGCAAGCAGTACCTCTTATTACTCCGGAGGCACCCCTTGTTGCAACCGGCGTTGAATCAGTGGCTGCTCGGGATTCCGGTCGCCTCGTTTTAGCGGAAGAAGCGGGTGAGATTATTTATGCTGACGCGCAGAAGATAGTGGTCAAAAATCAGAGCGGAAAGACAAAAGAATATATACTCGTGAATTTCTCTCGCACGAATGGATTTACAACATTTCATCAGCGTCCGGCTGTATCTCCAGGCGAGCACGTGAAAAAAGGATCAGTCCTTGCTGACGCTTCCACGTCGGTCGGTGGACAGCTTGCGATAGGACAGAATGTTCGTGTCGCGTTCTTGCCGTGGTTTGGCGCAAACTTCGAAGATGCCATAGTAATCTCTGAACGTCTTGCAAAAGATGCACGATTCACCTCCATCCACATGGAGGAGTTTGTTTGTGTGGTGCGTGACACGAAACTGGGGCCCGAAGTGACAACGCACGACATTCCGAACGTCAGTGAGTTTAAACTTCGCAATCTAGATGAAGACGGAGTAGTCCGTATTGGTGCAGAAGTGCGCTCCGGAGACATTCTCGTAGGGAAAGTGACGCCGAAAGGAGAAACACAGTTGACCCCGGAAGAGCGTCTTCTTCACGCGATTTTTGGAGAGAAAGCGAAAGACGTGAAAGACACATCACTCCGGATGGAAGGTGGAAAGCGCGGTCGCGTTGTCGGCGTCAAAATCTTTTCTCGTGAGAACGGCGATCAACTTGAAAGCGGTGTTATCTCTCGTGTGCATGTAGAGGTCGCGCAATTGCGCACGATCTCTGTCGGTGACAAGCTCGCCGGCCGACACGGTAACAAAGGCGTTATCTCTCGTGTTCTTCCTGAAGAGGACATGCCCTTTGATGACAACGGGAACCCCGTGGATATTATCTTGACCCCGTTAGGCGTGCCGTCGCGCATGAACCTAGGGCAGATACTTGAACTACATTTGGGACTTGCGGCAGAGACGCTAGGGTATCAGGCAATTGTCCCTTCATTTTCCAGTGCCACAGAAGAAGAGATACGTGAAGAACTTAAAAAAGCAGGTGTTGCAGAATCGGGGAAACGCATCCTTTTCGACGGTAGGACAGGAGAGGCATTCGCTCAACCAGTTTCTGTCGGCATGATGTACATGCTCAAACTACATCACATGGTGGAGGACAAAATACACATGCGTTCCATCGGACCATATTCTTTGACGACTCAACAGCCTTTGGGCGGTAAGGCACAGAACGGCGGCCAGCGCGTAGGAGAAATGGAAGTGTGGGCATTCTTAGGCTACGGCGCGGCACACAGCTTGCGTGAAATACTCACTATCAAATCAGACGACATTCTAGACGTATTGAAGAGTCATACACGCCGGCGACTTTCAACGTGCTTGTTCGTCACTTACGTGGATTGGGAATCGACATCGAATTTATTGGGGGCGACTCAAGACGAGAGGCCAGAAACTAAGGAAAGCCAATTATGAAGAAGAAAGACACCATCCCACAAGATTTCGAAGCAGTCGCTATGCGACTCGCAAGTCCCGAGCGTGTTTTAGAGTGGAGCTGGGGTGAGATAACAAAACCAGAGACCATAAATTATCGCACGCAGAGACCGGAGAAAAACGGTCTTTTCGACGAGCGAGTTTTTGGTCCTGAAAAAGACTATGAATGTTACTGCGGTAAGTACCGCGGCATCCGTTTTCGAGGCATCATCTGTGAAAAATGTGGAGTTGAGATCACGCGCGCGGTCGTTCGTCGCGAGCGAATGGGACACATCGACCTCGCGACTCCCGTCTCACACATATGGTTCTTGCGCGGCATACCTTCACGCATTGCCTTACTGCTCGGTCTTTCCGCCGCAGAAGTTGAGAAGGTCGTTTACTTTGCAGGGCACATCGTGACATCAGTACAAGAAGAGGAGCGCGCACGGCTTTTGAAGGAGCTTGAACAAGAACTCCAGCAAAAAACCAAATTGGCAGCAAGTGCGGAAGTAAAAACTGAACTTAAAGAGAAGGCGCAGAAAGCGAAACGCGAAATAGATTCTATTCAGGAAGGAGTAGTTCTAGACGAAGCAGCGTACCATCTTTATGCTGTTAAATACGGTGCGATGTTCCGTGCGGCTATAGGTGCAGAAGCTCTATATAATATTTTGAAGCGCATCGATGTCGACGCATTCATCAAGCGTTTGAAAGAAGAGTATGAAAAAGCGGGTGTTGCAGCTCGCGACAAGATCCGGAAACGTTTGGCGCTTGCGGAATCACTCCAGCGCGCAGGTGTGCGACCCGAGTGGATGTTTCTTACACGACTTCCGGTCGTACCGCCCGCGCTTCGTCCTATGGTGGCGCTTGAAGGTGGACGTCATGCATCCTCGGATTTGAATGACCTCTATCGTCGCGTTATCAACCGCAACAACCGACTTAAGCGTCTTCAAGCGATTCATGCTCCGGAGGTTATTTTGCGGAACGAAAAACGTATTTTGCAGGAAGCGGTAGACGCACTCCTCGATAATTCCATGCGGCGCGGGAGCGGTGTGTTGGGAATTTTGGGCGGAAGACGTCGGGCACTAAAGTCACTTGCCGATTATCTCAAGGGCAAGCATGGCTATCTGCGACAAAACCTTCTTGGTAAACGTGTGGATTATTCCGGCCGATCAGTCATCGTTGTTGGACCAGATCTTGCGCTCGACGAGTGCGGTCTCCCGAAACACATGGTCTTGGAACTTTTCCGACCATTTGTTATTCAGGGACTCTTGTCACGCGAACTCGCATATAACATCCGTGGAGCCGGACGCCTAATAGAGGACGAAGCGCCAGAAGTGTGGCCTATCCTTGAAGATGCGATACAGAACAAGTATGTGCTTTTGAACCGTGCACCGACGCTTCATCGCCAGTCCATTCAGGCGTTTCGCCCGGTACTTATTGAAGGCAATGCCATTCAAGTGCACCCACTTGTTTGCCCTGCCTACAATGCCGACTTCGACGGCGACGCGATGGCTGTACATGTGCCACTCTCGGAAGCGGCTCAGCTTGAGGCGGGACGCATCATGTCGGCGAACAAGAATATCTTGAAGCCTGGAAGCGGTGACGTAGTTGTCGCCTCGAAACTCCTCGACATCGTTCTTGGCTGTTACTGGATGACGAGGGCAATGGAGGGCGTCAAAGGCGAGGGGGATGCGTTTCCTTCCACGAACGCAGCTATAACCGCGCACGATTTCGACGCACTTGATTTGCGCGCGAAAGTAAAGATACTTCCGGGCGATAGCAAGAAGTACAGTGCGTTCGAAGGTAAGGTCTTCGAGACAACCGTCGGTCGGCTTCTTTTCAACTCTGTTTTGCCGTCTGACTTTCCATTCGTCAATGAAGAGGTAACGAACAAGCGCATGGGTGATTTGGTTCATGAGCTCGTATCGCACTATAAGCTAGACGGTATTCCGAAAATACTCGACAAGATAAAGGCGTTCGGATTTCGTTATGCGACACACGCCGGCATAACATGGTCACTTTCCGACGTCGTGACGCCGAAGATCAAGGAAGAACTTGTACACGCAGGGCGGGTAGCTGCTGCGTAAGAGGAAGAAAACTTTGCAAACGGACTCTTAACAGAGGCCGAACGTCGGCGCATGACTATTGAAATATGGAGCAAACTCTCTAACGAATTGCGGAAGCATGTAGTAGGGTCTCTCGACACGCATGGTCCAGTGCATGACATGATTTCTTCCGGTGCGCGTGGTAGCGTCGTACAACTTCACCAGATGGCAGGCATGAAAGGCCTCATCACGAACCCACGTGGAGAAATAATCGAGTTTCCTATCACCTCGTCTCTTAAAGAAGGATTGACGCCGGTAGAATATTTCATCTCGACTCACGGTGCGCGAAAAGGTTTGGCAGATACTGCTCTGAACACCGCGCGCGCAGGGTATCTTACACGTCGTCTTTTTGACGTAGCGCACGATGTCGTTGTTTTAGAGGGTGATTGCGGTACTAAGGAGGGGGTTCTTATACTACGACCTGGTAAAGAGAACATCGGTGGCAGTTTCTCAGAACGTATTGTTGGACGAGTTCTAGCCGAAGGAGTGAATTTGTCATCCGGGGCTCTAAAGCGTGGGACACTCATTATGCACGATGCCGCGAATGTGGTAGAAAGTTCCGACGTGAAGGAGGTTATTGTGCGCTCTCCCATGACGTGCAGGGTTGCGCGTGGAGTGTGTCAGCAGTGTTATGGCGTAGATATGACAACATGGGAGATGGTTGACGTAGGAGAGGCCGTAGGTGTCATTGCGGCGCAGGCTATCGGTGAGCCAGGCACTCAGCTCACTATGCGTACCTTCCACTCGGGAGGTGTCGCGACTGTCGGCGGTGACATCACAATGGGTCTTCCTCGAGTCGAAGAGGTGTTTGAAAGTCGCACTCCAAAAGCGCCAGCGACCTTGTCACGTGTTTCAGGAACCATTTCTGAAGTAGTTAGAGAAGGCACGGAAACTATAATCCGAGTCTTGCCCGACGTCATTTCAGAAGGTAAGACTGCAAAGGCTGTAAAAAAAGAAACCGAATATAGTGTGAGTCCTCTGCGTGCCATTCTCGTGAAGGAAGGTGCTCATGTAGAAAAAGGTGATTTTTTGACAGACGGCTCGGCGAACCTGGAAGAGCTTTTCTTGTTCTCTGGAAAAGAACGTGCTCAGGAGTATATCATCAACGAGATAACGCGTATCTACGAGCTTCAAGGTGTTACCACAGCGCGAAAGCACTTGGAAATAATTGTTAAGCAGATGTTCAGTCGTGTTTCCGTTACACATTCGGGTGATACGGGCGTTTCCGCCGGTGAGATAATCTCTGACTTTGAATACGATCGAATCAACGCGACACAGAAAGAAGCATCGGGTGAGAGCGCAAAAGCAAAACAGCTACTTCTTGGTATCACGGAAGTATCCCTAACGCGCGCTTCATTCCTATCCTCTATCTCCTTCCAGAACACACCGAGAAAGCTCGCAGAAGCAGCGGTTTCCGGAGCAGTGGATCGCCTTGTCGGCCTCAAAGAGAATGTCATCGTTGGCCGCTTGATACCAGCCGGTACAGGATTCCCCGGAAGCAAGAAGCATGAAATGATAAAAGAGATGGAGCGAGAATTTGCGGACACGGCATCCATGGAAGAGGGGAAAAGGGAATAACCCTCGTTTGCACATCCGCCACACATCGCCTCCAAAGGCGACGTTTTTTACGAGCGACGTAGAGCGAGAGTCCCGAAAGCTTGCTTTCGTATTTTCGAGCCGAGGAGTTCGAAACCAATAAGCACTCGCGTTTACCTGCCTGCCGAATCCTCTTCCTGTGCGGTGCACGCAGACAGGTCGGCGCAGGCAGGCGCGCAGAGGACATTCCCGACCCG
>Ga0076153_163_pt1 | contig 5440 bp, 5 predicted proteins | sample RifGroC2_FD_68174 | JGI IMG/M metagenome (GOLD analysis project Ga0076153, IMG submission 68174) | Parcubacteria (Kaiserbacteria) bacterium GW2011_GWC2_52_8b
CACCGACGAAATGATCATGGAGTACATCGAGAATCAGGATGAGGACGGTGCAAAACGAGGCGACAACTTCACCACGCTCGATACCTGACCAAGAGCGCTCTAGCGCGACAACCTCAAACGCGGACGAACCCCTCGCCTTGCAGGCGAGGGTTGTTCAGTAACTGCGAAGCTGTTTTGCCCTCTCGTGAAATCTGATCCTCTCCAGTGCCTTTGCTTCGATCTGGCGGATGCGCTCGCGGGTGACGCCGAATTCGCGCCCCACCTCTTCGAGGGTGTAGCAAATACCCTCACCGGAGAGGCCATTGCGCATCTCCAAGATTTTTCGCTCTTTTGGAGAAAGTTCATCGAGGATTTCCATCATTTGCTCATTGAGTATGCGACGTGAAGCATCCTGATCGGGTGCCGCGATCGTATCGTCGGCAATGAAGCTGCCGAGCGTCGAGCGCTCGTCGTCGTCTTCGCAATGAGCAAATGATGGAAATCCTCGATGAACTTTCTCCAAAAGAGCGAAAAATCTTGTATCTCTTCCGGCAGCGGATCGCGGCCGAGGTGCTGGGAAAGTTCGCGCACTTTTTGCTTGTATTTGGCGATGGTTTCCACCATGTGCACGGGGATGCGAATAGTGCGCGACTGGTCGGCCAAGGCGCGGGTAATGGCCTGTCGTATCCACCATGTGGCATAGGTCGAGAATTTGTAGCCTTTTGTATAGTCGAATTTATCGACAGCCTTAAAGAGCCCGAGGTTACCTTCCTGAATGAGGTCGAGAAGGGTGAGATCGGGAGAACGATTGACATATTTTTTGGCGATAGAAACGACAAGGCGGAGGTTGGAGCGAGCGAGAATTCCGCGCGCCTCATCATCGCCCAGCAAGATGCGCTTCGCGAGGATCTTCTCCTGCTCGCCGTTCAAGAGCGGATATTGGCCGATCTCGCGCAAATACATCTGCACGGAATCATAGGTGGAATCCGAACGACGGTGCTGGAGTTTCTTGCTCGCGAGCACGGTGTCCGCCGAAGAATCTTCGAGCATGCCGCCACCCTCCAAGACATCGATACCGGCGGCGCTAAATCGCTCGTACATTTCCTCGAGTAATAGCACGTTGTCTTCGATGGTCGGAAATTCACGCAGGATTTCGTCGTAGGTCACGTACCCACGCTCGCGGCCAAGCCGTATCAGCGCGAGCACCTTATCTTCATCCTTCCCCTTCGTAAGTGGTTTAAATTTGCCAGACTTTCCCGATCTACCGGTCATTTGTTTCGGTGGGGTTTTCACGCGCGGCGTTGGTACCCGCTTTGACGCGATGCGAGAGGGCTTCGATCGGGAAATCTTCCTCTTGGCCTTGTGTTTTTTGTGAGTTTTTTTAGCCATATATGCAAAAAGTTGCCCAAAACAGCATTCCCCTCAGTTCAAGGGGGAGATAGGCATTATGAATGACTCCTCGCTCCATCATTTCCACATCCCTAGAGCGATGGCATACTCTACACTTTTTTCTATAAGAGCGCAATCTGACTTGTCAACATCTTATGCACACCCATGAGACGAGCGATTTCCTTCGCATTGTCCTCATGTTCGGCCTGCTGTATCGCATGGGATATTTCCAAGAGCTCGTGCGATAACCGCTCCTTCAAAAGCACCTTGAGAAGGGTATTTGTTTCGCGCGCAAGATTGGGGCTTTTACCATACAGCTCCTCGGCGGAGAAACGCAGAGGCTCGCGATGACTCTCCGGCATCTCACCAACTACTTTGAACGCCGAAGGTCCGATAGCCTCCTTGAAATCCGCTTCAAACTTCTTTACATCTATCTCCGGCTTCGCGAGTGTCTTTTGCCAAAGATATAGTGCGTACGCTTGTATCGTCCGATTTGAAACCTTCTCCTTCGCCACAACTTCGGAAGAAGTGTCGCCGACAATTCTTGTCGTTGACGTGGCAGATGGGACTCGCGGCAATTTCACAAATGCTTCGGCAACCGCATTTTCTGATACGCCGAGCCGCTTTGCGATCTCCTTGATGTATTGTTCGCGTGCAATCGGGCTTTGCACGTCGGTCAAGAACGGCAACACAGCAAACTCGACCGAACGGCGAAAATTGTCGGGACTCTTGGAATGCTCATTGAGCACGTCGAGCAAAAACGTAATGATGTCTTTCGCCTTTCGTATCGCACTACTCCATGCATCTTTTCCTTCCTTCAAGATTAGCTCCGCCGGATCCGACCCACTCGGTAATTGAGCCACTTTTACATTCAAGCCTCCCTGCAGTGCCGCGCGCGCAGCGCGGCCCGCAGCTTTGATGCCCGCTTCATCGGCATCGAGCGCCAAGACGAGATTGTCGGTCATGCGATGTATGAGTGCGGCATGCTCCGGAGTGAACGCTGTCCCTGAGACTGCGACAGTATTTCCCCATCCAGCCTGATGCGAAGCGAGGAAATCCATCTGCCCTTCCACCAAGACAGCACAATTGTGTTTGCGAGTAGCGAGCTTTGCACGGTCGAACCCATAGAGAATTCGAGATTTGTGAAAAAGCGGCGTCTCGGGACTATTCAAATATTTTGGCGCCTCGGGTGACGCGTTTTCACCAAATATGCGCCCTGAAAATGCGATCACGCGTCCGGCCGAATCATTGATGGGAAACATGATACGGTTGCGGAATTTATCTATCAATCCCCTATCTCCTTTCTTCGCGAGACCAGCGTCCACAATCTCTTTGTCGGTAAATTTCTTACTCTTGAAATAGTCGCTCGCTTCGCTCCAACTATCTCCCGCCGCCCAGCCAAGGCGGAATTCTTTTACAGTCGCATCGCTCATACCGCGTTCCTTGAGATATTTCTTTGCTGCATCACTCAATCGTGACATATAAAAAATAGTCGCCACTTCCATGAGCTCGAAGAGTCGGTCGCGCTCATCTTTTTTTTCTTTGCCACCACGCTCGTACACGAGCTCCACGCCCGCTTTCTCTGCGAGCACTTTCAAAGCGCCTTTAAAATCCAGCCCTTCAATCTGCTCGACAAATGAAAAAATGTCGCCGCCGACGTTGCAGCCGAAACAGTGGTACGTGCCGCGCTCCGGCGAGACAAAGAACGACGGCGTACGCTCCGCATGAAAGGGGCACCGCGCCCGCAGGCTGCTACCGGATCGTTCGAGCTTCACGTACTGGCTGACGACGTCGACGATGGACAGCTTATCTTTAACTTGTTGAACAGTGTCGCTCATACCGTCATTATGCCTCTTCAGCCAACCAAAAGCGAAAGTTGCAATAAACAACATAATGGTGTTAAATGGCCACGGTCAACAAGGAGGACAACCGTGGTCTGTAGAAGCAACGATGCTATCGCACGCACTCTTATGCGGCGCGCGAACGGCAAGCACCTCGCCAAGGAGGCTCTTGCCAAGGCTGAATACAAAATCGCATGGGAACACGTGGTAGCGTATGGTCTCGACGAGTTCGATATCATGGAACTCGGCCTACCAGAGAAATATCGGCCCAAGCACCTTCGTGGCCGCGATTTTCCGAAAGCGGAGGGTTGTGTTTGATCCAACATCCAGTCTAAAGAGCCGTCCCATGGGGCGGCTCTTTTTTCGCGAATTCACCTTTGAAGCCGAACACCTGTACGATTAAAACGTATGGGATACACACATATAGATGAGAGTGAGCGGCGGCGAATCGAGCGGGCGCGAGAAGGAGGAAAAGGAGTGCGGGAAATCGCCCGGATGATTGGGCGAAGTCCGAGCTCGGTCTCGGAAGAATTGGGACGAAACAGTGTCAGGAAAAAGTACTCGCGACAACGAGCGGATTTGAATGCCCTGTTGCGACGAAAACAATCCAAGCTCCAATGTTTGAAAGTGGCGATGGATCCAGAACTGAAGAAGTACGTGACAGAGAATATCGAAAACGATCAATCGCCGGAAGGAATTTCGGGACGATTAAAAAAGGTCGAGACATATATGCAATACGCGAGTACGAAAGCCATCTACAAATTCGTTCATTCTGTGCACGGAAGAAAGATCGAGAAACATCTGTACTCAAAAGCGGTGAAGCGACGCGGCGGCCCGAAACGAGGTGCGAGAAAAACATCTATCGATGGACGCACCATGATTGACAAGCGACCCCAAAGTGTCGAGAAACGCAAGGAATTCGGCCATTTTGAGGGTGACTTCATTGAGTCGGGCAGAGATGGAAAAGGGTCGCTCCTCGTGCTCGTTGAGCGGAAAACTCGGTATCCATTCCTCGTGTATACTGAAAACAAAACAACCACGTACATCAATACGCTCGTCGCAAAAACATTCCACGGAGTTCCAATCAAATCACTTACGCTCGACAACGACATTTCATTCCAGAAACATGAAGAGCTCTCGGAGCTTGTCGATGCAGTTGTGTTCTTCTGTCACGCGTATCATTCGTGGGAAAAAGGAACGGTCGAAAATCGCAATCGCGCGGTGCGTCGGTACGCGCCGAAGAAGACCGATCTCTCATCACTATCGAGCGAACGATTCAAGGAAATTGAAATAATTCTCCGCACCCGTTATATGAAAGTTCTCAACTTCAAGACGCCGGAAGAGGTGTGGAATACTGAAATAGAGAAAGAGGAAAAACGCGCGGAGAAGAGACGGGAACGTGCTACAGTAATTGCATTATCAGCATCCATTATTCAAAAAATTGGGTGTTCGGCTTGAGGGGTTTTTGTAGGTTTCTTTATCTATTCACATCACACCAAGAAACCCCACAAATAGTTTGATATATACAGGGAGGCGAGGCCTCCCAATTCCTGCTATGATACATGGATGAGTTATCGCCGGACGCCGTTCGCTCCTGATGAACACTATCATTGCTACACGCGGGGCATTGATGGTCGCACCACTTTCAAAGATAATGAAGACTACGAGCGGTTCCAGGCTTCACTCTATGTATGCAACGATACTAAGCCGTTCGACAGATCGGACTTTTTTAGAATCAGTCATCGCGAGATTTTCGAAAAGCCCCGCAAACGCGAGCTTGTCGCAATTGGCTGCTACAGTCTCATGCCAAATCATTTTCATATCGGATTTCAAGAGCTCGAAGAGGGTGGTTCATCGAAGTTTCTACAGAAACTGGGCACGAGTTATGTGATGTATTTCAATGCGAAGTATGATCGCGTCGGAAGCTTATTTGTAGGACCTTGTCGATCACGCCACATTGACAGTGATCGCTATTTTAAACGCGTGGCACAGTACATCCATCTCAATGTTGCCGAAATTCTTGAGCCCACATGGAAAAAAGGTCGGGTAAAAGATATGCGCGGCCTGGAACGACGAATAGGTAAATACACATTTTCAAGCTTGCGCGATTACGTAGGCGATTTCCGACCCGAGCGTGCGATACTTAATGCTGAAATTATGCACCTGGTTGCAGGTGGTATGCCGCAACTGAGCGCTGTACTTGGGGAAGCTCAGGAGTACTACCGAAAGAT
>Ga0076153_180_pt1 | contig 5321 bp, 4 predicted proteins | sample RifGroC2_FD_68174 | JGI IMG/M metagenome (GOLD analysis project Ga0076153, IMG submission 68174) | Parcubacteria (Kaiserbacteria) bacterium GW2011_GWC2_52_8b
ATTTGGTGCTTTCTTCCGGTTTCAGGGGTCATCTCCAAGAGGGTATATGCGGGGAATCTTTCTACGACACGGTATTTGGTTTTCGCCTCTCTCGCCCTATCTTCCCCTGTTTCTCCCGGAGCGAATGCCTTTTGCTTTCTCCTGTCATTCGGAGATCTTGCAAGCCTGGCTTCAATGATCCCTTCATCTTCGTTGAGTACGCCCTGCACCAGGCAAAGATATTGTTTGCGCACTTTTCGCTCTTTGAACTGTTGCTGAAAGAAAGCGAATGCCTCTTTGGTCTTAGCTACTAAGAGCAACCCCGACGTATCTTTATCCAATCTGTGGATGATGCCGAAGCGCATCTGCTCTCCTAATTGTTCAAGTTCTGGGTACTGGCCAAGAAGCAGATCGGCTATCGTTTCTTGCTCTCTGGTCCCCATACCCTCTCTGGACACCGCCAGTCCCGGCGGTTTATCCACAACGAGGAGCATATCATCTTCGTATACAATATTCAACAGCATGGGTTTACCCTGAATTTATTGAAGGGTGGGCTCGTCCAGATTTGAACTGGAGACCTCGTCGATGTCACCGACGCGCTCTAACCAGCTGAGCTACGAGCCCATGGTGCGCGTGGATGGATTCGAACCATCGACCCCGGCTTTATAAGAGCCGTGCTCTAACCGCTGAGCTACACGCGCGTGTTATGTTTGCCGCTCGATTTCCCCACGATCTTGTCAAACTCCTCGCGCTCTATCGTTTCCTTTTCTATCAGAATACGGGCAAGTTTTGCAAGCATCGTTCTGCGCTGCCGGAGAATGCGTTCTGCGGTTTTGTTGGCCTGGCCGATAAGCAAGGACACTTCCCGGTCAATCTCGGCAGCCACCGCATCTGAATAGGGCTGCGATCCCCCTTCTTGCATAAAGGGTCCCAAGGTTACGGTTTCTCCAAACGTGACAGGCCCCAGCTTTTTTGACATGCCGTATTCTTTTACCAGTGCCCGCGCTATCTCAGAAGCCGTTTGAAGATCGTTTGCCGCTCCCGTGGTGACATCTTTGAACACAAGTTTTTCTGCCGCGTATCCTCCCAGAGCTACCGCGATCTCTTCAAGAAATTCGGTGCGCGATTTGAGCCCCGGCTCTTCCGCGAGCGATGATTGAAACTTTTCGCACGGGATCCGTGTGTTTGAGAGAGACCGAAACCAAGGCGTGTCCCGCTTCGTGGTACGCGGTGATTTCTTTCTCCTTCTTGGAGAGGATATGGCTTTTGCGCTCTGGCCCCAGAAGCACTTTTTCAATTGATTCCAAAAGATCGGTCTGAGATACCTGCATTTCGTTCCGCCTGGCGGCAAAGATGGCGGCTTCGTTAATGAGATTGGCAAGATCGGCTCCCGAGAATCCCGGGGTGCGTTCTGCCACTTCCCGAAGGCGCGCCTGGGGTGCGAGAGGTTTTCCTTTCGCGTGAATTTTGAGGATTTCCTCCCGGTCGTTTACATCGGGCAAATCGAGAATGATGCGCCGGTCAAATCTCCCGGGGCGCAAGAGCGCAGGATCCAAAACATCCGGGCGATTTGTCGCTCCCATCACAATCGCGGTCGAGTCGCGGTCAAAACCGTCCATTTCCACCAGAATTTGATTGAGCGTCTGTTCTCGTTCGTCGTGCCCCCCTCCCCATCCGAGTCCGCGCACGCGCCCGATGGCATCCAGTTCGTCAATGAAGATGATCGCCTTGCCTGCTTTTTTTGCGGTGGCGAACAAATCACGCACCCTCGAGCTTCCAACTCCTACGAACATCTCAATGAACTCGGATCCTGAAGCGGAAAAGAACGGAACCATAGCCTCGCTGGCGACCGCCCGGGCAAGAAGCGTTTTTCCGGTTCCAGGGGGGCCCACCAAGAGTACTCCTCTTGGAATTTTTGCTCCTATCTTGAGATACTTCTCCGGGTTTTTCAGAAAATCAACGATCTCGTTGAGTTCTTCCTTTGCCTCCTTGAGTCCTGCCACGTCTTTGAACGTGACCCGCTCTTTTGGCTGATTTCCTTCTGCTCCAAAGAGGCGCGCCTTGCTTTTCGTGAAGTCGAACGCCTGGCCGACGCCGGCTCTCGCTTGTCTGAACATGGTGAAAAAGAAGAACGCGAAAAGCAGCAGGGGAAGCACGGTGACGGCAACGGGGAGAATCCAGGAGAGCACACCCGACTCATCACTCTGTTCCACCGTAATTCAACAGGGTTTCCGAAAGCCCCGACTCGGCTTCTTTTTGAGACACGGCAGAACCCCCATCTTTATAGGAGATTTCCAGCTTGTTGCCCGATACCATCACTTTCTCCACCAGTTCTTCGTTGATGTCCTGGGCAAGCTGGGTAAGGGAAATAACCTTCGGGGTTTCAAAGGGCTTCCCAAACAAGGCAAAAGCTCCTGTGATGAGGAGAAGGATTGCTATTGCCGTAAGAAGGTTTTTTGAAAATGCCTTCATAATAGGAATTCATTATAACAGAAATGCTCGAAATTTCAATACGCATTTGCTACACTATGTTTATGGAGCCCGATGTTCAAGAGCGAGAGCGTGCTTTTTTTGAGGCCGAGAGGAAACGAGTCCCTCACTTATTTGAACGCGCGTCCATGATTGATTCCCCGGAATTTTTGAAATCGATCGGCATTGAAGCCATAGATAAGGATCTTCCGGTGGGATATCTCAGGTTGTTTCCGCAGGATTTTATTGTGGAGGAAATTGCGCGCAGCAAAGAACTTCGCACCATTGACATCGATTCGTCTGTACCCGACGTTTCTCAGGAGGGGCAGACATGGTATGCAGACTTGGTGAAGATCGGAATTTCTACGCTTGACGCGCAAGCGCATCTGGCAGAAATTCTCGGCATTGAACCTCGTGCCATTGGGTTTGCCGGCATTAAAGATCGTTTAGCGCTTACCGCCCAGGCAATCAGTATCAGGAATATTGATGAAGTCGAGAAACTTCAAGAAATACGGAAAGGGAGCGATTGCCAACGGAGATCTTCAGGGCAACCGGTTTATTATCACGCTTCGTTCACCGGAAAGTTTTTCCGAAAGCACCTCTTTGGAGATACGAAAGAAGTTACAAAATATTCAGGAAGAAGGATTCTGGAATTTTTTCTCGTTCCAGCGATTTGGCACTCCGCGGCTGCTGAGTCATAAACTTGGACTTTATATCATCAAAGGAAATTTTGAAGGGGCGGTGCGCTTGTTCCTTGCGCATCAGAGCCAGCGAGAGCTTCCGTACTTTAAGCATATCAGGAAAAATATAGAAGATCATTGGAGAGATTGGGCGACAATTCGAACACTTCTTGATCCGTTTCCCTACCATTTTAGTCTGGAATTGAAATTGGTGAACCATCTTCAAGAACACTCGGAAGATTTTCTTGGCGCGCTGCAGAGCGTGCCAGACCAGGTACGCCTCTGGATATACGCCTATGATTCTTACCTGTTCAACAAAACACTCTCTCGGTGCATCCGCGAAGGAGAGGTGTCTTTGAGTCTTCCTTTGTTGACTTCTTTTTCTCCTCACGACTGGGAGCCGTATAAAACATTTCTTGAAGAAGACGGGGTAGATATTCCGAGCAGGCACTATAAGAAGTTTCCTTTTGTTCGGGTGGAGTCAAGAACGTGGCCGGTGCTCCAACAAGCGGAAATTCACAACTTGATTTTTCAAGACAAGCTCGCAATATTCTCATTCTCCTTGCCGAAGGGATCCTACGCTACCTCTCTTCTTATGAACTTTTTTACCTTGGCTTCCGGGATCCCGGTGGTTCCCGGCATTTCCCCAGAACAGATAGACGCAAAAAACATGCTTGGATTAGGTTCTCTCCGGCCAACACTGGATCGATTCCAAAAAGTATTAACGTTGCGCGAGAACGACCTGAGCAGAGAATTTGAAGCATAACAGTATGATCGCAAATGAAAAGGCCGGTCATCGTGTCGTGTGATGCCGGCCCTTCTTATGTGCGCCGTTGCTCCTACCCCTTAGTGATCCACAAATCAGTGATCCACAAAGAGGAAATGGCGGTTTGGACTCCCCAGTCCCCGCCCGCGAACCGCAGGCCGTAGGCTGGAGTGGCCTTGTCGTCACGCGCGCCGCAGTTCACGGTGTGAACGACAAGGTTGTCTGGGCGCCTTTCGTTTGCCCAGACGTCAACCTGCTTGAAGCAGGTTGCCACGAGCTCGCGAAACAGTTCCCAGGGGAACTGCACGTCTCGTGCGCCTTGTCCCTTTTCGAAGATTAGGACGAGACGCACCGGCGGCTTCCAGTTGCGCTGGAGCCTGTGCGCTGCGACGAGCCGGAATCCGGCATCGCGGAGATCCCAGCTTGTCTTGCTGAGACTCTGTCCGCTCACGCCCTTGGTGACGCCCTCGTTGCCGAACACCGGACATCCGGTGTCCGCGTTCTCCGGGACTTCTTGTCCCTGGAACGTTTGGTTCCGCTGGGGGGACTGCTGTGTCCGGACCGCGAAAGCGTTCCGGCCAAGTTGCCCGGCGCTTTCGACGTGGTCGGCCCTCAGCTGCTGGGCCCGTTCCCAGGTCCTCTGAAGCAAGGGAATCCCTGCTTTCTGGAACCTGTCATCCCATGCCTTGCTCAGGTTCACCTTGAGCAACACCCGGTCTGGCCTTGGAGCCTTTGGGGTGCCGTCGGGATGAGCTGAGCAGGGGATGAGATTGCGGCATCGTGCGACGCCGCCTTTGATCCCTGCGGTGCAGGCATATGCCTGCGTTCCCTCCCGCAGGAGCTCCCGCCAGAATTCGTCCCAGTATCCACGCATCGCCATTCTCCTCTCGATTCTTGGCGCTTATTTTCAATGGAGAATCCTATTTTCTCCGTACTGAATCTATTATACACATCTTTACTATTTTGTCAATAGCACCGTAATTCAATAGAATGTCACTTCCTGGTCACTTCCTAGACTCGGTCTAGTTATCCACACCTAGACTCGGTTAAGGATGAGGTGTGGTATGCTCTGGGAATGAAGGTGCTGGTTTTTCTGGGATTGGTATTGGTCGCTGTGGTTCCTGCGAAAGCACTTTCGCAGGTTGTCATAAATGAAATAGCGTGGTCGGGCACCAACGCATCTTCCAGCGACGAGTGGATTTAGTTGAGGAACATCACAAACTCTACTCTCGATCTTTCGCATTTCGTTATCACGACACCCGACGGGAGTCGAACAATCCAGCTCTCTGGCACGATAGGAGCTGCGGGCAGTTTCTCGGATTTCTTCTTGCGATACTTCCTCGGCGTGCTGCGTCGAAGTCAGTGCCGTGATCACGCCTTTACTGTTCGACACGGTTACCTGCGTTTTGCCGTCTGGCTTCAGCCAC
>Ga0076153_178_pt1 | contig 5150 bp, 3 predicted proteins | sample RifGroC2_FD_68174 | JGI IMG/M metagenome (GOLD analysis project Ga0076153, IMG submission 68174) | Parcubacteria (Kaiserbacteria) bacterium GW2011_GWC2_52_8b
ACCGAGGCCGTTGTCGACCACGAGACAGGCGGAACAGCCGATTACCGTGGAGGTAATGGTACCTGAACCGGTCTCGTTTGCGGCACCAGCCGACAGTCAGGTGGCTTCCCCCGAAGTCAAGGAATTAACCGAAGGGGAGGCATTGGAGCAGGAGCTCCAAGAACTGGCGCGATCAGCCGGAGGCCGACGGGTGGGGACGGAAACCCCGCGCCCGGGGCAAAACTACCGATCGAGACGCATGTCCACGGCTCGGACCTTCTAGGATAGAAGGCCCGAATCAAAAAAACCGGAAGCAAGATTCGTTTCCGGTTTTTCTATTGTTTTATGGGCGAGGTGGGGGTTGAACCCACACTGGATTACTCCAACACGGCCCTGAACCGTGCGCGTCTGCCAATTCCGCCACTCGCCCACCCTTTTTATCTTGTAAGAATAAGGCACAAACAAGATTTCATAACATTGACTTTATGGAGTAGATATGTTACCTTTTTGCGCGGTGCTCTTTAAATAATCATAGAGTTCCCATTCCGAAACAAAAACAGGGCTTAAACACTTGCCCAAATTGAAAGGCAGACGGTGAATACAAATACAAAACAGACGGCAATTCAACATGTGGTAACACATACCGCGCCGCATCTGGATGAAGTCGCTTCATTGCGGCTCTTCCAAAAAGGGTACGGGGAACGGCTGTTTCCTGGGAGTACGGAAGCGGCCTCCCGAGTCCTCTTCACGGAAGGTATGCAGCAAAAAGACGATACCTTCTACGACTCCATCAAGATGATGCCCATCGGTTGCGTTCCCGGGACCCGCTTCAATGACAAAGACAAGGATGGAAGGCGGATTCCGGCGGTTTGCACGACGACAAAAGTGATGGAGTATCTCAATCTAAATGAGGACAAGGTCCTCAAGCGGATTGCCGATGATGTCCTTCGCTGCGACACGGAGCCCGGTGTCAAAAACACCGAGCTGGCCGAGCTCATCAAGATGGGCCACCGGCGGGTGAAGGACGATACCATAATGCTCAAGTGGGCCACGGCTCTACTCGACGCAGTCCACTCCCAGATCACCTTCGGGTTTGCGCCGATTGGAAGGCGAACCCTTCAAACGGAGTTTGACCGGCTGTTAGATGCTGGTCGGTTTCCGGACGATCGAGTTCGCGGGAAGCTTGCCAACATGGTCAAGGAGAGTATGGAGAGGAAGGACGAATCCATCATGGAGCTCTCCTTTATCGCGGATTGTCTGTTTAGGACGAGCAATCCGGACGCAGGAGATTTGATCCAGTTCGCGTTGGATCATATCTACGAGGACCAGCTCATGTTCTGGCAGGCGGTGGAGGAGTGCAGGCAGTCCAACGATCGCCATGTCATCCGTTCGTTTGACGGAGAGAGACCGAGGGATCTTCGGGTCCTCTTCGTCAAATCCGACAACCAGAACATCATCCGGGCCAGCCGACATAGGGAAGCCGGTGGAGCTGGGGTGACCATCATCCGGAACTCCAAAGGAAATGTCACGGTCTTCACCGACCGGCGAAGGAGTGATGTTTGCTTGGATGAGTTCGTGGCGATGGTGCGGTGGCTCGAGTGGCCGAAGGATTCATCGGGTGGGCCCACAACCCCGATGCCAATATGGAAGGAGTTTCAGGTGGATGGAGTGATGGAGCCGGTCTCGCAGTGGTATTACCACAAGCGGGCGGGGCAGCTCCTTAATGGAAGTCTGTCGTTCCCGAACAAGCCCGCCTCACAGATGGCGAGTCAGGCGTTTATTGATGTCGCCAGGGCGGCGTCTAATCCTCGGGAAGTCAACGAATGGAAACGGGTGCGAGGCGTCAGCCGGTGCGAGGACAGTGCGAAACCGCAACCCAAAGGACTGACTAAGATTGAGTTGATCCTTGAGGTGAATGATCCCGTTCCCGCGGTTTCCGTTTCCGAAGTGCCGACCCAATCGGCGATTTCGGTGTCGGCTGCCAAGGAATAGAGAACTAAGATTGTCACAAAGACCCGAGTAGGAATCTCGGGTCTTTTTTTATGCCCGAATTTTGTTTAGTATGGTGATATGAATTTTAAAAAATTTTTTGTTGGCAAAAAGGTTACTCTCATGGGCTTAGGGCTTTTGGGGCGTGGCGTGGGGGACGCGGCGTTTTTGGCAAAATGCGGGGCTAATGTTTTGGTAACGGATTTGAAATCAAAAAAAGAGCTTGCTCCGTCTTTGAAAAAGTTAAAAAAATATAAAAACATTAAGTATGTTTTGGGCGGACATCGGTTGGCGGATTTCAGAAATTGCGATTTTACGCTCAAGGCCGCGGGTGTGCCGCTTGATTCGCCTTATATCGCGGAAGCGAAGAAACATGGGATTCCGATAGAAATGGACGCATCTCTTTTCTTTAAGCTGATGCCGAAAGGTGTGATTTTTATCGGTGTGACTGGAACGCGCGGGAAGACGACGACGGCTTATTTGATTTATGAAATTTTGAAAAGGTTGAACCTTAAAGATAGGAAAGGTTCAACCTTTCTGGCTGGCAATATCAAAAACACGGCGACTTTGCCGCTACTCGAGAAAGTGAAAGCAGGTGATTTTATCGTGGCTGAACTTGATTCGTGGCAGCTTCAGGGATTCGGTGATTCCAAAGTTTCGCCCCACATTGCTGTGTTCACCACTTTTTTGGACGACCACCTTGTGTATTACCACGGTGACAGACAGATGTATTTTGAAGCCAAGGCGGCGATTTTTAGATATCAGAAATCAGATGATGTTTTAATTGTGGGCGATGGTGATGAGCTGGTCACCAATATCGAAAAATTTAATCCCGACCTTATTGTTTTGGATTTGATCATGCCCAAAACCGATGGCTTTATGTGCCGCCTGCGCCCTCGCTGTCGCTCGGGCGCTCGAAATCCCCGACGAGATTTCCAGAAAAGCAATGGAAGATTTCAAGGGTGTACCCGGCCGTTTGGAATATCTCAAGACAGTGCGTGGAGTTAGAATCTACAACGACAACAACGCAACCACGCCCGACGCCACGATAGCGGCACTTCGTGCCTTAAGTTCCAAATCACAAGCACCAAATCACAAACAAATCCAAAATCCTAAAGCACTAAACGCTAACCGCTCTACGCTAAATACTGGGGCGAAGCGCATCATCCTCATCATGGGCGGCACCGACAAAGGGCTTGATATGAGCAAACTGGTGGCGGAAATCCCAAAGCATTGCAAAGCGGTTATTCTCCTTAAAGAAACTGGCACCGACAAACTTCTTACTGAATTCCCCCATCTTAAATCCCCCTTAATAAAGGGGGTGCCCGAGTCGGCGAGGGCGGGGGTTGTATCTTCAGCAAAGGAAGCACCGCATTCTGATGCGCGGAGGGATGTTGTTGTCCAAGAAACCCTGAAGGAATGTGTTGACGAGGCGATGAAGATTGCAGAAAAGGGCGATATTGTTTTATTCTCTCCAGCGTTTGCCTCTTTTGGTCGGTGGTTCAAAAACGAGTATGATAGAGGAGAGCAGTTTGTGAAAATAGTGAGTAAATTTTGACAGGAAGACATTGCGGTTAGAATAAGGTTGCTTTTTGTTTGTCTTGTGTCGAGGTATAATTATATGCGCGGGTGAGGTATGATAAATAAACACATGCGATGCCAAAGTTTAAGAGAGAGAGAGAGAGAGTAAAAAACTCCTTCTCCGAATTCTCTGATAATGTAAACCCCGCTCAAGGCTCCCACGGGGCAAGGTTTAAGCGGAAGAATTTTCCAATACTTGCCGTATTTTTTGCGGCGGGACTTTTGATTTTTGTCAGCACCGCTTTCGCTTCTTCCACAAGCGGCACGATTGACGCGACCAACCGCTATGCCTGGACGGAAAATGCCGGCTGGCTTGATTTCGGCGGAAGTTACGGCTCGGTGTCGGTTACCGATTCGGCCATTTCCGGTTACGCCTACGGCGAAAATATCGGCTGGGTTTCGCTCAACTGTTCAAACGATACTTCCTGCGCCGCGGTTGATTACAAAGTTGCCAATAATGGCGAGGGGACTTTGACCGGCTACGCTTGGGGCGAGAATGCCGGTTGGATAAAATTCAACCCCGACAACGGCGGGGTGTCCATAGATTCCTCTGGCAATTTCTCCGGCTACGCCTACGGCGAAAACATCGGCTGGATTGTTTTTAATTGTTCCACAACCAGTTCGTGCGCAACCGTGGATTACAAAGTTTCAACCGACTGGCGGCCGCGAAGCGCGAGACCGGCCTGCAACAACTCTTCCGATGATGACAGCGACGGCAAGACGGATTATCCGAGCGACCCCGGCTGTTCTTCGGCGGATGACACTGACGAAACCGACCCGGTCGGCGGAAACAGTGCTCCTGGCAGTGTGTCGGTGCCAACAATCCCTTCGCGCGAGCAAATTATTTATCCCGACGGCCGCGTGGTGTATTTGGATGAACAACCCGTTGCGCAACCGACAAAAGCGACGGAACAGATTGCCTCGGTGATTGAAAGCGTTTCGCGGGCGGTTGAAGCGATTCTGCCGGATTTTCTGAAATCAAAACCGACAGTCGCGCCGCCCTCTTCGCCGCCGCCCGAAAAACTTGTCTCCGAAACGGCGCCGCCGGTTTTCGGCGCTAACTGGAATTTACTGCCCGCCCGTTCAATCGGCCGCTTCGCCCTCGCGCCTCTGCCTGACGAAATCTTGATTTTGGCGAAGAAATTCCCGGAGCTCGGCGAAACATTCACCAAACTCGGCATCACAAGAATTGGCGACCTTGATAAACTTCAAAACGCAAAATTCATCTTGTCCGGAATAAGTCAAAGCGCCGGCATCAAAGGCGCCGCCGGCTTGTCCCTGTCGGCTATGACCGCGGAGGAGAGAAGGGCTTTTCCTTCGGAAATCGTCTTTGCCAAGGCCGGAGATTTGATTGATTACAACATCCATATCGCTCTTACGGACGACGGCAACCCCGAACAGCGTATAAACAGCACCGCCGGAAAGACGCTTGACCTTATTGTCAAGGTGGATAAACCGGCGAAAAATGTAAAAGGATATTTGACGGTGAAAAAGCTGGATAGATTGCTTGGCAGAAAAAATGTTCCGGCAACCTCGGCAATGGCGGCGGCTGTCTTATCCGCGCTTGGCGCGTCGCAGTCGGCGAAAGAAAACATCATCGT
>Ga0076153_177_pt1 | contig 4860 bp, 6 predicted proteins | sample RifGroC2_FD_68174 | JGI IMG/M metagenome (GOLD analysis project Ga0076153, IMG submission 68174) | Parcubacteria (Kaiserbacteria) bacterium GW2011_GWC2_52_8b
CAGTATGACTGCGTGGAACTCTAAGTACAAAATCGCGCTTCTCCGCAGAGCGCATAGTATGAATCGAGAAGCGCAGTCGGCCTTCCTAAAGCTTCTGGAAGAGCCGAAAGGGGACGCGCTATTTTTTTTGCTTACTGAATACCCGGATATGCTTTTCGAAACTATCCGTTCGCGCGCGCAGGAATTCAAGTTTTACTCGTTTTCGCAAATGCAAATACCCGGCGACGTTACACGAGAATTTCAAAAATTGCAGCGCGCGGATCTCCATATGCGTTTTTCATACGCCAAAAATCTTAGCGATGAGCCCGAGTGCATTGATGATGTTCTCCGGCAGTGGATTTCAGTTTTGCGCAAGGCGCTCCACGAGGCAGCGAGAAAGGACTCGGAGCGCGCCTTGCCGCTTTCCCGTTCCGTGAGCACCATGCAGGAAATCCAGTTTCTCCTCCGCACCACCAACGTGGGCGTGTTTGCAGGGCTTCTTTATATTTGGTAGGATACGTTTATGTATCAAGAAGTTCTCCAAAAGATAAAGCCGGATATGGAAAAAACGGTGAGTTTTTTTCAGGGGGAGCTCGCAAAAATCAGAACGGGGCAGGCGACTCCTTCTTTAGTGGAGGACGTGCAGGTAAATCTGTTCGGCCAGAAAATGCCTTTAAAGCAGCTTGCCGGGATTTCGTGTCCCGACCGGGGGCAAATCCTTATTCAGCCATGGGACAAATCGTATATAGAGCCAATCGAAAAGGCCCTTCAGGTTTCCTCCTTGGGGACGAGTCCTATAGTGGAGGGCGCCGCGCTGCGGATGCACCTGCCAAAACTCACGCAGGAATATCGCCTGCAGTTGGCAAAAGTGCTCGGAGAGAAATCCGAGGAGACGCGTCGGGCGCTGCGCAAACGGCGAGAGGACGCGTGGGAGGAAATTCAAAACCAAACGAAGACGGGCGAGATTCGGGAGGACGATAAGTTTCGGGCGAAGGATGAATTGCAGAAGATTCTTGATGAATACAATAAAAAAATAGAAGATCTCGTTGGGCGCAAAAAAAGAGAAATTGAAGTAGAATGACCTTAGCAGTTGCTCTTCTATCTATAGGCATTTTAATTATCCTGCACGAATTGGGGCATTTTCTTGCTGCAAAGAAATTCGGTGTGAAAGTGGAAGAATTCGGCATTGGCTTGCCTCCGCGTCTTCTTGGGAAAAAATACGGGGAGACCCTTTACTCCGTAAATGCCCTCCCCATAGGAGGATTTGTGCGCATGGAAGGAGAAGAAAAGCGAAGCGATGCTCCCGGAAGCTTCAACAGAAAACCCTTATGGCAGAGATTTTCCATCGTGGCTGCCGGAGTGATTGTATTTTGGGTTATTTCCGTTGTGATTTTTGCTGTTCTAGGGGCGACGACGGGCATCCCGAGCGCTATAGGGGACGATGAAGAAAACGTGGCAGGCTCGCACGTTCGCATTATTGGTATATCAAGCGACTCTCCTGCAGAAAAATCCGGCTTGCAATTCGGCGATACGATTTTGTCTATAGGGGGGCAGCCGATTTTAAAGATACGGGAGGTGCGTGAAGTTTCTAAGATCCATGCGGGGCAGGAAACGAGCATAGTAATCCAGCGGGGTTCAGAGCAGATCTCTTTATCGCTCGTTCCGCGGGAAAGCCATCCCAACGATGAATTGATCGGAGTTTCTTTGACGCGAGCGGGGAACGTGAAGTACGCGTGGTATGAGTCGCCTTGGCAGGGATTGGTGCGCACCTGGCACGTTACTTCTTCTATTTTTGAAACGCTTGGGATGCTTGTCTCTCGGCTCGTGGGCGGAGAAGAGCTTCCTGCCGGAACTCAGATTGCAGGGCCGGTGGGAATCGTTGTCCTTCTTAAAGACATATTTGCGCTTGGGATGCCCTGGTTCCTCACCTTTGTCGCGACCATATCCGTATACCTTGCCATCTTCAACACGCTCGTTCGAAGAAAACCGCTGCCCGAGAAGCTTGAGCGACGGCTCATTCTCATATCCTTTCTTGCGCTTATTCCCTTCATCCTGTGGGTCACGGTAAACGATATTCTTCGCCTGTTGTAGATTCTCCCTATGCGCCAGTCCGCCTTATTTGCCAAGACGCAAAAACAACTTCCAAAGGACGAAACGAGCACAAACGCCCGGCTTCTTTTGCGGGCGGGTTTCGTGCACAAAGAAATGGCGGGCGTGTATTCCTTTTTGCCCTTGGGCCTCCGTGTGTTAAACAATATCGCAAACATAATTCGCGAGGAAATGTTTGCCATAGGCGGACAGGAAGTTTTTCTCCCGTCGCTGAATCCCAAACAAAACTGGCAGCAAACCGGTAGGTGGGAGACGTTAGACGACTTATTTCGGTTTACGAGTTTATACACCAAAACCGATTACGCACTGGCAGGGACGCACGAAGAAATTATCGTACCTTTGGTGCAGCGCTTTGTATCTTCGTATAAAGAGCTTCCCGTGGCCATCTTCCAAATTCAGAATAAGTTCCGTGATGAGAAACGGGCAAAATCCGGGTTGCTGCGCGGGCGCGAATTTTTGATGAAGGATTTGTACTCTTTTCACGCCAATGAGCAGGATCTCGATCGCTATTATCAAGTCGTGAAGGAATCCTACGACCGGATTTTCAAGAAGGCGGGGGTGGAGGCGGTGTACACTTTTGCTTCGGGCGGAACGTTTTCAAAATATTCTCATGAGTTTCAGGTGCTCACACAAGCCGGAGAAGACACCGTGCACGTGTGCGGCGCGTGCGCGCTCGCGGTGAATGAAGAGATTCTGCGAGAACAGCCCGGGTGCCCGCAATGCGGTAACAAAAACTTGCGTCGAGAGAAAGCGATTGAAGTCGGAAATATCTTTAAGCTAAAGACAAAATATTCCAGCGCTTTTCAACTGACGTACAAGGACGAACGCGGGGAAAACAAAGAAGTTATTATGGGATGCTACGGAATCGGGTTAAATCGCTTGATGGGAACTATCGTAGAAACATCGCATGACAAGAGAGGCATTATTTGGCCCGAGTCCGTGGCGCCATTTTTGGTGCATCTTCTTCAGATATCGGACAGGCCCAAGGAAGCAGAGGCGGCATACGAGCAGTTGCAAAACGCCGGCATTGAGGTATTGTACGATGACAGGGAGGAAGTGCGTGCGGGCGAGAAGTTCGCCGAGGCAGATTTGCTGGGCATTCCCTGGCGCGTGGTGATAAGCGATAAGGCGCTTGCGCAAGAAAACGTAGAAGTAAAAGAGCGCAAAAGCGAGCGCGTAGAGCTCGTGAAATTGCAGAATATAACGGATTTCTTGCGCGCAACCAATTCTTGATTTTCGTATGAAATTTTTCCAGAACATATTGTCCCGGCTGGGGCAGGATATTGCCATCGACTTGGGCACAGCCAATTCCTTGGTATACGTAAAGGGAAAGGGGATTGTCATTCAGGAGCCCTCGGTTGTGGCAATCAATCAAAAAACCGGCAAGGTGCTTGCCGTGGGCCATGAAGCAAAAAAAATGGTGGGGCGCACCCCGACTCACATTGTGGCAATGCGGCCCTTGGTGAAGGGCGTTGTTTCCGATTTTGAGGTTACCGAGCAGATGCTTAAGTATTTTATCACCAAGGCCTATCAGCGAAAGTTTATTCTCAGTCCGGGGCCGCGGGTTATTGTGGGAGCCCCCTTTGGCGTAACGGAAGTGGAGAAAAGGGCGGTCCGCGACGCCACCCTTTCTGCGGGGGCGCGAGAAGTGTTCCTTATTGAAGAACCCATGGCTGCCGCCATTGGAGCTCGGCTTGCGGTGCAAGAGCCGGGCGGAAATTTTATTGTGGACATTGGTGGGGGGACCACGGAGGTTGCCGTGCTGTCGCTCGGTGGCATTGTATACGCAAAATCGCTCCGCATTGCGGGCGATAAAATGACGGAAGACATCATTCATTTTGCGCAAGAGGAATACAAGATTTTCATCGGGGAGCGAACCGCAGAATCCATTAAGATTGCCATCGGGTCTGCCTATCCCCTCAAAGAACGGAAAGAGGTTCCGCTCCGCGGCAGAAATTTGATTACGGGTTTACCCGAAGAAATTCTCGTTTCAGACGAGGACGTCCGGCGCGCTATGGAACGCTCTGTGCGGCAAATCGTAAACGAAATCAAGGCAACGGTGGAAGAAACGCCTCCCGAGCTTTTGGCTGATATTATGCATCGAGGCATTTTTCTTGCGGGAGGCGGGGCGCTTTTGCGTGGTTTGGATACGCTTATTATGAAGGAAACAAAAATTCCCACGCGCATCGTGGAGGATCCTTTAACGGCCGTGGTGCGGGGAGCGGGCTTAGTGCTGGAAAATCTGGACGAACTGAGAGACGTATTGACAGAGACGGAGAATTTAGAGCCGCCGCACTAATCTATGCTTCAGGTTTCAGAAGTACAGCGCATTGTAAAACTCGCGCGCATTGATTTGTCGGATAACGAAATACTTAAGTTCCAAAAAGAGCTTGCTTCTGTTTTGGAGTATTTTGAAATTCTGCGGGAAGTTGACGTATCTGCAGTAGAACCCATGACTCATTCGGTGTCTTTGCAAAACGTGAGCCGCAAGGATGTCGTCAAAGGGCAAAAACCCGATATGGCAAAACTCCTTTTGGACATGGCTCCTGAAACGAAAGATGGATACGTGAAGGTAAAGTCAATTTTATGACTCCGCGAATTGAGAAAGAAAGCTTTACCATACGCCAACTTCATGAGAAGCTTGTAAAAAAAGAGGTCTCCGCGAAGGAAATCGCAGAGGAGTTTTTGGAGCGCATCAAAAGGGAAGAGGGAACGTTGAACGCGTTTATCACACAGACGCCCGAGCTTGCTCTTGCGCAGGCAAAAGAAGTA
>Ga0076153_159_pt2 | contig 3073 bp, 5 predicted proteins | sample RifGroC2_FD_68174 | JGI IMG/M metagenome (GOLD analysis project Ga0076153, IMG submission 68174) | Parcubacteria (Kaiserbacteria) bacterium GW2011_GWC2_52_8b
GTATCAGGTCATACCCCTCCAGTTTTCGTCCGCACTTATCGCAATGCGATCTGCCCGCCCCCCACTTCTCTCCCCGCGGCAGACGGTCAATCAGAGCGTTAGCCGCGCTTCCCATCATTGCCCCCAGCACAAAAATCCAGATAGTCACTAGTTAATAATAACCGCTCCTTCCCACAAAAACACTACCCTGTCGGGCAGTGTTTCTCTCTCTACACATCAATTCCCTTACGGACAGGCTCCCAAAGTAGTCGTGGCCGCAGCTTTGTATACCCCGGCAGTACCCAAACTTGAATCCCAACACCACGTCCCGACTCCGCCTGCCGTCGTATTTTTCTTGGCTTTCAGTTGCCCAGTTACCTTCCCTATGGTCTGACCCGCGTTCACGCTATATGCATAAGCAGTATAGTTTGTCGGTTGAGTCGGCATTGTAGTCAGTTCACCCGATGTTCTCAAAACTCCCGCTGTATATTCAGCAGAGGTTGGATACAAACCGCTATTTTGCGCCGCATAAGACTGCAAAGCTGTGGCAATTTGGCCTACGTCATTTTGTACTTTAGCGTCATTAGCCTGGGCCAATTTATCCACCGGATCAATCAAGGCCACAATCCCTGCCGCAATTACCGCCAAAACTCCGATAACTACTAACAGTTCAATTAAGGTAAAACCCCATTTTCTTCTCATAGTCTACTCACCCCCTTAAGTCTCATATTTTATTTGTAATCCCGTAAATTGGCATAACCACTGCATACATCAAAAAACCCACTCCCACTGCCAGTATCATTAGTATTACCGGTTCGATAGCCGTTGTCAATCCTTTGACTTTCTGCTCGGACTCAGACTCAAAATAAACCGATAGCTTATATAGTACCTCATCCAGCTTTCCCGTTTCTTCACCCACGGCAATCATCTGTCCCACCATCGGCGGGAACAACTCACTCTCGGAAAAACTGATCGAAATCGGGAAGCCCTTTTCCACCTGCCTGGAAATACGTCTCAGGTCTTTCTCCACTACTACGTTACCCAACGTCTCCGCCACTATTGTCAGCGCTTCCACCACTCCCACCCCCACTCCTATCAGCAATCCCAGAGTGCGTGATAATTCCGCCAGCATTACATTTTTAACCAACGATCCGGTAATCGGAAGCCGGTACAAAAACCCGTCAAACTGCTGCCTGCCTGAATCCGTAGTCAAATACCACCTCAGGCCGTAAAACCCGCCTGCCAGACCAAGTCCGACTAATAACCAGTATTTGGAGGCAAAATCTGAAATCCCCACTACCACCTGGGTAGTCCAGGGTAATTCCTCTCCAAAATCCGCATAAATCAGTTTCATTTTGGGAATAACCACCACCATCATAATCGCCATCACCAGTGCCATCCCACGTTTGTTTTTAATTCTTTTCATCTTGCCGGCTTTTTTCTAAAGTTTCGGCCAGCCTGTTCAGCACCGTCTCTACCACGCCGGCAGCTTCCCCGGCTTTTACCAAAGATACATAGACCCTAGAAAATACCGCCGGATGGTGGGACATAGCCGTGGACAAAGCCGCGCCGGACTGAATATCGGTGAGTATCGCCGATACAATTTTCCCCATCCGGGGAGACGACTGCGTCTTCAAAAGTGTCAGGGCATCAGACAACGGCAAACCGGCTGTCATCATCGTCGCCAATTGCCTGGTAAAGTTCGCCAGCTCGGAGCCTGATCCCCCGCCGATCCCGGACAGCAAAGTCTCTCGACCCGGCGCAATTTTTACTTCATTTATGGAAATCGGGACTAGTTTCTGCTCAGCCAGCATCGCCGCCACACTCACGGCACTCGCTCCTTCGACCATTCCCCTGACCATCTGACCGGAAAAATCTTTGGCTTTATACCTCCATTTCATTACTCTCCTCCTTTGACATACCGGGCCACGTCGGCTGGCCGTATAGCGTATGCCTGGGCTACTTCCAAAGTGATCACCCCTTCCCGTACCAGTCTGGCTAGCATTCCTTCCAAGGGCACCATACCGTATTCAGCCGAAGTCATAATGATGTTATCCAGCATGTGCGTCCGGCCTTCCCTGATTGCCGTGCGCACGGCCGAAGTCCCCACCATTATTTCATATGCCAAAACCCGGCCGCCCCCGATTCTTGGAATCAGTCTTTGAGACAACACCGCTTCCAAATTCGCCGATAGTTGAGCTCTGACCTGCGGCTGCTGATTTTCTGGAAACACATCCACAATCCGGTCCATAGTCTGTGCAGCAGAGTTAGTGTGCAGGGTAGCAAATACCAGATGCCCCGTCTCCGCAATTGTCAGCGCCGCAGCTATAGTCTCAAAATCCCGCATTTCCCCGATCAGAACTACATCCGGGTCTTCCCTTAGCACCGACCGCAAGGCTATTTCCCAGGAATGGGTATCGTTGTGCACCTCCCTTTGGGAGACTATGCCTTTTGCCGACGTATACACATACTCAATGGGGTCCTCGATCGTTACCACGTGTACCGGCCGGGTTTGATTAATTTCCTCCAAAATGGCAGCCAGAGTCGTCGATTTTCCATGCCCCGTCGGTCCGGTCACCAGTACAAACCCCTGTTTCAAAATCGCGAAATCATGAGCAATTTTCGGCAGTCCCAGACTGTCTATCATCGGTATTTTAGCCGAAATCCACCGGAAACTTGCCGCCTGTGAGTTCCGCTGGAAATAAGCGTTAACTCGAAACCGTGCCTCATCTCCGTAAGAGAAAGAGAAATCGATTTCCTTATTCACCAAAAGTATTTGCTTCTGCTCGGTTGACATCACTCCGGCCACCAGCTGTTCCACCCGCGCGTCAGTCAATTTCTCTTCCCCTGCTACTGCCACCAGCGACCCGTCCTTGCGCACGATAGGAGGCGACCCGACCACTAAATGCAGATCCGAACACCCGTGCTGGATAGTATATTGGAGCAGCTGCTGAATAGTCATGATTCTATTATCAATTAAAAATTAAAAATTTCAAATTAAAAATTATTCTTGTGCCACCCTCAGCACTTCGTCGATCGAGGTAATGCCTTCGACCGCTTTCATATAACCGTCTTGCTTCATCGTGATCATTCC
>Ga0076153_137_pt2 | contig 1075 bp, 2 predicted proteins | sample RifGroC2_FD_68174 | JGI IMG/M metagenome (GOLD analysis project Ga0076153, IMG submission 68174) | Parcubacteria (Kaiserbacteria) bacterium GW2011_GWC2_52_8b
AAACTTTGGAGTGGTAGCGAGGGGCGCGGCGAAAAGAATTGGTTCCTCGTCCTCGCAAAAAATCAGCTCGACGAGCGTTTTGTAGGACCAACGGCGCACCCCTGAAATTGCTTGACAATATAGCATAATGATGCTACCGTTTTAAACGGTCAATAGTGACCAACTCTCTGGACACATGAAGGAGAACCGCGGTGAAAGTTTTCACGAGTCACCATGAACGCGATTGTTCGAAGTGCTGCGCAGTGAGCCTCGTCCGGCACGGACAGAAGTACACCGCGATGTATCTGCCGGACGGCGGGCTCTTCGAGCTTACCAATGACACGAAGGGCGTGGTCGTCCCACGGGACACGCAGACCTTCCGTCGTCTCGCCGACAACAACCGCGGCGGCAAGTTCACGCCGATTTCGTGATGGAGACCGGCATGACTGGGAACGCTACACCCCGGTACAGGGGCACCGTCGCCGGAAGCGATTTCGCTTTCGACCCACCACGGCAGCTTGTCATGGTGCTCGATCCGCGGCACCGAGCTCACAAGAAACGGATTCGGGTCGGATCCGTCTCCGAGGAGACCGGATCACTCAGAACCCATGAGTCGGTCGAATTCGAGATCAAAGAAGGCGTGGAGGACGGCTTCAGAAAATGGATCGCCAACGAAGTTCGGACACTCGGCTGAGCGTCGATCATAAACGCTCCCCGCCATGTCGCACGACATGGCGGGCCAAGACTTCATTCAGCAGGGTTACGTGGCGCTGCACAAGTCGGCAAGGAGCAACTCTCATATAAGAAAACGGGACAATGTCGTAAAAAATTTCCGCGGCTTTCGTCCGCTGGACTCCGAGGGGCATCTGCAGAGAGCTGCCGACAACTCACTAAACTTTCAGAACGTCACACGTGAAAAAACAACAGGGGCTCCCAAAGGAGTCCTTTTCTTTTTTTGACATTGGTTTATTCGCATGGTACCAAGTCGACAGGCGCATCTTCCCACAAAAACCCCTCAAGTAGAACACCCATTTTTGTTAAAAATGACTGTTGCTAATGTAGAAACTGTAGCACGTTGATTCTTTTCAGCAATAAC